>Ga0126383_10001745_pt1 | contig 13651 bp, 15 predicted proteins | sample PanSoiMetPlot_35_FD_96882 | JGI IMG/M metagenome (GOLD analysis project Ga0126383, IMG submission 96882) | Tropical forest soil microbial communities from Panama - MetaG Plot_35 | ecosystem: Environmental > Terrestrial > Soil > Tropical forest > Bulk soil | place: Panama | collected 2016-02-17
ATCGATACGGCAAGGGCCAGAAGTACACGCTGCTGTCGCGCAAGGACAACCTTGCGCTGCAAGACCGCAAGGCGCTCAAGACCTTACTGCCCGCCAACAAGCGACTGTATGTGGAGCTACTACCGCGAGGGCTAGGCAAGGCCTCGCTCGATTTCGGCGGGCGGCAGGTAGGATCTTGAGGCGGAGATATTCCTCGTCGCGGATGCCGTAAGCGCGGCGCTGGATTACTCGGATATTGTTGTTGAGGCCCTCGAGATGTCTATAGAATCCGGTTGGGCGAAATCCGGTGCGTTCCGAGTCTCGCCGGATGGCGAGGTGGACATGGAGGAAAGCCGCCACAGGAGGCGCCCATGGAGTTGCAAACGCACGGCGCGAGAAAATATCCCTCGTCAGCGGTGCTGGCTTCATCCGCCGAGCTTGGCTGGTCGACGATATCTGCAGAGCTTCGGAACCATCCGGCCAGCCAAATCGGGGTGATTGTTCCGTAGCACACGGAGATAGGTCTCGTAGTTAGCGGCAACAAGAACTGTCTCGTGACGCGAACCGGGGCGGGACAAACCCAGCGAGCGGTACCAACAGCGGGGGCGATCTGGCTTGCCCCAATTGGGGTTGGTGATGATGAGGCCACGATCACCGCACCAATTCCGCAATCGCTTCATCTGTATTTGACTGAGGCGCTGTTTCGTCGATTGAAGGATGATTTCAACCTTCCCGTGGCGCCAGCACACTCAATCCGTTTTGTTGCCGGCATCAGGGATCCAGTCATCCGGGAGATAGGGTGCTCGATCCTCTCGGAGCTGATCAATGAGACGACCACCGGCCGAATGTACGCCGAAATAGCTTCTCTGATGCTCGCGGGTCGGCTCCTTCAAAAGCATTGCGATAGTGGCGCATGCACGCCAACCGAATCCTCCACGCATAGTTTCGATCGTAGTCGGCTTCGCCGCGTTCTCGACTATATCGCGCTAAAGATCGCGGACGACATCACACTTGCAGAGCTCGCCGGAGTCGCTGGTTACAGCCAGTTTCATTTTGTGCGCAAGTTCAAGCTCGCCCTGGGCATTCCGCCCCACCGCTATATCAGCCGCATGCGGCTGGAGAATGCGATGGCGGAATTGGCGGCAGGCAAGCTGCCGCTGTCGGAGATTGCGCTCAATGCGCATTTCTCCTCGCAGGCCAGCTTTACGCGCGCGTTTCATCGCGCGACCGGCCTGACGCCCAAGGAATACCAGCACCGCCGGCGCTAGCCGGGGCGAGAAGCTTGCGCGTTTCTATTACCACCAGCTCGTTAGGGAGCCCATGACAAGGATGAGCCGTCCAACCCCTGGCAAACCCTAATTGGGAGCCGGAGTGGTTTGCTCGCTGTGCGTCCACAACCAGATGACGCGAGCAAGCAAGAGCGGCAAAAACATTCGCAAGCAAAGGAAAGACAGACCAACGCGCAAATGCTCTGTTGCCCTTGAGCTTCGGCTTCACTAGGAGGTCGAGCGCTTCCGCAGGACGGCAGGATGAGCGTTAAGACGTCAAAGCAGGACCGCAATGAGCAACTAATCCGTGAGCTCTATTTACTCGCTGACGCGTCCTCCAAAGACACACCAAAATTCGTGTCGTTCTTCGCAGACGGAGGCTATTTTTATGACGTAGCCGGCGGCAAAAAGTACTATGGCTCTGACATTGGCCCGACGCTCGACCGCTACGCCGCTGCATTTCCCGATATGCACAGAGAGCTCAATAGCCTCTATTTCGATGATAACGTCGTCATCGTGGAACTATCGTTAAACGGCACGCATAGAGGTGATCTTGCAATGCCGGCCGGAACGATTCCTGCGACGGGGAAAGAAATACACGCGCCTTGCTGCGACGTTTTCCATATAGAAAATGGGAAGGTCACTTCATTTCACTGCTACGTGGCGGTTCCCATTCTTTTCGGACAGCTGGGCGTGCTTATGGACCTCGGAGCGGCTTTCCGTCACTGATCGGCGGCATCCGCGATGTCCTTTAGCGAGACCTCACCCGGCGTCACGCAGAATGTCGCCTACGTCGCCTCTCGACTTGGCTGCAGGCTGATGCTCGCTCCGCCTCTTTTTACTCGCCCGCAGGTTGCGACCTTCGTGGATTCCTATGTGGCAAGCGCTAACGCGAAAACATCCGCTGGCTTGCTGGCTTCGCCGCTTCGTGCACAACTTGCGGGCATGCCTCTCGTCCGCATTCATGTCAGGTGACGACGAGGTGCTGTTGGACGACTCGCTCCGTTATGTTGAGCGTGCGGTCGCAGCGGGCGTCGATACCCGGGTTGATGTAGGATGAGGATGCCACATGGATTTGCCGGAAGCGTCGGGAGGCTAAAGGCGGTAACATAGGCGCTGGATGCATCGGTGCCTTCCTCGCCGGGAGGCCACGGCCGCATGGGTGCCCAAAAGCTCCCGATCGAGATCACCGCTACGGTCGCCGGAAACTCAATACCCATCGTGGGCGGCGCTTGCGCGGTTAAAAACAATCGCGATGGCGCGAAAGATACGACTCGCGCAGCGTACTTGGTTTACTGTTCCTGAAAAAGTCAACAAACCGAGTGGCAAGCAAGCAGAGTAAAAATATCCGCAATCACGGGAAAGAAAAAACCCAGACTCTCTATCAACCTGATGAAAACGGTCAGGCCAACGTCGCGACGCGCATGCGGGACGTGCTAGTGACCGGCAATCCGAACGAACTCACTATCATGAATTCGCGATTGGTGCTCATCGATCACCAGTCATGGGCGTGCGGTTGCGCAAATGCGCCATTGATCGTTCCGCGCCGGTGCACGGCGCTGACGCCTTGAAGTCTGTCACGGCTGGAACATCCGGCCAGAACCTGGCAGCTGCCCAAGAGGAGGCTGTATGAAAATTCGCGTGTTGTACTCGCGGCATTGGGTGCGCTGGTCGTGGTCGGAGTTGGGTTCTCTGCTTACGCACTGCTTACCGTCGGCGATGGTAGGGAAACCAATGCCCGGCAGCCTCCCGCGGCCGGGGCACCGGCCGGCATCAAGGAGCCACCGGCGCGCGGCGAATACCTGGCGCGCGCCGCCGACTGCATCGCCTGCCATACCCTTCCCGGCGAGCAGCCATTCTCGGGCGGCGTCCCCTTCAAGACGCCATTCGGTACGATCTATTCGAGCAATATCACAGCAGACAAGGAAACCGGTATCGGCACCTGGAGCGACGATGACTTCGTGCGAGCGCTGCATGCAGGCGTCGGAAAGAACGGGGAGCCATTGTATCCAGCCTTCTCGTACACCTCGTACACCGCGTTGAGCCGCGACGACATCCTGGCCATCAAGACCTACTTGTTCAGCCTGCCGGTCTCGCATGCGCCGGCGAAGCCGAATGAATTGTCCTTCCCTTACAACCAACGCTGGGGCTTGAGCTTCTGGAACGCCTTGTTCTTGCGCGAGGAGCGCTTCCAGCCGACGCCGGGCAAATCCGATGCGTGGAATCGCGGTGCCTATCTCGCTACCGCGCTCGGCCACTGTAATGAATGTCATACCCCGCGCAATAGTCTGTATGCGTTGAAGCATGATCGGGAACTGACCGGTGAAGTCCTGCAAGGATGGAAGGCCTACAACATCACGTCCGACAAGACCTACGGCATCGGCGGTTGGACCGACCAGCAACTGGCCGACTATCTGAGCAAGGGGCATGCGAACGGACGCGGCGCAGCCTCCGGCCCGATGGGCGAGGTGGTGCAGAACAGCCTTCAGTATCTCGCGCCGGAAGATATCACGGCCCTGGTAACCTATCTTCGCGACGTGAAACCCCAGCAGGGGCATACCGGCAGCGAAATCAACGATCAGCCGTCGAGAGTTCTGGCTTCGACCGTCGACACCCCCGGGGCAGACGAGATGACGCACAGGGATCTCGGCGAGCAGTTATTCGAGGGAGCTTGTGCCGGCTGCCACTTGTGGAACGGGCGAGGCCGTCAGAGCGATACAGCGGCATTGCTCGGCACGCGGGCGGTTAATGACCCTCAGGGCTACAACATCACCCAGGTCATTCTGCAAGGGGACAGCGTTGAAATCTGGGCTGGCACGCAGGCGCAAGGACCGAACCGCGACATCGTCTCGCAAATCACCTCCGTCGACCTAAAACGGGTGAAGGTCAACACGATGCTGCTGGGCGGCGGCTTCGGCCGGCGCTCCGCACCAGACTTCGTCATCGCAGCAACACTGCTGTCGAAGATATCTGGAAAGCCGGCGAAGCTCGTCTACTCGCGCGAGGACGACATGCGCGCGTACTTCTACCGGCCGGCATCCGTCACTCGCTTTTCAGGAACTCTGGGCGCGAGCGGCCTGCCGGTGTCATTTACTGCACGAATCGCGTCGTCGTCGCTGATGGACCCTACTTCGCAGGTCGGCCTCCCGAAGCGGTGCTGCCGGTCTTACCGCCGGACTCTCGGCGGAGCTAGTGGATCAAGCGTTCGCAGCTGGCGAGAATCAGGCGGCCAACCAAAGCAAGCTCGCGGACGCTTACGACTACATTGTCGTGGGTGCGGGTGCGTCCGGCTCGGTCATTGCCGGCGAGCTGTCAAAGACCGGCGCCAAAGTCCTGGTCGTAGAATCGGGCGGCCCTGATACGGCTCCCACGATCAGCAATCCGAGCACCTGGTTCTACAACGTGGGCGGCGCGATGGATTGGCATCTGCCGATCGCGCCCGTTCCCCAACTGAATAACCGAAAGTTCAACATCGCGCTTGGCCGTGTTCTGGGTGGCGGCAGCTCCATCAACGCGCCGGTGTGGTCGCGGCATGGAGCGCGACTATGACGCCTGGGAGCGGAGCGGCGCGAAGGGTTGGAGCTTCAAGGGTGTTCTCCCCACGTTCAAGGCTCAGGAGGATTGGGAGGGTGGCGCCAATCAATGGCGTGGCGCCGGCGGACCCGTCCACATTCGCAAGCCCGGCGATCCCCACCCGACGGCCCCGGCCTTTATCGAGGCCGCTCGCCAGATGGGTTTCCCGTCATCGACGATGCGAACGGTCCGATGCGGCCCGGAGCCGGTTACATCAACATGAACATCTCCGCGGGTGGCACCCGCGTGAGCGCGTCCCGCGCCTTCCTGCGGCCAAATCTCGACCGTCCGAACCTTACGCTTCTGCTGAACGCCAACGTCACGAGAGTAACCTTCGACGGCGATCGCGCGAGCGGCGTGGAGCTTGTCGCCAGCGATGGCGCCAAACGTGTCAGAGCAACCCGTGAGGTGATCATTGCGGCGGGTGCGATACATGGCGCGAAACTTCTTATGCTGTCGGGTATCGGCGACGCCGCACAGCTCCGGAAGTTTGGGATCAAGCCGGTCGCGAATTTACATGGCGTCGGCCAGAACTTGCAGGACCATTCGATCGTGTCGGGCGTCGCTTACCAATACAAGGGAAAGATGCCAGACCGACCCACAGATAGCAACGGCGTCGAGGCAGAAGTCTACCTGTCGAGCGGCGTCGACAATCATCCGACCGATATCAACCTCGTGCTTTTACAGTTTCCCGCTGCGCCGGCCGATGCGGCTGCACGCTTCGGTTCTCCTCCGAAAGAGGGCTTCTCGATTGCGGCCGCGGTTGTTCAGCCGACCAGTCGCGGCCAAGTGCGGCTCTCCAGCGCTGATTGTCGCGACGCGCCAATCATCGAAAGCAATCTTTTGAGTACCGATCGCGATCTCGCCGCCCTTGTGCGGGCGATCGAAGCCGCCCGCGAGCTTGGCAGCAAGACGGCATTCGACAGCATCCGGGAAGCAGAGGTAGTCCCAGGTCCCAAAGCCACCACCCGCCAGGATCTGATCGACTTCGCGCGGATGGGGGCTGCCAGTTTCGGTCACCCAGTCGGCACTGCCAAGATCGGCGCCGGCGCCAACGCCGTGGCGGACAGCGAGCTTCGGGTCCATGGCCTTCGCAGCCTGCGCGTGGCGGATGCATCTGTCATGCCGTCGATCATTTCCGGACCGACCAACGCTCCTTCCTACATGATCGGCGGCCGCGCCGCCGAACTGATCAGGGCCGCAACATGATGGAGGACTACGAGGAGGTCCTTCACGATCGGGATAGAAGCGAACCACGCCGCCCACAGTGGCAGTGCATTGATACTATTCCCGCGCCTGGCCGCACCGCCAATCGAGCCGCGCTAGCGAGCGTGAAGCCAAAGACCGGCCGATGACTCTCGCCTTGCAGAGTGAGGTGGCCCCGGTGCTTTGAACAAAATTTCCGCGTCGTTAAGTGGATCGTCGGCCGGGGTTAGGCAGCCGTGCAACTTACGCTTGCCGGTGTACGGCTGGCACGGATTCTCGATGAAGCCTTGAGGTGACGCCAAGCGGCCGATCTCGTCAGCTCGGGTCGTAGGGGCCCGCGCCCAGAGCCAGGAGTTTACATCGCATTCAACCTCCGCAGACCTGCCGACCTCAGACTGAAACGTCGCGTGAGGCGGATTTTGCAATCGCCGATTCCATGCTAAACAGAGATGCCATGAACCGTCACGATATCCTTGCGATACTTCGGGAGAATGAAGCCGCTTTGCGGGCGCGGGGGGTGGCCCACGTTGCATTATTCGGTTCGCGGGCGCGTGGAGACGACCGGCCCGACAGCGACACCGATATCATGATCGAGGTTGATCCCCAGGCCCACATCACGGTCTTCGACTATGTCGGGCTGAAGGAATTTATCGCCGGCTTGTTTGACGGGCCGGTTGACGTGGTGAGCCGCGAAGGGCTCAAGCCCTATGTCCGACCGGCCGCGACGGCCGACGCTTTATATGCCCTTCTAACCCTGCCAAGAACGCGCTTCGCGATATCCTTCATCACATCGATCTTGCGAACCAATTTATCGCCGGAGTGAATTTCGGCGCATTCGTTGGCGACGTGCGAACTGTCTATGCGGTGATCCGCTGTCTTGAGATTATTTCCGAGGCGTCCCGTCGATTACCCGACGACTTAAAAGCTCGGCATCCATCAATGGAGTGGAAGAAAATGGCTGGAGCCGGAAATATCTATCGGCACAGCTATGAGGACGTAGCCTCGCAGTTCGTGTGGGATACCGTAATCCGCGCCCGCCTCCGCTGCGCGTAGTCGTCGAGCACGAACTGGCACGGATTGAATGATCTTCATGTGTCAGCGGCAAAAATCACGCAACCCGCTTCCCCAATGCTCGCGCGATCTCGTCCCGGATCTTGGCCAACTCCTCCGCCGTGCGCGGCTCGCGCGGCCGTGCAATCGGCACTTCGGCGACCACGCGGGCCGGGCTTGCAGAGAGCAGGAACAGCCGGTCGGCCAACCCGATCGCTTCGTCCATGCTGTGGGTAACGAGCAGGGTGGTGACGTGCCGGCTCGTCACCAGGGCTGCGAGTTCTTCCTGCAAACGCTTGGCGAGCGCCGCATCGAGGGACACGAAGGGCTCATCGAGCACCAGGAGATCGGGCTTGACCGCAAAGGCGCGCGCGAGCGCGACGCGGCGCGCCTGGCCGAGGGATAATTCGCCCGGGAAATGATGTCGGTGGGCAGCGAGACCCAGGGCTCCGAACAGAGCGTCAAGGTCGGAATCGGTCACCTCGGGCGCCCCCAGCCGGACGTTCTGTTCCACGGTGCGCCATGGCAGCAGCCGCGGCTCCTGGAACACCATGCCGAGCTTGCCGTGCTCGGGCAGCTGTACCGTACCCGTATAGTCGGAATCGAGGCCGGTAATGATGCGGAGCAGCGTGGTCTTGCCGCAGCCGGAAGGGCCGACCAGGGCGCCGACTGCCCCGGCTTTGAGGGTGAACGCCAAGTCGCGCAGCACCTCGATGCTGCCGCCCGATACCGCCCGGTAGGACTTGTGCGTAATGCTGACGTCAAGCTGTCTTGGGCCGCCAGCGGGAGACATGTCGTTCAATCGGCTGCACCAAGAATGTTTCGATCGCCAGCATGACGAGGACGAACGCAATAGCATAGGCGAGGATGCGCGTAACGTCGAACAGCTGGAAGGCGACCCCGATCTCGAAGCCGACGCCGTTGGGCCGCCCGAGCAGTTCGACGATCAGAACGATTTTCCACACAAGCGACAGGCCGGAGCGCGTTGCCGCCGCCAGATAGGGCGCGAGCTGGGGGATGAGCACGTGCCGCAGCCGCATCCAGCGGCTCATGCGAAACACCTCTGCCATCTCGTCGAGCTGGCGATCGAGCGAGCGGGCGCCTTCGCGCACCGTGACGGTCGCGTTAGGCAGCTTGTTGAGCGCAACCGCGACGATCGCGGCCGTTTCGGTGAGCCCCGCCCACACATAGGCGAGCACGATGATGACCAGCGCCGGCAGATTCAGGAGCGCCACCAGCCAGGGATCGGCCAGGCGGTCGGCAAGCTGCGAACGGCCCATCCATACCCCAAGGGCGGTTCCGATCGCCATCGCAATGACGAATGCGACCGCGACGCGGGCCAGCGTCGCGCCGAGGTGAAAGGCCAGCGCGCCCGATTGCGCCTCGGTCCACAGGGCGATGCCGACCGTCTGCGGGCCCGGCAGCATGCGTTGACCGGCAATTTCCGATCCCGCGTACCAGGCCGCAACGAGCAGGATCAGCGAGAACAGCCTGGAAGCGACGTTCAATCGGAGTTCCCCGGATCGTAGAACGTCCCCTTGTCCAGGTCACGCGCCGGACCGATCAGCTCGGGGCCGCCGATCTCCACCAGGACACGATAGAGACCTGCAGCGTCACGCTCCTCGTCCCGGATCGGGCGGCGCGGAATGCCCTCGCTGTAGCGCCGGCGGTAGATTTCGAGGCCCGCCTGGTCGCTCACGCCAATGCGCGGCGCCAACCGCAGCCATTCGGCTTCCGAATTGGCAAGGATGTCCTTTGCCTTGGCGGCAACGTCGAGGAAACGGGCGACGGCGGACTTGTTCCTTGCCGCCCAGCCGGCGTCGAACGCGTAGCCCACCATGGCGACCGGACCCGACGCACCGAGACGTTTTTCAATAGCCTCCATGTCGATGCCGCGCTTGAATCCCTTGCCTTCCAGCTCGGCGCAGAAATTCCAGAACGTCAGCGTAGCGTCGTTCTCGCGCTGCAGCGCCTTCTCGGATAGCAAAGGCGGCGCCCCATACACGATGCTGGCCTGGGTCCTGAGATCGATGCCTTCGCGGCGCGCGACCGCCTGGAGCATGAGCCAGCTCTTGTCCAGCGGGCCGCCCGCGACCGCGAGCTTCTTGCCCTTGAGATCGGCGAGGTCTCCGACGGTGGAATTTCCCGGCACCATCACGGCGCCAAGCGTGCTCGTATAGGGATAGAACACGAGCTTGTCGCCAAGCGAGCGCTCGCGCGCGACCCACAGCCAATCCGATACGATCAGGTCGGCCGAGCCGCTGCGTAGCGCGATCTTGCCGGCTTCCGTGGAGGCGAGTTCCACCACCTGGATATCGAGATCGGCCTTCTTGTCGAGGCCATGGGCCTTGATGATCTCCAGCTCCCAGGCGAGCGTGCCGGTTTTTTGCGCCGCAATACGAATGCGATCGGCCGCCGTGGCGGGGGTGGCGATGCAGAGGCTCGCCAGGAGCGCCGTATAAAGTGCCAAGAGCGCTCGTGCGCTGCGCTGAATCTGGCGTAAGCTGTGGCCGGATAACGCGTGCGGCGCCGGCCCTGCGCCTCCGAACATCGACTTTCCTCCGTATCGTGTGCGCGTCTTCTGGAGCGTTTTTCGATCAGGGTTGATACAGCATACATGCTCGACTGACCTTGGCTTCCGCATTTTTTCCTTATCGCGCTATTGGTTTTTCCTATGGCGCCGGAGCGGCCCAAACCGGAGGTGAACCATGCTGGTCGGTGTGCCCAAGGAGATCAAAGACAGCGAATATCGGGTGGGACTGGTGCCGTCTACGGTGCGCGAACTGATGCTCAAAGGTCATCGCGTTCTCATCGAGAAGGGTGCGGGCGTCGGCGCCGGCCTTGCGGATGATGCCTATGTGGCGGCGGGCGCCGAGATTGCGGCAAGCGCCGACCGGGTGTTCGCGGAGGCCGAATTGATCGTGAAGGTGAAGGAGCCGCTTGCTCCCGAGCGCAAGAAGCTCCGGCACGGCCAGGTGCTGTTCACTTACCTGCATCTCGCGCCCGATCGCGCGCAGACGGAAGACCTGCTGGCGTCCGGCTGCATCGCGATTGCCTATGAAACCGTAACCAGTCCGCTGGGCGGGCTCCCGCTGCTGATGCCGATGTCGGAAGTCGCGGGCCGCATGGCGCCGCAAGCAGGCGCCCACTGTCTTGAGAAGGAAATCGGCGGCCGCGGCATCCTGCTCGGCGGCGTTCCCGGCGTTCCGGCGGCCGATGTGCTGGTGCTCGGCGGCGGCACCGTCGGGGCCAATGCGGCGCGCATCGCCGCCGGCATGGGCGCCGACGTGACCGTGGTGGACCGCAATCCGGACGTGTTGCGACGGATCGACAATTCGTTGAGCGGCATCCGCACCGTGTTTTCCACCCGCGACGCCATCGAGACCCTGTGCCGCCGCGCCGATCTGATTATCGCGACCGTGCTGATCCCGGGTGCCAAGGCGCCGAAACTGATCACCGCAGAGACCGTGCGGGCGATGAAGCCGGGCGCGGTGATCGTCGACGTCTCCATCGACCAGGGCGGCTGCGCCGAGACCTCACGGCCGACCACCCATTCGCACCCGACCTACATCGTCGACGACGTGGTGCACTACTGCGTCGCCAACATGCCGGGCGCCGTCGCCCGTACCTCGACCTTCGCGCTCAACAACATGACGCTGCCCCATGTGATCGCGCTCGCCGACAAGGGCTACCGGGTCGCGCTCGGCCGGGACCCGCACCTGCGCGCCGGCCTCAATGTCCACGAGGGACGGATCACCTACAAGGCCGTTGCCGATGCATTGAAGCTGCCATATGTGCCGGCTGAGCAGGCGTTGCGGATGTAGGTTAAGCATTCATCTGCGTGATGAACTTCGTGTTGAGATAGGCATCAAGCGCGTCCGCGCCGCCCTCGCTGCCGAAGCCGGAGTCCTTGACGCCGCCGAAGCGCACTTCGGGGAGCGCGAGGCCATGGTGGTTGATCGACACCATGCCGCTTTCGATGGCGTGGCCGATCGCTTCGGCGGTCTTGGTTGAGCGTGTATAGGCGTAGGCGGCAAGGCCGTAGGGCAGGCGGTTTGCCTCGCCGACGACCTCCTCGAAGGTGTCGAAGGCATTGACGATCGCGACCGGGCCGAACGGCTCCTCGTTCATGATGCGCGCCTGGCGCGGCACCTGGGCGAGCACGGTCGGCTCGAAGAAATAGCCCTTGTTGCCGATGCGCCGGCCGCCGGTTTCGACCTTGGCGCCCTTGGCCACCGCATCGGTGACGAAGCCCTCGATGGCGTCGAGCCGGCGGCTGTGGGCGAGCGGGCCCATGCGGGTATCTTCCTTGAGGCCGTCGCCGACCTTGATGTTCTTGGCGGCGGTGACGAACTTGTCGACGAATTGCCGGTAGACCGGCTGCTGCACCAGGAAACGGGTCGGCGAGACGCAGACCTGGCCGGCGTTGCGGTATTTGTTGGCGCTGAGAATCTTCGCCGCCGCATCGACGTCGGCATCGGCGAACACGATCGCGGGCGCGTGGCCGCCAAGCTCCATGGTGACGCGCTTCATGTGCGCGCCGGCGAGCGCCGCCAACTGCTTGCCGACGACCGTCGAGCCCGTGAACGAGATTTTGCGGATGATCGGATGCGGGATCAGATAGGCCGAAATCTCGGACGGCACCCCGAACACCAGATTAATCACGCCGGCCGGAATGCCGGCCTGCACGAACGCGTCGACAAGGCCGGCGCAGGCGGCAGGTGTCTCCTCCGGGCCCTTGATGATGATCGAGCAGCCGGCCGCCACCGCACATGAAATCTTGCGCACCGCCTGGTTGATCGGGAAATTCCACGGCGTGAAGGCCGCGACCGGGCCGACCGGCTCCTTCATTTCAAGCTGATAGACGCCGTCGATCCGCGCCGGCACGGTGCGACCATAGGTGCGGCGCGCTTCTTCGGCAAACCAGTCGATGACGTCGGCGCCGGCCAGCGTTTCGCCCTTCGACTCCGCCAACGGCTTGCCCTGCTCCATGGTCATCAAGGTTGCGATGTCGCCGGCGCGGCTGCGCAGGATGTCGGCGGCCTTGCGCATCAGGCGATAACGCTCGTGGGCAGACACCTTCCGCCACGTCTCGAAGCCCTTCTGGGCGGCCGCAAGCGCGAGATCGAGATCGGCTTTCTCGGCGTGCGCCACGGTGCCGATCGGTTCGCCGGTCGCCGGATTGAGGACCGACAGCGTCTTACCGGCGACAGCCGGCTTCCATGCGCCGTCGATGAAGAGATTGACGTTGGAGTACATGATGACCTCGCGGGGTTAACGTAGCCCGGATGGAGCGCCATCCCCTTGCCGGCGCGTAATCTGGGGCAGGCTTGGTCTTGCGGCAAGACTGCCCCGGATGTCGCTTCGCTCCATCCGGGCTACGCGGGTGCAGCGTCTTATTGGACCATGGCGCTCGCGGCAATGCCATTGTTTTCAGGGACGAAACCGGCCGCGAGCGCGCGGACGAACGCATTCTTGTACACACCACCGGCCTGGCGTCCCAGGACATTGCCATCTGCCACTATATTTTCGAGCAGGCGAAGGGGCATGGGCTGATGCTGCCTGCCACACGGACGCCGCAGTTGGTTGCGTCAAAGCAAAGAGGTCCGAGCCGTGCTCTTAAAGGTGCCGCCCGAAATCCATGCGTTCGTGAAGGATGCGGACAACATCAATGCCGCCATTGATCAAGCGATAGAACAGAAAGTGAGAACCTGACCGGTATTTGTAGTAATCAGCTCGCACTTCAGGACATGCCCGGCCGATCTTTGGCTGCGCCGCTGCGGCCTCAATGTGCTGCCAGAGCTGGCGGATATAAACCTCCGCTTGGTCGATGCCCCAATGTTTCGCTGTGTAGTCCCAGATTTTATCAAGATCGACCTGGGCACGTGGCGAAAGGACGTAGCGCCCCGTCATCTCGTTTGCGGCTGAGGGGCACGCTTGCGTGCAATGAACGCCTCGAAATCGAACGGGGTCGATGCGCCGCTTTGTTCGCCCTCAATCAGGGCGGCACGCAGAGCAGCCAACATGGTTTCTTGTTCTTCGAGCAGTCGCAGCCCCGCGCGCACGACATCACTGGCGTTGCTGTAGCGGCCTTGGTCGACCTGCGCCTCGACGAAACGGCTGAAATGTTCACCGAGGCTGAATGAAGTGTTTTTGCTCATCTCAGATGCTCCGAATTTCGGCATACCAAAGTTTGGTATTAGCGGCAAGGGCCAGCCGCCGACGGGACCGCCGGCAGTCGCTATCGGAAGCCTAACCTTCTGTCGGTGGCGCCGACGATTTCGTTTGCGATAGGATGCCTGTCGGTCACGTGGAATTGCGTGGTCTCGATGGAGGGAAACACCGATGTCCCACATCACGAACGCCAAATTACGAAGCAGATCACGAAGCCTGATCGCAGGCGTCATCGCTGTGGCGGTGCTCGGTTGGCCAGCCATTGGTGGGGAGAGTGCGGCCGTGCCAAACTTTTCGCCGGACAGCCGCACCCGGTGGATCGCCGGCGTGCCCGATGGCGAGACGCCGATCGGTGACGATTTCCTTCAGCCGCCATCGGGACCGGGACCGGTCACGTTCGA
>Ga0126383_10001746_pt1 | contig 13650 bp, 13 predicted proteins | sample PanSoiMetPlot_35_FD_96882 | JGI IMG/M metagenome (GOLD analysis project Ga0126383, IMG submission 96882) | Tropical forest soil microbial communities from Panama - MetaG Plot_35 | ecosystem: Environmental > Terrestrial > Soil > Tropical forest > Bulk soil | place: Panama | collected 2016-02-17
CCGCCCGAGGAGGTGATCAGGGCGCGGGAGTCCGGCGTCCACGAGCTGCCCGGCTCGAGATCGCGTGTGAAGCGCGACTCCTGGTCATCCCGGGTGACGGGATAGGCGAGCCACTTCTCGTCGCCGGTGGCGAGATTGCGCAACCGCAGTCCGGTCTCCGTATCGTAGCGGGTCGCATACACCAGCCACTTGCCGTCGGGAGACGGGATCGGCCGCATCGCGCTGCCGTAGAGATCGGTCTGCACGAACGTCTTGCCCGTCTGGCGGTCGTAGATCGCCACCTGCCACAGCGGGAACTTGAGATCGTATCCGAAGCCATTGCGGTGCCGCGAGACCCAGACGTAGCGCGGGTCGGCGCCGAACGCGGCGCCCAGCGTGTTCCATCCCTGCCCGCCGAACAGGCCGCCGCGCACGCCGGACTTGATCATCGCGGTGCCCGAGCCGCCGTCCTTGTGGTACAGCCACAGCTCGTAGATGCTGCCCAGCACCGTCGTGCGCGACGCCACGACATAGTTGCCGTCGGGCGTCCATTCGGGGCTGGCGTAGAGATTGGTCGTGCCTTTGGTGACGGGCTTGGCGTTCTTGCCGTCGGCGTCGCAGATCCAGACGTTCTCCGCCCCGCCGCGGTCGGAGAGAAAAACGATGTGCTTCCCGTCAGGGGAATAGCGCGGTTGCGAGTCGAACGCCGGGCCCGAGGTGAGGCGCGTCGCCGTGCCGCCCGCGGCCGGCAGCGTGTAGAGGTCGCCGAGCAGCTCGAACACGATCGTCTGCCCGTCGGGGGACAGATCGAGCGACATCCACGTGCCTTCCGACACGTCGAAGGACACGGTGCGGGTCGTCGCCAGCGGCAGCGAGTCCGCTTTGGGAACGGTGTCCTTGGTACTGTCCCGCCCTGTGTCGGCCGGCCAGGCGTGCGCGACGCGCGCAGACGCGTGGTCGGAGTGGGACAGTACGGGGACAACGGCGGCGAGGACCGTCGCGGTCAAGACACTGCGCATGACTGAACTCCGGGAAGGGGGACGACGGCGGGGTTAAAAGCTGACTGCGTCAAGACAACACGTCAAGAAACGGCGTCGAGAGTCCTCGAACACCATCGTACTCGACGTTTCTACTCGACGCCTGCCCTCGACGCCTTCGCCGCTTGCCGGACCAGCAGCGTCGCTCCCACCACCGCCGTCAGGGCAAAAGAGAACCAGATGATGGCGTAGGCCAGGAAGAACCCGTTGTCCAGTGGTGGCGGACGCCAGCGCAGCAGGCCCTGCGGATGCGCTGCCGCCGTATCGTCGAGCAGCAGCACGGCGTCGAGAAGGCGGTACGGCAGAGAGTCGCGCAGGGCGGACGGATTCACGTCGCCCCGATCGCGGGGGGCCGGAATCACGAGACCGGTGACGTCCACGGTGTCGCCTTCACCGTACCGGCTCGTATCCACGTGCATCGCGTCGGGGGACGCCACAAAACCGCGATCCACGAACACCGCCGACCCGTCACTCAACCGCAGCGGGGTCAGCAAGGCGACCCCGGGTGCTCCCTGAAATGTCCGGCGGGTCCACACGCGCTGGTGCGCGTAGTCGTAACTGCCGCGCGCGTGCGCCCGGCGATCCTGCAGCGCTTCGGGCGCAAAGCGATGCTGCGGCAGCTCCACCGCCGGCTCCGCCCGCGCCGCCCGGATGGCGGCATTCTGGGCTTTGCGCTCCGACAGTCGATGCACCTGCCACCGCCCGAGCCGGGCGAAGACGGCGGCGATCGCGAGCGCGGCGATCGCCCCGGCCAGATCGCGGCGCCGCAGGCTCACGGAGCTCCTCGGGTCAGCGCCAGCTTGGCCGTGCGCGGCAGCCGTTTGATCGCCGCTTCACGCGACTGCGCCGCACCGCGACTGGCGCGCCGTTCGCTGTAGACGAGCCGCACGGGCAGGCGACTGCGCGTGTACGCGCCGCCCTTCCCCGCGCGATGCCGCGACAGGCGGCGGGCCAGGTTATTCGTCACGCCGGTGTACAGCGATCCGTCTCCGCAGCGCAGCATGTAGACGATCCATGTCATCAAGACGTCGGGTCGAAGCGTTGAGTCACATTACACCTGCTGCAACGCCTGCGCGAGATCCGCGATCGTATCGTCGGGGTGCTCGATGCCGACCGACAACCGGATCAGACAATCGGTGATTCCCGCCGCCCGTTTGGCGTCGGGACTCACGTCCGCATGCGTCATCGAATAGGGATGCTCCGCGAGCGATTCCGTGCCCCCCAGACTCACCGCCAGCTTGACGAGCTTCAGCGCGTTGAGGAATCGGAACGCCGCCGGCTCGCCGCCCTGTACGTCGAACGACACCATCGCCCCCGGGCCGGAGCACTGCCGCCGGTACACGGCGTACTGGGGATCGCCCTCGCGCAGATGCCCGAGGTAGTAGACGCGCTCGACTTTGTCGTGTCCCGTCAGAAAGTCGGCGACGTAACGGGCGTTTTTCATCGCCGACGTCATGCGCAGCTTCAGGGTCTCGAGGCTGCGCATCAGGAGCCAGCCGGTCCAGGGATCTGCGAGGGTGCCGAAGAACGTGCGCAGCGCGCGCACCGGCTCGAGCACCGCCCGCGCGCCGAGCGCCGCGCCGGCCAGCAAGTCCGAGTGCCCGCCGATGTACTTCGTCGCCGAGTACAGGACGATGTCCGCCCCATGCCGCAACGGCTGCTGCCACAGCGGCCCCAGGAAGGTGTTGTCGACGAGCACGAGCGGGCGTCGGCCGTCGCTGCCGCGCCGCCGCACAAACTCGGCGCACGCGGCGAGATCGACGAGCGCGTTCGTGGGATTCGCCGGCGTTTCGACCAGCAGGACCGAAACGTGGTCCGACGGAGTGACGCCCGCCCTGGCGAGGGCGGCCGTGAGATCGTCGGCGCCGGCGCAGGCGTCGGCGCGGAACGGTACCGGCCGGACGCCGAAGACGGGCAGCACGTATTTCAGGAGGTGATCGGTCCCGCCGTACAGCGGTGTGCTGTAGAGCACGATGTCGCCGGGGTGGACCAGCGCCATGAGCGTGGTGGCGATCGCCGCCATCCCGGTATTGAACACGGCGCAAGACTCGGCGCCGTCCCACAGCGCCAGCCGCTCCTCCAGGATCTCGAGGTCGGGATTGTTGATGCGGCTGTAAATGAGGCCGGCGGATTCGGTCTCGCCCTTCTTGCGCAGGCCGTAGGCGATCTCGAAGAACGCTTTGCCTTCCTCGGCCGTCTTGAACACGAATGTCGACGTCTGGAAGATGGGAACCTTGAGCGCCCCTTCGGACAGCTCCGGCTTGTACGCGTACGTCATCATCAGGCTTTCCGGATGGAACGCCTGCTTGAGGCGCAGCGAGGCTTCGGAAAGACGCTTGCGCGGCATGGGGAGCAGCTAAGCTAGCGATGCCGTGCGGCTGGCGCCATTTTGCGCGCCGTGTCCACCTCCACACGACGCGCCGCGACGGCCACGCTCGTCCTGCTCACCAGCATCAACCTGCTGAACTACATCGACCGCTACGTCGTGCCCCCGGTGTTCGAGAGCCTGCGGCGTTCGGAGATGCATCTCAGCGACGTGCAGCTCGGCTGGCTGATGAGCGGCTTTCTGCTCATCTACACCGTGACCGCTCCCATCTTCGGCTGGCTCGGCGATACCGGGCGGCGGCCGCGGGCGCTCGCGGCGGGGGTGGCATTGTGGAGCGTGGCAACCGCGCTCGGCGGACTCGCCTGGAGCTACCTCGCGCTCCTCATCTCGCGCGGGCTCGTCGGTATCGGCGAAGCGGCCTACGGCACGATCGGGCCGAGTCTGCTGGCGGATCACTTTCCCCCGCGCACGCGCGGGCGCGCCTTCACGGTTTTCTTCATGGCCCTCCCGGTGGGCGCGGCGCTCGGGTACATGATCGGCGGGTTCGTCGATCACCACTGGGGGTGGCGCCGCGTATTTTTCCTCGCCGGAGTTCCGGGCCTGCTGCTCGCCGCGCTGGTCGCACGGCTCGCGGAGCCGCCGCGGGGAGCGAGCGATGCCCGCGAGACGTCGTCCAGGCAGGAGCCGCTCTGGACTGTTGGAGCGGCAATCCGGTCGCTCCTCACCAACCGTGCGTACGTCCTCACGGTTCTGGGCTACGCCGCTTATACGTTCGCCCTCGGGGGGATCGCGGCTTGGATGGTATCGTTTCTCGAACGGGTGCGCGGACTTCCGGCCGGTGTCGCCACGGGGAGCTTCGGAGGCATCGTGGTCCTGACCGGCATCATCGGCACGTTCGGCGGCGGCTGGCTGGGCGACCGCCTGCTGGCACGGAGCGGCCAGGCGTATCTCTGGCTCAGCGGCATCGCCACGCTCCTCGCCGCGCCGCTCTTCTACGTGGCGCTCGCCTCACCGGCACCGCCCGTGTACTGGAGCGCGACGATCGGCGCCGAGCTATTGATGTTTGCGTCGACGGGGCCCATCAATACCGCCATCGTCAGCGTCGTCCCGGCGGGGATCCGGGCGAGCGCCATGGCGCTCAGCGTGTTTACGATTCACGTCCTCGGGGACGTCCAGTCCCCGTGGCTGGTAGGGCGGATCTCCGACCATTCCTCGTTGCAGCTGGCGGTGCTGCTGCTCCCCGCTGCCGCCCTCGTGGGCGGAGCGGTGTGGACCTACGCCGCCGCGACTACTCGAGCGACGCCTGCAGCGTGATCGCGACGTTGCCCTTCAACGCCCGCGAGACCGGACACCCGTCCTTGGCTCCCAGCGCGGCATTTTGAAATCCCGCGGCGTCGATCCCCGCGACCTTCCCCTTCACCGTCAACACCATCGTCGTGATCGTGGGGGCGCCGTCGACCGTCTCGATCGTGCAGGCGGCATCGACGCTGACGCGCGTGGCTGGCGTCCCCGCCTTTTCCAGGCCGGCCGAAAGCGCCATCGCCAGACAAGCGGCATGGGCGGCGGCGATCAGCTCTTCGGGTGTCGACCCCTTCGCTCCTTCGAATCGCGTCTGAAATGAGTAGCCGGCTTGAAATGTCTGGCTGCCGGACTTGAAATTGCCGTGCCCATCCTTGAGCTTGCCTTCCCACACCGCCGATGCCCGGCTCGTCGTCATCGTCATACTCCGTCTGTAGGTGGCCGGAATCTGGCGGGGCGCGGGGCATGGCGCTACGCTTTGGCGCAAGACCGTGTCGCAAGGAGACGATGGAGATGCCCAGGAAACCCGCCCGCCGCCCCAAGCGCAAAACCCCTGAGACGTTCCGCGCGCGTGCGCTGATGCCTTCGCTGACCGTGAACGACCTGAAGCAGAGCCTGGCCTGGTATGAGACCGTGCTCGGCTTCACCGTGGAGGATCGCTGGGAATCGGACGGCGCTCTGCGCGGCGTCGAGCTCAAGGCCGGCGCCACGCGGCTCATGCTCAATCAGGACGATTGGGCGCGCGGGCGCGAACGGCTGAAAGGCGAAGGCTTCCGGCTCTGGTTCGAGACGGCCCAGAACCTCGACGCCCTCGCCGCGGAGATCACCGCTCGCGGCGGCCGCCTCGACCACGAGCCACGCGTCATGCCGTGGGGGGACCGGGCGATGGCGCTCACCGACCCGGATGGCTATCGCCTGACGATCGCCCAGATCCAGCGCTAGAGTGGATAACGCGGCCGTGCTGCGCGCCCTGGCGGAGACCTTCGTCTCCGGGGGCGAGGCCGTTCGTCTCGCCGATCACCTGATCGAAACCATCGCCTCCCTGCCGCGCCGCTCCGACCGGGAGGAGATCGCGCGCCTGTTGCAGCTGCTCGAGAGCCGGACGATGAATCTGGTGCTCGCCGGCTCCGCCCTCCCGTTCACCGCGATGTCGCACGCGCAGCGGGAGCGCTACCTCGGCGCCTGGGCGACGAGTCGCGTCCCGCTGCGGCGCAAGGCGTTTCAGGGACTGAAGCGCATGGCGACGGTGCTGTATTACACGGCCCGGACACCCACGGGAGAGCCGAACCCCAGCTGGGCGCGACTCGGGTACCCGGGGCCCCTCGGTCCCCCGCCGGCGACGCCGAAACGGATCACGCCCTACAGCATCGCCAACGACGGGACGCTGCAATGCGACGTCGTCGTCGTCGGCTCGGGCGCGGGAGGCGGCGTGGTCGCGGGGGAGCTCGCGGCCCGCGGGCTCAACGTCGTGGTGCTGGAAAAGGGCGGTTACTACAACGAGGCCGACTTCTCGCACTACGAGGGCGAGACGCTTTCGCGGCTCTACGACGGCGGCGGCCTGCTCACCTCCGAAGACCTCGCCATGATCGTCTTGCAGGGCAGCTGCCTCGGCGGGGGCACGGTGGTGAACTACACCACGAGCTTCCGTACCCCCGACGCGGTGCGTGAAGAGTGGGCGCGCGAGCACGACCTGCCGCACTTCACGACGGCGGAGTACACGCGGGCGCTCGACGCCGTCTCCGAGCGGCTCGGCGTCACCACCGAGGCGCAGCGGCCCAGCGAACGCGACGTCGCGATGCTGCGCGGCCTCGACTCCCTCGGCTGGCACCACGCACCCCTGCCGCGCGGCGTGCGCGGCTGCCCACAGGACGGGCAGTGCGGGTATTGCGGATTCGGCTGCCGCCCGGGCGCCAAGCAATCGACGCTCATCACCTACCTCCAGGACGCGTACGACCGGGGTGCGCGGCTGATCGTCGACACGCTGGTGCGGCGCGTGGTCGTCGAGTCGGGTCGGGCGGTGGGAGTGGAAGCGGTCGTGCGGTACCCGCAGGGCCCGAGGCCCTTCAGGCTCACGGTGCGCGCCCGGGCCGTGGTCGTGGCGGGCGGGTCGGTGCATTCCCCGGCGCTCTTGCTGCGCTCCGGTGTCGAGCTGCCGGCACTGGGCCGGCACCTGGCGCTGCATCCGGGCGGGGCGGTATTCGGGCTGATGCCCGACGCGGTGCGGCCGTGGACGGGGACGGTGCAGGCGCACTACTCCGATCAATTCGCCGATCTGGATCACGGCTACGGATTCAAGTTCGAAACGATCCCCGTCCACCCCTCGCTCTTCGCGCTCGCCGTGCCGTGGGAGTCCCGCCAACAGCACGCCGATGCGATGGCGCAGCTCGACCACACGTCGCTCGTCGCGGTGCTGGTGCGCGATCGCGAAGGCGGCCGTGTCACCGTCGACGGCGACGGCCAGCCGATCATCTCGTATCGCCTGTCGCCCTATGACGCCCGGCACCTGCGCCGTGGCCTCGCCGAAGCCGCCCGCGTCCTCGAGGCCGCCGGGGCGCGCGCCATCTGGACGCCGCATATGCGGACAATGGGTTACAAGCCCGACGGTTCCGCCGCACCGCGCGACGCGTGGGCCGCGGCGCTCGACCGGGCGGGATTCGGACCGAACCAGGTGCAGCTCGCCACCTTCCATCAGATGGCCTCCTGCCGCATGGGGGCGAATGCGCGGACTGCGGTCGTGACTCCCGAGCACCAGGTGTGGGGAGTGCCGGGACTCTACGTCGCCGACGCGAGCACGTTCCCGACGTCATCGGGGGTGAACCCGATGCTGACGATCATGGCGATGGCGCATCGAGCGGCGGGGGCGATTGCGGCAGGATTGTAAGTTCGTTCAGTAACGCGTCATCGGTCATCGGTTGTCGGTATCGACGCCGATCCTACCGACGACCGATGACTGAAAACGCCTACCGGAGAATCACATGCTCATCCTTCTCGCCGTCACTTCTCTCGCGCTCCAACAATCCGTCGCCGACAGCTCTCCGTTCCGCGCCCTCACGCTCCCCGCAGCCGGTCGCGTGCGCTCGAGCTCGGGCGCACCGGGGCCCGACTATTGGCAGCAGGAAGCGAGCTATACGATCCGTGCGACGCTCGACACGGGGCCCAGCGTCATCACGGGCACGGAAACGATTCACTACGTAAATCATGCTCCCGATGCTCTCGCGTTCGTGTGGATCCAGATCGAGCAGAACATCTTCTCGAGCAACAGCGTCACCTATCAGCTCAACCAGCCGCCGCTGCATTTCGCCGGCGGGGCCGTCTTTGATTTCACCGGCAAAGGCTTCATCGGCGGAATCACGATCGATCATTTCCGAGTGGGCGTGCAGGAGCTGGTGCGCACCGCGTACGGCACGATGATGCGCGTCGAGCTGCCGGCGCCGCTCGCGCCCGGCGGCATGATCGATTTCCAGGTGGCCTGGCACTTCCCCGTGCCGCCGTACGGCGGTGGGCGCATGGGCCGCGTGGGCAACCGGCTCTACGAAATCGGACAGTGGTACCCGCGCCTCGTCGTGTATGACGACGTCAACGGGTGGAATCCCCTGCCCTATATCGGCGCCGGTGAGTTCTATCTCGAGTACGGCAATTACGACGTCACGCTGACGCTGCCCGCGGGATACCTCGTCGCCGCGACGGGGACGGTTCAGAACCCGCTGGTGGTCTACACGCCTCAGCAACGCGCCCGCCTGTTGCGTGCCCGGAGCTCCGACTCGGCAGTCGCCATCGTGACGAAGGCGGAGGCCCTCGCGGCCGCAACCACTCCCCACTCCCCCGCACGAACAACCTGGCACTTCACCGCGACGAACGTGCGCGATTTCGCCTGGGCCGCGTCACCCGATTTTCGCTGGGACGCGAGCACGTGGAGCGGCATCCAGATCAACACGTTCTACCGGCCGACCGCCGCACCGTGGGAAGAAGCGAACCGGATGGCGCGGTTCACGATTCAACACTTCTCGGAGACGTGGGGGATGTATCCCTGGCCTCACGCCACGACGGTGGAAGGCCTGATCGAGGGGATGGAATACCCGATGCTGACCTTCGTGCCGTCGATCGAAAAGCGCGAGGATCAGTTCTGGGTGCTGATGCACGAGTTCGGGCACCAATGGTTCCCGATGACCGTCGGCTCGGACGAGCGGCGCTATCCCTGGATGGACGAAGGGTTCAACACCTTCATCGATTACGGGGCGGCGGAGGGCTACTTCAAGGGCACGGCCTACGGCGACACGGTGCGGCGCGAGCTGCTGACCGATTTCCAGATCTCGGCGAAGCCCGGCGCAGAGCAACCGCTGATCACGAAGCCGGTCGAGCAGCGCGACCTCGCCTGGGGCGCCTATCAGAAGCCGGCGCTGATGCTCACCGTACTGCGCGACCAGGTGCTGGGGCGCGAGACGTTCGAGCGGGCGATGCGCGAGTACGTACGACGCTGGCGCTTCAAGCACCCGCAGCCGGCGGACTTCTTCCGCACCATCGCGAACGTCAGCGGCCGCGATCTCGACTGGTTCTGGCGCGAATGGATCTACACCACGGCTCGGCTCGACCAGGCGATCGATTCCGTCCGTGCCGCGGGGAGTGATTCGACCTACGTCTATCTCGCCAACCGCGGCCAGATGGTGCTTCCCGTGACGCTCGCGCTGCGTTACGCCGACGGCTCGAGCGAAACGCGCACCCTGCCGATCGAGATGTGGAATCTGGGAGACCGCTTCACCGCGCGCTTCGCGACGGCGAAGTCGGTCACGGGCGTCGTCATCGATCCGAATGCGGTGCTGCCGGATGTGAATCGGGGGAACAACAGCTGGACGAGATAGGCTGTCAGCTGTCAGCCATCGGCTTGGCACGCTTCCGCATGATCACGGCGGGACCGACCAGCATGGGTGCAGTTCCCTAGTGCAGGCCGCCCCCGACGAACTGCTTGACCAGGTCGCCGATCACCGACTTCGCGTCGCCGAACAGCATCCAGGTGTTGTCCTGGACGTACAGCTCGTTGTCGATTCCCGCGAAGCCGGGGTTCTTGCTGCGCTTGATCGCGAGCACCGTCTTCGCCTTGTCGGCGTCGATGATCGGCATGCCGTAAATCGGCGAGTCCTTCGCGTAGCGTGCCGCCGGGTTCACGACGTCGTTGGCGCCGATCACGAGCGCGACGTCGCATTGCGGCATCTCCGGATTGATCTCCTCCATCTCGACCAGAGCCGAGTAGGGGATGTTGGCCTCGGCGAGCAGCACGTTCATGTGCCCCGGCATGCGCCCGGCGACCGGGTGGATCGCGAACTTGACCGACACGCCGCGCTTCGTGAGCTGATCGTACAGCTCCTGCACTTTGTGCTGCGCCTGCGCCACCGCCATCCCGTACCCCGGAATGACTACGACGAGATTCGCCTGCTCGAGCAGCTGCGACGCTCCTTCGACCGATTCCTGCTTCCAGACCTTCTGCTCGCCTCCCGTCTTCACCTTGGCCACGGTGCCGAACGCTCCGAACAGGACGTTCGTGAACGAGCGGTTCATCGCCCGGCACATGATGATCGAGAGGATGAGGCCGCTCGAGCCGTCGAGAGCGCCCGCGGTGACGAGCAGCGCGCTGTTGAGCACGAAGCCCATCGCGACCGCCGAGAGCCCCGCGTAGGAGTTCAGGATCGAGATCACGGTCGGCATGTCGGCGCCGCCGATCGGGATGACCAGGAGCACGCCGAACAGCAAGGCGAGCCCCGCGACCCCGAGAAAGGCATTGCTCGCCCAGGCGGCGGTGGGATTCAGGACGACGAGCACGCCGAGCACGACGGCACCCGCCAGCACACCGAGGTTGACGACGTTCTGCCCCGGATACGTCACCGGCCGCTGCGGAATCCACTTCACTTCCTGCAGCTTGCCGGTCGCCATGAGGCTCCCGGTGAACGTCAGGAACCCGAGAATCACCTCGACGACGAGCGCGCTCATGCGGAACGTCGTGAAGTTCTCGGGACCTTCGTGCTGCCAGAGAAAGAATTCCGCGGTGCCGACGAGGCCGGCGGCGAGGCCGCCGAAGGCATGCGACAGCGCCGTCCGCTGGGGAACCGCGGTCAGCGGAACCCGCGACAGCGGTACGCCGACGATGAAGCCGGCCGCGATGGCGAGCAGGATCGCGCCGTGATGCACGATCCCGGGCTGGATCCAGGTCGCGCCGACGGCCACCGTCATCCCGATCACGCCCGCGTACACCCCGCGGCGGGCGGTCTTGGGGTCGTTCATCCAGTTGAGCGCGAAGATGAACAGCGCGGTCGCGGCGATAGCCGCGAACTGCCCGATCTCCGCGATCACTGTTTCTTGAACATCTTCAGCATGCGGTCCGTGATCAGAAACCCGCTGACGATGTTGGTCATGGAGGCGAACAAGGCGACCGCGCCGAGGATGCGGATGACTCTGGGGTAGTCGCCGCCCGCCACCGTGAGCGAGCCCACCACGGCGATGGCCGAGATGGCATTGGTCAACGACATGAGCGGTGTGTACAGCAGCCGCGACACCCGGCGGATGACGCCGAGGCCGATGAACGTCGCCAGCACGAACACGAACAGCATGGACCAGTAGCCGGTCATACCCTCAGCACCTTTCCGTCGTGAGTCACGCAGGTCGCCTTGGTGATTTCGTCCGCGAAATCGAGCCGCAATGCGCCGTCTTTCGTGATGCTGCCGATGAACGTGGCGACGTTGCGGGAGTACATCTGGCTCGCGTGCTGCGGGAGCGTGGCGGGGAGATTGACGGGGCCGAGAATCGTCACGCCGCGATGGACGACGGGAGTCCCGGCCTGGGTGAGCTCGCAGTTGCCGCCCGTTTCGGCCGCGATGTCGACGATCACCGAGCCCGGGCGCATGGCGTCGACCGCGGCGCGTGTCACCAGGACGGGAGCGCGCTTGCCGGGAATCGCCGCCGTGGTGATCACGACGTCGGCGTCCTTGACGCTTTTGGCGAGGAAGTCCAGCTCCCGTTGATGCTGATCCGCCGACAACTCTTTCGCGTATCCCCCCGTCCCCTCCCCTTCCATCTTCTCTTCCATCATCAGGAATTTGGCGCCGAGACTCTCGACCTGCTCTTTCACCGCGGCGCGGACGTCGAACGCCGAGACGATGGCGCCGAGGCGGCGGGCCGTCGCGATCGCCTGCAGTCCGGCGACGCCGGCTCCCAGTACCAGTACCCGGGCCGGCGACAGCGTGCCCGCCGCCGTGACGAGCATCGGGAAGAACTTGGGAACGGTTTCGGCAGCGAGCAGCACCGCTTTGTAGCCTGCGGCGGTCGCCTGAGAGGACAGCACATCCATCGATTGCGCGCGAGTGATCCGGGGCAGGAGCTCGAGGCTGAATGCGGTCACGCGGCGCTGCGCCAGCTGCTGCAGCAGCTCCGCCTCCGTCGCGGCCTGCAGCAGTCCGATCATCACGGTCCCGTCCCGCAGCTTGCCGACTTCCGCCGCGCTGGGCTTCTGCACCTTGCAGACGATCTCGGTTGCCCACGCGTCGCCCAGCGTGGCACCGGCTGCCCGATACGCGTCGTCGGGGAAGCCCGCCGCAACTCCGGCGCCGGATTCGACCACGACCGTATGCCCGTCCTTCGTCACCTTCGCGACGGTGTCAGGCACCAGCGCGACACGGCGCTCCCCCGCAACGGTCTCTTTCGGGACCCCGAACTTCATCGCGTCCTCGTGAGTGTCGGTGTGAAGAACCTAAAGGTACGACTAAAAATGAAGGGAATTTCGATCTACCCCTTCCCCAGCCGGTCCCGGTCCTTCTGCTGCGTCAGCAGCCGTTCCGTGAAATCCATCCGCTCCGACAGCTCACTGAGCTGCTGCTCCAGCTGCTCCAGCCGTTCGGCCAGCTGGGCCGTTTGCGGGGAGTCGATCGCCGCGCGCCCGGAGGAAGCCGCCGGCTCCCACTCTCGCATCAGCAAGCCGTCCCCGTCCCGAAACTCTCCGGCGATCAGCAGCACCATGTCGTACAACCACCACATCCCCAGCCCGCCGAGCGTCACCGCCATCCAGATGCCGCTCTCCGTGCGGCCGGCGTAGAAGCGGTGCAGGCCGAACACTCCGCCCAGCACTCCGAGGATGAGCGCGACGCCGCGCGAGCGCGCGGAAGACGTTGGTGGGAGAGCGCGTTCGTCGCCCTCGACGGAATCGTAGTGCGTGGGATAGCGACCGGTCATGCCCCCAAAATACGGCACATGACCGGGGGAAGTTACTGGGCTGGCGCGGTGACGAACGCTTCGAGCTGGGCCCGGGGGAAGGCGCCGGTCTGGCGAGCTGCTTCCTTGCCGCCACGGAACAGAATCATGGTGGGGATGCTGCGCACGCCGAAGGCCTGCTGCGTCACGGGATTGCGATCGGTGTCGAGCTTCAGCACCAGCAGCTGCCCCATCCGCTCGTGCGCCAGGTCATCGAGCAGCGGCGCCATCATCTTGCACGGACCGCACCAGTCGGCGTAGAAGTCGACGACCACCGGAATCTCGGTATCGTGAATGACCTGCTGAAACGTTTCATCCGAAACGTGCAGCGGGCGGTCGAGCAAGATCGGCCGGCTGCACGAACCACACTTGGGGCCGTCGGCCACCCGATCCACGGCGACGCGATTGAGAGTCCCGCAGAACTGGCAAGCAACGGTAAGGGTCTGCTTGGTTTCGGTGTTCACGCTGCAAGAACGTCCGTCGCGCGCCGAATGTTCCGCGTCACGGCAGGATCGCCTCCGCTTCGATCTCGATCAGCATCGCGGGGTCGACGAAAGCGCTCACCTGCACCATCGTCGTCACGGGACGGATGGCGCCGAAGATCTCGCTATGCGCCCGGCCGACCTGCTCCCAATCTTTGATGTTGGTCACGAACATGCGGGTGCGGACGACGTGCTGCAGTGTCGCGCCGGCACGCACCAGCGCCCGCTCGATGTTGCGCAGGGTCTGCATCGTCTGGACGTAGACATCCCCGATGCCCACCAACTTGCCTGATTCGTC
>Ga0126383_10001748_pt1 | contig 13642 bp, 14 predicted proteins | sample PanSoiMetPlot_35_FD_96882 | JGI IMG/M metagenome (GOLD analysis project Ga0126383, IMG submission 96882) | Tropical forest soil microbial communities from Panama - MetaG Plot_35 | ecosystem: Environmental > Terrestrial > Soil > Tropical forest > Bulk soil | place: Panama | collected 2016-02-17
ACCGCATTGATTTGCGGATTGACCTCGCGCAAACGAGTAAGGCAGCTTTCGACCGCCTCGCGGCTTCTGATTTGGCCTGCGCGAATCGCGCTGGCAAGCTCGCAGGCGCTCCATCGCCACAACGCGGCGGTCTTTGTCCGATCCCGAGAGGTCAGGGCCCAAACGGTTTCTCGCGATCAAGCCGTGCCTTGGCTTCTTTTGCCACGCTCAAGTCGAATAGCTGTTCGCGCGTGACTTTCTTTTCGACGAAGTTGAAATACTTGCTGCTCCAGAAATCCTGCATGGCCATGATGGAATCAACTGGCGGAATACCGTCCTCGTTGAGATAGCCCCAGTTGGGCACTATGGCCTTCACTAATTCGGGGCGGTTCAAGGCGGTGTTTTTCGCCAGGATCTCGACGATGTCTGGATACTTGTCGGGCGCCTGAGCTGCGGCATTGAATTCCTTGACGCCCTGCAGATAAGCCATGCTCCAGCGGATCACCGTGTCACGATGATTTTGCAAGAAGTCCTTGCGCACCGCGAAGGTTGCAATGGCAGTATTCGGCGCCACCTGATCACCGTTGGCGATGATGGGCCCCCATTTATTGTTCTGAGCGAAATAGCCGAACTGGTAGGCGAGATCGGTCACGTCGATCTGGCCCTGACCGAGCATCTTCATCAAATCGGGTTGCGGCACATTGACGGTCCATTGCACATCCTTGGCCGGATCGAGGCTGACCTTTAGCAACGCTTGCGCCAGGTTGTACTGATTGATGCTGCCCACCGCACCGACGCCAAACCGCTTGCCTTTGAGCTTGGCGAAGTCAGCGAGCCCGTGCACGCCTTCATCGTACAGCGACTGGCTGACATTAATGACGGTGTAGCCAAAACCGGGGCGGTTGTTGGCGCGATCGAGAACGACGACCAGCGGGGCACCTTTGGCCACGCTGTTGAATAAGCTCGCCGCCGCTGTCATGCCGGAGAATTCCAGCTCGCCGGCGATCATCGCGGGGACCGACATTGAACCGTCCTGGAATTCGCGCGGCTGAATCTCGATGCCGAGCTTCCGGAAGTAGCCTTTTTCACGCGCGATGAAATAGCCGCCGCCGGTGATGAACGGCCCGTCGCCGACGCGGACGACCTCAGCGGCGCGCGCCTGGCCGCCAAACGTGACAATCGCGAGAACAGACGTAATCACGAGCGAGAAGCTTCGCATTTTCCTCTCCTACCCATCACCGCTGATCTACTTGAACCGCCCAAGGCTGAAACACCCAGGGCGCGATTTTGCGATCGGCCCATTGCTGTAACTTGATGATAATGGCTCCGGCCACGGCAAGCACAACCAGGCTGGCGAAAACTTTTTCCGTTTCCATCACCTGGCTTGAACTGATCAGAAGATATCCGATCCCGCCCTGCGCCGAGCCGCCGATCATTTCGGCGGCGACAACAAGGATGATGGTCACGCCCATGCCGAGCTGAAGCCCGGCCAGGATGCTGGGAATTGCCGCTGGGATCACGACTTTGGTCTGGACCTGCCGCCGATTGGCGCCGAGATCGACCGCCGTTTTCAAAAGCCCGTGATCCACTTGCCGGATGCCGGCATAAGTTGAAATCACGACCGGAAAGAAGGCAGTCACGGCGCTGATCACGATCTTGTAGGCTTCGCCGGTACCCAACCAGATGATGAGCAGCGGAATCAAGGAAATCTTCGGTAGCGGATAGAGTGCTGCGATCCAGGCGTCGGCGACACGCGCAAGCGTATGCGACATTCCCATCAAGAGACCGAGCAATATTCCGGACAGTCCAGCGACGGCGAAGCCGGCGAAGATGCGAATGAGCGTCAATCCAAGGTGATACGGCAACGAGCCGTCAACCGTCATGCGGTAGAGTTGCACGCCGATAGCGGAAGGCGCCGGAAGATAGATCGGCGCAATGCCGCGCGCGCGAACCCAAAACTCCCACGCTAGCACAAAGGCAAAGATGGTCAGTGCGGGTAAAGCTTGTTCGCCGATCCGCGCCGCGGTTCTGCGCATTTTTTTCATGCCGGTCCCGCAGTCGCCAACGCCTGCTGTTGCATCGCTTTCATCACTTCGTCGCGAATGAGATGAAACACGCGATCGAACAGTGCGCCGAACTCCTTGGATGCGACGAGCTCAAGCGAGCGGGGACGTGGCAGATTGATCGCAATCGTGTCCTTGATGCGTCCTGGCCTCGCCGTCATCACCACCACTTCATCACCGAGCAGGATCGCTTCCTCGATCGCATGCGTGACGAACAGGATTGTCTTGTGGGTCCGCTCAAAGATCCGCATCAGCTCTTCCTGCATCACGATCTTGGTCTGCGCATCGAGAGCCGCGAATGGTTCATCCATCAACAGGATCGGCCGGTCCAAAATCAAGGCGCGAGCGAGCGCGACCCGCTGGCGCATGCCGCCGGACAGTTGCCCGGGCCGATGATCCTCAAATCCGCGCAGCCCAACGGAGGCAATCAAGGCGCCGGCGCGCCGGTATCGCTCCGGGCGCGGCACGCCGCGCATTTCCAGGCCGAAGGCGACATTGTCGATGACGCTCCGCCACGGAAACAGGTTCAGATTTTGCCAGACCATCACTGAATCGGCCCCGAGTGCACGCGAGATGTTGGATCTTGCGGGATCACGGACTTGTATGTGACCGCCGGTTGCGGTTTCCAGCCCGCCGATGATCTGAATGAGAGTGCTCTTGCCGCAGCCGCTCGGGCCGAGAATGCACGTAAGCCGCCGTGAGCCGAACACGTGCGAGACTTGATCGAGCGCAGGCACGGCAGACGTGCCGCTTCCCCAAGTTTTCGACACCTGCGAAACGACTACGTCCATGCGCTGTCCCTTGCGCCTTATGTTCGCCAGACGGGACTGAAACGGTGGCCCAATCCCGCGTGTTCGGTGAGCTTGGCGCCGATCCTCTCGGCTTCCGCGACCAGCTTCTCGGGATTGCGGCAGCGGGGAAATTCGCCATCGCGATAAACGATTTCGCCGTTGACGATCACGGCACGCGCATCGCTGCCCTTACCGGCGCAGATAAAGTTTGAAAGCGGCCGATGCAGTACGCCGACATAAGGCCTCCGCAGATCGAAGATGGCGACATCGGCACGTTTTCCAACCTCGAGCGATCCGATTTCTTTCTCCAGCCCGAGCGCTTTGGCAGCGTTGATCGTCGCCATTTCCAGCGCACCTTCGACCGGCACGCGTGTGGGATCGAGATGCCGTACATGCTGCATCAGCATGCAAGTCTTCATCTGTTCGACCATATCGACGGAGTAATCCACCATTGGCCCGTCGGTGCCGAGCGCGACATTGACCCCGGCGCGCACCGCGCTCGCGGCCGGTGTGATGCCTCCGCCCCGAATTGCCTCGCTTGTCGGCGTGTAGACTAGGCTCGCGCCGACGCGCGCCATGTGTTCAAGATCGAGCTCTGTATTGTGGATTCCGTGAATGAGAAGCCAGTGGCGATCAAGCAATCCGAGTTGCATCAGATATCGAACATCAGTGCGGCCGGTTTCTCGCAAATATTTCAGAAAGCCTTTTTCGAGAGAGAAAGTGCCGCCGGCGATGTGGGTGCTGATGCGCAGGTCAAGCGCTTGGGCCAGCTCATTGCCGCGGCAGATAAGTTCTTCGGTGCTCATGCCGGCGGCGACCCAATGCGCGTTGGATTCGATGACCATGCCGAAACGTGAAAGTCCATTATGGGCGCCGTGCCAGCGCCGGTACTCTTCTTTGAAGGCGGCGAGCGCCTCGTCCAGCGTGAGCGGATGGCCCGGATTGCCGGGAGTCTTGCAGCGCAGTTCCTTGCCGTAAATTTGGCGAATCCCGATTGCGCATTGTGGCTCGATCGAGGCGCGCACCAGCTCGGCATCGGTCGTGGTGACGGAATGATTGAATGAGCAGGTCGTGCCGGTTGCGAGCATTTCCAAAGCCGCAACCGCGCTGGACACGCGCATCGCCTCCCAGCCCAGTTGTTGGCTCAGCGGAAGGAGAAAATTCGCGACCCAATCTTCCAGCAGGTAGCCGTCGGCCAGCCCCTTGAACAGCGTGTACCAATGGTGCTGGTGCATATTGATGAGGCCCGGCAGCACGATGCAGCCGGTGGCATCGATCACCTCCTCGAAGCTTTCGCGAGCGGGCATCCGCGCGATCGCGCCTACCGCGGCGATATCAGTCCCTTCGATTGCGACAAATCCGTCTGGAAGAACCTGGCGCGCCGGATCGACACAAATAACGTAGCCATTGGCGATCAGTGTTCTTGCCATGTTTTCCTCGCCGGCTGGCAACCGTTATTAGAGGCCGGTGATGAGTGACCCGGTGCACAAGAGAGCACCTAAATCAATTTTGTCATCGCCTGTGAGCAGCTTCAACGTCCGCTATTTCCCCGAAAGCGGTCATGGACCAGCGCGAATTGAATGTCTGCTAACTGCCATAAGCAGACTTTTTGTATTCACCTCTACTTCACTCAATACTCGGCGTCGCCGCGTCTTAACGGACGACCGCCGCGCGACGATGTTCTGAAGATTAATAGACGTTCATATTGCTGGTCATCTGTTCGTCCTGTTCACTTGGAACGGACCACTTCGTGAAGGCGTTCTCAGTGCGCGTCGGGGTGAGGCACGGCTCAAATATTGGAGGTAAGCATGACCACTGTGAAAAGCCTCGCGATAGTCGCGTTGCTCTGTGGTGGCACTTCGCTCGCATTAGGACAGACCGCCCCCACAACCGGCGGCTCGCCGCCTGCGGCCGTTACCAGTGGCGCCGGTGGCGCACCTGCTTACCAGGCCGGCACCCCTTCTGCTCACGCCACTAAGCACCACAAGAAGATGCACGTATCGGCAAAGGGCCAGCACCATAAAAAGATGTACATGTCGGCAAAGCCCCATAAGGGATCGAAATTAAGTCCAGCGGGCAACGCCAAGCCGCAGATGAAACAATAGGAATTTCTCAATCCAATTTTTGTGGCCCCGGATCTACAAGTCCGGGGTCGTTTTTTATCTCTCGACTCTTCGCGCTCAGTTTTCTAAACCTCGCGCCTGTCGCGGCGCAAGCGGGCTGCCCCTCGGCTTTCCGCGAGGCGTGCAAGCTCGGTTGCGGGGGCGTCGTGTCGGAACGGCTTGGCTCGATCTATTGTCGGGCCGGTCGCGGAATTGAATCGAGGTCAAACATCCGAATGCCCGAGCGCTGAGGCGTGAGGCGGAGAGAATTGGAGTCGGTGGCAATCCTCGTAATCTGATGGCTCCTTTCGGCGATGAGAAATAAGCGGCACAAATGAATCCACAGGAAATTAAAGTCGACCATTGCTATTCGATGACGCCCATAAATGGGCGCCGCACTATCGCTCGCGTGACCAAAATCTTTAGAATTACGGCTATGGCTGCGTTCGAGGAGATCGGGACTGAGACCCTCGAGCTGAACCCTGTCGTGGTGCAGTTTGTATGGCGACACGCCGCTTACCCGACAGGATGGTCGAATAGGCGGCAGCAACTGCTGCTCGATCATTTTGTGTTAGCTGCGGAAAATGAAGTTATCGGTGCCTAGCGCGCCGCCTCCCGCTGCCGTGTTAGGCGCGGAGATCACGCCCAATCTGTTCGATCGTGAACCGCCGCGTGGCGCCTTTAAGCCTCAATTTCGCGTGAGGCTCTCTTGCTCCGATTTTCCCTTTGGAGTGTGGTTTCCGTCCGATGCCCAATAGCAAACCACCGCCGATGCCGCTTATTCTCGCCGATGATCCCAATCATTGGCGCGATAGGGCTGAGGAAATGCGTTCGCTTGCCGCCGCCATGAGAGACCCGGCGACTAAGGCGATCATGTGCAGGATCGCCGATGATTACGAAAAGCTCGCCAACCGTGCAGAGCAACACGCTGCGAAACCGCTCTAGCTGGCTGTGCCGCTCGACTAAGCCACTTTCCGGACTGTTGTTGATTCTGGCGGAGTGACCACGGCGGATCGAAGCTCAGCGCGCGCACCGCACTCAAGCCAAATCTGGCCCAACTTGGCATAGTGTTCGCGCACGCCCACATCGCGAGCCTCGCGCGCCCATTGGAAACATTCTTCAGCCAATTTCCGATAGTCAGCGGTCGTCGCCATCGCTTCCGTCCTAGCCGAGAGCGCCGCAGCGCCAAGTAATAAGAGGTATCAAGGATGCCAACATTGATCTCGATCAAACAAATTTGGCATTGCAACATTCGTCAAGTTAGGCGTGGCAGACGGTGACATGCCGCAGCCATTTATGGCTTAATCGTACAAACCGTTTGCAAGGGGATTGTCGAGCGTAATTCAGTTTCAGGAGTGAGTGCAATGTGTAGCAAAACTCTCGTTGTCCAAATTGCTGTTGCAGTCATGGGCGCAAGCTCGGCCGCTATGGCTCGTGGCGATGGTAAGGGCGGATCGGCCCCCGGTTGTTTCTTCGTGCGCGACCACAATGCTCGGGCGCTCGCCGCTAGTAAGGATAGTGTCGTAGACGCCTAGGCGGCGGGCCTTGGTAGTGAGCCCGCCACCGAATCAACGGCGCGCCGGCGCGGGGACGGCGGAAATTCGCCTCCCTGACCAACCTTACCCATTCTCCGGCATCGGCCTATCATTGCTCTGGCCCAGATCTTTGCCCGCGGCCGTCCACGAGGTGGTGCCAAGGGAGGAATCATGGAAACGCTGCCCAAGCTCGGTATTTCGCGCGCCGACATGCTAAAGCGCGTCGCCCGCTTTAAAGACCTCAAAGGCTCCGACCGCGGGCTCCCCGACAGCACGGCGCCGCAATGCGAGCGCACGCTTTATAACGTCATCGGTTTCCAGCCACCCAAAGATTCCGGCGGCGCGGTGACCTCGCCGGTCGGCGACGACGCCTCGCGTTTGTCGGCGATCCCGATCTCCGAAGGCTTCAATCTCGGTTACTGCCGCGCCAAGCCAGGCAAAGGTCCGATGATGCATAACCACGACACCAACGAGACCTTTATTCCCATGACGGGGACATGGCGCTGTAGTTGGGAGAACGAGAAAGGTAAGGTCGAATCGATCGAGCTTAATCCGCTCGATGTGATTTCGTTTCCGCCCGGCGCGATCCGCCGCTTCGAAAACGTCACGCCGGGTCCATCCGGCGAGGACGCCATCCTGATGTTTGTGATCGGCGGCGATGGCCCAAAAGCTGAATTCACCGACGCGGCGATGAAAGAGCTTGAAGACGCCGGCGTTTGGCCGCGCGGCTAGAGCATGATCCCGAAAAGTGGACACCGGTTTTCGGAAAAGATCATGCTCAAACAACAAACCAAAGCCAAAACCTAACATCATTTCGCTTTAGGTGCATTCATGACAACCTTGGTAGCGCACAAAAAACTTTCGGACACTGTCGTCGGCAACGGCGCCTACACCTACGAACCGATCGAGAACTGGGCGAAACTGCCATCGGGCTGGTCGTTCAAGGAAATCGGCGGAGTCGGCGTCGACAACAACGACAACGTCTACGTTTTCAATCGCGGCGAGCACCCGATGATCGTGTTCGACCGCGACGGCAACTTCCTCCGCTCGTTCGGCGAAGGACTGTTTCCGCGCGCCCACGGCGTCTTCATGGCGCCGGACGACACGATCTGGCTGACCGACGATGGCGACCACACCGTCCGCCAGTGCACGCTACAAGGAAAGGTGCTGCTCACCCTCGGCATTTGCGGCAAGCCGGCGCCATTCATGAGCGGCGAGCCGTTTCATCGCTGCACCCACACTTCAATGTCGCCGCAGGGCGACATCTACGTGTCCGACGGTTACGGCAATTCGCGCGTGCACAAATATGCGCCGAACGGCAAATTGATCTTGTCCTGGGGCGGGCCCGGGACCGATCCGGGCGAGTTTAACATCGCACACAATATCACCTGCGATGCCGATGGCTGGGTCTATGTCGCCGATCGCGAGAACCATCGCGTGCAGGTGTTCGACGGCAACGGCAAATACGAGACGCAATGGAATAACCTGCATCGCCCGTGCGGCTTGTTCATGCCGCCGGGTAAGTGCCCGATCTGCTACATCGGCGAACTTGGATCGACTCAAGCAGTCAACCGCAACCTGCCGAACCTCGGCCCGCGGGTAACCATCGTCGACAATAGCGGCAAACGGATTGCGCGATTGGGCGGCCTCGGTCCGGGCCTTGGTCCAACCGAGTTCTTGGCACCGCACGGACTTGCGGTGGACAGCCACGGCGACCTTTATGTCGGCGAAGTGTCATGGACCAATTGGCCGCAGACCTACAAAGACAAACCGCGGCCTGATGATTTGCGCTCGCTGCACAAGTTCCGGAAAGTGAGATAACCCAAGCGCGCGGCGATTGCCCCGGCCGCTCCGGTCAACAGCAATCGCCCCATGCTCGCGCCGGCGGAAATTCGTGTATTTTGCTGCTCGCTTGAACGCGACGCCGCACACTGGTGCTATACTCGACGCATGGTGAAAATCCCTCGCAGATCTATTCTGCAGATTGCGGGCGGCGCCGCACTCACAGCCGCCTCGCGCGCGGCTTGGGCGGACGCCTATCCGGCGCACCCGGTGCGCATCATCGTCGGCTTCGCCGCCGGGAGCACGAGCGACATTCTCGCCCGGCTTATGGGGCAATGGCTGTCGGAGCGGCTTGGCCAGCAATTCGTTGTCGAGAACCGGCCGGGCGCTGGCGGCAATGTCGGCGCCGAAACCGTCGTTAAGGCCGCGCCCGACGGTTATACGCTTCTCATGGTGCCGCCGGCGGTCGCCGCCAACGCCGCCCTCTACGAGCATCTCAACTTCAATTTTATCCGCGACGCGGCGCCGGTCGCCGGTGTGGTGCGCGTGCCCAATGTCGTCGAGGTCCATCCCTCTGTGCCGGTGAAGAGCGTTCCGGAATTGATCGCTTACGCCAAAGCCAATCCCCACACGCTCAGCTTTGCCTCGGCCGGCATCGGAACCATCAGCCATCTGTCCGGCCAATTGTTCAACACCGCGACCGGCATCAACCTCCAGCACGTGCCTTATCGAGGCGACGGGCCCGCCATGGCCGATCTCATCGCCGGGCAGGTGCAGGTCGGGTTTGCAACCATGACCGCCTCGATTGGACATATTCGCGCGGACAGGCTGCGGCCGCTGGCTGTCACCACAGTCAGCCGCTCCGATGCGCTGCCGGGCATCCCGAGCGTCAGCGAGTTCGTGCCGGGCTACGAAGCGAGCTCGTGGTTCGGTATCGCCGCGCCGGTCGGGACGCCCGTCGAAATCATCGAAATCCTCAACCGCACCACGAATGCCGGCCTGGCCGATCCGAAGATCGAAGCGCGGCTCACCGATATGGGCGGAATGCGGCTTTCGGGCTCGTCGGCCGATTTTGGCAAGCTCATCGTTGATGAAACCGAAAAATGGGGCAAGGTGATCAAGTTGGCCGGCATTAAAGCCGAGTGATCGATGGCCCCAGCGAAAGTTGTTTTGAAGCTCCGAACGATCGCGGAGCAGTATCCTTATCTGCATTGGTCTCTGCCAATGGAGTAATCGCGATGAGAACTCAATCGCTCAATGCCGCGGCGATGGAAGCCCGCGTCGCCCGGTTCAACAAACTGCAAACCTACCAGCGGCAAAATTTCGAGGCGCACGGCATTCCGGCCGGCGCCGTCGAAAAAATAACGGCGCGCCGCGTTTATCCGGTCATGGCGCCGGCGGATTACCAGGGGCGCAGCGCCGGCGCCCCGGTCAAAGGCCCGCGCGGGCTGATCGTCAGCATCGCCGAGTGTGAACCGGGCAATGGGCCGGGCCTTCACCGTCATCTCAACACGGTCGAGAACTTTCTTTGCCTCTCCGGCCGCTTCGAGATTGCCTGGGGGGACCAGGGCGAGCACCGGCTGGTGCTTGATCCGCTGGACATGATTTCCGTGCTGCGCGGCGAGAACCGCAGCTTCCGCAATATTTCCGACGAGACCGCTCGCCTGTTGGTTTTGATCGTCCCGGAAACCGACGAGCAAAGCGATCCGATTTCCTATGCGGGGAGTCTCGCCAAAGAAATTGAGAACGCGTACGGCACCGGCGCGCTCGAGGGCTTACAAAAAATCGGCTTTAAGTTTGAAGACGAGGCAACGTCATAGGCGAACGCCCGCCCTATCTCGCTAGCAGCGCTCGAGCACCACGTGAATGCCCTTGGAGCCGTTGGCTATCTGCGTGATGCAGGTCGGCCGCCAAAGCACAATGTGTGATGTCAATTTGCTGCCCACCATGGGCCATAATTCATCTTCGATAATGTCGGCCCCAACCTCGTCGGGATGTCGGGGATGGGGGACTTGGTCGGGGCCGTGCTCTCTTGTGGGGGGAGAGCGGCCCCGATTTTACCTCTCGTGATAATCCAGATGGTGAAGGTTGGTTAATTTACGAACTTGTGATCACTATTGCTTAACGCCCATCTGCCGGCGCGCTGCGGCGACGAAGGTAGAGTTCCGATCGTCGCTAAATGTCTGGTTGTAGACCAAAGTGTGCTGTCAGTGCACAACCGGACCAGTTTTTGATTCAGATCAATTTCACCTGGCTACTTGCCCAATAAGAGCTTCTACTGAGGGTGTTCGGGCACCATGAGGGTGCCGATGTCGCTTGTTTTTAGAAGCTTCAACGCCTCTGAACTTCTGTTGATTGCAGCAGCCAGCATTCTAGTCGTCAGCATCACATTTCTGTTCTGAGCGAGCGAATCCGCCTCGACCGGCGTAGGAAAGCCGCGTCGTGGAAGAACGCTTGCTTGGACTAAAGCGCGATACGAGATGGGAATGTCTATGTACAAGTTTGCAGTTGGTTTGGTTGGGATCACCGCAGCAGTCGCTGGCGCTGTCGCGATTGCTCGTTCTTCGACAGATGCGAACGTCAGCAGCGTTTCAAAAGCCCCACGCTTGCCGCGAAATGCCCGATGATCGATTGGCTTTACGGCTGCAGGTGGCATCCAGAAGCTGGGTCGAAGACCAAGCACTTATCGGCAAGGAGGAGCACACGCGGCCACCTGCAAACAAGTTTTTTAGGTAAGCGTGTGCGCTAGCCCGCGATGTCTGAAGATCACACATTGATCTCGATCGTAGATGATGACGCGCTGGCCCGGGATGGCATAAGGGAGCTCGTCGAGTCTTTAGGCTACCAAGCCCGCACCTTCGTCTCCGCTATGCATTTCCTCGAATCTGATGTGATCGCAGAAACGTCATGCCTGATCACCGACTTGCAAATGCCCGGACTCAACGGCCTTGAGTTGCAGGAAACGCTGCGATCGCAGGGACGTTGCATCCCAATAATTTTGATTACCGCTTTTCCAAATGAAAAACATCGATACCGCGCGCTCGAGGGTGGAGCGCTTGGCTTTCTGAGCAAGCCGTTCGACGAAACATCGCTGATCCAATGCCTGACCACCGCAACCAAGTCATGAGGTCAATGATGAGGCTGCGCAGCGCGACAATCTCGCAACCAATGCGACGCGTCACTTGCTGAATGCTCGCACATAACAATGACAGCAGCTGATCAATCGCGGCAATCGATGTCGGCAATGTAAAGCTGTGAGCAGCGTCGTATCGACGCAGAGCATAGCCGACGCGCGTTCAATTGCAGATTCATTCATCGGTGATTTCTTTCTGTTCATTGTAAAGTAACAGTACTTTGCTGGTGTCTATGTATGGCAGACGAGAGCAGTGGTCCGATCCAAGGCGCTGTCCAGCCTTTAAAAGCGACCGCGCCCGACGGCGATGCACCGTCAATGGCTGGCAATGGTAGCCGGCTGATAACGGCTGTTATCGTACAGAAACTTCGCCATTCCGGTGTCGGTTGCGAGATTGTCCATCCGGTACCTGCCGCCGCGACCGTGCTCCGGCGTGATCGCGTCGTTATCGTGCTTGCGGCCGCGCTTCTCACCGCTCTAGCGTGGAGCTATTTGCTGTGGCTCTCCGCCGGCATGACTATGGGCGGCATGGCCATGACCGGATTGCGGATGATCCCCTCCGGCATGGGACTCATGATGCCGGCGGATATGCAGTGGCGGGCGATGGAGTTCACATTCGTCTTCGCGATGTGGACCGTCATGATGGTCGGCATGATGACGCCTTCGGCAGCGCCAATGTTTCTTATGTATGCCCGCGTGGGCCGACAAGTCGAGGCGCACGGCAAGTCGCTTAGTGCAACCGTCTGGTTCGCTGCTGGCTATTTCCTGGTCTGGGTCGCCTTCGCGCTGTTCGCCACAATGGTGCACTGGGCGCTCGAGCGCACCGCTTTGCTCGATTTCGCCATGGCCAGCACGGACAATGTCCTCGGCGGGATCGTGTTCATTGCCGCCGGCCTCTATCAATGGACTCGACTGAATGACCTGTGCCTTGCCGAATGCCAGAGGCCATTTGCGTTCATCATGCGTCATGGCGGCTATCGCCGCGACGCGCCGGGTTGCGTAATGCTCGGTTTGCGCCACGGCGCCTATTGTGTCGGCTGTTGCTGGGCATTGATGGCGCTGTTGGTGGTCGGCGGTGTTATGAACGTGTTTTGGATTGTCCTCCTCGCTCTGCTCGCTTTTTTGGAGAGAGTGACTTCCATGGGCCGCCTGATCGCCCGCCTTGCTGGTATCGTCCTCGTCGCGGGAGGTGCGTGGCTATTCTTGGTGGGAATGTCTTGATCGCACGGGCGCACGCGGACGCGCGCTTTAACGCGCGAGATACTTCTTATCCAGCACCACATGGATGCCCTTGGAGCCGTTGACCACCTGCGTGACACGCAGATCGGCCGCCAGGCTGCATAGCGTGTAAGCATCCTCGCGCGACAATCCGGCGCGCGAGCAAATAAGCTTGATCATGTTGCGCAACGCGATCACGGCGGCGTCGTCGAGATCGGGATCAAAACCCATGGTGATGAGCTCGTTCGGCGTTTCCGCCATCGGCCATTCCAGCGCGAAGTCGTCGCGGATGTGCAATTCGAAGGTACCGATCAGCCCGGTTTCGATCGCCGTGATACAGACTTCACCGTCGCCTTGGACGCCGTGGCCGTCGCCGACCGAGAACAGCGCACCATCGACATGGATCGGCAAATATAGCGTGCTGCCGGCGACGAGCTCTTTGTTGTCCATATTGCCGCCGTTGCGACGCGGCGGCGGCGAGCCGACCGGTCCCCAGGCTCGCGGCGGCGCCACGACCATCACGCCGAAGAACGGCTTTAGCGGCAATTCGAGGCCCCATGGCAGCTTGCCAGTCATCCGCGCGCGGTCGAGGGGAATGTGAATGAGCCGCGCGGCGGCAAAGTCATCGGGCAAGGCACCGGCAAGCGGCCGGATCACGTTGTAACCCCAGTCATAGTGCAACGCGATCGATTTGATCTTCACTTCCAGAACCTGCCCCGCTTTAGCGCCGCGCACGGCGATCGGACCGGTCATAATGTGCGGACCGAGTCGCTGCGGCACTTTGTCGTGAATGGCCGACAGTGCGGGCGGAACAGTCAGCCCGCTATCCGGTTTCGGCATCGCTTCGGGCGGCCCCGACACCGTCGACATCGTGACTTCGTCGCCAGGGTCGATCGTGAGCAGCGGCTTTAGGTTTGCGTCAAAAAAGCCCCAGTGAACGGTGTCGGATCCCGCGTCGACATGATGTTTTCGCATTTGAGCCCCTTACAATCAGAGAAGCCTGCCGATTTTCGCTTCGGTTCTGCCAGAATCTTGGGCA
>Ga0126383_10001749_pt1 | contig 13634 bp, 9 predicted proteins | sample PanSoiMetPlot_35_FD_96882 | JGI IMG/M metagenome (GOLD analysis project Ga0126383, IMG submission 96882) | Tropical forest soil microbial communities from Panama - MetaG Plot_35 | ecosystem: Environmental > Terrestrial > Soil > Tropical forest > Bulk soil | place: Panama | collected 2016-02-17
ACTCGTCTGGAAATATGAGATCAGCAAGCGCGGTCTCAATACCGGCGTGGTCATGAACGGCACGACCGCGATCCTGACTCACAGTGAAGAGAACCTCGATTCGAGCGAAATGGGAATGATGGACGCCGTAGATGCCAGCGCCAAAGGTGAGCTCAAGAAGGAACAGGTCAAATGGAGTGTGTATGGCTGGCAAGGCGGCTTCTCGTCACCGGTGATCGACGGCGATCGTCTTTATCAAATCGATAACGGCGCCAACATCGCGGCCTTTGATCTCGCCACCGGCAAGCAGCTTTGGCTCCAGAATCTGGGAACAATTCAAAAGGCTTCGCCAGTGCTCGCCGATGGCAAGCTTTACGTCGGCACTGAGAATGGAAAGTTCTTTATCCTTAAGCCGACCGCCACAGGCTGTGAGATTCTCGACCAGGATCAGCTCGGGACCGAAGCCAATCCCGAGGCTATCGTTGGTTCGGCCGCAGTTTCCAACGGACGGATCTATTTCGTCAGTGACGCGAACCTCTATTGCATTGGAAAGAAAACCAGCGGAGCTACCGATCAGAAACCGCCGGTTGAGGGCCTCCCCAATCCGAATCGCCCGGCGACGTACGTGCAGGTCGTTCCCACCGAGTTAATCTTAAAACCAGGTGAGACGACGCGTTTTCGCGTCCGCCTGTTCGACGAATACGGTAAGTTCATTCGCGAAGACGCGAGCGCAACCTGGTCCCTCGACCAATTGAAGGGAACAATCTCTAACGGCCAGTTTGTAGCAGCGAGTGATAGCGTCGCCCAGGCGGGGTTAGTCAAAGCCACGGTCGGCAATGTTACCGGCGCGGCCAGCGTGCGGATCTTTCCGCCGTTGCCCTGGACCGAGAACTTCGAAGCAATGGCGGTGAACTCGGTGCCGCCGCCCTGGGTTAACGCAACTTTGAAATTTGCCGTGCGCGAATTCGAAGGTGGTAAGGTTTTGGTTAAGACTACCGAAGGTTCTTCTTTGTTAAGCCGCGCCCGGGCCTATTTCGGTCCATCTGATTTTGCGAACTACACGGTCGAAGCAGATGTTCGCGCTACGCAGAAACGGCGCCAGCAGGGCGATGCCGGCGTGATCGCGCAGCGCTACGTTCTGGCGCTGTACGGCAACAGCCAAATGCTGCATATCGAACCTTGGCAACCTGAAATCGCGCGCACAATTGCCAAGCCATTCGCGTGGAAGCCCGACACCTGGTATCGGATGAAGCTGCAGGTTGAAAATCTTCCCGACGGCAAAACCCGCGTGCGCGGAAAAGTCTGGGCGGTAGGCGAAACTGAGCCGGAGGCGTGGACGATTGAACGCATCGACCCGATTCCAAATCGCCAGGGTGCGCCTGGAATTTTTGGAAACGCGCTCGCCGAAATCTATTTTGATAATTTGAAGGTGTACGCGAATAAGTGAAAATAGTGGCCCTGAGCAGTGAGCTTAGTAATCATGAGGCCTTGCCAGGAAAGGCTCCGACATTGAGAGATACGACGCGTAGCGTCGTGATGATTTTAGGCCGGCCTTTTAAGGCCGGGATCAGCACATCGGGACAATGCGCGTCGCGTAGCGACGCCATGAACTAAGTCGGTCTCAGTCGTCGCTACGCGACGAATAAGCGTCGGCGGTCTGCCACCCGGCCTTAAAAGGCCGGGCTAAACTCAATTCGACGCTACGCGTCGATATTATCCGGAAGACTTTCGACGTGTACGGCGAAACCAATGAGGGATTAAATGCGCATTCTTACTGAAAGACGAATTCCAGCTTTGCTCGTTGCGATCTCAGTGGGCTTATTGCTTACAGCTCACCATTCTCCACCCACGGCTCTGGCTTCGGATCCCGGCACTGGCGATTGGCCGATGTGGGGCGGCACTCCCGATCGCAACATGGTCTCGAACATGAAGGGCCTGCCGACCACCTGGGATATCAAAACGAAAAAGAACGTAAAGTGGGTGGCGGCGTTGGGCTCGCAAACGTTCGGCAATGTCGTCGTGTCCGGCGGCATGGTCTTTATCGGCACGAACAACGAAGGCCTGCGTGATCCGAAAATCACCGGAGACAAAGGCGTCTTGATGGCCTTTCGCGAATCGGACGGCCAATTCATGTGGCAGATGGTGCACGACAAGCTGGCGGCCGGCCGGGTCAACGATTGGCCCTACCAGGGAGTGGCTTCTTCGCCCCTGGTCGATGGCGATCGACTCTACTACGTCTCAAACCGGGCCGAGTTAGTTTGTCTCGACACGCAGGGTTTCCGCGACAAAAAGAACGATGGGCCGGTCACTAATGAGAAGCTGACGGGCGAATTTAACGCTGACGTGGTTTGGATCTTCGACATGATCGAAGAGGTCGGTTCCCTTCCTCACAATTTGGCGAACTCCTCGCCGGTGATGTACGGAGATTTGATTTTTGTCAGCACTTCGAATGGTCAGGACGAAAGCCACGTCAACATTCCTTCGCCAAAAGCGCCGGCGATCATTGCCGTCAACAAGAAAACCGGAAAACTGGTTTGGGAAGACAATTCGGTGGAAAACCGCATCCTGCACGGTCAGTGGTCTTCACCGACTGTCGGCACGATTGGCGGAGTGGTCCAATTGATTCACGCGCAGGGCGATGGTTGGATTCGTGGCTACGAACCGCTCACGGGGAAAAAACTTTGGGAGTTCGATACCAACCCGAAGGACTCAGTCTGGCCCAAGACCCGCAATGAACTGATCAGTACGCCGGTGGTTTACCAGGATCGCGTCTACATTGCGAATGGTCAGGACCCGGAGCATGGCGAGGGCGTTGGGCACATGTACTGCATCGACGCAACCAAACGTGGCGACATCACCAAGACGGGCATGGTCTGGCACTACGACAAGATTCGTCGCTCGATTTCCACCCCGGCAATCAAGGACGGACTCGTCTATGAGGCAGACTTCAGCGGCTTCCTTCACTGCCTGGATGCGAAGACGGGGGAGGTTTATTGGGTTCATGACATGTTGGCGGCCGTGTGGGGTTCGCCAGTGCTGATTGACGGCAAAATCTATCTTGGGGATGAAGACGGCGACGTCGTCGTCATGCAGGAAGGCAAAACAAAGAAGGTGCTGGCCGAGATGAACATGGGCAGTTCTGTCTACAGCACCGTTGTGCCGGCAAATGGAGTGCTCTACATCAGCAATCGCAATCAGTTGTATGCCCTGGCCGAAGAGAAACCGGCCACGACGGCAAAGTGATCCGGCTCGGCTAGCAGTCAGAACCGCCTGCGGTAGCGGGCGGGCCGTGGCATTGCCGATTGCCAATTGCCGATTGTTGATTAACTAAGGCCGCAATAGGAAATCGGCAAGGCCCGGTCGCTACCGCTCCCGGTTCTGACTCTAATGAACCATGGAGTCCTTTGATTTTCAATCTCGAACTCGAATAGTCTTCGGCGCCGGTTCGATCAAGCGACTGTCTGAGCTCGCTGCCGAGCTGCAGTTTCGCCGGACGCTCCTGGTCGCCGATCGCGGCTTGTTGGCATCGGGCCACGTCGATGAAGCTCTAGAACCGCTGGTCACCGCGGGAATCGAGGTCGTCCCCTTTCACGATTTCGATTCGAATCCGGACACCGCGGTTATTGAGGCGGGCTCTCAGTTTGCGAAGCCACTCAAAGTGGACTCAATTATCGGCCTCGGCGGCGGCAGTTCACTGGATTGTGCGAAAGGAATCAACTTCCTGCTGACGGGTGGTGGCCGGATGCAGGATTATCTCGGCTACGGTAAAGCGCGCGAGCCACTGCTGCCGATGATCGCAATCCCGACTACAGCAGGCACCGGCAGTGAAGCGCAAAGCTACGCAGTCGTGTCCGATGCTGAAACTCACGCGAAGATGGCTTGTGGCGATCCAAAAGCCGCGTTTCGGACGGCGATTCTGGATCCTCAGCTCACCCTCTCACAACCTCATGCGGTTACCGCCACGGCCGGCTTCGACGCCATAACCCACGCCGTTGAGACCTATGTGACGACGCGACGAAACGCTGTTTCGGAAATCTTTTCACGCGCGGCATGGAAGTTACTGGAACGCAATTACGAGCGCGTACTGAATAGTCCCGACGACCTGGTGGCCCGAAGTGCGATGCAGCTCGGATCCTACTTTGCCGGCGTCGCGATTGAGAGTTCAATGTTGGGAGCGACGCACGCCTGCGCTAATCCGTTGACCGCACACTACGAAACAACCCATGGCGCCGCGCTCGCGATGTTGCTGCCAACAGTAGTGCGCTGGAATAAATCGGTAGTGGGTGAGCGTTACGCGGAATTGGCAGGGGCTTCCGGCCTGTATTCCGGCTCGGACAATGATCAGGCCACCGAAGCACTCGCGCAACGCCTCGAACAACTCGCCGCGGCCGGCGGCCTGCAAACTAGTTTGAGTGCGGCTGGCATCGAATCCAGTCAGCTGCCTCTGCTCGCGGGCGAGGCCGCGAAACAGTGGACCGGGGGATTCAATCCGCGCGCATTTGATCAAGCCGGTGCGATGGAGATCTATCAGTGCGCTTTTTGAGCAAAGAACAAAGAGCGAAGAGCAAAGGGCAAAGCGCTTCCATTCGCTCTGTCATGTTGAGGTTACGCCAAGTCTTTGTTGTTCTCTTTGCTCTTTGCTCTGCGCCCTTTGCTGCGGTCGCGCAGGACACACCGGCTGACAACTGGTCACAGTTTCGCGGTAACCACTCGCTGACGGGAGTATCGCAGTCCACGCTCTCGAACGATCTCAAGCTTCTTTGGACCTATGACGCGGGCGATTCTATTGAATCGTCAGTTGCAATTGTCGGGCGGACAGTTTTCGCAGCCTCGCAAAAGGGTGACCTGGTTTCGCTCAATCTCGACAACGGCTCGGTCTATTGGAAATTTCCAACTGGCGCGCCCATCGGTGAATCGTCACCCACGTATAGCGCCGGCGTCGTCTACATCGGCAATCTTGAAGGTTGGCTTAACGCGGTTAATGCGTCAGATGGAAAGAAGCTGTGGGCCTTCAAAACCGGCAGCGAGATCAAGTCTTCGCCGGTCGTGGTCGGTGATCGAGTTCTGATTGGATCCTATGACCAAAATCTCTACTGCCTTTCAACTCGCGACGGATCGGTGCGGTGGAAATTGCGGACAGATGGCCCGGTGCATTCAACGCCGAGCATTGCCGGCGGCACGGCATATATCGCCGGCTGCGACGAAGTCTTTCGCGCAATCCAAATCGCCGACGGCAAGCAGATTTTTCAGGTTGCGTCCGGAGCCTACACGGGCGCCTCGCCCGCATTGGCTGGCGGCGCGGCCTTTTACGGCACGTTCAACAACGACGTGCTCAAGGTGAATCTCGCCGAGCACCGCATCGCTTGGCGCTATCAACATCCGCAACGAAAGTTTCCCTTCTACTCATCAGCCGCCGTGACGGCCAATCGAATTGTTGTCGGCGGGCGCGACAAGATGGTGCACGGAGTAAGCACCGCCGGCAAAGGCCTGTGGACTTTCGCGACGAACGCGCGCGTTGAATCGTCACCGGCGATCGCCGGGGACCGCGTCTTTGTGGGTTCAAACGACGGCCGGCTTTATGGCTTGAGTCTCGACACTGGCGCGAAACTGTGGGAATTCAATGCGGGTGCGCCGCTGTCCGCCTCACCGGCAATCGCGAACGGACGCCTGGTGATCGGCAGTCAGGATGGAAGGCTGTATTGCTTTGGATAGACGCGGATAGTTGAGTCACCAACCCGCGAAGCGGATGTCAGCATAAAGCCTGGGCTTACGCCCCAGGATCCAAACCGTGAATGTTCGAGCCCGCGGAGCGGGCGACAGCGTAAAGCCTGGGGTGGAGCGCAGCGAAACCCCAGGAACCCGTCAGCATAAATGATCGAGCCCGCGGAGCGGGCGACAACCCGATGGCGTTACGGCTGCCGCCCGCTCCGCGGGCTCAATGATTATTGGGCGCTCGGATCCTGGGGCTTGCGCCCCAGGCTATATGCTGTCGCGCGCTCCGCGCGCTTACGCCCCGGGCTTTATGCTATCGCGCGCTAGTGAGCATCAGCTCTTTCAAGACTTTTTGGCCCCCCAAAGTATCTCGCGATGGTCGTCGCCGCGGGTTTCGCCGTGACCAGAGATACGACAAACATGAGCAACGCGGACCCGAGCACCATCGGGACCACCGGCATGAATCCGAAAACCGCCGTCCCACCGGGCGTGCGCGAAAGAACTTCGGTTCCCCCGAGTGACCAAATCACCACGGCCGGTCCGGGCGCAGGCGCCGGCACGACTGACTGAAAGACCGCGACCGCAACCACCGTCGCGATAACCCAGACAGTTACCGCCAGCGCGCCCCACTTGGTGCTCCCCTTCCAAAACAAAGCGCCAATCAGCAAAGGGGAAAGTGCAGCGTATCCTGAGAAGGCATACTGAATTGCCAACTCAAAAATCGTTTCCGGGGCGCGCAGCGCAACCAGGTAAGCGATTATCGTGATGATCACGATAAAGAGTCGTCCGGCCTGCACCTGAACCGTTTCGCCAAAGCGCTCCTTACCTCCGTAGAAGGCAAACACGTCCTTCGTGAACATGGTTGAAAGCGCGAGAATCTGGGAATCGCTGGCCATCACCGCCGCCATGATCCCCGCGCCGAGCAAACCCGCCAGCCACAGCGGCGCATAGCGATCGAGCAGCTGCAGAATTACATCATCGGCCGCCGATTGTTCACGCAACTGGTCGCGCGCTTCAGGCGTCATCGTCTTTCCCTGAGTTGCCAGAACGCGGCGGGCCTCCTGCTTCGCGCGAATCTGCGGCACATCCGTAACTCGATTGGCCATCACCCCGAGAAACACACAAGGCAGCCAAACCGCCATGATGCACAGGGGGTAAAGAATCACTGTCTTCTTGAAGTGGGCCATCTTCCCGGCCGTCAAAGTGAAGATCAGAATGTGCGGGAATGCGATCGCGGAAAGCGGAATGAAGGTGTAGCTGAAAAAGTAGAGCGGCGAAATGCGCTCGCGCGTCAATAGCGGGGCCAGCGCGGGCGACGCGAGCATCTGTTGCGCCGCGGTGCGGTAGCCACCCATGCCAACGCCGATCACCACCAGCGCCGCCGCTCCGAAGATCAGGAACAGGGCGGTCTGAAACGTGTTGACCCAGGCGGTGCCGCGCATGCCGCCGAAAAAGACATAACCCATAACGACCAGCGCTACGATCGCGCCGCCAAACCAATACGGCACCAGGCCGCCGCTGACTGCGTTCAGCGTCGTGCCGCCACCCATGATGCCGATGATTATGTACGGAACCAGGAGCGCTGCCTGTACGAAAGAAATGAGCGTGCCGATATGACTGCATTCCCAACGATCGCGGAACATCTGCACGGGCGTCATAAACCCGTGTTTCTTTCCCAGCGCCCAGACTCGCGTACCGATGAGAAAGATCGTCAGCGGAATGACCAGCCCCGACGAAGACGCCATCAGACCAAAGGTCACGATGCCGTTGGTGAAGGCATGGCCCGACGATCCGAGAATCGCAAAAGCCGTCATGTTGGTGCCGAAGAGCGAGAAGAGAAAGACGAACGGCCCAATCGAACGGTTGGCCAGGAAGAAGCCTTCGGCTTGCTCTTTTCCTTTTACGTGACGAAAGGCAAAGATTCCGATGTAGAGAACGACGGCGAGATAGACGAAGACAACGATTGCTGGTATCAAGCGTTTGCCTCCTCCTCAGAGATTTGTTGTTCGACTTCGCGCTCGAGATTTGAGGGCCAGGCAAACTTAACCAGCAGCCACATCACTAATGAAGCGGCAATAGAATAGCAGCCGTGGTAGAAGAGCCCGATGGGAACAAAGCCGAAAACCAGCGGGTGGGCCGTCCGCCAGAACCAGAAATCCTGATGCAGGATGTAGAGAACGGCAACCGCGAAGACCAAAAGGATCTTTTTCATAATCGTGCCTTTAGCTGAGTTCAGATCGGTCAGATAATCGTTGTCACTCTTGCGAAAGCAACTCTAGATCTCGTTCGAACCCTTTGAAGTTTGGAGAATATAGCGCAAAGGTGGAAAAAAGTTTAGAAATCTACGGATGTCTGGAAGCGCCGCCCAGTCCGAGGGCCTAACGCATTTGAGTCAGGGCTTTGCCGCGATGAGGTACAAGCGGGTCGCGGTGGCCAGATAAAGTGCATCGCCGACCACAAACGGACGCGAATAAAGTGGCGCATTCATTTCGATCTGCGCCAACACTTGCTTTGTCCTTCCGGCACGAAGAACGGTCATGACACCCTGGTCGGTCCCCACGTAAAGGCGGTCGCCGGCTAGCAGGAAGCATCCCCAGATGGGATCGTTCGTTTCGTACTTCCAGACCTGCGCACCGGTTTCGGCGTCCAGACAATGGACTGTTCCACCCAGGTCCCCGACGTACAACAGTCCGTCCTTCACAATGGGCGTAGCTACCACGCGGCCAACATCACGCGAGGTCCACAGCAGCCCGCTCTTAGTAACATCTCCCTGATGGTTCGGGCTGATTGCATAAACTAACGAAGGAGCGTTGAAGTGACCGGGAGATTGCCCCATTGCAATGAAGACACGGCCGTCGGCGACGGCTGGTGAGGCGATGAGATAGCTGCGTGAGAGCACACCGGCGCGCGGAAGCCAGCGGGCATCTTTCGGGTTGCCGTCAAATCGCCAGATTTCCTGACCTGAGGCCGCATCGTAGGCGCGCAACCAACCATCGCCTCCGCCGTAGAGCACTTGTATACGTCCGTTGACGTTCGTCGCCACGGGGCTGGACCAGTTGCCGTGCAGTACCCGATCTCCTGGCCCAATGGCGCTCCAGACCACTTCGCCCGAGCGCTTGTTCACCGCGATCAAACTCGGAGCGCGCGGCGACGGAACTCGCGTATGGCCTTCATTCTGGCCGTTTGACGTACCGACCAGCAGCAGATCACCGAGGGACAAAACTTCGCTATTGCAGGCTTCATGTGGAAAGACACCGAGGGCCGGCATGTCCACCTGCCAGATGATGTCTGCTGCAGCGCTGTCCTTGAAGATTTCTTCCCGGTATGGACCATCGTTGCCATCGCTGAACCCCTTCGTGTCGAGGGCGCGGAGTTGGCACTCAGCGGTGACGTAGTACAACCGGTCGCCTTCGACATAAGGAATGCTCGTCGTCGAGGGTAACAGCCAGTCCCTTAAGCCGCGCTCCACCCGCGGTGAGACATCCTGCCAAAGGAACGCGCCATCACTCACTCGAAAAGCCAGCAGCACTCCTGCCTCTTCCTGAAGAGACGGGTTCATTCGTCGAGTATTATCAGCACCCACATAGACCACATCGCCGGCAACCACGGGAGCTCCATATACTTCGTTTCCCAACTCGACGCTCCAGACGATGTTTCTTCCCGTGTTCGTATCCCAGTCAATGGGAGGTTTGCCAGCAACGTTTGGCGGCGGTGGGAGCGAGATGGAAACACGTGGCCCACTGGATAAGAGAGCAGGTTTTTCAGATTCGATCCCGGCAATGCGCTTCAATGCCCACTCAGCATGGTTACGCAATGCCGGATCGTTTGCGGACGTTTTCAACGCCGCGCGGGCTGCCCGGGCTTTCGGCCCGATGCTCCCCAGCGCCTCGACCGCACAGATGCGAACATAGAGGAATTTATCTGTCAGAGCTGCGATCAATTCGGGCACAGCAGATTGCGCCGCCGTGCCGATTCCTGCTAGTGCCTCACCGGCCGCCCATCGCACGCCGGGAATCGGATCGCTCAAGGCTCTGGCGAGATCCTTAGTCGCAAGCGTCGCCTTAGGGCCAATGGATGCCAGGGCCTCAGCCGTGTAAATGCGAACGTACGGATCCTCGTGTGAGAGAGTTCTCACCAGGGCCCCCACCGAAGGGCTGGCTCTTTCTCGCAAAGCGCCAAGCGCACGTGCCGCATCGCCCACCACCATCGCATCCTCGTCTCTTAGCGCCCGCATTAACGCGGGTTGCATTGATTCCGTATCAGGCGCGAGGTCAATCGCGGCATCGACTGCAAATCGCCGGAAGGAGACATCCTCATGCCGAAGCAGTTCGACCAGCAACGGAATGGCCGGCGGACCGATTTTCCGGACGACTTCAAAAGTCTGTTCATGCAGGTACTCATTGTCGCCGGTGAGGAATCGTCTCAGCAGGGGTAGCGAACGACCCGCGCCTTTGACCAGTTCAGCTTCAGCGCCGGCGCGGACCTTCCCGTCGTTGGCCGTCAAACGATCTGCCCAGTCCTCCACCGAGTTCCGGGAGAGATGCGACCTGGGTTGACGGCGGTTAGGTGAACGTGTGGTTTGAGCGACTGCTGGTATTTGCGGAATAAGAAGCAGCGTGCAGAGAAACAAGTGTCGCATGGTCGCAGGCCAGACTCTTACATTGTTCTCGATCAGGTAGAAAAATTGGAACTGTTAGAAGTTACAGGTTAAGACAGCGAGCAAAACCTCAGGGGAAAGTCCTCATCGATTACTTCCCAAAACTGTACAAGGCGCTGCGCGTTCGGATGTAAATCCGCCCGTCGGCAATCGCCGGCGTGGCGTAGACTTCATCATCCAGCTCGTTCACCTTCAACACTTCCCATTCGCCCGCAGCCTTGAGCACCGACACCTGACCTCCCTCGCCAACGAGAAAGACTTTGTCATCAGCTGCGACTGGCGAGGCAAAATACTTATCGATGGCGTCCTTCAAACGGCCCTGCTTGATCACATTGCCGGTCGCCGGATCGAACGAAATCAAAATGCCGCTGTCATTAATCATGTAGAGCACGCCCTTGTAAAGCAGCGTCGAGGGGACCTGCGGCACAGGTTTGTAATAGTGCCACCGCACTGCGTTGGCAGTTTGATCGCCCTCGCCGCCCATCTTGATCGAGAGCAGACCATTCTCAGCAGCCATCATCGCGCGGAACACTTCCCAATCACGTTCGTCCAGTTTCTCGTCGCGATTCATATCGAAGGCTTCGAATGCACTGCTGAGCATTCGATCAATCTTCTCCGTGCCTGAAATTTCAGTTTTGGCAATCTGCCCGTCGCCGTTCTTATCGTATTTCTTCAAACCGTCGGCAAATGAAATGGTCGGCAGCTGTTGGCCCTGTTGATTCTGCGGAAAGCCCCACCCGTTAATGTAAAGATATTCTGCGTCGTGGCTGGCGATCGATTTCATTTCGCAGGCCAGGCCCTTGACCCACCAGACGCGCTTGCCGTCGGCCACCGAGTAAGCCGAAAGCTGAAACGATTCAGGGACAATGATCTGCTTCGGTCCCTGTTTAGGCTGATAGACAATCGGTGTCGAGTAACCCGAGATGACGCCGGGTCTTTCCACCTTCCAAAGCATCTTGCCGCTGTCCTTGTCTACGGCAATCAGGTATGAAGCCGGATTGTCCTGATCAATCGGCAGCACGACCTTGTCGTCAACCAAAATAGGCGATGCGCCGAATCCATAGAACATGTTGAAAGGTCCGAGCGGGATCCGCCAACGCTCTTTACCGGCTGCGTTGTACGAGATCATTCCAAAGTCCTGGAAGAAAGCGTAAACATTCGTTCCGTCGGTGACGGGACTGGGTGAGGCCGGATTGTTCGGGTTCTGCAAGCGCCCCCGGTTTTGCCGCGGCACCTCGCGTTCCCAGACGATCTTTCCGGTGGCGCGATCGATTGCGATCACCAGCAGCTTGTAATTCTCTTTGTCAATCGGACTCGCCTGCCCGTGGGCGTTGAAACGCCGGGCCGTTGTGGCCACTTTGCTGTAGGCGGTAACAAAGATTCGATCTCGCGTCAGCACGGGCGATGAGTGCCCCGGCGGCAACTCTGTCTTCCACACCACGTTTGTCTTTGGGCCAAACTCAACCGGCAAGCCGGTCGTCTCAGCGACGCCCGTTCCGTTTGGTCCCCGAAACTGCGACCACTCGGAAGGTGTTTTCTTATCCGGATTGGCGTGAACAAGCGTCAACGCGAAGGATGCGATGATCAATGCGATCGGAAATTTGAACTTGACCATAGTGACCGGATTCTAAGCCATTAAAAGCGAAAAAGAAATGGCTTCGTTTTGAAACGAAAGTTGGGATGGCTGCCGATTTCGCGATGCTCTCTGTCAACAACAAGTTCTCAACGCTGGCGGTCGCTGATTCGCAAATACGTCATGATGGACCACCTCAAAATCAGTGTTCAGTAGGAGTTGCGAACATGGCAAATCTGAAGTTGGACAGAAAGATCGCCGCACTAGTGGTCATCTGACATGAATCGACAGAATATTATTTTCGTTTCGTTACTCGCGGTTGCGTTGGTTGCTCTGGTGGCCACGGGTTACGCAACGGGACGCTCGCCGCTCGTCGTTATAAGCGCAGCCATTTTCGCGTGTTACTTCCGGAGGCCAGATGATCCCTTCACAAACGTTGGAAGAACTGCCGAAGTAAAGACGCGTTGGTTCGATTGACGAACGCCGGGGCCGCGCCTTAATCAGAAGTGTCCGAGAAATCCGAGCGTGAATCAGCATACAAGAGTCCTACGGGTAGCATGATCGTGGTACAAAATCTGATTTGCGTCCAAGCACACGGTTCCGACCCGTGACGTCCGTTATCTCCAGGCGTTACTCTACATTGTTGCCGCAATTTTTCGGCGCTTTTTTGTGATTTGCTTACGCGAGATACACAAAACCGGCGTCGTTCTTAAATAGAACTGGCCGCAATTTGGCCACGACAAAAAACAAGCCGCCGAAGCCGGCGGCTGTAAGCAATTGATCAGATGAAACTTAATGGTCGGGGCGAGAGGATTCGAACCTCCGACCTCACGGTCCCGAACCGTGCGCTCTACCAGGCTGAGCCACGCCCCGAATGTCGAAAGATGATAACACGACCGAAGGAGCAAAGGGCAAAGCGCAGGGGGAGGGTTTTTAGATTTTAGATCTTAGATTTTAGATTTTGGGCCTTTGGTGAGAACCCTCAGACCTAAGCTCTAAAAATCTAAGCCCTAAGCGCTTAGCCCTTTGCTCTTAGCCCTTCGCTCCGCGCATGCCGGAAGTGGCGCCAGATCCACCATGCGACCCCGAGCACGATCAGAATTCCAATCACAAAATCGAAACGGTGAAACAGGTTCTTCAGGCGCGGGTCTTTGTCCCATTGCTCGCCCAGTTTCTTACCCACGTACGCCAGCCCTAAACACCACGGCAAAGAGCCGGCAAACGTGTAGACAATAAACTTCTTCAGGTTCATGCGCGCTACGCCGGCGGGAAACGCAATGAAAGTCCGGACCGCCGGCAACAGCCGACTGACGAAAACAATCACTTCACCGAAGCGTGCAAACCATCTGTCCGCCAGATTCAAATCGTGATGAGAGATGAGCAGATACTTACCATACCGTTCGATCAAAGGGCGGCCTCCGTACATGCCAATCCAGTAGGCCACCAGTGAACCGACCACACATCCGAAGGCGCCCGCAATGCCCACCAGCCAGAGATTGAATCGGCCCGTGTAAACCAGATAGCCGGAAAACGGCATGATGATTTCCGACGGCAGCGGAATGCAAGCAGACTCGATCGCCATCAACAATACGACGCCGCCGTAACCCAGGGTCGAGATCGTCGCTACGATGAAGGCAGATATGATTTCGATGATGCGACCAACCATAGATACAGAGCTCAGAAGTCAGACATCAGAGATCAGTTCTTCTCCCA
>Ga0126383_10001751_pt1 | contig 13629 bp, 7 predicted proteins | sample PanSoiMetPlot_35_FD_96882 | JGI IMG/M metagenome (GOLD analysis project Ga0126383, IMG submission 96882) | Tropical forest soil microbial communities from Panama - MetaG Plot_35 | ecosystem: Environmental > Terrestrial > Soil > Tropical forest > Bulk soil | place: Panama | collected 2016-02-17
AAAAAACGCGCCGGAGAGTTACGCGAAACTCCGGCGCAGTGGTCGCACGAGGATTAAGCTTGTACGACTAGACCGACCTCGAGCGGCGAAGTCTAGTTACGCACGCCAGGAGCCCAGAGCTCAGGAGGGCCAATGCTCCTGGCTCGGGGACTGTGGCAAGTGTGTAACTGCCTGAAAGGGACTGACCAGTCTGGTTGAAACTCAGGTGCACTATTGCCGATGACGGAGAGACACCGGGAATTCCCGGACCGGGGTCAAAGATACCGGTCAGGTTAACGTTGAGGAAGTTACTGGTCTGGGTGAGGATGCTGCCACCCGTAGCGGCGAAGCTGCCGTAGGCTGAATTGGAAAATGAGAATCCGCCACCGCTTGCAACCGTGAGGTTATCAAGGGCTACGGAACCAAAGGGAGTCATAATGGGAATCACCGAGAAGTCGCCTAGACCTGGACCGGAGGTAAGCGACTGGGCGGCAGACTCCGTGGTACTGCTTTGCAGATTGGCTCCATTTTGCGTCGCGCTGAAAACGACGAGGGGCAGAGAGCCTGAGATTGCACTGGCTTGCACTACGCCCCTGCTGGCGACCAACAATGCAACGGCGCACAGCAGTGTCCGAAGAGGCAGTTTGTTCATTTCGATCAACTCCTATGTCAAGTTATTTGCGGACTCAAACCCCGTTCCAGGAAGGGATGTCGGCCTGCTTCTCAACCAGCGACAAACTCTCCCCGGCGATCATTCGACGGCTCACCGCACCCAACTCAGCGGTTGCTGGAAGGGTTATGTCAGCATGGGCCGACACAGAGCCGACGACAAGAGAACAAACAGCCGAAGGCAAGTTCTCTCTATCGGCAAATAGCGGAGGGGTCGAACGACTGGAGAAGGCCGCACAACAACGTGCCAGGAGTCATCACGGCGGGAACCTTTTATCAGGACTGCGGGCGAGTCTTCTGGGATGTTCACGATCCAGAGAAAACCGTCACCATTGACTTGCATCACGAGCTGTACAGCTAGTTGATTGTTGAAGTGGGTGATCCTGACGCAGCGATCAAGCTGATCCAGAGTGCATTATGAAACCGCGCATACCAACCGCCCCACGAGACAGAATGCCGCGACCTAATGCCCCAAATGCGATAGGGGTAAGGGGTAAGTGTGCCCAAAGGTACAGACCGGGCGGATCCCCGACAAAACAGACCGGGAGCACTCCTGACACTGTGGCTTGTCGCGGCTGGCGGTGTGGTGGATCAAGCTAGGCACTGTCAGGAATGCTCCCGGCCGTTCACCAAACTCTTCGTGCTCACACTCGATGGGTCCAGCGACCCAGGGCCGCTCGACCGGTCTCAAGTAAGTGGGCGGAGTCGAATTTCGTGTTACTCGGGGGCCGTGTTTATTTGGCTGGAGCCGAGAGGTCCTCCAGCCGGGCACCCTTCTTCGCGATGTAGAAGGCAAGAGCCTTTGCAGGGGCGCTGCTACTGGCATTCTTCTGTGTACTTCTCGCGCAGCCGTAGTGAATGCCTCGCCTGTTTTTATCGTCGCTCGGGGCTTACTCTGAACATCGAGAATGCGTCGGGGAAACGAAGCAACGCTAGGCCTCAGGCGGCTAACTGCTGATGTGCCACTATGGTTGAGTGCGTGGCATTCCCGGCAGATCGCACTTCTATCAGAGCTCTGTCATGCCGCCGCAACCCTACGTGGTAAGTCTCTTCGACGAACGACGGCCACCGGCTTCTCTTGAAGCAACAATTCTGTTGCCTGCACGCGTCGATCGCTATGGAACCATTCCTGCACAGTGTTTTCCTTAAGAAAATTCGCTATCGCGAGCAGGCTCATTCCCTGATGGTGAACCATCCAGCATTTCACCAATTGGTGCGGATGCCATAGTCGGCGCCGGGCAAGGCCATAGTCGGCCGCTTCGTAGAATCCATAACTCCCGAACCATCCCAACTCGGCCATTCTTCGCAGATTGCAGATTGCAGCTGAAGGATCCGTCGATAGCGCAAGAAATGTGGAGTACGGCGACACGACCACCGTATTGACTTCGGCTTTGTTCAGCGCAAGTTGGGGAAGACCGAAGGCGTGGTATTGATAGTTGCCGGCTTCGTCAAATCGATAGCAGGCCGACTCAGAAATGCCCCACGGAATGCCTTTGCTCGTGGCATAGCCTTGTTGCGACCGGACGGCTGCCACCCGCGTACGTTCCAAGAGCGTATTCGGATAGGACTGCATCCACAGCGTTGGCATCAAGTACTCGAATAGCGTGCCCGTCCATGACAGCAGGACGGGGCGCCCCCGGTCGAGCGTGTGGGCCCGGCCGAGAAGAAACCAACTCTGTTGGGGAATGTCGTCCTTGGCGATAGCAACAAAAATCGCCGTGCGAGACTCTGTCGCGAGCAGGTCGTAGCAAGCGGGATGAAGTTCTCCCGATTCCACATCGAAGCCGACCGACATCAGCTTGCGCCGGCGATTCAGGAGAAGTCCGAAGTCCATCTCGTCCGCGAACTCGGCTGTCTCCGAGGCAATGCTTCGAATGTCCTCAACCAGTCGCGCTGCATTGAAGCCCGCTTCTGGAAGCAGCTTACTGAGTCGTTCGCATTGCAGCCGGTGCTCGGACGAGACCAGTAATTTCGCCGCTTGCCTGAGTCGCACTTGAATCTGGTCGACGTAGGCCGGCAAGAGGTCCACCGAGATCTTGTCCGTGAGCGGCAGATTGATGGCCGGATGTTTCCGCAAAGCAGCGAATTCCGGCAAGAACCATGGCGCATAAGAGCGAACCGTTTGTTGGATAGCCTGAAGCCGACGGCTTGCCTCCTCTACGAGGCGTTGTGCATCGGAGGCATCCTTGCAAGTGGTTGCGGCAGTGCGGGCATCGTCGAACGCCGCGTCCAAAAGACTCATTACAGATTCCAACCACTCGTCTGTAACCGTCTCGCCGTCTTCGATGCCCAGCTGCTTTCGCGAGAGCAGCCCCAATTCCTCGAGAAGGAGGAGATGGTCCACGAGACCTTCCAAGAGGCAAGGCTGCAAGAGTGGCTCCTGCAGGCTCGCCAGGCATCCTTGCTGCAGGGTCCATAGTGAAGCTAGCAAATTGCCGCTATCAACGGAAGAAATGAATAACGGAGGAAGCGGTTGAAGCGTACGCGTGTCATACCAGTTAAAGAGGTGACCACGATACTTCGGGAGTTCCGCGGCGGTAGCTAGAGTGCGGAGTGTCTGTTGGGCAAATTCCGGAAGCGTGAGATATCCAAACTTGCAAGCAACCTGCCGAGCGTTCAGAAGAAATCCGAGATTCGTGGGAGAGATACGGGCCGCAATGGCTCGAGGTTGCTCCTGCACATTATCGGGAATCAGCCAGTTGTGCTCTTCGCTGCTGAACTCGTCGAAATACCGCCACGTGCGGAGAGCCGCACGGCGAAGAAACAATACGTCTTTCCGGGCAGACTTCTCTGGCAGCGCCGCCGAGGGTTGGTTCAACCACTTCGACAGAAGCTTACTTGAGGCCCAAAGCAGCAGCACCGGCAGCGCGGCTGGAAGTGCACGCGGACGTACGAGCCATATGAAACCGCCCAATCCAATGGCCAGGAATGGCATCCAGTCCAGATAGCGGTCTACTGGTGCGCGTCCCCGCTGGGCCATTTCAGCTTCTTCTGCGGTTTCCCACTCCAGGAGCCGGCGATGTGTTATGAAACGGCGGACCAAAGCGCGAGTTACGGCGTCCAGAGAAAGCAGGGTCTGGTGAGCCAGAAAGGTCAGGGTGAAAAACAGGCTAACGTTCACGGAATGGAGCGCAGTGAAGGCCTCTCGCGCGGCAATCACATTGCGGGCCCATACGGCCCGCGCCAGGTTCAGGACAAACTGCCACCACGGCGGCAGGAGCAGAATGCACAGTGTGGCAATCGTCCAGCGGGCAGGACTTCCGCCGCGTAAGACCCACCCAAACACGAACAGCAGAAACGTGGCCGGCTCGACCAGGCTGCGGCGTAAGTTGTCGAAGATTTTCCACGACGAGATCAGCGAGATCGGATTGGGAACCTGGGCCCCCGATTCATTGGGCACACGGGCAGAAAGCCAATCCGCGATCTGCCAGTCTCCACGCAACCAGCGGTGTTTGCGGCGGTTGTAAGCGCTGTAATGTGACGGGTAATCTTCTATAATCTCAATGTCGCTTACCAAACCCGTCCTAGTGTACGCGCCTTCGATCAAGTCGTGACTCAGTAGAATATTTCGAGGGAACCGCCGCTCCAGGACGCGATAGACGGTATCCACTTCATAAATCCCCTTGCCGATGAAGATGCCCTCACTGTAAAGGTCCTGGTATGCGTCCGATACAGCCCGCGTGTAGATATCGAGGCCGGTCTCGCCGGCGTAGATGGCCGCCAGTCGCGACCGGGCGGTACTCTGCACGCTGATTCCCACGCGTGGTTGCAGGATGCCGTACCCTGCGGTAACGATGTTTTTTTTCGAGTCAATGATAGCGGCATTCAAGGGATGTGCGAGGGCCCCGATCATCCGGTGGGCTGCTCCGCGCGGCAGTTCGGTATCGGAATCGAGCGTGATTACGAATCGAACATGCGGCAGGATGCGAAGATCGCCGACCTTAACAGGGAAGCGATCGAACTGACCGCGCAGCAGCCTGTTAAAGTCGAGCAGCTTGCCGCGCTTGCGCTCCCATCCCATCCACGCTCGTTCCGGTGCGTTGTAGTCCCGACGGCGGTGAAAGAGGAAGAACGAGCCCATCTGCTGGCCCGCATATTTATCATTCAATTCGCGTATCAGTTGAGCGCAGAGGTCGACTAATGGGCTGTCTTCCCCGACGGGTTCGTGTGAGTCTCGAAGGTCCGTCAATAGCGCAAAATGTATGTTCGGATCGTGGTTCCCCAGGAAGCGTACTTCCAGGTCCTCTACCAGACCGCTCACCTGTTCCGGACTCATTAGCAGGCTTGGTACTGCGACCATGGTCAGGCAATCCGCGGGGACGCCTTCACTAAAGTCAAGCTTTGGTAGAGTCTCCGTTGGCAACAGCGTGGTGGTCACATGATTCATGAACTGCACGGCACTCTGCGAGCTCGGCAACAACAAAGCGAACATGGACAGCAGAACCAGGCCGAACGAGCTTCCGACGTCACCCGTCAGCACCGCGGTCGCGAACACGATGGCGTAGGTCAGGCTTCCTATTCCCAGCAGAAACCATTGGTCCGGGTACTCGCGCAGCTTGGTCTGGACTTTTTTGGCGAGCGGATACTTGAAACCCACCTTTGCGTTCAGGAGCGGGACCCCATCATCCACGAGATAGTACCCACAATGGCTCTCGCGTAAAGCCACTCGCGAATCGGAATAGGTCTTCACGGCAGCCGTTTGAGCCAGATCCAGCGCCGCGTGAGCAATTTCCATTTCCGTTCTGCCGGAGTGCTCGGCAATATCGGCCAGCTTGTTGCGATACCGGTCGCGGCTCTCGAAATCCATTCGTGCATAGCAATTTGCTGGGTCCATACGCAAAACGTAGTCGAAGACTATGAGGGGTTCGATGACTTCTTTCCACGAGGTATGGCCGATGTCGCGCAGGCTGCGCACGCAATTTCCTATGTTCGTTGATTCGCTCCCGAAACCGTCGAGTGACTGCTTTTCTTCGGCTACAATTCGTTCCAGGAGTACGAGCTTTAGCGCGGACGGAAACGCCCAAAGCTCTCGCAATTCCAGAACTAAGTCCGTGGTTTGTTGCAGCACGGTCACAAAAAAGGTGAACTTTTGCTCGCTGAATTGACAGGAGCAGGCTTCAAGAAAACCCTCGGCCAGGGCCAGTGCCCGGGGAATGACATCTCCTTTTCGCGTACGAACATGCGGCATCTTCCGCAGCGGCTTGAGGGCTTCGACAGTAGACTGATGCTCTGTGTGCAGCAGTCGAACGTTTTCATATAACCAACGGCCGTCGTCAGAATTTGATGAGCCTACCGTCGGCAATTCCAGCTTGCCGAGCAGGAGCTTGAATTCAGGCGTCAGGGCCTTGCAACGTTCAACTAGAGTTCTCGACGAAGGAACGTCGGGTAAATTGGTAAGACTGTGTGGGAGCTGTCGTGCTTTCTCACTCAGAAGCTCGAGGTCGGATGCATCGCAGGCAGGCTCTGGCACATAGAGGGTCTCGCTGTCAACGATCTCAAGATGAGTACTTTGTGGCATTCAAGTTTCCACCATCAGCGGTAATGGACCGCCTGCATTTCGAACATTTCCGCGTAGAGTCCGCCTCGGCTGGCCAGTTCATCGTGACTTCCGTCTTCGGAAATCCTGCCGTCTTGTAAGACCACAATTCGATCTGCCATACGGACCGTCGAGAACCGATGCGAAATAAACAGTGCAGTCTTGCCGGTAGTAAGTTCAGTGAAGCGGCGGAACACCTCGGTTTCGCTGCGTGCATCGAGGCCGGCGGTTGGTTCGTCGAGGATAAGCACCTGCGCATTGCGGAGGTATGCTCGGGCTAGCGCGATTTTCTGCCACTCACCACCGGAGAGATCGACGCCGCCTTCAAAGCGCCTTCCCAACATCTGTTCGTAATCACGAGGAAGCCGCTCGATCACATCATCGGCCATGCTCTTACGGGCGGCCCTCTGTAAAGAGCACAGACGATTCAAGTCTTCGATCTGCCCTACAGCTATGTTTTCCCGCGCCGTCATCTCATAGCGCATGAAGTCCTGAAAGATGACTCCGATCTCGCGGTAGAGGTCTTCCAAGCTGTACTCACGAAGGTCCACGCCTTCCAGCAGAACCTCGCCTTCCGAGGGGTCGTAGAGGCGAGTCATCAACTTCACGATGGTGGTTTTTCCCTCACCGTTTTCTCCCACGAGCGCGATGCGTTCGCCCGGCCTGAGCCGGAAATCCAGGCCATTCAATACCAGCCGGGAGTTGCCCGGATAGCAGAAGGAGACGTTACGGAACTCAAACCCGCGTTTGATCGGCCTGGGTGCCGGCAAGGAGTTGGGCTTGGAACGGATGGTCGGCTGCATTTCCATGAAAGTGATCAAGTCGGTGAGGAAAAGCGCCTGGTCCGCGATACTTGCCAGTATGGAAAAAATCTGTTGAATGTTGCCGCTCGCTTGTACGATCGCGCCAGAAAGAAACGTCAACTGACCTATCGTCAGCGCTCCCGTAATGGTCCGCCATACAACGAACACATATGCGGAGTAGTAACCAGCAGTGCCAACGACCGACAAGAACGCACCCGCAACCAGCCGTCGGCGTGCTAATCCGACATTCTCCTCGTATAGCTGGTCAGACAACTTAGTGAATCGCTCGACGAGAAAGTTCCTGAGACCGAAAAGCCTGAGTTCCTTCGCGGCTTCTCTGCTTCCGCCCAAGACTCGCAAGTAATCCAGTTGGCGCCGGACTGGCGTCTGCCGAAAGTTCGTTGCGTACCCAAGGAACGCGAAGTGGCTTTCTCCCAGGAATGCCGGCAGCACTCCCAGCAAAAGCAGCAGGAGCAACCAAGGGGAGAACAGAACGATCGAGACGGATAACGAGATCGCTGTAATGGCTTGCTGTGCCAGCCTGCCAATCGATTGGATCATTCCCAGGCGGTCGGTTGCTTGGACCCGCGCCCGTTCGAGGCAATCGTAAAACACCGGATCTTCGTAGTTGGCGAGATCCAGCTCAGCGGCATGCTTGATTACCTCGATGCTGACGTAGCGGGTGTACTTGTCACCCAGGAGCGCATCGAGGTAGTCGATGGTGCGACCGAGAACGCTACTACAGACTGCGAGCCCGAACTCTGCTGCAACCAGCCACCAGAATCCCGATGGTATCGCTTGATGACCGGTCACGACATGCACAATGCTGTCGATGATCAGCTTCGCAATCCACAGCAGAGCGATGGGTAGCAGAGATGTCAGTAGGCGGAAAACGAGCCCCAAGGTGACTACTAAGGGACCTGATCTCCACACCATTCCCAGAACGGCCGGTACATGTCGCAGCGCGGAGAAACGTTCTCTCCATCCACTCCAAAAGTTCGCTCGTTCTGCATCAGGTCTCATACCGTTCAACAACCATGCTGGACAACGTCGCGCCAAGCGCGAGGCGCCGCGGAAATCCTGTGCTCATGTGCCGCCGAATCTTGGCGGCAGACACGGCTGCCCTCCTTCCTAGTACACGTTGGGTTCCACTCGTAAGGTAGAACGAGGAACTGGTCGTCAGTACCCGCCGCAAGCAGATAGCACGGCGCTGCGTCCCACTATGTGATTCAAAACATTGATCTTGTTCCTGGAGATGGAGAGAAGTAGTGCGTTAGCATAGTTCCGATAAGTAAATGACGGCATTGCGGGTTGCCTGGCAGCGGCGAGGCGGTAACGTAAAATTTTCGCGGCTCAGGAAAAAACAGAGGGTCTAGCGGGTAGGTGTGCCTGGTAGGTCTCGGGAACCTCCGGCGGGAGGACCTCAATAGGCTTTGAATCCCGCTCGTTCCATGCCGCGCCGCGCTTCCGGACTCTTCATGAAAGTGTTCCAGACAAAGCCGGTTCTCGCGTTCTCTGCCATGAGCATGGTGATTCCCGTATCGATTCCAACACAGTCGCTGTCGTACCACTTTTTCAGCGGATTGAATGCGTTCACAAATCCGTACTTACTCCAGGCGGCTGGATAAGTCTTCCTGATGGTTCGCAGAACCCGCATTGTGGGCTGCGGCAGAAACGGCAACGAACCCGCGGACGCGCTGGGTACGACGGTGCCGTCAATGGGCCCCGTTGTCGGCGGTCCGCCCCAAATGACGTAGCCATGTTCCGAGTCCGAGGCGGTTATGCCCCACAGATCATCGCTGTAATTGGGAAATTGGGGAGCCAACTCCAGACAGAAACGCCGGTGGACATCCGTGGCGATAACAGAGTTCTGGAAGTAGTCCGCATACTTGTCTTTCTTCCCGCGAAAATCGAACCAGGCTTGAGAATACTGGTGTACGAATAGCGGAGCGAACGAGCCAATGTAGCGAAGCTTATCGTATTCGAACGTCATGCGTTTCCAGGCTGACCACGTTTCTTCCTTCAGCGGGTAAGAGGACGATCCCAGGCCCAACAGGTACATAATCATCAGCTCGCTATACAGGTCCCACCGATACGGTAAGAAGCCAACTTCGGGAGTCCATCCGTGAGACAGCAGAGTGGTATCTTCCGAGAGCCAGGTCCAGTCCACCCGGTTGAAGATGTCGTTTGCCACCTTTGTGAGCTCAAGCGAGCGGAAATGCTCACGGCAGGTCAGAACACCGCCGAGCAAGATAGATGTATCGACAGAAGAAACCTCTGCATCCCATATCCTTTCGCCAGTATTAATGTTTGCCCAGTGATAGAAAAACCCCCGATGGTTCGGCAACACTCTCCAAAGGGAGTTCAGGGTGGTCAGCGCACGCTCTCGAGCATCCGAGAAAGAAACAAACCCTCGTTGTTGTCCAATACAAAGGGCCGTGAGACCAAACCCAGTTGCGGCAATGCTGCCTACTATTCCGCCATCCGATATTTTTGTGTTGCATCGGTCCTTGATGATGCCGACTGCGGGGTTCGTCTGCTCCCAGAAGTAGCGGAAACTCACCTGCTCGACCGCGTCCAGAAACTGGTCATCATCGAACGAGAGAGCTGATGGGCTGGGAGAACTGGCAAGACCAGTACGGCGTTCGTCAGGTTTGGGCGCGGGATCCAGAGCCGCAGCGAATTGCAGACTCACACCCGTCCCAAGGAGATGCCACAGCAACTTTCGCCGTGTGAGCTTGTTGGAACCGATGTCACTCATCCGCTGGTTCCAGTAATCTTAACCGATCGCCGGGCTCGGTAAGTGCCTCGACTAAGACCTGTCGCTTACTCACCAGCGATCGCTGTGTTCTAACGCCTTCAGGCAAATGAACAGGTCGTCGTGGGATATTAAGATTGGCTTCTCGATGACTAAAGAAGTAAAGATCGGCATTGGGATCGCACTCGTTGCGATCATAGTGACGTTTCTGATGGCACTCACATTCTTCTTTTATTTGCCCAATCACAAGCCGATATGGCTCAAGGGCGCAGTCGTTGTACGCGACGCCGACACGAGAGACAGGCTCCCCATTGCCAACGTCGAAATCATCGCTATCAGCGACGGGGTCGTTGCCGCTGTCAAGTCCGATTCTTCAGGGTACTTCGCGTTCCAGTTGCCGGCGTCTGTCAGGCGAGGACGGGCTGTGACCCTTCAATTTCGTCATCCCGAGTATCAGCCTCTCGACGTGAGTGAATTCGTAGCTGACGAACTCTACATTGCCGAGATGGAGCCACTGGCCAGGAAGCTTCCTGGACCACCGAACCGCCCGGAGATAACAGTCGGGAGCTTGCGGGTTCGATATTCGTTAAAGGCTATGACCGTGGCGAACATCGGTAGCGCGGCGAAACCGTTCCAAGTTGTGAACACAGGGAATGTGCCGTGCAAGGGCCGCCCTCCGTGCTCGCCAGATGGCAAATGGAAAGCCGCGATCGGCTCCGCCTTTCTCGACGCAGGAGTGGGCAACGAATTCCGCAATGCCCGAGTCTCGTGCATTGCAGGGCCATGTCCATTTACCAAGATCGAGAAAGATGACTTCTCGAACGGCGGCCAGACAATCCGGGCGTCGGCGCGTAACTGGTCTGATACAACAACGTTCTTACTGGAAGCAGAAGTGTTCCACCCCATGATCAGCGAAATCGTTCACGAATCTCAACCTGTGATCTTCGGCCGAGCGCTCGACTTCACGCTGCCGGCCTCAGCGGAAGGTGTGTGCATCGAAGCTGAGGTCAACGGCCAGACTATTATCTACCCGCTTGGACCGGCGCTCTTCCTGAGTTGGGCAAATTGCGACGTTACCGTAAATCGAGATCGGACAAGGGTTTATCGTTGTAACCTCAAAGCCGGATACGAGTTTCCCGTCACGTCAGGTGTCAATGGCGGAGAAAAACTGGAACAATCGGGCGATTAGAAAACCACGGGTGTCCATTGTGTGTACAGGCGCTGAACAGTTATAGGCTGGAGGCGCGGGCCGGAATCGAACCCAATCCGCCCATTGAGAATCAGTAACTTACTGATCTATCAATGCGCTAGAAGTGCTAGAAGTGACCTATCCCACATTCGGTAGCACAAATTAGCACAAAATTCTTCGCGCACAGTTGATTCTGAACCCGCGCTTTGGATCTGGTATTCATCTGTTAGCTACGCCGCCATTCTCTTGAACGCGAAGCGCCCGCTTTGGTTTGAGAAGGCGATTTTGCATCAAGTGAGAAGTGCTCGCACATTGACTTCAGGTTGGCCGACCAACCATCCGGAATCGGAGTGGTTCGAATTGAGCGTTTTGAGTAACTCTGAGCTCAGCGCAGTCACTAAGAGAGCAGTGAGGGTGCGCTTCGTTACTGGGCGAAACGAGGGTGGGCACCCGGCGGAAGCACAAACGGAGCTAAATGGTGTTCCGGCGCGTGTAACGCGCCGCGCTGCTGCCACGCTTCCAGACTGAACTCGAACGGCCGGAAATGTTCGATGCGGAAGGGGCGTTCCTGCTTGCCGAGAAATTCTTCAGCGAAAACCAGCATTTCGCGGTCCTTGGGCGGTTCGCCCGCCAGGAAATCCGCCGATGCTTGAGGGGAAAACTCGTAGGAGAAGCCAGTCCTAATGATGGGGCTGAGAAAAGACGGCCAGCTGCCCTGGCTAGACGATTGTCCCTGAGATCCCTGCGGAATGATTTCCTGACGGTCTTGCAGCAGGTGTACTTGCATCCGCGAGGTGTTGCCCGGCTCAAGCTCAACGCAGTCGAACCGCAAAATGAACATAGCTTCGCGATGGCCGGCCTCGACGGAGCAGCGGCGACCAGCAATGGCGAAGCTCTGTGGTTTGTACGGCAATGGTACCGGCACCCTGGTCATGGACGAGCGGTATCCGTCGAAGAACAACTGGCCCGACATCGTTCCTTCGGTGTCGCCTAAAGCTTTCGAGTCGGAGCCATCACGCAAGGCTAGGGGAACGAGCTGGTCCGGGCCATCGGCATCGGCGAAGAGTCGCGAAGCGACGTTCGGCTGAAAGCGAAGCTGATAAGCCAAGTAGAAAACGGAGTGCTTCTGCCCGGGAGAGGAGAACTCGGCGTAGATACTATTCGCGGCGACGCCGATATCGCTGGCGAGTCCTTCAGCGTGGAAGGGATAGTAGATGGTCTGGGCCCGGACGTCTGCGTTTTCTGGCACGGTAGGTCTTGTGAGGCCGGTGAGGCTGGCGTCGGGGAGGATTTGCACAGATTGCAGGAGATGTAAAGCGTAGCGCTTGGACAAGTAGGCGGTCAGCGAGGACGGCGAGAAGCGCACCAGCAGGGAGCAGGCAAGTATCGTAAGGACTCCGAGAGCGCCGGCGACGGACGCAATCCGAAAACGGTACTGAAAGGTTATGACACAGACGGCGCCCACTGCAGCAAGCGCGATGATTGCCAAAATTATGTATATTTCCGTCGTCTCGGCCATCGGTGGACCGCCGGCATTCTGCATGACGATGAAAAATGTGAACGCGGTAACCAGGACTATGACGATGGCCAGCAAAACCGCGCGGCCGAAGCTGGCGCTGAGAACAGCTACCGCAGCGGCGACCACCAGGAAGACCCCGAACTGAAAGGTCTTCCAAAGCAAGAGGCCGAAGGCGGAAGACAGCGAAAAACCGAAGTGCCGAACCACGAAAACATCATGAAGCAGCATCGGTAGCACGGCCCACACGAGTATGAAGAGGAGTTTTTCGAGCGCGAGACTGCGGCGCTCATAGGGACGCGTGAGCCAGAACTGGTCGTTGCCGACGAGGCTCTCTTCCTGAATGACGGAGACCACGAGCAGAAACAGCGTAATCGGCAAGAAGATTCGGCTCAGTCCCGCCAGAATCAGAAGCAGCATGAAGGGAGAAAGACCAACCGCATAACCGCCGGTGCGGATGCACATCCTGACTGCGACCGAGGAGAAACTGTATTTTGAACGCGCTGCTCAGCATCACGATCTGCACGACCTCGGTCGGCTCATATTGCTGCAAGGAATGCGTCCAGAGGAGGTGACGGCGCTCGCGAAATGCGACGTAAACCTTGAGCGTGGGCAACTACAAGTTGTCCAAGGCAAAACACCCGCGGCACGCCGCACGCTGGATCTAACAACAGAGAGTAAGCGAATATTGGCCGCAAGAATGGCGGGAGATTCCCCTTGGGTCTTCCCATCAAAGCGGCACCCCGGAACGCACATAAGTAGATTGAATAGCGCACACGATCGACTGTGCCAGCAGGCCAAAGCTGACGGAGTCTCTTTCAACTTTGTTCTTTACGACCTTAGGCATACGTGGGCGACACGGGCTGCCCAATCCGGCTTTGACCTGGCGAGCTTAGCAGCCATGCTCGGTCATAGCTCCTTGCGGATGGTACAGAAATATGTGCATCCGACCGCAGAGCACCAAAGAGCGTTGATGTTGAAGTACGACGAGATGTTGAGATCCGCGGCGGAGAAACTGCACCGAGGGGAGAGGATCAATTGACCCCCAAAAACTTTGTCCGCTTTTTGTCCGCCCCCAGGCCAATTTTGGCCCATTTTGCCCGATTGAGTTCCAGCGAGCACGAATGAGGGAATTGGCCTTAACTACAATTCTTTCAAGCAAGTACAGGAAACTGTTGG
>Ga0126383_10001752_pt1 | contig 13629 bp, 12 predicted proteins | sample PanSoiMetPlot_35_FD_96882 | JGI IMG/M metagenome (GOLD analysis project Ga0126383, IMG submission 96882) | Tropical forest soil microbial communities from Panama - MetaG Plot_35 | ecosystem: Environmental > Terrestrial > Soil > Tropical forest > Bulk soil | place: Panama | collected 2016-02-17
CTCCGCAGCGCAGGGAACGCGTCTGGAGTGGCTCGATAATCACAAAGTCATCCTCTGCTTAATTCTGATCGCCTTCATTGCGATCGCTAACTTGCGCGGCGTGCGCGAGTCAGGCGCCCTCTTCGCCGGGCCGACCTACTCCTTTTTGGTCAGCTTTCTCTTCATGGTGGGTTACGGCCTCATCCATTACTTTATCCATCCGCAGACGGTGGCCGCCACTAATGAAGGACTCAAGCTGGCCGAGGGTTATCATCTGCAACCATTGAGCTGGTTCCTGGTGCTGGGCGCTTTCTCGAATGGCTGCGTCGCCTTGAGCGGAACCGAGGCGATCTCAAACGGCATTCCCGCGTTCAAGCAACCAGAATCAAAAAATGCCGCCACCACGCTGGCGTGGATGGCCGCGCTCCTGGGGGTCATGTTCCTGGGCACCAGCGTCATGGCGTACCTCTACCACGTACACCCGAGTGAAAACGAAACCATCATCTCGCAATTCGCGCGCGCCATTTTTACGGGTCCCATGGGCTGGTTCTATTACGTGATTCAAGGCACCACGGCGCTGATTTTAGTCCTGGCGGCGAACACTTCATTCGCCGACTTCCCTCGTCTGGCCAGCCTGCTCGCGCGCGATCGCTTTCTGCCGCGACAATTCGCTACCCGCGGCGACAAGCTGGTCTTCTCGAACGGCATCATCATTCTCGGTTTATTCGCGGCCGTCCTGGTCATCGCATTTGGCGGTGATACGAGCCGGCTGATACCGCTTTACGCTGTCGGCGTATTTCTTTCTTTCACCTTGTCACAGGGCGGCATGGTGCGGCATTGGATAAAGGCGGGACGCGCGATAAAGGCGGCCGCGGCCGCAAAGGCCAATCAATCAGACGATGCGAATGCAGCCGCATATCACATCAAGCCAAGTGAAGTTCATCAGGCCCGACACTGGAAGAAATCGATTTTCGTAAATGGCCTCGGCGCCATGGCCACGATGGTCGTGACCATCGTGCTGGTGGTCACCAAGTTCGTCCACGGCGCGTGGATCGTCGTCGTCCTCATTCCGCTCCTGGTGGCTCTTTTCAAAGCCATCCATCGCCATTACCTCGACGTTGCCAGGCAGCTAACCACCGAGGGCGCCCAGAAAGTTCAGCCAATCGAGCACGAAGTTATCGTGCCCATTTCCGGCATCCATCGCGGCGTGTTACAAGCCCTGGAATATGCAAAGGCGATTGCCCAGGATCACGTCACCGCCATCTACATCAACGTTGACGATGAAGCTACGCAGAAGCTGCGCGAGAAATGGAGCGGCTGGGTCGCAGGTGTCGAGTTGGTAGTGATTGCGTCACCCTACCGTTCGTTAATTGGGCCGCTGACCCGCTACATCGATAGGCGTCTGACGCTTAATCCGAATAAGGTAATAACGGTCGTGTTACCCGAATTCGTGCCGGCAAAATGGTGGCATCATCTCCTGCACAATCAGAGTTCACTGATGCTAAAAGGTGCCTTACTGTTCAAGCACAACGTGATCGTGATTAGCGTGCCCTACCATCTCGCGTCCGCAAAGCCCGCAAATGGAAAGAGTGGCGTAAACGGCCGGTCTTCTTAGCTTGAGGACGGGCCGGATAGCTCGCTCACATTCCTAAGACAACCTCTTAGGTCGGAAAGGGAGGCTTGCGTCAAACAGTGAGAGCAGCTGCTCCGCAGCTACGCGCACTGCTTGGGGAAACTCATGGAGGAACGCACTACCGTTCCGGCAGGGTCTTGATGCCCACGCTTTGCACGATGCGTTCGCGGTATTTGCGCGCGTCGGTCTTAATGGCTACTTCGTTGAGCGTCAGCAGGCGGCGGTCGCGCATGACGACGCGCCCTTCGATGATGACTGTGCGCACGTCACCGGCCTTGGCCGAATAAACCAAATCCGAATAGATGTTGTAGAAGGGGGTCTGATTCAGGTCGTCGAGATCGACTATCACGATGTCCGCGCGCTTGCCTCTCTCGATTGAGCCAATTTCTTTTTCCAGATGTAACGCGCGCGCGCCGCGAATCGTGGCCATCTCGAATGCTTCCTGCGCTGAAACGACTTTCGGATCCTTGGCGAACACCTTGTGCAGCTTGGCCGCAGTGTCCATCTCTTCCCAAAGATTCAGATCGTTGTTCGACGCCGCGCCGTCGGTGCCCAATCCTACCGGCATATTGTTTCTCAAGAGCTCCGGCACCGGAGCCACCCCCGAGGCCAGCTTCATATTCGACTGCGGATTGTGAACGATGCCCACGCCGAGTTTCTTCAGTAAGCCGATTTCGGCTGCGGTAGGCCAGACGACGTGCGCGGCAATTACCCGATCATTCAAAAAACCGATGCTGTTGAGATAGTCGATGGGCGCCGCGCCCTTGTCCTTAATACTGTCGTCGACCTCACGCCGGGTTTCGGAAATGTGAATGACCACCGGGGCTCCGGTGCGATCCGATAAAGCGCGCACGGCCTTCAGATGATCCGCTGAAACTGTGTAGGGAGCATGAGGCGCGATTGCGGGTACGATTAAGGCATTCCCTTTCCAATGAGTCAGGAAGCGCTCAACGTAAGCCATGGCTTCGGCGTTCGTTTTATTATCGGCGACCGGAAAGTCGATCACGGTTTCGCCCAGCACGCCGCGCATCCCGGCTTTAACCGTCTCATCGGCGATCGCATCTTCGAAGTAGTACATATCGCAGTAGGTCGTCGTCCCGCTGCGAATCATCTCTGCCAGTCCCAGCCGCGTGCCTACGCGCACGAAATCTTCGGTGACGTTCTTCGCTTCGGCCGGAAAGATGTATTTCGTCAGCCATTCCTGCAGGTCGAGATCGTCGGCGATGCCGCGGAACAGTGTCATCGGCACGTGCGTGTGCCCGTTGATGAGACCGGGAATCACGACTTTGCCGGACGCGTTGATTATCTCGGGTGAGGTGTAGGCCCCATCGATCTCGACGGTAGTGCCCACAGCTTCAATGCGTCCTTTGGTGATGGCGACTGCGCCGTCGTTGATGACCCGGTGAGATGGATCCATCGTCACCACGGTCCCGCCTCTGATGATCAGGTCAACCGTGGTCTTAATGTGCTGGGCGTCCACCGGAACTATTGACAGGCCAAGAACAATTACCGCAGTAAGTAGTTTCCGCAACAAACAGGTTTCCATTAGCGCCTATTGTCGTTTACCGCTCTCTTGCAGGAACCTCGCATCGAACGCCTTCGGCAAGAGTTCTCGGATATCGACGAGCTCACTCCGTCCTCTGAGATTTGCCAGCGTGATCTTCGCGTGTTTGGCGTACTCCCAGATGATTTGCCGGCAGGTGCCGCAGGGTGGAGTTAGTTGCTCGGTGTCGACGACAATTACCAGATCGGTAAAGTCACGTTCGCATTCGGAGAGCGCCTTCCAAATCGCCACGCGTTCACCACAAACCGTCAAACCGTAGCTCGCGCTCTCAATATTGCAGCCGGTATAGATCTTGCCGGCCGTGGTCCGCAATGCCGCGCCTACCTGGAAGTTTGAAAACGGCGCGAGCGAACAGTTACGCGCCTGCTTCGCTATCTCGATTAATTCTTCAATGTCGCTCAAATCTGGCCTCCAACTTCTGTTTCGCGGGCCAGCCTCTCGCGAATTTTTCCGCTGATTAAATCAATACTCACAAGATTATGACCACCTTCAGGAATGATGACGTCGGCGAAACGCTTCGACGGCTCGACGAATTGCATATGCATGGGCCGCACCGTGGCGACGTATTGGTCGATTACCGAATCAAGCGTGCGTCCGCGCTCGGCAATGTCCCGGCGCAGACGGCGAATGAAACGCAGATCGTCGGGCGTGTCGACGAAGATCTTTATGTCCATCTGCTCGAGCAGGCGGGCCTCCGCAAAGATCAGAATGCCTTCGACGATTACGATCGGCTTAGGCTCGACGCGGGTCGTGGCGGGCAGCCGCGAGTGCGTTTTGAAATCATAGATTGGCAGTTCGACCGGCTCCCCGGCATTCAACTTCTTCAGATGATTGATCAGCAGTTCGTTGTCGACCGCGTCAGGGTGATCGAAGTTCGCCGCGTTACGATAGTCGAGCGGCATGTCTTTCAAATCACGATAGTAAAGATCCTGCTGGATGAAGACGATTTCATCCGCGCGCACCGATTCCAGAATGCGATTCGCTACCGTCGTCTTGCCTGAACCTGTGCCGCCAGAAATTCCAATGATCATAACCAGATTTCAAACGTGCCTGTTCGTCGACGGAATTCCATTAGGAAGCCACGCGGGGTGCATGATCGCGTCATAGGCGCGGTTAAGGTTCTCGTGATTTACTCGCTCGATGAATTGTTCCTTAGTCTCACGCATGCGGACGACCGGCTCAACCACAGGCGACTCATCCATAATCGATTTCACCCCAATCGATATCAAGAGGCCGCTGCAGCCGACCACCGCAAAAAGCAGGACGATGATACGCTGAGTCCTGGTCATCTGGTTCGCGCTTACGTTATTCGCCATCCATTCGCTGAATGACTCTTCTCAACAACTCGGTAAACTCGCCGCGCACACGTTTCCCAACTTCCATAACATGGCTGTGATCGATCGGCCGATCAGAAACGCCCGCGGCCAGATTGGTGATGCACGAAATGCCGATGATGCGCATCTTCATGTGTCGCGCGACGATTGCTTCCGGAACAGTGCTCATTCCGACAGCATCCGCTCCCAGGGTTCTCACCATGTGAATTTCGGCTGGAGTCTCGTAACTCGGTCCGGAGAGCCCGGCATAAACTCCGCGCCTGACGTCGATGTCCATCGTCTTGGCTTCCTCGATGACGAGGCTCTGCAATTCGGGATCGTAGGTCGCGGTAAGATCCGGAAAACGCGGGCCGAAACGATCTTCGTTTGGCCCAATCAATGGATTTGCGCCCATCAGATTGATATGGTCGCTGATGACCATCAGCGAACCGGGCGTCAACTCGGTATTGAGCGAACCCGCCGCATTCGTCAGAATTAATGTCTTAACGCCCAGCAATTTCATCACGCGGATGGGGAAGGTGACCTCGTCCAGCGAGTAACCTTCATAAAAGTGAAACCGGCCCTGCATCGCGGCGATAGGAACATTTCCGGCCTGGCCGATTACCAGTTTTCCCGCGTGACCTTCGACGGTGGCTTGCGCAAATCCGGGAATCTCGTGGTAAGGAACGGCCGTGGCGTTACTCAATTCATCAGCGAAGGCGCCCAGGCCGCTGCCCAGGATCACCGCAATCGCCGGGGTGGTATTTGTGCGCGAATGAATCTGAGCCACGGCGCGCTGCGCGCGGTCATAGAGACTCGCCGGATTTAGTTTGGCTGACATTGGAATACGCTCGGGACATTACAACATTAACGGCAGGAGATGTCATCTGGATCGGCAGCGAGCAATTCCTTTGGAGTGCGCCGGCAGAGCGAAGCGGCCACGGCGCTTTGGATTTGTTATCCAGCCGGGGATTTGTTTTCCAGCCAAACGAATATCCAAAGCGGCGTCGACGCTGCGCTTTGCCGCCGCACTCCAAATTCGGTCATCACTGCTGAAGTGCTTATCTTTCCTTTTGGTAGGCAATACCCAGGGCTTTGGGTGCGCGAGATTGTCCGATGAAACCGGCGAGCACCACAATCGTCAGAATGTAAGGAATCATCTGAATGAATTGCACGGGGATGTCTTCCGTCGGATTCCACGGAAGCTTCGCCACGCCCTGCATCTGAATCGTGAGCGCGTCGGCAAAACCAAACAGCAGGCAGGCCAGCATGGTTTGCACGGGACGCCATTTGCCAAAGATCAAAGCTGCGAGCGCAATGAACCCGCGACCCGCGGCCATGTTTCGGGTGAAGAGTGACGATTGGCCAATCGAGAGATATGCCCCGCCAATTCCTGCCAACACGCCGGAGAGGATCACGCCGAGATAGCGCAAACGATTGACGCCGATACCGGCCGCATCAGCCGCCTCGGGATTTTCGCCGACGGCGCGCAAACGCAACCCGAATGGCGTTTGATACAGAACATAGCGCGTGACGAAGGCCACGACCAGCGCTACCAGAGAAATAATTGAGACATCAGTCAAGATGCGCCACGCCGGCATGAATGGTACAAAGCGTGACAGGACCGGCAGCAAGTTCTCTTTGGGGATTTGCGGTGTCGAACCTGAGGACAGGAACAGCGCGCCGCTCAGGACCGCCGGGAGACCAATAAAGAGAATATTGATACCCGTGCCCACGACTACCTGGTCCGCTTTGAAGCGAATGCAGGCCAGCGCGTGAACCCCGGCAACCGCGGCCGCCGCGATGATTGCCGCAAGCACTCCGACCCAGGGACTATGTGCGTAGTAGGTTACAGAGGCCGCGGTGAAGGCGCCCGCCAACAACAAACCTTCGAGCGCAATGTTGATGACGCCCGAGCGCTCCGAGTACAGACCACCCAGGGCCGCCAACACTAAAGGTGTCGACAAACGAATGGTCGAAAAGAACAGTGACCAGGTAAAGATCTGCAGCAGAGTCTTCAAACTTTTGCTCGTTTCAGCAATCCGAACTTCTTACCTGAGCCGAAGATCGCTTCCGGCCGCAGCGCCACCAGAATGATCACGAGTCCCTGCAGCATATCGACGATGTCTTTCGAGACGTGCATCGTGAAAGCATCAACGAAGATGCCGCCGCGGAGGAGGATGGCGAACAGGATCGCTGCCAGAAAAACGCCCACCGGATGATTGCGGCCGAGCAGCGCCACCGCTATCCCAACAAACCCATAATTCGCCGAAAACCCGTCATAGTAACTGTGCCGATAACCCAGGACTTCGTTAATTCCGACCATGCCGGCCAGGCCGCCGGAGATGGCCATCGCCAAAACGATCTGTTTGCGAATCGACACGCCACCGTATTCCGCGGCCGACGGATTCGCGCCGGTGGCGCGGAGTTCATATCCCCATTTCGTCTTCCACAGAAAAATGTAAACCAGGAAACAAGCAAGCACCGCCAGAATGAAGGCGAGGTTCAGCGGAATGCGTTCCGGGAAACCAGGAATGAATCGGCCCAGGGTCGGCAAATGCGCCTGCGGACTGACCGGTGCGGTCTGCAAAATCGGATCACCGGGAATCTTGTAGCGATACTGGGTGAAGTAACTGAGCAGCGCGATCGCAATGAAGTTCAACATGATCGTGTTGATGACTTCGTGCGATCCAAATTTCGCCTTGAGCAGTCCGGGAATGCCACCCCAAATCGCACCAGCGCCGATGGCGGCTATACAACACAACGGTACCAGGATGATTGCCGGCAGATGAAAGAATGGCGTGATGGCGGTATTGCCCGGATCCTGCGCTCCAAACTTGAAACCCACCCACGCGGCCGCGAAGGCCGCCACGTAGAGTTGACCCTCCGCGCCGATATTCAAAAGCCCACAACGAAACGCGACCGCCACCGCCAGTCCCGTAAAAATCAGCGGCGTCGCATTGAAGAGCGTGTAGCCGATTCCGTCCGGCCACGAAAACGCGCTGCCAATCAGCAGCTTGTACGTTTGCCAGGGACTGTCACCAATAATCAAAACGACAATGCCGCCGATTATAAAAGCGGCGAGCACCGCGATGAGTGGATAGAGAATTTCGCGAAGGTATTTCATTAAGAATGCGCTTTGTGCTTTGTCGTTCTTCTATTTCCCGCTTGGCGCCCATCAACTAACTGTTGCTCGTTGCTTCACGTCAAAGCCCAAAGCACCAAGTCCAAAGCGCTATTTATGACCACCCGTCATCATCAAACCAATCTCTTCATTACTGGTAGCTTTGGGATCGACTTCACCGACAATGGCGCCGTTGTGAATTACCAGCAGCCGATCAGATAACGCCGTCACTTCTTCGAGTTCGGCAGAAACCAACAACACGGCGCAGCCCGCGTCTCGCAAAGCCACGATCTTTCGATGAATGAATTCAATGGCCCCGATATCGACCCCGCGCGTCGGCTGCGAGACCAGCAGCAGTTTCGGTGGCAATTCAAACTCGCGGCCGATAATCAATTTTTGCTGGTTGCCGCCAGATAAGGCGCGCGCCGGCAATGCCGGATTCGGCGGACGCACATCGAAATCGCGGATGACCTGCGCCGTGCGGCGCTGAATTCCCTTCTGATTAAGCAGAATGCCATCAGCGGTAACGGCTGGCTTGCGATAATGAACACCGAGGATCGTATTTTCCGCCAGGTCGAAATCCAGCAACAGGCCGCGCCGATGGCGATCTTCGGGGATATGCGCGATTCCCAGTTCCTTACGTTGTCGCGCATCAGTGCGGGAAATATCACGGCCTTCGAAGGAGATGGCACCCGACACGTGCGACGAAGGAATCAAACCGGCGAGCGCTTCAATCAATTCTGTTTGCCCATTACCTTCAACCCCGGCGATGCCCACAATCTCACCCGCTCTTACGGCAAACGAAACGGCATCGACGCGCTTCGATCCATCGCGTCCGAGGATGGTCAGAGCCTGGGTACTGAGCACGGCGGCCCCAGGCTGCGCGTCGGGTTTTTCCACACGCAGCAAGACTTCACGCCCCACCATCAACCGCGCCAGTTCGGCCGCACTCGTCTCACTCGTCTTGACGTTGCCGACCACGCGCCCGTCGCGCATCACGGTGACGTCGTCAGAAATCGCCAGCACTTCGGAGAGCTTATGGGTGATGATGACGATGGTCTTCCCCTGTTCGCGCATGCGGCGCAGAATTACGAAAAACTCCTCGACCTCCTGCGGCGTCAGCACCGCGGTCGGCTCATCGAGAATGAGTAACTGCGCATGACGGTAGAGCGCTTTCAACAACTCAACCCGTTGCTGCTGGCCCACTGACAGATCTTCGATGGTGGCGTTCGGGTCGACAAACAGTTTAAATTCGTCCGAGAGCTGACGAATCTCGGCGGCGGCTTTCTTGAGATCCAGTGCAGCGGCATTCCCCGGCTCTGAGCCCAGCACGATATTTTCCGCGACGGTCATCGGCTCGACCAGCATGAAGTGCTGGTGGACCATGCCAATACCTAGCGCGATGGCGTCATGCGGCGTGCGAATCTCCTGCACCTGGCCATTGATCAAAATCTCGCCGCTGTCAGCCGTATAAAAGCCATAGGCGATGCGCATCACCGTAGACTTCCCCGCCCCATTTTCGCCCACAATGGCGTGAATGGTTCCACTGGGGACTTTGAAAGAGATGTGATCGTTCGCCAGAACCGCACCGAAGCGCTTGGTGATGTTGCGCAACTCGATCATTTGGTCAGTTGTCAGTTGTCAGTTGTCTACCCGCACAGACACCTTGCCGATTGAATTCATGTAGGCATTGAGCTTTGGGGCTAATTCATCTACGGTCAACCTAAGTCGCCGAATATCTCGATCGTTGAGCAGATTCCGTTTGTATGCTCGGCGCAACCAATGTTGCGTTTCGTTCAGAGATCCTCTCGCTATTCTGACAAAGCGGCGGTTTATCCACGAATGTCCCTCGGCCACTTCCTTCTGCAATGTTGGCTCCGATGCTGTCAGCAGCTCTAATTAATTGTTTGCCGACGGTATCGCGCGCCAACACATTCCACTTCGCCACGATTGACCAAACTTGGTCCGCTAGAATCTCCGACAACTGATAAACGCGAAGACGCTCAAAATTTGTTTTCGCCATCGAGTTTCCTCCTGGGAACGAGAAAACAACTGACAACTGACGACGGACAACTGACGTTGTCACTGCGCCATCCGGTCAACGACTTTTATCTCGCCGGCCACAATCTTTTGCTTCGCTTGATCGGCGGCTTCCTTCATCTGCGGCGTAAAAAGACTTTGATTATTCGCATCGATGACGTAGCCCACGCCTTCCGTGTCCAAACCAAATACATGAAAGCCGCCTTTGAATTGATGATTCACGACATCCTTGACGATGTCATAGACAGCGTTGTCGACCCGCTTGACCATGCTGGTGAGGACGAAGCCGGGCTTGACCATGTTTTGATTTGAATCGACCCCGATCACGAAGTGAGTGGCGCGACCGCTGGCGTCCTTGCCGGATTGCTCGACCGCATCGAACGCGCCCAAGCCCGAGTTGCCCGCCGCGGTAAAGATGACGTCAGCCCCTTTGCTGATTTGCGCCAGCGCGATCTCTTTTCCCTTGCCCGGATTGTTCCAGGCGGCATCAGTGACGCCTACATAATTCTGAATCACCTGGATGTTTGGGTTCACCGCTTTCGCGCCCTGTTCATAACCACCTTCGAACCGGTGAATCAAGCCAATGTCCATGCCGCCGAGGAAGCCGATGGTGTTCGTCTTTGTCGTCATACCGGCGAGCAGGCCTACCAGATAAGAGCCTTCATGCTCCTTAAAAACCAGCGAGGCCACATTCGATTTCGGCGTCTTGCCGTCAGCTTCAAAAATGACACCATCGATAATTGCAAACTGGATGTTGGGATAATCAGTCGCGACCTTCTGCATGATGGGTCCTTGCGCAAACCCGACGCCGATAACCAGATCATAGTTGCGTTCGGCAAACGCACGCATTGCCGGCTCAATCGAAACCGGATTACCTGGCTCCACATCGCGCACCATCACATCCAGCGCCGGCTTGCCGCAACTGGTCCGGCCATCGGGCAAATTACCAGTTTCCGCGCACTTGACACCGTTCCACGCTGCCGCATTGAAAGACCGATCATCCTTGCCGCCGATGTCGAAAACAATCCCCACATGAATCTTTGATCGATCATCTGCACCGTAAGTGACGTGATTGCACGCCTGCCCCGCGAAAACCAGCGAAGCAAACAGCAGCAGAGTCAGGAACAGCTTAAACTTCATACTTACCTCATCCGGTGCGCACGCCCGCGCGGTGCCTGCCGAAACATTACTCAACTACTTCTTTGATCAATCGCGGCAACTCTTGCGGACGCTCTTCGCTGACGCGATATGACGCGGCTATTCGTGCCGCAGTTCCCTGACCGCGCGTCGCATCATCACAGTAGACGATGCCAATGACTTCGCCCGCTTTCACCGGATCGCCGAGTTTACGTTGCGACAGAAAGCCAACCGTCGGATCAATTTGATCTTCCACACGCACCCGCCCACCGCCGGCCGCGGCGATGGCGTTGCCGATTTCTTCCGTGTCGATTGCGGCGACAAAGCCGGAGCGCGGCGATTCTACCTTAAACGTCTTGTCTGTCAACGGCAGAAGCTGCTGCGGCTGGTCGCACACGCGCGGGTCGCCACCCTGCGCCTCGACGTTGCGGCGGAAGCAGTCGAGGGCCGCGCCGGATTCGTGCACGTTTTGAATCCGCTCGCGCGCCGCCTCGATGGTCGGCTCCAACCGGGCCAGCGTGACCATGCGCGCCGCCAGCTCAATCGACAAGTCGAGCACCGGCCGCGCGGCGTCCTTTACTTCACCGCGCAAAAGTTGGATGCACTCCAAAACCTCGACGGAATTTCCGACCGCTTCACCGAGCGGTTGATTCATGTCGGTGATTAACGCCTGCGACCGCACTCCCAGCGAATTTCCGGTTTCCACCAGAGCCTGGGCCAGCGCTTTCGCTCGATCATATTCACGCATGAACGCTCCGGAGCCGGTCTTGACGTCGATGACCATCGCGCCCAGCCCGGCAGCGCCTTTCTTGGAAATAATCGAGGCGACGATCAAAGGGATCGCTTCCACGGTCGCGGTCGCATCCCGCAACGCGTAAAGTTTGCGATCCGCGGGAGCGATCTCCGCCGTCTGCCCGTTCATCGCAAAACCGCAGCTGTCGAGCACGGCGCGGAATTCCTTCAGCGAAAGATTGACCCGATAGCCAGGAATCGACTCCAGCTTATCCAATGTCCCGCCGGTGTGACCCAGGCCACGGCCCGAAATCATCGGCACACAAATGCCCGCGGCGGCGGCCATCGGCGCAATCAAGAGAGAGGTCTTGTCACCGACGCCGCCGGTGGAATGCTTGTCGGCCTTCGGTTTGGGAATGTCCGCGAAATCGAGAATGTCACCCGAATGCAGCATCGCATTGGTCAGCGATGACTGCTCGGTTGCGGTCATCCCATTCAGCAGGATGGCCATTAATAAGGCCGTGCTTTGATAGTCGGCCACGTCGCCCGTGGTCACGCCCCGGACGAAGAACTCAATCTCCTCGCGCGACAATTCGCCGCCGTCTCGCTTCTTCCGAATAATGTCTTGAGGCCGCATGCTGAAATCCAGACTGTAGACACTCACTGCTTCTGCTTGAGCAGAAGGACCGCTTGCGCGCTCACGGCGGCACCGCGACCCACCGCATCAAGTCCTTCACCGGTTTTCGCCTTGACGCTGACACAACCGACGTCAACATCGAGGGCCTTCGCGAGGTTCTCACGCATCGCCTCGATGTAAATGCGCAGCTTCGGGCGCTCGAGCATGACATTGGCGTCGACGTTTTCGATGTCGAATCCACGTTCATGGGCCAACCACACGACTCGCGACAGCAGTTCCATACTTTCGGCGTCTTTCCACTGCTCGTCGGAATCCGGGAAATGTACCCCGATATCGCCCTCGCAAAGCGCGCCCAGAATCGCGTCGGCAATTGCGTGTGTCAGCGCATCGCCGTCGGAATGCCCGTCGCTCCCCAAATTGAAAGGGATGGTGACGCCGCCCAAAACCAGCGGGCGCCCTTCAACCAGTCGATGGGTGTCGTGTCCAATTCCGATGCGAAACATAATCTATAGGCGACCTAGATCAGAAACATTTGCAAATTGAAAATTGCAAATTACGGCTTCATCAAGCATGGCGACATAATTCGGTAGCGTGTGGCTGGAGCAGGAACAATTTTTTAATTTCCATTTTTCAATTTGCAATTTCTTTCATCCGGATGAGCCCTCTGCCTCCCTGCTCAAGATCGCTGAAGCCACAACCAAATCCTCAGGACTGGTAATCTTAATATTCCGCGCGCTGCCTTCCACCACAGTTACGGCGACGCCCAGACGTTCGACGAGAAAACTGTCATCGGTCACTTCAACACCTGACGCTTCCAGTTGATCGAGTCCATCGTACGCTGCTTTCAGAATCTGAAAGTGAAAGGCTTGTGGTGTCAAGGCGCGGCGCAATTGCACGCGCGGGACCGTCTTCACCACCTGCTCACTCGCCACCTCTTTAATCGTGTCGCTGACCGGCGCAACCAAAATGGCCGCACCGCTTTCAGCGGCAACCATGACAACCCGATCGATTTCATCGCGGGTCACCAGTGGCCGCACCGCGTCGTGCACCGCTACCACCGTGGCGTTCTGAATTGCTGCCAATCCATTTTTGACAGACTGCGCGCGAGTGTCGCCACCGGCGATGACGCCAGCCACCTTTTGCACCGCGAATTTGTCGAGAATGTTTTGGAAATCCGGAACGTCTGCCGCAGGCAACACAATCACGATCTGATCGATCTGGTTGCTCTGCGCAAATCGGCGGAGCGTGTGGACGATGACCGGGGTACCGTTAAGCTGGACGAATTGTTTGGGCCGATCGGCGCCGAAACGAATGCCTTTTCCACCAGCGACAACAATCGCGACGTTCATTCGGTTACGATTCGGTGTCGTTGATGCGCGTCATCGCGTTGGCAGTCTTCACTTCGCGCAGCGGCCGCCGGGCGCTGTTATTGCCGCTGCCGTTGTCAGCTTCGTCAAAAATCTTGCCGAA
>Ga0126383_10001753_pt1 | contig 13626 bp, 13 predicted proteins | sample PanSoiMetPlot_35_FD_96882 | JGI IMG/M metagenome (GOLD analysis project Ga0126383, IMG submission 96882) | Tropical forest soil microbial communities from Panama - MetaG Plot_35 | ecosystem: Environmental > Terrestrial > Soil > Tropical forest > Bulk soil | place: Panama | collected 2016-02-17
ATGGCGAGGAGACTGAAAACCTCCGCGTGGTCATCAACCAGTTGCGCAAGAAAATCGAGAAGGATCCCTCGCAACCGAGGTATATTCTCACCGAGCCTTGGGTTGGCTACCGCTTTCAGCCCCTCAAAGCCTCTTCTGGAAAATTGGCTTCGCGCACTGCGCATTGAGTCAGGGCCACGATTCGACGCAGGTCATCGCTATTCATTCTCCGAGCCTTGGCTAGTCGCGGTATCTGAAAGTCCGCTGCGGCGGGCGAAATGTCCGCCAGCGAGTCCCGAGCCCCACATGACCAGATCTGTCGGTATCGCGGCCGGGGGTTTTCCTTCTCTTATTTTGACTCGCGTCCTGATACTCCGGCGTGCGCCCTGCGATCAGTCTCGCGATGAATACCGACGAAATCACACACGCGAGCCGTACCTCCCTGCGCCTACCCCGCATAAAGGAAACACAAGCACCAAATCCCGGTGGGTTGAGCGACTTGCTAGGAAAGCGCTGCTGCTGCCGTGCGCTTGTCCGATCCTGTGTCCCTGTGCCACACTCACGCATCAATGGCCTTTCCCACCCTTTTCCTGGAGCCAGAACCACGGAATGAATGGCTTTTGCTTCACGTCAGCTTCGTTCTTATTGGTGTGATCACCACGCTTCTTGGGCCGGTCCTGCCGGTTTTTGCGCGGCACTGGGCGTTGAGCGACGCGCAATCCGGTTTTCTGTTCACCGCGCAGTATTTCGGCAGTTTCCTCGGCGTCGCGCTGACCAGCGTGGTCATCCCCCGCTTTGGCTTTTCCAAGGTATGCGCGGCCGGGTTCGTCGCCTTCACAATTGGGTTTGCATTTCTTGGTATGGGGCCGTGGATTTTGGCAGCGACCTTGGTTGGTGTCAATGGCTTCGGCTATGGTTTCACGAATCCGGCGATCAACATTCGGGCCACGCAACTCCCCTCCAAAAACACCGCTGCGGCCGTGACCCTTCTCAACTTTTCCTGGAGCATCGGCGCCGTCTTCTGCCCGTTCCTGATCGGGTTGCTGTTGCCGATCATCGGAACGCGCGGCTTTTGCATTGCTCTGGCGGTTCTGTCTTTGGTGGTCGCTCTCCTCCATGTGTCGCTCCGGTCTATTCCGGCGGCTGCCGCGCGTCTGCCCGCAATCCATTCCTTGTCCGAGTGGCAGGCGTGCCTCCGCCGGCAGCCGCAAGCGATTCCCCTGCTTTTCCTTTTTTTTCTTTACGTGGGCGTCGAAGTGGCGCTCGGAGGGTGGGTGGCCACGCACGAAAAGCGCCTGCCGATCATGAACGCCGCTTCGCTCGTGTTGGCTCCCTCTGTCTTCTACGGTTTTCTTCTGCTCGGGCGTGGAGTTGCCCCGCTTGCGTTTCGGCGCGCCTCCCCAGCCGTGATCTCCGCCGGCGGACTCCTGTTAGCGACCCTCGGCTCCGTTCTGATCGCGTTGTCGGGAACGTTGTCCGCGCTCTATGTTGGCGCGGCAACTGCCGGATTCGGACTCGCTCCCCAGTATCCGATTTTTGTGACCTGGCTCGCCGCCATCTATCGTGCGGACTCTACCTGGATCGGTGCCCTATTCTTCAGCGCCGGTAGTCTGGGTGCGGCTGTGCTCCCCTGGCTGGTTGGCATCGTGGCCTCGCAAATATCACTGCGAGCGGGTTTCTTCCTGCCGGTCGCGGTTTGCGTTGTGATGGTCTTGCTCGGCACTCGCGCCCGGCCACAAGGGGGTTGAAATGGTGCAGGATCCGATTGAGCGCCAGTTGCTCCCGTTTGCCGAATCCTGCTGCTCGCCGTTACAATTTCCGGCATGATTATGCCTGAAGCGCGCGTTGCGCCTCCGCTTACCGCTCGCGAAGCGTCCCGTCTCGCGTCGGCTGCGTACGGGCTAGAGGTCACTGCGCAAGTTCTGCCCGGCGAATATGACGATAATTTTCAGCTTTTCACGCCAGATTCGCGCGTGTTTGTCCTCAAGATCATGCATCCGGCCCGCGAGGAGTCCTTCGTGGATCTGCAATGCCGCGCGCTTACGCACCTTGCCGAACGACTGCCGCACCTCACGCTGCCCCGTGTGGTCCCCAACTCGCAAGGGGGACTGTTCGCTCGTCAAAAACTGGAGGGGGGCAATGAGCGGCTGGTGTGCCTTCTGACCTTTGTTCCCGGCGCGACGCTCGCTGAAGTTAAACCGCACAGCCCCGAACTGCTTGCGAGCCTTGGTCGTTTCCTTGCCGAGATCGACAGAGCGCTGCTCGATTTCACGCACCCAGGAGCACTGCGCGAGCTGAAATGGGATCTCTCCCGGGCGGCCTGGGCCCGTGATTATCTCCCGTTTGTGAGTGATCGGAAGCGGCGGGCCCTCGCTGCACAGTTCCTTAACGCGGCCACGGTGATTGATTTCAGGGGTTTGCGGCGCAGCGTGATCTATGGCGACGCTAACGATCACAACGTCCTTGTGTCCCCCGCCTGGCCGCAGCCGCGAACAGTCCTCAGCGTCATCGATTTTGGCGACATGCATTTCGGACTCACTGTGGCGGAACCTGCCATTGCGGCAGCTTACGCGCTTCTGACGGATGAGCAGCCGCTCCGCGCCGCCGCGGCCGTGCTTGCGGCCTACTATCAGGCGTTTCCGCTGAACGAGGCTGAAATCGCCGCATTCTTCCCTTTAATGTGTGCACGCCTTGCGGTGAGTGTGGTGAACTCTGCGCGCCAGCGGTCGCTTGTCCCCAACGATCCGTACGTAACCGTTAGTGAAGCGGCGGCCTGGCGAGCGTTGGAGCGCCTTGCGAAGATTCATCCACGACTTGCCCATTACGTCTTTCGGTCTGCCTGCGGGCTTTCCGCTGTTCCGCAGTCAGGCGGCGTTCAGAACTGGCTCGCGCAAAAGGTCGGGTCGGCGGCACCGGTCATTCCACAGAGCCTCAGTCAGAACAACTGCCCAGTGCTCGATCTTAGCGTCTCGGGCACGCTCCTTGGCGCCGACCCAGCCGCAGCCAGCGAATCTTCTCTGACTCGAAAACTTCGGGAAGTGCTCGATACGGCGAAGTCCCCTGTAGCCGTTGGCCGCTACAACGAGATTCGGCCCTTGTATTCCGCGCCGCAATTTGGCTCGAGTGAAAATCCCACCGACGAGCGCAGGACAGTGCACCTCGGGATTGATCTTTTCGTTGAATCTGGGACCGTGATTTCGGCTCCATTCGAAGCCACGGTCCACGCGCTGGCCGACAACGCGCAGCCGTTCGACTACGGCCCGGTCGTGATACTGAAGCACCAAAGCGACGGTGACACCGAATTTTTCACCTTATACGGCCACCTTTCCCGCGCGTCCCTAACGTCTCTTCGCATCGGCCAAGAACTGCGTAGCGGCGAGAAGTTTGCCTCGGTAGGAGCGGCGACAGAGAACGGCGGCTGGACACCGCACCTTCATTTTCAGGTCATTGTCGACTTACTCGACCTCTCGACGGATTTTCCCGGTGTCGCATACGCATCTCAACGCGAGGTTTTCACGAGTCTGTCGCCGGACCCAAACCTCATTCTTCGGATACCACCTCGGTCATTTCCGGCCGCAGAACCAGACCTGGCCGCCACGCTCAATGCACGCCATGAATTGCTCGGGAAGAATCTAAGCATCTCATATTCGAAACCCTTGAAGATTGTTCGCGGTTGGAAGCAATTCCTGTACGACGACTCCGGCCAGGTATACCTCGATGTGTATAATAATGTTCCGCTTGTGGGCCATTCTCACCCTGGCGTCGTCGAAGCGGTGCAACGGCAGATCGCGTTGCTGAATACAAACACCCGCTATCTGCACGACAAGGTTCTCCGTTATGCCGAGCGTCTGACCGAGCTACTACCTTTTCCGTTGAAGGTTTGCTATTTCGTGAACTCGGGAAGCGAGGCCAATGAACTGGCTCTTCGCCTGGCTCGAACGCACACGGGCCGGGAAGACATGATCGTGCTCGAGCACGCCTATCACGGCCACACCTCGACACTGATTGACGCCAGCCCGTATAAGTTCAACGGGCCAGGAGGCGGCGGGCGAAAACCGTGGGTACACGTCGCGCCCATCCCGGATGACTATCGTGGGATCTACCGACGAGGGGAAGCCGACCTTGGCAACAAATATGCTTCGCTTGTGGACGAAATTCTGGATGCGTTGCGGAGGAAAGGGCAGGGAATCGCAGCCTACCTGGCGGAGACAATGCCGAGTGTCGCCGGACAGATCGTATTTCCTCCCAACTATCTGGCCGAAGTCTACAAAAATGTGCGAGCGGCCGGTGGGGTGTGCATTGCGGATGAAGTCCAGGTGGGATTCGGCCGATTGGGAACGCATTTCTGGGGATTCGAAACGCAAGGCGTTGTGCCTGACATCGTTGTCCTCGGGAAACCCATCGGCAACGCCTTCCCGCTTGCGGCTGTGGTCACGACTCCCGAAATCGCGGCTTCCTTCGCCAATGGCATGGAGTTCTTCAGCACTTTCGGCGGCAACCCAGTCGCTTGCGCCGCGGGTCTTGCCGTTCTGGACGTTTTGCGGGATGAAGCGCTCCAGCAGAACGCCTTGCGCGTGGGCACAGCGTGGATCCATGATTTGAGGGCTCTGCAGACCAACTACCCAGTCATGGGAGACGTCCGAGGCTTGGGGCTTTTTCTAGGAATCGATCTTGTAAACGATCGGGAGACTCGCGCACCGGCCTCCAATCAAGCCTCGTATATCGTCAACCGCCTTCGCGAGAAAGGCATATTGGCTGGCACGGACGGTCCGTACCACAACGTGATTAAACTCCGCCCGCCGCTTTGCTTCTCGGATTCCGACGCAAGGCTCTTCACATGGACTCTTGCGTCCATTCTGGGCGAGGACCCCTCTCAGCCTTTCGAGGCAGGCCAAAAACAGAACTAAGAGGTCAGCGCCTTAGGAAGGTGCCGCGCTCGAGCTCCTCGAAGGCCTGCTGCAGCTGCTGTTGCGTATTCATGACAATCGGACCGTACCAGGCCACCGGCTCCTCGAGTGGCCTTCCGGAAACCAGCAAGAAGCGAATGCCGTCATCGCCGGCTTGGACCATCACCTCATCGCCCCGATCAAACAAAACAAGTGCGCGATTGTCTGCCTCCGCCGGAGGACGCGTGTCGGCCCAACTGACAGGCTCGGTCGGGACTGCGAGGGGGTCGGAAGCGTTGCAGAATTTTCCCGAGCCGGCAAACACATAGGCGAAAGCATGGCGGGTGGTGTCGACCGGAAGAGCCTTGCGCTTGCCCGCAGGAACGGACACATCAAGGTAGATGGGATCCGCCGCGATGCCGTCGACGGGGCCGGTAGCTCCCCAGAAATTCCCGCAGACCACGCGAACGTGCGTGCCATCGTCGTCGGTAACCTGGGGAATGTCCGGAGACTTAACCTCCTGGTAGCGCGGCGCCGTCATTTTCAGAGATGCGGGCAGGTTGGCCCAGAGCTGGAAGCCATGCATTCGGCCCGCCGGATCCCCCTTAGGCATCTCCTGGTGAATGATGCCACTCCCAGCGGTCATCCACTGAACATCTCCAGAGGCGATAATCCCGCGATTGCCCATGCTGTCGCCATGCTCGACGGTTCCAGCCAGAACGTAAGTGATGGTTTCAATGCCGCGATGGGGGTGCCACGGGAAACCGGCGAGATAGTCCTCGGGAACGTCATTGCGGAAGTCGTCGAGCAGCAGGAACGGATCGAAATCGGACGTGTTGCCAAAACCGAAAGCACGACGCAGATGCACACCGGCACCCTCGCGCGTCGGCTTCGAACGAACCATGCGTTTTATGGGTCGGATCGACACGTAATTTGGACCTCCGGGAGGGCGACTCTCGACCGCGAACTTCCAAGCGCAGGCAATTACCGCAGCGCCTTATTTAGACGCGCGGTCGTCTTGGCCAGCTGCTTTTTCAGCTCTTCAACCTGCTTGGAAATCTCGTGCAGCTCTTCTTTTGCAATGTCTCCCGCCGCCAGGAACTTTCTTGCGCGCTTATCGGCCTTGCCCAGGGCAGTGCCGATTTTGACCGAGACGTCCGTTAGCTTGTCTTTTTTAGGCATGCCGGCCTCCCTATAGACCGGAATTTATGGTATACCGCGAGCGTGGAAATTGCGCGCACGTTTTCGTGGGAGCCTGAGTGGACCTGTTTGCCCATGGGTTGATACTCCTCGTGTACTTTTCCTTGCGTGTTCGTGCTTACGGAAGTAACGGCCTAGGTTCCGTCGGAATCGCCGGGCGCGTTGCTAAACAGCCGGACGAGCGCCGCGTGTTCCATCACGACCGAAGGATCTCGCTGGATGGCGTCGAAGTACTTTTTCTGAAAGCCGTCGCCACTCTCAGAGGGAGCAAAAATCTTGCGCGCCAGTGATACAGCTACATGCGAATCGCTTTCGGTCACGCCTGTTTGACTCGCCAAGGCTTCGTCGATACGAACGACAAACTCCGAAATGTTGTGCAACCAGGAGAATTGCGGATCATCGACCACCAGGCGAAACAACTCACCCGCGGTCACCGGGCCGTGCAGCCTTTCGTAGTTGCGCCGCTCCATGTCCAGCAACGACTTGTGCAAACGCAGCAACGCCTGCCGCAGCGCTACCAAGTTCTGGCGCGCCGGCGTATCCCTCGCGTCGCCTTGGTTCGAATACGGATCCCTGGCTTCTGCCACGCTGTTCTCCCGCCGGACAGGATTGTCCGGTCCGACCGCTTTTGCCCAGACTTATTCTCCCCCGCCGACTTTTGCCTGCACTCTAAGGTTATTCTTGACACTCCGCACGTTCGCAAGGCCGTTTGTCCGCGCGGTCGCGAGATTTTTGTCTACGGCACTCGACACAGTACCCTCCAGAGCCACATCGCCGTTTCTCACGATGATGTGGATGGAAGGCACGGCTTCGACAGCGTAGCGCGATAGCGTCGAGTCTTCGAAAATCGACCGGTATATGGACCGCCGAAGCTCGTCGTCGCTCGCCGAGGCTGGTAATACCTCGATGCGGTTCACTACCACATCGATCCCCTCGATGCTCTCGATTTCGGCCTCGGCATTTTTCTTCAAACTCCAGCGCAGAACCTGTCCGAACAGAGTTACCCTGCTCCCTTCAAGCGAAAACCCGATATTGTCAAACACGGAATAGAACGGAAGGGCCAACAGCTGATGATGAACTTCCCGTGCCAAGGGAGACGAATCCTTGACCTCGCCGCTTGTCGGCCTCGTTCCAGAAGTCTGGGCGCCAGCAAAAATCGCACCCGCTGCTAGGCAGAGCAACACACCGCCCTGTAGGATCATTCGAGGCATCCCGATGTGCCTTGTCTTTCGCTCCACAACCCTTGCCTCATTATTTGGCTTCACGCAGCACGCTCCATAGATTGGGGACCGTAATGGCCTCTCAGTGGTAGCATACGACATAGCATCGCGCGTTCTTCCAGTTTTATAGCCGCCCGATTGCTCACGGAGAAACCCAGCTACGTGCTTGCCATTGCCCATCGGGGCGCTTCCGGTTACGCCCCTGAAAACACTCTCGCCGCTTTTCGCCGTGCCGTTACACAGGGCGTGACTTTTATCGAGACTGATTTGCAGTTGACCCGAGACGCCCACTTTGTGGCTATCCATGACGAAACCGTCGACCGAACCACCAACGGTCATGGCGCCGTCCACGACATGACCATGGCGGAGGTCAGGAAGCTCGACGCGGGCTCGTGGTTCACCAGCGATTTCACGGGGGAGCGCGTTCCCACGCTGCAGGAGATTCTTGAATTTGCCAAGAAATACGATGTCGTCTTTTACCTCGAACTCAAACCGGGAGGCTTCTGGGGTGGCGAACACGTCTTGATCGGCGCGCTGCGGGATTCCAGCGAAATTGCCCGGGTTGTGGTGATCTCCTTCGAACCCGCGATTCTGGCCGGCCTCCGCCGGATTGAGCCGACGCTGATGACTGGACTGCTTTTCGACGGGCAGATTAAGAACCCGTTCGAGAAAGCCGTAGAGATTGGCGCCCGGCAAATCGCAGTGCGCGGCGATTTGGTGACGCCCAATTTCTTGCAGCAGGCGCGAAAGCGCGACCTGCAAGTGGTCTGCTGGACCGTAAACTCCCCAGCTCATATGCGCCTGCTGGCGAACGCCGGAGTCGACGGCATCATGTCGGATTATCCCGACCGACTCGTGGCATCGCTGAAGAAATAGAATGGTAGACAGCAGCCAATTCCGCAACGCTTAGTTGTTCGGCGCGAGCATCCTTTCTAAGGTCCAAGTCGCACAACAGATTCCGGGTCTGTTCCGGGCCCGCGATGTCGCGCAAATTGTTCGAAAGCGTCTTCCGTTTGTGCGAAAAGCAAGTCTTTACAAACGCCAGAAAGTCGTCGTCAACTTGAATCGTCAGCTTGGCCCGCTCGCCGGGAAGCCGCAGATTAACCAGCGCCGAACCCACCTCAGGCGGAGGCCGAAAAGCAGCGCGCGGAAGCCGTAACGCGAACTCGGGGCGCGTATAGAACTGGGTCACCACGGAAAGGTACCCGTACGATTTGCTCCCAGGGCGGGCGGTGAGCCGCTGCGCGACTTCAAGCTGAACCACAATATGGATTTCATCAATGAGGTCCGCATAGCCAAAGAGATGATGCAATATTGGCGAGGTGATGTAGTAAGGCAAGTTTCCGTAGAGGCGAATGCGGCGCGCCGAAGCGATTGCCCGTAGGTCGGTTTCGAGAACATCCCCTGAAAGAATCGTCAAATTCGAGTGCTCTCGAGCCAATCGCTCGAGGCCCTCCAGGAGCCGCGGATCGAGCTCGATGGCGTAGACCGGCGCGCCGCTGCGGATCAAGTGCTGAGTCATTTCGCCGTGGCCGGCGCCGACTTCAATCCAGCAGTAGTCTCGCGTGCCGGAAAAGGGAAGCCCTTCCATGCCATGAGGGGAGACGCCGATGGCTCGCGCGATTTTTTCGCGCCACCCGGCATCGCCAAGAAAGTGTTGGCCCAAGCGTTGTCTAGCCATCGGGTCGCTCTTGCCAGTCTATCAGCAGTTACCACGCAGTCAGGAATTGAGCGGCTTGACGCTTGCGCTAGCGTCCGATAGCGTAGGGAATTCCTTTGGCCGCATGCGCATACTCTTTGTAGCTTCCGAAGCGTTGCCCTATGCCAAAACCGGGGGCCTGGCCGATGTCCTCGAGGCTCTGCCGCGGTCGGTGGTGAAACTGGGACACAACGTGGCCGTCTTTCTGCCACGTTACCGGGGCATCGAGACGAACTCCGTCATGATGGAGAGCATGACCATTCCTCAGGGGACGCGCCTACGTTTTCCATCCATACGCAGCGGTTCCACTCATCGTGGTGTTCGGTACTTCTTTCTGGATGATCCGGGTTATTTCGATCGTGACGGAATTTACGGCGACAAAAACCTCGATTTCCCGGACAACGCGGAACGCTTCACAGAGTTTTCCCGTGCCGCCATTGAACTCGCCAAGCATATCTGGAGACCCGACCTGATTCATTGCAACGATTGGCAGACATCCATGGTGCCTGTTTTGCTTCGAACTTCCTACGGCGACGACCCGGCCGTGAAGGAGATCCCTGTTGTTTTCACGATCCATAATATGGGCTATCACGGCGTGTTTCCGAGAGAAGCGCTTGAGCGCGCGGGGATCCCCGCGGGCGTGTTCCACCCTGGCGGCATCGAGTTCTTCGGCAACGTGAATTTCCTGAAAGGCGGGCTTGTCTATTCCGACTACTTGACTACCGTGAGCCGCAAGTACGCACAGGAGATTCAGACCTCGGAATTTGGATTCGGACTCGAGGGCGTCGTGCGGTCGCGTGCGGATCGCCTCGTGGGGATCCTGAATGGCGCGGATTACTCCTCTTGGAGTCCAGAGCGCGACAACCTCATCCCAGTGAAATATTCGGCGAAAAACCTCGATGGGAAGCGAGCGTGTAAGATGGCTTTGCTCGACGAATACAAGCTGTCGAAGGATCCGAATCGGCCGGTGATGGGAATCGTTTCGCGCTTTGCCGATCAGAAGGGCTTTGACCTGATCGCGCAGATCGCCGGCCAATTGGTTCGCGAAGAACTGTCATTGGCCGTTCTTGGGACGGGGGAGCGCAAGTACGAGGGTTTGTTCCGGGCGCTTGCGAAGGATTTTCCTGGTCGTGTCGGTGCCGTCGTCGCGTACGACAACCGGCTGGCTCACCTCGTCGAAGCGGGTTCGGATATGTTCCTGATGCCGTCGCGCTACGAGCCCTGCGGCCTCAACCAAATCTACAGCCTGCGCTATGGAACCGTGCCGATCGTGCGGGCAACCGGCGGTTTAGACGATACCATCGAACAATTCGACGTGGAACGCGGCACCGGCACGGGCTTTAAGTTCTATGAGTACTCTGGGGCCGCTCTGCTGCATGCCGTGCGCCAGGCACTGCACTATTACTCCGACGAAGGCGTCTGGAAGCGCATTCAATTGAACGGGATGGCTCGAGATTTTTCCTGGAACACCTCGGCCGCGGAATATGCGAAACTATATGAAGCTGCCTCGGCAGCGCGAAACCAAAAAGCAGTTCTATCATCTAATTAACTCAGGAAAGAGGCTGCCCAGGGGGCGGTCTGTCGAGGATACAAAAACGTTATGGCTGAAAACATTCTTGCGGTAAACGATGGCAACTTTGAAGCAGAAGTGCTGACGGCCAGCAAGGCCCAGCCCGTGATGGTCGATTTCTGGGCGGAATGGTGCCGTCCCTGCCACATGCTGGCGCCCACGGTCGCGGAAATTGCTCAGGATTACGCAGGCAAATTGAAAGTGACGAAGCTGAATGTGGACGAGGCTATGAATTCAGCGGGCCGATTCAATATTCGCGGTATTCCGACGCTGCTGGTGTTCAAGGATGGTCAGGTAGTCGAGCAGATCGTCGGCGCTGTGCCGAAGGACCAGATCACGAAGGCCCTGGAACGCCACATCGGATAAGTCTGGCTTATCGGGGCGCTCTGGTCTGCCTGGAGCGCCCTTTTTTTGCGCGATTCGCATCTTCAGCGTTTTCCCGGAACTCGAGACTGCGACGCCGCAAGGCATTGAGGATTTCTGACTTTGGCCACAACGCAACCCGCCACTTCTCGCAGGATCAAACCGGCCGACCATCCACCTCTCCTTGCCGGAGAACGAGGCCCCATCGCGGTCTCGCGCCCCGGCCTTCATGAGACGGTCCTGGGAATTCTCCGCTCGCTTCCCAGGGGGCACGTGCTGGACTGTCCCGCCGGCGAAGGTGCACTGGTCGAAAAGTTGATTGCGGCGGGTTTCGACGTGCGCGCCTGCGACCTCTACGACGAGCTTTTCCGGCTAGACGACGTAGAAATCAAGAAGGGCGATCTTTCGGGCACGCTTCCATACCAGGGGCAGTCATTCGACTACATCACGTCGCTCGATGGGCTCGAACACATCGATTCACCACCGCAAGCCTTTCGCGAATATCGCCGGCTCTTGAAGCCCGGGGGCCACCTCATCCTCAGTGTCCCAAACATCATGAACGTCGAGGAAAGGCTGAAGTGGCTCCTTTTTGGGTATACGTCACATTTCAAGCCCCTCTCGAATCAATTCAGGGCTCAAATTGCCCACGACACGGCGGGTAAACATGAAATCGCCGTTCACGCGAATCCGATCGGCTACAACGAACTGCGGTACTACCTGGAATTAAATGGTTTCGAAATTCAGGGCGTGTACCGCGACCGTGTGAAGGCAAACCAGTGGCTTTACTTTCCGATCGTGGTGCTCATCCGTCTCGCCGCGGCGCTTACTCCCAAAGCGCGACGCCGAGATCGCTGGACTCGCGAATTGGCTTCCGATCCGGTGTTGCTCGGCGGAAATACCCTGATCATCCATTCCGTCTTGAAGACTTAGTGTGAAGGCGGCCATGCGACAGATTCTTCGCTGCCAATGGGCCACAAATCCACTGAGTACGAAGTACCACGATGAGGAATGGGGTGTGCCAGTTCATAACGACCGCCGGTGGTTCGAGTTTCTGATCCTCGAAGGGGTGCAGGCGGGACTCAGTTGGGACACGATCCTGCAGAAAAGGGAACGCTATCGCCGGGTTCTCGCTGGATTCGATCCTGCGAAAGTTGCGCGATTCGATGCCGAAAGAGTGCGAAAGCTGCTAAGCGATCCCGGGATCGTACGAAATCGGCTGAAGATCAAGGCGACTGTTGCCAATGCACGCGCGTTCTTGCAGCTACAGGAGCAGTTCGGCAGTTTTGACTCCTACATCTGGAAGTTTGTGGACGGCTCGCCGATTCGGAATCGCTGGAAGACCCACAAGTCCGTTCCGTCACAGACTCCGTTGTCGGAGGCATTGAGTAAGGACTTGCTGAGGCGGGGCTTTCGCTTTGTTGGCCCGACAATTTGCTATGCATTCATGCAAGCCACGGGCCTTGTGAACGACCATCTAGTGTTCTGCTTTCGATACAACGAACTCACCTAACTTCGGTAATGACCGATTGGTTGATGTGGGGTCCACCCGTCAGGATTTGGTCTGCGTCCGCATGGCCATGGCCACCAGCGCGCCGATTAGGATTGCGGGGAAAAGTTGACCGACCAGGGCCTCGGCGATGGTGAGCGAGCGGGCGATAGGAGATATCGGAGTGATCTCACTGCCGACGGTCGTAAGCGTGCAAAAGCTGAAGTACGTCAGCTTCGAGATGAGCTGATCAAAATCCCTTGGCGCCGTAACGAATTTAAAGGACCCAGGCTGAAATTGCTCGACCACCTGGAAAGCCGAAGCCCAAGCCATTCCGAGAAGCAGATACGCGCTTATGCCACCTTGGATGCGGCTCCAGCGGATCGAGCCGGTCCGGAACATCACCACCAGAACAATACGAACGTACAGGAGCAAGGTAATCGTTGAAAGAATACTGCCGAGCTCGCGCATCAACGGTGTGGGTCGGAACCGCGCAACGGTTAGGAAAACCGCAGTCGCGACGACGAACCCGACTAACAAAAGCGTGCCGAGGCGGCTCTGTTGTACGGAAACGGCTCCAAAGATCATTAATGCGACGATGATGAGTCCGAAGACGAAATGTGCCGGTAGGCCTGCTTCACGGAGCGGAGTGATGACGAAGACCAGTACGACCAGCGAAATAGTGACGAGAGTCAACCCCAGGTCGCCAGACCAGAACTCGCTCATGTCCAAATGAAAAACATTCTCTCGCGGGCGCGTCGGAGTTGTGGTCATCAAAGAGTGCCTCCACTGGCAGAGAGGTTCCTTGTCCGAACCACCCGGCGCAGGATCGCTGGAAGCAATTTATGCTTTGGGCGGCCCCTGGAAAAGAGGAAATGTCTTTTTTCCAATGACGCTCTCGGCGCTTTAGCTAATTTATGGGCGGAGCATTGCCTCGCGCTGACACGCAAGCAGCGGAGTCAAGTAGGAAATCAACTTTAGGGCGGGCGCGATCCGTGTGGATGAGTCTCCGGGAGTTGACCTTGAGTTTTGTGCCCGAGGCCGAGCGCATAGCTATTGGAAAATATGGGAAATCGCTGCGCTGTACGCGCAGTCACTTGGTTGTGTATAATCAGCAGGTTAGAGAGAGCAGCGGGCGTCGTATAATGGCAATATAGAAGCTTCCCAAGCTTCGGACGTGGGTTCGATTCCCATCGCCCGCTCCAACTGAATCAACTACTTAC
>Ga0126383_10001754_pt1 | contig 13620 bp, 11 predicted proteins | sample PanSoiMetPlot_35_FD_96882 | JGI IMG/M metagenome (GOLD analysis project Ga0126383, IMG submission 96882) | Tropical forest soil microbial communities from Panama - MetaG Plot_35 | ecosystem: Environmental > Terrestrial > Soil > Tropical forest > Bulk soil | place: Panama | collected 2016-02-17
AAGGGCGTCAGGCGTGCCGCGGTCTTCCGTCGCGCTCGGGACGCGGGCAGCCGTGGCGTCTGGGAACGGCTCGCCTCGTCGATCATGCGGCGGCCGGTGCTCTACCTGGCCGCAGGCACCGCGCTGCTCGCGGCGACCGCCGTGCCCGTGTTCGCGCTCCAGCTGACGCCCGGCTCGGCGGAAGGAATCCCGAAGCATCCGCAGGCCGTGCGCGGCTTCGACATCCTCAAGAGCGCCGTCGGGGCCGGCGCGCTCTCGCCGACGCAGATCGTCGTCGACTCGGGGCGGCCCGGCGGAGCGACCGCCGCGCCGGTCCAGAGATCGATCCGCCGGCTGATTGCGGACGTGAGCCGCGATCGCGAGGTGCGCTTCGTCCGCTACGAACCGAGGCGGCCCTGGCTCGACCCGAGCGACCGCTACGCGCAGGTGGTGGTCGCCGGCAGGCACGAGTACGGCGACGAGGCGGCGCAGAGCTTCGTTCACCGGCTCCGTGATGACCTCGTTCCCGCCGCACGCTGGCCCGCCGGGGTGCGCGTGCTGGCCGGGGGCGGCCCGCCGCAGGGAGTCGACTTCATCGATCGCTCCTACGCGGTCTTCCCGTGGCTCGTCCTCGGCGTGCTCGCCCTGACGTACCTCCTCCTGCTGCGCGCCTTCCGGTCGATCATCCTGCCGCTGAAGGCGGTCCTCCTGAACCTGCTCTCGGTCGCCACGGCGTACGGCGCCCTGGTGGTGGTGTTCAAGTGGGGCGTCGGCAACAGCCTCTGGGGCCTGTACCAGTTCCCGCAGATCGAGGCCTGGATCCCGATCTTCCTCTTCGCGATGCTGTTCGGGCTCTCGATGGACTACGAGGTCTTCCTGGTCTCGCGGATGCGCGAGGCGTGGGACGAGACCCACGACAACAAGCGCGCCGTCGGGCTGGGGCTCGAGCGCACCGGTCGGATCGTCACCGCAGCTGCGGTGGTGATGGTCGCCGCGTTCTCGGGTTTCATCGCCGGCCGGGTGGTCGGCCTGCAGGAATTCGGGTTCGGCCTTGCGGTCGCGATCTTCGTGGACGCGACGATCGTCCGTGCGCTGCTCGTCCCGTCGCTGATGGCGCTCTTCGGCCGCTACAACTGGTGGCTGCCGACCCGCGTCGCGCGCGTGATGCGGGTTCGCGAGTCGCCGCTCGAAGCCCCCGCGTAGCATCCCCGTCCAATGGAGGCTCCGCTCAAGGGCGTGATCCTGGCCGGCGGCACGGGCTCGCGGCTGCATCCGCTGACGCTGATCACCAACAAGCACCTGCTGCCGATCTACGACCGGCCGATGGTCACCTACTCGATCGAGGCGCTCGTGAAGGCGGGTGTGACCGAACTGATGCTCGTAACCGGTGGCACCCACGCGGGCGAGTTCTTCCGCCTCCTCGGGAACGGGCACGAGTACGGAATCGACCGGCTCTTCTACGCGTACCAGGACAAGCCGGGCGGGATCGCCGAAGCGCTTGGGCTCGCGGAGCGCTTCGGTCGCGGCGACCGGATCGTGGTCATGCTCGCCGACAACGTGGTCGAGCGCTCGCTCGCACCGGCGGTCGAGAACTTCCGGCGCCAGGAGCGCGGCGGTCGGATCCTGCTCGCGCAGCTCGGGGAGCCGGAGCACCTCCGCCACCTCGGGGTGGCCGAGCTCGAAGGCGACCGGGTCACGCGCATCGTCGAGAAGCCTGCCGACCCGCCCAGCGAGTACGCGGTCACCGGGATCTACTTCTACGACGAGCAGGTCTGGGACGTGATCCCGACCCTGGAGCCCTCCGGCCGCGGCGAGCTCGAGATCACCGACGTCAACAACTGGTACGTCGAGCAGGGCGCGATGGAGTACGACGTGCTCGAGGGCTTCTGGGGCGACGCAGGCGAGTCGATCGACGCCTACTACGAGGTGAACGACTTCGTGCGCGCGCACGGGGCCAATAAAGAGTGGTCGACGGCGTCCGCGTAATCCCGCTGCGCCGCCTCGAGGACGGCCGCGGCTGGTTCACGGAGCTGATGCGCGCCTCGGCCCTGCCCAAACCGGTGCGGCAGTCGAACCTCGTCTACTCGCGGCAGGGCGTGATCCGCGGGCTCCACTACCACGAGCGCGGACAGAGCGACCTCTTCGCCTGCGTGCGGGGGATGGTGCGCGTGGTCGTGCTCGACCGCGACTCCGGCGAGACGTTCACCGAGGACATCGGCGACGAGAACCCTGCCGCGGTGTGGGTTCCCGGCCACCACGCGCACGGCTACGAAGCGCTGACGGACTGCCTCTTCCTCTACCACGTCACCGAGGAGTACGACCGGGACGACCCCGACGAGCGCGAGGTCCCGTGGAACGATCCACGCGTAGCGCATCTCTGGAGCACGGAATCGCCGATCCTCTCGGAGCGGGACGCGGTTACCTGATCACCGGCGCCGGCGGCCAGCTCGGCGCGGCGCTTCGTGAGGCCTTTCCGGCCGCCGATGCGCGAAGCCGGGCCGAGCTCGACATCACGCGGCCAATCGACCTCGACAGAGACTGGTACTTGGTGCTGCACACGGCGGCCTGGACTGACGTGGACGGGGCGGAGGCGGATCCGAAAGGGGCTACGCGCGTCAACGTGGAGGGGACGAGGAACGTCGTCGCGCTGGGCGCGCCGGTCGTCTACTACTCGAGCGACTACGTCTTCGACGGGTCGAAGCGCGAGCCGTACGTCGAGTCGGACGAGCCGAGCCCGCTGTCGGTCTACGGGCGGACCAAGCTCGAAGGCGAGCGCGAGGTTCGCGACGGCTGGGTCGTCCGCAGCTCGTGGCTCTTCGGCTGGACCGGCAGGAACTTCGTCCGGACGATGCTCGAGCTCGGCCGTCAGCGCGAAGAGGTAAGCGTGGTCGCAGACCAGGTCGGCTCCCCGACCTATGTGGGCCACCTCGCCGAGGCCACGCGCGAGCTCCTTGAGCTTCCGCAGGGCGTCTGGCACATGGCCGCGCAGGGCGAGTGCTCATGGGCGGAGTTCGCCCGTGCGATCTTCGAGGAGGCCGGGGTCGACTGCCGCGTCCGCGAGATCACGACCGAGGAGCTCGGCCGCCCTGCGCCGCGGCCTCGGTATTCGGTGCTCCGCAGCGAGAAAGGCGCCCCTGAGCTCCCGCATTGGCGAGAGGGTCTGCGCGCCTGCCTCGTGCGCCTCTAGTTCCAGGCGGCTTCGTCGATCGGCGCTCGGTCTCGGAGCGGCTCCCACCACTCGCGGTTCTCTGCATACCAGGCCACGGTCCGCGCGATGCCGTCCTCCCAGCCGGTCTCCTCGGTCCAGCCGAGTTGCCCGCGGATCTTGGTCGCGTCGAGCAGGTAGCGGCGGTCGTGGCCGGGCCGGTCGGGCACGATCGTCTTCAGCGAGGCCGGCTTGCCCGTGTGCTCGAGCACCGCGTCGGCGATCTCCTCGATCGACTTCTCGACGCCTGAGCCCACGTTGTACGTCTCGCCCGGCTCGCCGCGCTCCAGCACGAGCTCGATCGCTCGGCAGTGGTCGAGCACGTGCAGCCACTCGCGCTGATTCTGCGTCGAGGCGTACAGCGGCAGCGGCTTGTCGTCGAGCGCGTTGGCGGTGAACAGGGGGATCACCTTCTCCGGGAACTGGTACGGCCCGTAGTTATTCGAGCAGTTCGTGATCGTGACGGGCAGCCCGTACGTCTCGAAATACGCGCGCACCGCATGGTCGGCGCCCGCCTTCGACGCGTTGTACGGCGTCCGCGGCTGGTAGGGCGATTCCTCGGAGAACGACTCGTCCGAGTCCAGCGGCAGGTCACCGTAGACCTCGCAGGTCGAGACGTGGTGGAACCGCGCCACCTCGCACCGCCTCGCCGCCTCCAACAAGACCTGCGTCCCGATCACGTTCGTCCGGAAGAACCGGCCAGGGTCGACGACCGCCAGCGAGTTGTGCGACTCCGCGGCGAAGTTCACGACGCAGTCGATCTCCTCGTCCCGCAAGGTCTGCTCGACGAGCTCCGCGTCTCCGATGTCCCCGTGGACGAACGGGACGGCCTCCGGAAGGCTCTCGCGGTTGCCCGCATACGTGAGCAGGTCGAATGCGACGACGTGGTCGCCCGGGTGCCGCTCGAGCCGGTCGCGGACGAAGTTCGAGCCGATGAACCCGGCGCCGCCGGTCACGAGGAGCCTCATCGCCGCGCAGTCTACGAGCAGCGCCGAGCGAGCCCGAGGTAAGCACGCGGTTCGCTGCGATCCGGCTCGAGGCGGTCGGCCCGCAGGAAGTAGGGGGCGGCCGCAGTGCAGTGTCCGCTGCGGTAGAGGGCGTAGCCGAGGTTGTAATTCGCGTAGGCCTCGTACGGATCGGACGGCCCGGTCCCGGCCAGCTTCTGCACGGCCCGCAGCAGCAGGGGGATCGCCGCCGTCCAGTTGTGCTGCTGTACGAGGGAGTAACCGCGGTCGTTCAGCTGATGGCCGCCGAGGCTGCTCTGCAGAGGTGGAGGTGGAGGTGGCGCCGGAGGCCGTGGCGGTGGCGGTGGCGGGGGGGCGGGGGCCGTCACCGTCTGCTCGTGGGTCACGTTCCTCGTGACGAAGCGGCTCGCGGTGTGGTTACCGCCGGTCACGAGGGCGGCGACGACGGCGCCGGCCCCTGCGGCGATCAGGAGGAACGCGGCGACCAGTGCCAACCGGCGGGGATCGAAGCTGGCTGGTCGAGCCACGGGTGGCGCAGTCGCGACGGCGCGCCGCAGAGCGGCCACGAACTCGGCCGCGTTCGGGTAACGAGCCGCAGGGTCCTTCGCGAGCGCCCGCTGGAAGACGGCATCGACTTCCGGCGACATCCTCGGGATGGGTGGAACGGGAGCGTTCGCGTGGCCGATCGCCTCGGCCGTGGGCGACGCGTCCGCGAACGGACGCGCGCCGCTGAGGAGCTCGTAGGCGACGACCGCGAGGGCGTAGCGGTCGCTCGCTGGGCCCGCCCGCTCCCCGCGCGCCTGCTCGGGCGAGAGGTACCCGGCCGTTCCGAGCACGGTCCCGGTCAGCGTCAGCGAGTCGAGTCCGGCCGCGCTTGCGATCCCGAAGTCCGCAACGTGGACACCGCCCTCCCCGTCGAGCAGCAGATTGGCGGGCTTGATGTCGCGGTGGATGATTCCCTTGCGATGCGCCGCGTCGATCGCGGCGGCCGCCTCCTCGAGCCAGCGGAGAACCTCGGAGCGATTGCGGTGGGGGCGCGAGCGGCGCAGCCGATCCTCGAGCGAGCCACCGGACAGGTGCTCCATCACGATGTACGGGCGCGCGGACCACTCGCCGACGTCGAAGATCGTCAATACCCCGGGCTCGCCTGAGAGTCGGGCGGCCGCGAGTGCCTCGCGCGTGAACCGTTCCCGGATCTCTTCGTCCCAGGCATAGCGGTCGGCGAGCACCTTCACGGCGACGTGCCGTCCGAGCAGCTCGTCGGTCGAGAGGTAGACGTCTGCCATGCCGCCGCCCGCGATCCGCTTGGGCTCGAGATACCTCGGCGGCAGGATTCCGGTATCGCCGTGCATCGAGAAGCGCCCTTCCCATTGCGAGGGCGGCAGAAAACGCCTGGATCGTAGGCAAAAGTTTCTGTAAAGGGGACGTGGGTCCGCGGCTAGGTGCGATACCCTCAGGTGTCTCCGGCTGCGGCGGAGGGTCGAAGCCGGGATCGCGCCCCGTGCGATGGACATGGCCAGACTCGCAGCGACCTTTCTAGCCGCACTCGGGCTCGCGGGTGGCGCTCCGGCGGACCACGTCTACAGCCTGGCGAAGCATCCGGCAGCTGTGGATGCGCACCGGGCGCAGCCCATTGCCTCGATCTTCGTGGCGGGGCACGGATGGGGGCACGGGGTCGGCCTCGCTCAGTACGGCGCGTACGGCTACGCCCTGCACGGCTGGACCTACGACAAGATCGTCGCGCACTACTACCCGGGCACGGAGCTCGGCAAGGCCGACGTCTCCCGAGTGCGCGTCCTGCTCGCGCCGCACGCGAAGCGCGTCGTCATCTCTTCTCAGGCCGCCTTCGTCGTGCGGGACGGCAAGGGCAAGAAGCACAAGCTGCGCGCGGGCGTGCAGGCGCTCGGCACGGGACTGAAGCTCAGGCTCGCCAACGCGAAGCGGCTGAAGGCGCTGCCGGGACCCTTGCTCTTCTCGCCGTCCGCGACGGGGCCGCTCTCCTTCGGCAGCCGCGCCTATCGCGGCTTGCTTCGCGTCAAGGTCGTGGCAGGCGGCCTGGAAGTTGTCAACGTGGTCGGGCTCGAGCAGTACCTCTGGGGCGTGGTGCCGTCCGAGATGCCGCAGCGCTGGCCGGCCGAGGCACTCGCCGCGCAGGCGGTGGTCGCCCGAAGCTACGCGTTGTCGCACCTCCGGAAGGGCGGCGACTTCGATCTGTATCCCGACACGCGCGACCAGATGTATCTCGGCGTCCCGGCCGAGGCCCCGAACGCCACCGACGCGGTGAACGAGACTGCCGGAGACGTCGTGCTCTACGACGGCGCGGTTGCCGACACCTATTTTTCCTCGAGCTCGGGTGGTAAGACCGCGAATGTGCAGGACGTGTGGCCCGGCTCTCCTGCTCTGCCGTACCTGGTCTCCGTGCCGGATCCCTACGACACGCTCTCGCCGTACCACGACTGGGGCCCGCTGCGGTTCACCGCGAAGACGCTTGCCAAGCGCCTTCACGTTCCCGGCGGCAAGGTCTCCGACTTCACGGCGAACGTCGCCGCCTCCGGTCGCGTCCGGACGATCACCTTCGTCGGCCCGAGCGGCCAGCGCACGACGTCGGGAGCCACGGTGCGGGCGGCGCTCGGCCTGCGCTCGACGTGGTTCCACCTCGGGCTGCTCAGCCTTTCGAACCCGGGCGGGGCCGTCGTCTACGGCTCGCCGGCGATTCTGTCCGCGGTCACGCGCGGAGTCACCCAGGTCGCCCTCGAGTCGCGGGTCTACGGCGGCGCGTGGAAGCGTGGGGCGCTGCTGACGGTGCGAAACGGCGCGGTGAGCGTCACCCTGAGACCGAAGGCGACGACGGACTACCGGCTGGAGAGCGGCGGCTTCCGCAGCGGGTCGGTGCGCGTTTCGGTCGCGCCGTTGGTGCGGCTCGCGGCCGGCAGCGACGGGGTCTCCGTAGCGGGGACGGTGCGCCCGATCTTCGCGGGCGCGGACGTGCAGATCCAGCGGCTCGACTCGGGAAGCTGGCCGACCGTGGCGCACGCGTCGGTCGCCGCTGACGGCTCCTACTCGGTGCCGCTCGCCCTCCACCCGGGTAGCTACCGTGCGCGTGTGGCGCCCGGCCGTGGTTTCGCGGTCGGCATCTCCGAGACGCTGGTCGTGCAGTGAGGACGGGCTTCCTCCTCGCTGCTGGGTTGTTCGCGCTGCTGCTGCCCGCCGCCGCCCAGGCGTTCACGCCCAACGACCCGTTCCTGCCGAGGCAGTGGTATGCGTTGCAGGACAAGGCCTTCGACGCCTTCAACGTTCTCCCGTTCCTCCTCCCTCCGGTTCGGGTGGCGGTGATCGACTCCGGTGTCGAACTCAACCATCCTGACCTGCGTGGCCAGATCGTTCAGGCGCGCAGTTTCGTCGGTGGCTCGGTGTCCGACGACCAAGGTCACGGGACCTTTGTCGCGGGCGAGATCGCGGCATCGGTGGACGACGGCCACGGGATCGCCGGACTCGCGCCCTCCGCGAACCTGCTCGTCGCCAAGGTCGTTCGGCCCGACGGCTCGGTCTCGACTCGAGCCGAGGCGCGGGCGATCCGTTGGGCCGTGAAGCTCCACGCGCGCGTCATCAACATCAGCCTCGGCGGCCTGCGCGACCCGCAGGACCCGTTCTTCACGGGCTACTCGAAGGTCGAGCAGCAGGCAATCGACGACGCCGTCGCAAGCGGCGCTCTCGTCGTCGCGGCCGTGGGCAACAACAAGTATGCGCCCGTCAAGCCGTGGAGGTACGCGAGCTATCCGTCTGCGCTGCCGCACGTCCTGGGCGTCGGGTCGTACGGGCGCTCCGGCGACGTCTCGACGTTCTCGAACCAGGACGCGGTCTACGTCGATCTCGTCGCCCCGGGGGAGGACATGTTCTCGATCTTCCCGCGGGGGCTCACGGCGAAGAACTCGAGCTGCGACGAACAGGGCTACTCGAGCTGCGGCCCGAAGGACTACCACCACGCTGCAGGGACGTCGTTCTCCGCGCCGCAGGCCGCCGCCGCCGCCGCGATGCTCTTCTCGATCGACCCGGTGCTGACCCCGGACCAGGCCTCCTGGCTCCTCGAGCGGACGGCGACGCCCGCGACGCCCGACAACGGCTGCTCGGAATGTCCACCGGGACGAAACTCGCTCAGCGGCTGGGGCAAGCTGAACATCGCCGCCGCGATCCGGGCCCTACGCGCTGACCAGGAACCGGTTGCGGACCGGTTCGAGCCGAACGACGACATCCAGATCGGCAAGGCGATTCGCGGCAGGAGGGTTCGCTTCCGCGCGACGGTGGACTACTGGGACGACACGAACGACGTCTACCGGGTGAAGCTGAGGCGCGGCCAACGGATTGCCGTGGTCGCGCGGCCGAGCTCCAACCTCGCGCTGTCCGTTGTGCTCTGGAAGCCGGAGCTCGGCTCGCTGTCGGCTGCTCGAGCCAGGTTCCGCGTCCTTCGTGCCGCGAACGGCTCGGGGGCGGTCGACCGGTTCAAGTACCGGGCCCGCGAGACGGGCTGGTACTCGCTCCAGGTCGCGGCGGCGCGCGCCGGCTTCGGCTCGTACATCCTCCGGATCAGGCGCTCGCGCTAGAGCAGCTCATCGTCCGGGACCTCCCGGATCTGCCGCGCGGGGTTGCCGACCACTACCGCGCGTGGGGCGACGTCTCTGATTACGACCGCGGCCGCGCCCACGAATGCCTCCTCGCCGACCTCGATCCCGGGCAGCAGCACCGCCGCCGCTCCGATGCGCGCGCCGCGGCGGACGGTCGGTCCGCGCCGCAGCGCGTGCCGGCGCTCCGTGCGGCCCATGAAGTTGTCGTTCGCGGTCACCACGCACGGGGCGATGAAGACGTCCTCCTCGAGCAGCGAGTAGGCCGTGACGTACGCGTCGGCCTGAATCTTCGTCCGTGCGCCGACCTGCGTGTCGTTCTCGACGAGCGACCCGCGGCCTACTACGACGTCGTCGCCGATCGTGCAGCGCTCGCGGACGCACGCCTGGTCGCCGACGATCACGCGCTCGCCGATCGTCGTCCCGGCGAAGACGATCGCTCCGGTCGAGACGACGGTCCCGGCACCGAGCTGGAGCGGAGGCAGCTCCGCTGCAGCGGCGGTCGAGCGTGGGGAGAGCACCGGCTGCTTGCCGACGACTGCGTAGTCGAGGATCCGGCAGCCCTCGGCGACCACCGTTCCGGGAAAGACGATTGCCGTGTCCGCGATCTCAGTCAAGCGGGGGCGCCGACGAGGGACGCCTGCAGCTGCTCCAGCACGCGGACGACGATGACCCCCTCGCGCGCTGCGCGGAGCGGATCGCCCTTTCCCGAGACGAGGTCGAGAAAATGACTGCACTCGAGGCGTAGTGGCTCATCGCTCGGGATCTTTGGGCTGAAGATGTCCCCGGTTCGCGTCTGCCATTCGCCGTAGCTCTCGGCCGGCTGCTCAGACCACTTCTCGTAGATCGTCACCTTTCGCTCCAGCTCCATGTCGTCGAAGACGACCATCTTCTCCTTCCCCACCACGGTGATCCGCCGCATCTTGTGCGGATCGAGCCATGAGAGATGCATGTGGGCGACCTTGCCCGAGGGAAAGCGGAGGTAGCAGAACGCGACGTCCTCGATTCCGGGCGTCAGGTATGAGCGTCCGTGCGCCCAGCACTCGGAAGGTTCTTCTTCGAGCAAGTAGAGGATGACCGAGAGATCGTGAACGCCCAGGGACGAAACGGTGTTCTCATCGGTCCGGATCCTGCCGAGGTTCACGCGATTGGAGTAGAGGTAGAGCACGTCTCCGAGCTCTCCGGAATCGACGAGCCCTTTGAGCGCCTGCACCGCAGGGTGATAAAGGAGCAGGTAGCCCGGCATCAGGACGCGGCCGTTGGCTTCTGCGGTGGTGATGAGATCTTCTGCTTGGGCCTCGGTCTCCGCAGGTGGTTTCTCGACGAACACATGCTTGCCGGCTTCCAGCGCCTGCTTTGAGAGCTCGTAGTGCCCAGAAGCCGTCGTGGCCACAACGATGGCGTCGAGCTCGGGATCCGAGAGGAGATCATCGAAGCTGGTGGTCGTCTGGGCGCGTGGATAGCGGGCCTTGGAATCCTTGAGCGCATCAGGCCGGTCGTCACAGAGCCAGGTCAGCTCGGCAAGCTCGGCGAAGGTCCGACCGAGGTTACGGCCCCAGTACCCGTGGCCGACGAGGCCGATGCGAGTCACAACTTCCAGACTTTCTCGTTTGCGTGGCCGTTCCTGCCGGTCGCGTTGCGGAAATCGACGACGAGCGGCGCCTGCTCCACGAGCCGGTCGTAATCGATGGACGCGTGTGCGGTCACGATCGCGACGCAGTCGTACTCGGCCGGCTCGAGCGCGACGGACGACAGCCCCCGCTCCGGGAGCTCCGGGACATACGGGTCGTGGTAGGCGACCTCGGCGCCCGCGTTGCGCAAGAGCTCGATCAGCTTCAGCGCGGGCGACTCGCGCGTGTCCTTGACGTCGGCCTTGTAGCTCACGCCGAGCAGCAGCACCTTCGACCCTTTCAGTGAGAGCTCGCGCCCGTGGTTCAGCGCCTGCGAGATCAGCGAGCGGCAGAAGTACGGCATGTTCGCGTTGACCTTTCCGGCCAGCTCGATGAACTCCGTGTAGAAGTCGTACTGGCGCGCCTTCCACGAGAGATAGAACGGATCGACCGGGAGGCAGTGCCCGCCGAGCCCCGGCCCCGGCTCGAAGCGCATGAAGCCGAACGGCTTGGTCGCCGCCGCGTCGACCACCTCCCAGATGTCGAGGCCCATCCGGTCGCAGAGCTGGGCGAGCTCGTTGACGAGCGCGATGTTGACCGAGCGGAAGATGTTCTCGAGCAGCTTCGTCAGCTCGGCCGCCTCCGGGGAGGAGACGGGGAGGACGGTGTCGAGCGCCGTCTCGTAGAGCTCCACCGCCCGCTTGGTGCAGCTCTCGGTGAGGCCGCCGACGATCTTCGGCGTGCTCTTCGTCGTCCAGTCTTCGCGGCCCGGGTCGACGCGCTCCGGGGAGAAGGCGAGATGGAAGTCCTCGCCGGCGTTCAGCCCGCTCTCCTCGAGGACCGGCTGGAGGCTCTCGCGGGTCGTGCCCGGGTAGGTCGTCGACTCGAGGACGACCAGGTGGCCTTTCTTGAGCCGTTTGGCGATGTCTCGCGTTGCGTCGAGGACGATCGAGAGATCGGGCTCGCGCTGATCGGAGAGCGGCGTGGGCAAGGCGATCAGGATCGAGTCGACGTTCTCGAGCTCGTCGTAATCGAGGGTCGCGCGGAGGCGGCCGGCGTCCACGAGCTCCTTCAGCGACGCGACGTCCTCGACGTAGCTCTCGCCCCGATTGAGCATGTCGACCCGGTCGGGCTGGACGTCGACGAGGACGATCGAGTGGCCGGCGCGGCCGAACGTGTCCGCCAGGGGTACGCCGACGTAGCCCGCCCCGATGATCGCGATGGTCTCGCTCATGCGCGGCGAAGCCTAACCAGCGCCTCCGCGATCCTTTGCGCGGCATGGCCGTCGCCGTAGAGCTGCGGCCGGTCCGAGGGCATTTGCGCCTGCGCGACGGCGACGGCCAGGCGGTCCGGATCGTCGTCGACGAGCTGGTTCGCTCCTGCCTCCACCGTTGCGACCCACTCGGTGGACGGCCTGAGCGTGACGCACGGGACGCCGTGCCAGTACGCCTCCTTCTGAAGCCCGCCGGAGTCGGTTAGGATCACGCGAGCCTGGGCGGCGAGCGCCGTCAGCTCCAGGTAGCCGATCGGCGGCAGCGGGAGGACATTCTCGCCGAGCTCGAGGCCTTCGAGGTCGAGCGCCGCACGCGTACGCGGGTGGACAGGGAAGACGACGGGCTCGTCCAGGCGGTTGACGCCCTCGACGATGCGGGCGAGGCGGGGCTGCCTCGTGTTGGCCTCGCGGTGCAGCGTCAGCAGGAGGTACCTCTCGGGCTTGAGGCCGAGCGCGTCCAGCGTCTGCGCTCGCTGGAGCGCGATCGGCGTCAGGCGGAAGCACGCGTCCGCCATCACGTCGCCAACGACCTCGGCGTGCCCGCTGACGCCTTGCGCAGCGAGTGTCTCGCGTGCGTGCTCGTCTGGGCAAAGCAGCAGCTGGGCCAGTCGGTCGGTCTCGATGCGGTTTCGTTCCTCGGGCATCTCGAGGTCGCCGCTGCGCAGGCCGGCCTCGACGTGCGCGAGCGGGTGGTCGAGGGCTGCGGCCGCGAGCGCGCCTGCGAGGGTCGAGTTCGTATCGCCGTAGACGAGCACCCAGTCGGGCCGCTCCTCGCTCAGGCAGGCCTCGATCGGCGGTTGCATCACCGTCGGGTCGGCTGTGCGGAGGTCGAGCCGGTAGCGCGGCTCGGCGAGCCGGAGCTCCTCGAAGAAGACCTGCGAGAGCTCGCGATCGTAGTGCTGTCCGGTGTGGATCACGACCTCGTCGAGCCCGGCCTCCCGGAGCGCGAGCGAGGTCGGCGCAGCCTTGATGAACTGCGGCCGGTTTCCGATGATCGAGGCGATTTTCACCCCGGCTACACTACGCAGCGCTTCGGGCCGTTAGCTCAGCTGGTAGAGCAGGGGACTCTTAATCCCAAGGTCGAAGGTTCGAATCCTTCACGGCCCACCTCGCTTCCCTGGCCGATGCTCTGCAGGCCGGCGGAGCCGGCCTCCGAAGCGCCTCACGCCGCCAGGAAACCGAGGCGGCCTAGTTCTGCACTCCATCCAAGCTCGGCACTTCGGTCATCGAGAGAGAGCCGGGCAGCCTCTCCCGACATCCCCGGGGCGCTTCTAGGCGGGATCCCCGGAGATGCACCGCCCGGCCCTCAGTTCCATAGGCTCGCGATGCAAGGCAGTCCCGCGCTTGACACGACTGGGCCAAACGCCTCGGATGCCCCCCCGGGGCGCGACTAGAGTTCCCCAGGCCGGAGGATCCTTGGGAGCGGGGCTGGTACCAGCGCTAAGCCTTCCCGGCTTAGTCGTATGAACGCTCGCTCTGGCCGTGTGGCGAGCCGTAGGAGGCAAGCAGATCCAGGAACGGATCCGCAGGGAACGCCTCCGGGCCTTTCACGCCGTTGCCGGTCCATGTTCCCGCGGCAAGCAGCTCCAGCGCGACAACCGGGTTGAGCGCCGTCTGCAGCACCACCGCCTGGGAGCCGTACTCGCGCATCGACCAGTCGTTGTCGAGCACGTGGTAGAGGTAGGTCGCCCGCGGCGCGCCGTCCTTGCCGGTGCCGGTGAGGAATGTGCCCGCGCACGTCTTCCCCTGCATCCGGTCGCCGAGCGTTGCGGGATCCGGCAGGGCTGCCGCCACGAGATCCCTCGGCGCGACCTCGACGCCGCGCACCGAGACCGGCTCCGTCGCGTCGAGGCCGAGCTTGTGCAGCGTCTTCAGCACCTCGATGAACTCGTTCCCCAGGCCGTACTTGAAGGTGACCCGGCGGCAGTCGATCTCCCTCGGCACGAGGACGACCTCTTCGTGCTCGACGTTC
>Ga0126383_10001755_pt1 | contig 13618 bp, 17 predicted proteins | sample PanSoiMetPlot_35_FD_96882 | JGI IMG/M metagenome (GOLD analysis project Ga0126383, IMG submission 96882) | Tropical forest soil microbial communities from Panama - MetaG Plot_35 | ecosystem: Environmental > Terrestrial > Soil > Tropical forest > Bulk soil | place: Panama | collected 2016-02-17
CCCTTGCCAGGGTGAAAATTCTCTGCGGTGAGGACGACATAGAGCTTGCCGTCAATGTCGACGATATTGCCCTTGCGGAGGGACGAAGCGATGACCTTCACGATAACGATCCTTGATTTATTGGCGGCGGGGGCCGTGGTTTCGGGCCGCACCATACCGATCTTCTCGCTCGATGCCAGCCTTTCTCGCCGGTGATCTGGCTGAGGTAAAAGTGCCGAAAACCCCGCCTTTCTGGAGCGCCGGCGCTTACGCCGCCCGCAGGCCTTACTTGCTGGCACGCAGCCGCATCACCGCCGCCCTGAGAGGTTGGTTCGCGCAGCACGAATTCGTGGAAGTCGAGACGGCCGCCCTTCAGATTTCACCTGGCAACGAGACCCATCTGCACGCTTTCGCCACCGACCTCTTTGGTCCGGGCGGCGAGCGGCGGCCGTTATATCTGCATACCTCGCCGGAATTCGCCTGCAAGAAGTTACTCGCAGCGGGCGAGACCCGGATTGTCAATTTTGCCCGGGTGTTCCGTAATCGGGAGCGTGGCGATTTACATTATCCCGAATTCACGATGCTCGAATGGTACAGAGCCAATGAGACTTACGACGTGCTGATGGATGACTGCGAAGCGCTTCTGGCTGAGACGGCGCGTGTCGCCGACAAAAAGGAATTTCGCTTTCGCGGCAAAGCGGTCGATCCGTTTGCCGCGCCCGAGAGAATGACGGTCGCTGATGCGTTCGCGCGCTACGCCGAGGTCGACTTGCTGGCGACGGTGAGCGATGGACAGGGAGACCGGGACATGCTCGCAGCCGCAGCCGCGCGCATCGGCGTTGCTACGGCAAGCGACGATACATGGGGCGACATCTTCAGTCGGATTCTGTCAGACCGTGTCGATCAACAGCTGGGCATCGGCCGCGCGACGATCCTATATGAGTATCCGCTGCCCTTGGCGGCTCTGGCACGACCGAAACCGGGCAGCAACAAGGTCGCCGAGCGTTTCGAGCTTTACGCCTGCGGGGTTGAACTCGCCAACGCCTTCGGTGAACTGATAGATGTTGCCGAACAGCGGGCCCGCTTCGAGGCCGCCATGGCTGAAAAGCAACGTATCCATGGCGAGCGTTATCCGCTGGACGAGGACTTTCTCCTCGCCCTAGGACAAATGCCACCTGCGAGCGGAATTGCTCTCGGTTTCGACCGGCTAATGATGCTGGCGACCGGCGCCCAGCGGATCGAACAGGTGATCTGGGCGCCTGTGGTCGAGCCGTAGACGAACGTAAAAAGGAATGACCGATGACAACGCTACGTAGCTCCGCGCAACTCCGTGCCGGCAGTCTGGTGACACAGGAGCGGCAGGCGTCGCTCGAGAAAGTCGTCGACCGTTATGCGGTCGCAGTTCCGGACGCGCTGACCCGTTTGATCGACCGCAATGATCCGCACGATCCAATCGCACGGCAATTCATCCCGGATATTGCAGAGCTCAATCATCAAACGAGTGAAAACGAGGACCCGATCGGTGACGATGCGCATAGTCCGGTTGAGGGTATCGTGCATCGTTATCCGGACCGCGTGCTGCTTAAGCCCACCCACATCTGCGCGGTTTACTGTCGCTTCTGTTTCCGCCGCGAAATGGTAGGGCCTGGCAAGTCGAATGTGCTCTCGCATGAGGCGATGGAGCGGGCTCTCAACTATATCCGGACACATCCGGAAATCTGGGAGGTCATTCTGACCGGCGGGGATCCATTGATTCTTTCGACACGCCGGCTGCGCTCAATCATGAGTTCCCTTGCAAAGATCGATCACGTGAAGGTCGTGCGAATTCACACGCGCGTGCCGGTTGCGGAGCCCACTCGTGTGACGCGCGAACTTGTACGCGCGATGAAAGCCAGCAAGAAAACCACCTATGTCACCGTGCACGTCAATCATCCTCGTGAGCTGGCGGTGGACGCGCGCGCGGCGTGCGCCAGTATTGCCGATGCCGGGATTCCGTTGCTGTCGCAAACGGTGCTGCTCGCGGGGGTCAATGACACTCCCGAGGTGATGGGTCAGTTGATGCGCACGTTGGTCGAATGTCGGATCAAGCCGTACTACTTGCATCACTGCGACATGGCGCTAGGTACCAGCCATTTCCGTACTGACCTGGCGATTGGGCAGGAACTGATGCGGGTGCTTCGCGGTCGATTGTCCGGTCTGTGCCAACCGACTTACGTGCTTGACATTCCAGGTGGCCACGGCAAATCGCCCATCGGCCCGAACTACGTCGAGCGAGTCGGCACAAATGGCCATGCCAAAGTTGTTGTCGAAGACTACAACGGGAAGCGGCACCGCTACCCGGGGTTAGTGTCGGATGGCCAGCAGGTCAAGAAAAGCCGCCGCAACGGCAAGGCTGGCAAAGCCGATGAACACGACGGCGATAACCGCGTGCCACACGAAGGTAGCGTCGCGCCTTAGGGATGCCACTACGTTCTTGCTGTTGATCATTGCCTGACGCCCCGAGAGAAAGTTCGCAGGACCGCAATACTTCTACCTGCTAAGGGATCATCCGGCCCATAATTTGTGTGTTAAAAAACGCGTGAGAAGCGCCGCATCTTCGCATAGCAGCTATGATTGCGACAACCGGTGCGACGAAGCGTCACCGCGTGTGAGGGTAAAGAGCGCGTAAAGCCGGAAATCGTCTTTGTCTATCCGTCGCCTCGCGGGCTCCGCAACTCGGGAACCAGCTTGCCGGATCATCCGCCTCGACGAAAAAATCGTGAAGTTTCCGCAGTCCGTCCTTCATCGGCAGCACGGTTTCTGCATAGTGCAAGTGGATAACCGGTTCGAACGTTACGCGAGAAGGCACTGCTGCGTGAACGTCGGTCAGGCCAAACGTCGGGTGGTGAGTCATGAGATGGCCGCCACAACGCGTGCTGAACTGTCGGTCACTCATTTCCGTTTTGGTGGCCGACGAATTCCTTTCCGAGGCGCGACCAAGCGGGCCAAAGTCATTGAGCACCAAGTAAACGGTGACATCAAGGGGTGGGGACGCAACACCCCACACTAGGTGCTCGTCAGTTTAGCCCCTGCGAGAATGCAGGTGTCAGTGAATTTTGCACCGACCTGAAGGCTGCAAATCGTGATGATCGTCACAGCCAACCGTTTTCAAATGAGTAAGCTGTTGGGCGAAGGCATTTCTAGGAAGCACCCGATGCCAGATCATATGCGCGGGATGAATAATCAGCATCGAAGAAAGAATTTCACGCCGTCAGACGATGCGCTGATCCGACAGCAGCCCGTCGCCGGCATCGGCCTCAAGCGACTTGCAGTGATCCTGCACACCAATCAAGAGGCGATCAGACAACGGGCTACCGAACTTGGCGTTTCGCTAGTCATCGGCGATGAACGCGACGGGGCTATCGACACGCGAACTCTCCGCTGCACGAATGGATTCGTCGACCCGCTATTGGAACGATTGAAGGACATACACGGGAAATGAGATTATCTAAACCGTCCCATCAATAGCGCGAGTGGCAGCGGGTCCGGCCCTAATATCCCTTAATAGAAAATCTGTCTAACAAGGGGGTCACTTGGTAGTTGAGGGTCTGCGAAACGCGATTATTTTTGCGTGGCGCTTCGGCCCGCGCCGCACGCGCTGCGTGTCCAATCTTCGCCAGAGCATCAGGAGCGGACTGAGGTACAACTTGCGTGGACATGTCGGGTGAGGCCGCTGCCGCTGGTGCTACGGCGTGATGGGTTGTGACTAGCTGAGGTGAAATGGGCTCCAGCGTTGCATTCCCATAGAACAGCAACGCAATCAGTGCCAAACCTACAAATGCCAAAAAGGAGAGAGCTGGCATTACCTATCGCACTCCCTCTAAGAGGGGCCATAGTTGAGCGCCAAAACCTAACGTTACTACCGCAAACCAAACAGCTGTCGCGGCAATACCCAGCGTGGTGGTACGGACGTTCTTCCACATACCGTCACGGTAGCGCCGCGCATCTGCCCACCGGCACCTATACGTGCGTATATTTTGGTATAGGTGCGCCATGGTTCGCAGGAGCCCAAGTCTCTGCTTGCCCGTCAGTGCCACCGGCTCTTCGAGAGATGGAGGCGAGCCAGGCGGTTATTTAATTCTGCGAGGCGAGCGTCGTTCCTGGAACTCGTAAATTCAAGGAACGCTGTGTCGGTCCTGATTAATTTGGTGGCCACAGACTGACAGCCCCCTTTGGTCGTGGTCCGGTGGCTGGAGTCGCCGCTTTTTCAGCATCGCGGCGGCCCCTAAAATCCGGGCACCGTGCTCCCACCGGTCACCCATATTGTGCGCTGACCTCTTCGGGAAGTCGGTGGTGATTTGATCCAACTAATCGATGATCTTGCCGTCGCGGCCAGCTTGTCGATCAGCTCATAACAGCCATCGCGGCCGCACTTGTCACAACGCACACGCAACAGGTCGAGCTTGCGGATCAGATCGCTAAAGATGATTGCGCCGTCGCCGGGGCATGACACGCCGCCGGATGGACTGATGCTAGAGTCGGCGGGGTTGTTCCATTTACAACTAGGAGGGTCTTAAATGCGCCTTGTGACCAAGGCTGTGGCGGCGCTTGTGGTGGTGACGGCATCCGGCGGTATTGGTCTCGGTGCCTCCAATTGCGGCTTCCTCACCATTGAGCAGTGTAGAGCAACCTTGACCGGCGGGAGTTCATTTTGTGTGCAGAGCTGTAGCCGACAAGATGGACCAGAGGTGCGCGTCTACGCGATGCCTTACGATCCTTATCCGTGGTGCGCCTTTTATTCGGACCGCGGGAATTAAAACTCGGGGAAACTTTATTAAAACATTCCATCCGCAGCGCGTGTTGCTACCGGTGCATTCGGATTCTCTATTCGCTTGCTTCATCGATACTCGGTTATAGGCAAAGTGACTAAACGCGCCGCCCTCAGCAATGGGGGCGGCTTTTCATTTAAACTGCCCAGGTCGTAGGCCAGTGGACTATAACCCATAGTCCAAAGGACTACAGATTTAAGCCAATGGGCTACGGCGCACAAAATGATGAAATCCACGACAACATCACGCGGATGCGCCGCGAAAAACGAGAGGGTCTGAAGTCGCTGTGGCAATTTGCTTGCGTCATCGTCGCATTGCAGCACTCACCTACGAACAAATATTTTTGGCTTCGGCGAATCACGGTACGATGCTACGAGAATTGCAGGTGTGCTCGAAGGAGGACGCCATGAAATCACCAATCATTAAGCGGTCGGTTGTGGTTGGCGGACACAAAACCAGCATCAGTCTTGAAGACGAGTTCTGGAGCGGGCTGAAGGAGATCGCGCAAGCCCAGGGTGCCTCGTTGGCCCAGACGGTTACAGAGATCGACACGACGCGCCAACAGGGAAATCTGTCGTCGGCGATCCGCTTGTTTGTACTCGGCCACGTTCGCGATCAGAAAATGAGGGCAGCGTTTGAGGCAGGCGTTTAGGACAGAGCCGACCCGTACGAGTTACTGCTGACCAACCATTGTGGTTTGAAATCCGCCAATAATCTGGCTTTGTCCCCGATTCACCCATTCTGCTCATCGCCAATTACTAACCTGGCGCTCAGCAATGCAGGAAAGCCCACAAGTGGGTCCAGGGAAGGTGAAAAAAACTGAAGGGCGTTCTTGAGGCACTGCATCAGGAGATAGGCGGTCTCTACAGGGTATTCCGGCAAAGAAAAGCCCGGCTCTCGTGCCAGGAGCCGGGCTAAGTGGATGGTGAGGAGAGATCGTCAGCGCAGCATTCTCACCGCTAAGTCGTCAATAAAGCCGCCGTAAAATTCGGCTGAAGTGCCTCGATTCACATAATGTGTGGGCAAACCTGGCCGCGCTTCTCCTCTACTCACAGGGCAATTGGCATTGCGGTCCTGCCTCTTCTGTCCTGGATGTCGGTTTTAAAACTTCCGGTGGTGTAGAAGGCGTGGGTGTCCGTCGTGTGGAGGCGCTGGGCACCGCCGCGAGTGCGCGTCGTGGCGAAGCCAGGGGCACTACCGCGAGTGCGCGAAAACTGTATGCCGCACTGTCATTCCAGCAATGTTTGCTGCCGTGCCAATAAAGATGCTGCGCCTTGGGAAATTTGGCACGAGCCTCGCTTATCGTCATGCATCCTGGCGAGCCATAAGCTAGTGACGACCCGACCGCGATGGAGACCGCAGAAAGAAGCATAATGCGCGTTGTCATTGCCAAAAAGCCATTTGGACCTATATCGATCCTCGGTATCAGTGCTCTCATGGCGGCAAAAAAAAGATCACGGCTTTGCTTGTGATTAACTCTGTGAATAACCGGAAAACAGGCTAGGACTAACAAACACATCGACCGACCAGTTCAATCATACCCTTGGCGCGTTCGGGGTAAGCTGGTGCCTACGCATCCTGTGCGGTGCGCTGACAGACAGAGTTCCTCTGTTCTTTGAATGTTGCTGGTCCTTAATTTCTCTTAAGCGGCGACCTGTTGGATATGGAACGGCACATCCAGGCCGAGTGCTTTTGCCGTGTTGAGGTTGATCACACGAGATGATCGAATGAGGGTGGCCTCTCGGAGGAGAGCATCGTAGCTTCCAAAACACTTCTGGCGTTCGTACTGACATGCCTGGTGATTGAGCTAACGCCGGGGCCGAACATGGCCTACTTAGCCGTTCTGGGCGCGAGCATTGGACGTCGGGCGGGTTTTGCCGCAACGCTGGGCGTCGCGTTGGGCCTGCTGATCGTCGGCTTGGCGGCGGCGCTCGGCCTAGCGGCTGTGATTGCCAATTCTCGCGTGTTGTACGAAGCCTTGCGTTGGGCCGGAGTTCTCTACCTGTTTTGGCTTGCATGGGAGGCGTGGCGTCGCCAGGAAGATAAGTTAGCGGGCACAGTCATCATGGCACATGATTCAAAATGTTTCCTGCGTGGGCTGGTCACCAACCTGCTCAACCCTAAGGCCGGTATCTTCTACCTTGCTGTCTTACCCACGTTCGTGAACGAGTCGCGCCCGCTGCTCTCGCAGACCATAACGTTGTCAGCAATCTACGTCGCGGTAGCTAGCGCCGTTCATTCGGCGGTCGTTGTGTTGGCTGACATCGATAGAGCATGGCTGGAGGATCAAGAGCGAAGCGCGATCATTCGTCGCGTCTTTTCATTGCTACTGGTGGCAATCGCGATCTGGTTGCTCTTCGCGACCCGGTACAAACCATCCCCTTAGTCCGTATCGCTTTTGGCCCTTAGCAAACATCGCTAGTTGCACTGCACATGTCCGCTTTCGGGGGTAAAGCGGACATGCCGGACCAGGTCACGCCCCCGTTCGCCACGCAATTCTTTTCAAGATATGCGATGCTAGCGCTTCCTCGATGTCAAACACGAACCGGAATTGACCATGGAAACGATGATTCTCGTGCCGGGTCCGCAAGGCTCACGGCTTACTTTGAATGACGAAGGAATTTGGCCGCCAACCGTGGAGGAGATGATCGTTGGCTATCATCGGGTGAATAAACTGCTAGGCCAAATGTGCATGTTTCGACAATTGTCGTAGCGCGGCTTTCGTAGTGCAGGAATCCGCAGACCTTAACCGAAGATGATCGATTGAGGTGATGGCCCATAGCGGACATCGCCAGTTGCACCGCACATGTCTGCTATTGATTGCGGACGCTTCGCTCCGCATCGATCGTTCATATTGAGGAGTGACTTTTCCTTCGGACAGCCGGCAGTTAGTTCCTCCAGCCAGTCGACGATCTTGCCGTCGCGACCACGCTTGTTGATCAGCTTGGCGAGACCATAAGAGCCATCTCGCGGGGCACCTACTTACGACTCGCGCTGAAAATAAAAGCGCACCAACGTCAGCAGAATGATGCCTAGCGGTGAAGCCTTTTCGACATAGACGCGCTCAGTCGTCTAAATGTAGCGTGTAGGCTGCCGTCGCGGGGCATTATTATCAAACCGTGCGTTTGGGAAACGCAGCAATTGGGGCGGCATCTTGTTTGTGGTGCCAGACAGACAACCATCGCGCTGAATTGATTCACAAAAAAGAGAGACTTTGTGACGGCTATCACAGATCCTTGGCGCGATCGGCCTATTCTTAAACTGCCGGATTAGAGACAAGGGGACCAAGCCATGCCCCACGTATCCTCTGTAATGGTCGGTGCCGCGTTGTTCACCAAAGTGATCGCCGGGGCTAAAATGGATGCCAGAAACCACTCCGCTGCACCTGTGGCTAGCATCTCAGTAGTATTGCCGACCGGCATGAAAAGCTTTCCAGTTGACTTGCCGGAGTGAGGCCGAGCAACCGCGCGGCCAAGGCTAATGCCTGACAAGATCGCCGCCCTCAGCAACGGGGGGCGGCTTTTCTGTTTCTACCTGATCCAAGATCGCCGAAGACGATTGCGCTGTCGCGGGGCATTGTGGCTCTCCGCAGGCGTCAACGGCTTTTACATGGCCATCTTGAGTGGATTGCAGTGAGTAGGACGTTAGTTGCAGCACCGTCCACGTATTGCGGATTTTGTGCAATGAACGCCCGCATCACTTCCTCAACTTCAGTCAGGCTCGTCATGGACGGAATGCACTTCTCACACCAGAAGGATGCCTGCGCGACAGTGAGAATAAAAAACCGACATTTGTTGGCACGATTCGTACAATCTTTGAGCCATTCTCGCGCAGTGTAATCACTGTCCCAAGATTGGCCTTCGGGGTTGGCGCGTTGTGCATTCGCCGGTGTCGCCGCAACCAACATTGCCGCCGCACATATCGATATCATGCGCTTCATGTTCCCTCCCGCTGATCCATAATATGATTGCGCCGTCGCGGGACATGGCAGCCACTCTTTATATACGGGTCTACCGTCATCTAGCGGTGCATGAGACCCGTATGAGACCCAAACACCGACCGATTCAAGAAGTGCCCGATTTTATTGGCGCGCCCTAGGGGATTCGAACCCCTGTTACCGCCGTGAAAGGGCGGTGTCCTAGGCCTCTAGACGAAGGGCGCTAAAGTCGCTGCCGAACGGCGGCTCACGAATGGGCCGGGGTATAAAGACCTTCGCCGCCAGCGGCAAGCGAGCTTACCACTTGCCGGTATTCGGCATTGACTTCCAAGGCTCCTGAGCGGGCAGGGGCGCGCCCTTCTGCAAGAGCTCGATCGATTGCTTGTCTGGGGAGCGCACGAAAGCCATGACGCCGTCACGCGGCGGCCGGTTGATCGTTACGCCGGCTTTCATCAGCCGCTCGCAGGTGGCGTAGATGTCGTCGACCTCGAAGGCGAGATGGCCAAAATGGCGAGCCTCGCCATAGTCCTCGGTATCCCAGTTGTAGGTGAGTTCCAATTCTGGGCCGGGGCGGCCGGCGGCCTTGCTTGTTTCAACCAATTTTTCGTCGGCCGGGCCGGCCAGGAACACCAGGGTATACCTGTTTTTCTCATCCACCCGGCGGCGGGTTTCTTTCATGCCAAGCTTGTTGCAATAAAAATCGAGCGCAGCGTCGAGATCACGAACGCGCAGCATAGTGTGAAGATATCGCATAGGCTGAACCTCACTGACTGACAGAAGGCAGCGACTATACACAAATGATTGCCTCCGATCTTCCCACTGCGATCGAGCGTTTGCGACAGCTGATCGAAAATGCCTCGGTCATCATACCCTTTACCGGGGCGGGTATTTCCACCGAGTGCGGGATTCCCGATTTCCGTTCGCCCGGCGGAATTTGGACAAAGAACAAGCTGATACCGTTCGATACTTTTGTGACCAGCCAGGAGATGCGCGACGAAGCCTGGCGGCAACGGTTTGCCATGGAGCAGAATTTCGCGAAGGCGAAGCCGGGCAGAGGACATCGCGCTTTGGCAAGTCTCTACCGGGCCGGAAAAAGTCCTGCGCTCATCACACAGAACATCGACAATCTGCATCAGGCTTCGGGGATTGCTGCGTCCGACGTCGTGGAACTGCACGGCAACACCACTTATGCCCTCTGCCTCGATTGTGCAAAGCGATACGAATTGTCTTGGGTAAAAGAAAAATTCGATGCTTTGGGCGAGCATGCACCCGATTGCGGATGTGGTGGCCACATCAAAACTGCGACAGTCTCGTTCGGCCAGCAGATGCCGCTGGAGGCGATGCAGCGCGCCGAGGAATTGACCAGAAATTGCGACCTGTTTCTCGCTGTCGGCTCCTCTCTTGTGGTTTGGCCCGCGGCAGGTTTTCCGTTGATGGCTAAGCGCAGTGGTGCAGCCCTCGTCATAATCAACCGAGAGCCCACGGAGTTTGACGAAATTGCCGATCTGGTCGTGCGTAATGACATCGGCGACGCGCTAAGTCCTTTCATCGCGAACTGATTCGCCGCGCGCTACGCTGTGCATAGAGCTGTGTGCAAGCCTATTTTGCCCCTTTGCCGTTCGGAGGTCGGTGTTATCTTCGATTCCGCAAAGATTCGTTTAAGCGCCCATCAAGAGGCGCCAGCAGGTGGCGGCGTTTGGCGTCATGGCGTCGGACGGGGTCGAATCGAAAATGTCTGGGACCAATCTCCGCCAAGGAGCGGTCAGAGAGCTCGTCGATGAAACGGCGACCAATCTCATCGAGTTGAGCGGGGTCATTAAGTGGTTTGATGTCTCCAAGGGCTTCGGATTCATCGTCCCTGACAACGGGATGCCAGACATACTTCTGCACGTGACTTGTCTGCGCCGCGACGGCTACCAGACCGCCTATGAGGGTGCTCGGGTTTTGTGTGAGGTGCTGCAACGTCCCAAGGGACTGCAGGCCTTCCGAATCGTTTCCATGGACGAGTCGACGGCCATTCATCCCGCACAAATGCCGCCCGCGCGCACTCACGTAACTGTGACGCCGACCAGCGGACTTGAGCGCGCACAAGTCAAATGGTTCAACAGGCTACGTGGCTTTGGCTTCGTTACCCGTGGCGATGGAACTCCCGACATTTTCGTGCACATGGAAACCCTGCGGCGCTACGGCATTGCCGAACTGCGCCCGGGTCAGACCGTTCTGGTCCGCTTTGGACCAGGGCCAAAGGGTCTGATGGCGGCCGAGGTTAGGCCGGACGGCGGACCGCTGGGACTGGCGTCCCATTAGACCCCCCGATTTTACGATTGCCGCTGGCAACGCAGCCGCGTAAAGGGCGTGCCATGCGCACGCTCAAATGGCTTGCCTTTGCATTCGTCGGCCTCTTTGTCGCCGCCAGCCTGGCTCGGCCGGTCGGCCCGCAGACAGTTGAAATTGCCAGCAAGACTGGCGTCCACATCTTCACCGTGGAAATTGCGGACAATGACGCCGATCGGGCGAAGGGGCTCATGTACCGCAAGGAGCTGCCGGAAGGGCGGGGAATGCTGTTTGACTTCCAACGGGATCAGGAAGTCAGCTTCTGGATGCAGAACACCTATATTCCGCTCGACATGATTTTCATCCGTGGTGACGGCCGCATCTTGCGCATTGCCGAGAACACCGAGCCCTTGTCGACACGGCTTATCCCCTCGAACGGGCCCGTCCGTGCTGTGCTTGAAGTTATCGGCGGGACAGCGCAGAAACTTGGCATAGCGGCCGGTGACCGGGTTGCCGCGCCGATCTTCAATGCCCGCTGAGGTTTGCTTGCCGCATTATACCGAAGCGTGTATCGAACCCCGGTGTCCGGCGGGGCATAGCGCAGTCTGGTAGCGCGTCTGGTTTGGGACCAGAAGGTCGCAGGTTCAAATCCTGCTGCCCCGACCAACACTTAGTCTGAATTTAATCTCTCAAAGCTGGGATGATCTAGACCCTGCCAAGCGCACCATTGCCGTCCGCAGGCTGAAAGGCTCTGCAAATAACTCGCACTACCTTGAACGCGATGAGCTTGCTGGTCTCAAGCGATTGCAGCGTGAGCAAGAGCCGAAGTCGGCCTATGTGTTCATCAATGAGCGCGGCCAGCCATTTGGGCGCATGGGAATCGCCAGGATGATCGAAGCGAGCCGGTGAGGCGGCGAAGCTGCCATTCCCGGTGGATGTTCACATGACACAGCACCGGTCATGTTTTGGCATCGCGGGGCATGGACACGCGAAGACTACAACACTATCTGCCCACGCCTCAATCACCAACACGGTGAGGTATTTCCGCGATGTCGCCGGAGCCGTTTAGAGACCTTTGGTGGTAGAGTTGAACCGGTGGAACGCGAACGTCAGGCAATGGTCATTTAATCGCCAGACTGGTGCCACCTTCACGAGTAAACTTTCCTGCATCCCAAACAGCGCACGAGGTTTATTCATGGTTGGCGAAGCCCCCATGTCTTTTGATCCTGAAACTGTAGCCCTCTTGAGAGAGACTTTGGAGGATGCTTGGGCCGCTCTTCGACCGGAGCAGCAGGCCATGATGCAGAAGACTGCGCTAGCCGAACGTATGCTGAAATCCGCTGCCAATGGCGAACGTGATCGCAGGCGCCTGCGTGACGCTGCGCTCATGCACCTTGCCGCCTGATCTTACGCCGTTGATTGTTGGGCTCGGCTGGGAAGACCGAGCCTTCTTCTTTCGATGTGTTCCCGCTCAAGAAGCTGCACAGGGCGGGCTTTAGCGCATGCTTCGATGGCCCGTAATCCTTCCCACCAGTTACGGACAACTAGCCAAAGGCATGGGCATCAACAAGATTGCTCAGGCTGTACTCGCTTTCGCGAGGGAATGAATCCCCCGGTGAATAACGCCTGCCCACTTTCGGGGGTAAAGCGGACATGCCCTTTTGCACTGCACATGTCTGCTTTTGACCCAAAGCCGACTTCGCCCAACGGGACACTTGCCCTCATTCAACGGTATACAGCGTCAAGCATCAAATTTTTTGCAATTTCTCGTTCCCACCGGTCACCATTCGCAAGCAATCTCTCTTTATCGTAGTACAGTTCCTCGCGTGTTTCCGTCGCAAACTCAAAATTTGGTCCCTCGACAATTGCGTCGACAGGACATGCCTCCTGACACAGCCCGCAATAAATGCACTTGTGCATATCAATGTCGTACCGCGTGGCCCGCCGAGTACCATCCTCTTTTCTTAGACCAGCTTCGATGGTTATCGCCAGCGCCGGGCAAATCGCCTCGCAAAGTTTGCACGCAATGCAGCGTTCTTCGCCATTTGGGTAGCGGCGCAACGCGTGCTCCCCACGAAATCGGGGCGACAGCGCGCCTTTCTCGAACGGATAATTCAGTGTCGCTTTTGGCTTAAAAAAAATAGCGTAGCGCAAGCGCAAATGCCGAGACGAACTCGTAGAGAAACGCTGATCTTGCGACGCGGTCGAGCTTCATAGATAAGCTCAATTTCATTCATCAATTTTGCAACAGGGGCTTTCGCGCTCGTTCTATCGCATTCACAGGCCTGATTGTAGCGGTGATATCGATTGCTGCGCTTCTGCGCTCGCCTTCTGGGAAGAATGGCTAAATCTGATCGTTGGTCTTTGGATACTTGTGTCACCCTGGGTGCTTGGGTTTGCTCAAGGCACAGCGATGCATGTTCACATTGTTATCGGCGTTCTCGTCGCTGTCCTTGCTGCTATCGAGCTGTGGATTCTTTATCAGGCGCCGCCCAGCGAAATGGTGCGTCACTGATAGACGTCGGAGCGGTCGCGTGGAAATTTCAAGACCGCGCACTAACTGGGTCTCGCGATCACGCGACCGCTGCTTAGCAGTGCCGACGATGTGATCGAATGACGA
>Ga0126383_10001756_pt1 | contig 13615 bp, 9 predicted proteins | sample PanSoiMetPlot_35_FD_96882 | JGI IMG/M metagenome (GOLD analysis project Ga0126383, IMG submission 96882) | Tropical forest soil microbial communities from Panama - MetaG Plot_35 | ecosystem: Environmental > Terrestrial > Soil > Tropical forest > Bulk soil | place: Panama | collected 2016-02-17
CAGTGAGTCCCCCGATTCGCTTCGCGGCTTCGCTGGTTTGATATCCGAACTGCAGTTCAGGATCAAGCTGCTGTCTCGACGCAGGCACAATGCTCTGCCCGGTGCGGGGATCTACTCCCGTTCGGATTCCGTTGAAGGTATCGAGTATATTCGGCAGCCCTGGTGGCTCGAGTTCTTTCCCAAACGCTTTCACTGTCCGTTCATACTTCGCAGGATCACTAGTCTCCATATGATCCAGCACAGATTCGATGCTCCCTCCGAACATCTGTCCCCAAATCTGAGGCTTCCGAATCCGGACGATGTTATCCGTTCCGTTCACAAATTGTCCTGACGGAAGCACTCGTCTAGCCCCTGTCGGCACTCGCATGAACCACCAGTTTTCGCCCATCTTACTTTTTTGCAGATCCCGAACTTCCTGATCTTTGTTAGCTGCGATCCACAACAGTGCACTTGGGATAGTGATCGCCTGAATCCCTCGAGCAAGCATAGGTCCGGGATTCTCCCTAATCGTGCGGAGAGTCTTCTCCGTCCCCGCGAGATACGGGCCAAGGAACGCTGTCATGTTTTTCAGCGCCCCCATCTTCGTCCCAGCCATCGCTAGATCCCCAGCGACCTCCCTCCCTGCGATTGCGGACTCGAATACATCCGCGCCTTTGCGTCGAGCGGAGATAAACTCCCCAAGCTTCACCAATTCCACCAGCGGGTCCATCACACTGGCAGCGGTATTCACTAACTCCCTCGCACCTGCTCGAGGGCCCTCCGGATGAGCAAGAATCCTGCCAACTTTCGCAAGCGTGCTCCGTGGGTAAATGGACTGATACGCTGCTTCAGTCCCACGACCGCTAGGTAAAAACGTAGAGTACGCCCCACCGCTAGCGTAGAGATCCTTCCAGTCTTTGTTCTTCGTTATCATCGACACAACAGCATCGAGCGTTGATTTGCCCATCTTAAATCCATACTTACTATTCATCTTCGCATGGAACGCATCGGCGAGGGCTTGCCTTGCAGCAAACACAGGATCTAACACTGCAACTCCAGTCCTCACCCCTTGCGCTCCCATCGCTAGCAGTTGTTGCATCGTGCTTGCGTCCTCGGGGCTAAGGCTCCTCACGATATTCGCCATGTCAGGAGAAAGCTTCACTTGCTCCACTTTCCCTGTGGTTTTATCGCGGTAACGCATCCAATCTCCGTCCATCAACAGCGATTTCTTGCTCAACAACGCCGCAGCTTCCCTCGCGGAGCCCTCGTCAATAGGAATCCCGGCGTCTTTGAACATCTTCACAAGCTCTCTCGCCCCTACTTCCGTAGCTCCGCCGGGAACATCTGCCGTCTTTGCCTGTTGCACAATCCACTTCCCCGCAATATCCGGGTAATTCTTCGTCATCTCCACAATGTTATTCGCGACCTTGTTTAGCTCCGTTGCGCGAGTCACGCGTCGCAGGTAATCTACCATCACCCTCGTGGGCTCTGCGAACTTCAGCCCACTCTCTTTCAATTGCCTAAAAGGCTCCGGAACACCCAGGGCTCTCTTCCCTCTTGGCAACGGTGGACCTTCTCCATCCAGCACCCTGCCCATCGGGACGTAATGGTTGTAGATATTCCTAAACACCTCCGCAAGCGGCCCAGAGATTAGTCCACCTTCTTCTGCGTTGTGCAAGACATCCGTCGCCATCGAACTCATATTCTGCCCAGCGTTCTTCACCACGTCTGGAGCATTCTGCACTTCCATCCTCGCGGCTTCTGGCGAAATGTTCGTCACTAAACTCCGTCCTTGGGAGTTTAGCTCGTCTACATGCTTCGCAAGCAAGTAGCGATCGAGTGCATTCATTCCCTCAGGGCCCACACTCTTGAATATGCTTCTAAGACTCGGCCCAGTCGGGATATGCTCGTTGCCAACGGTTCGGTAGCTTCCGATATCCAGGTAACGATGCACGAGTCCTGCCCAGCCGCTGAGTCGCTGGATCTGATCCGCGACACTCGCGCGAGATTCGATCTTTCCTCCTTCCGCCCTGATCTGCTTTTCCGTAGTTTCGATCGGACGAGTTTTTCGGAAGATAGCTGCATACCATCCCTCCGGGGGTCTGACGAGTTTCCCGGGTTGTTCTTTCGGCCCACGAACGATATTGTTCTCGAGTTCCTGACTTGCAACCGACAGCTTCCCTTCCTTCGGACGCCTGATGCGGTCGATTGCATCTCCAAGCAGACCTAAGTCCATGAATCCAGGCGGAGGTTCACCGGGCTTTCCCTTCTTCAGCCTCGTGGACCCTTAATCGGAGTAACCGGAGTCTCTGGCGCCGGCGGCAGTCCCGCTTCCTTCCTCGCTACTGCCCGTTCTTCGGGCGTCATCTTATCTAGCTTCGCCCGAGTCTGCGCGCCGCGATCTTTCAGATTCTGAATCTCCTCCGGTGTTAGCTCCGCCCAAGACTTTCTCGCCGCAATATCCGTTGCTCCAAATACCGCTTTCCTCTGCTCTGGAGTCCAGTTATCCCACAACTGCGATCTTACATAGTCATGCACTCCAGCCCTTGTGCCTTCGCTAACTGTCGGCTCTACTCCAGGCGTGATGCTCCCTGCAACTTCTCCAGGTGGTGTCGCCTGCGGAGTTATTCGTTCTGGAATAACTTCGGGCGGGGGAGCGGCGATCCGCTCAACATTAGGATCAGACTCCATTTGCTGTGTGGAGTATTCAATCGAACGCTTCGCATCCCGATCAGAAAAACCTTGACTGGTTAACCGATCGTAATCGTCTAGAATCCTTCGAGCAGACGCCTCAGCAACGATGTGATCAGGTTCACCTGATTGAGCTTTCCATTCTTTTGTTAATCTCTCCCAATGTGGAACAAGTCCACGATCACGGAGATTTTTCATTACCCCGACTGTCGAACCGTTGTCAGGAAGAAGCGCAGCAAGTCCTGCACCTTTAACTTCGGGAACCTTTGCACCAGGGAACGGCGTTGTTCTCGCTGCTTCCACGCGCGCACGTGCGGCTTCTTCTGCAGCGCCGGGCGGAGCTGCTCTGGGTGTCATCCCAGCTAGCTCCGCTTGGAACTGTTCTTCACTCACTGGGCCAAGATTCTCGCGGGTTGGCGCTGCCAGTTCCGACGGAGCTTGAGGAGTCTCCGGTGCTACTTGCGCTGCTGGTCCTTGCTCTGCGAGCTTGCCTATGCCAGGGTAAGTACGATCAACGTACGCGAGAAATGCATCAGCATACGCCGCACTCTTTCCCTGTCCTTTAGCCGTCTCGCTGACTGCCTTATTTTCGGAGTAGATCTTCGCAAGCTGATCCGGATTCGCTACAAGCTTATCTGCGAGGGATTTAGCGAGCATCTCTGGGCCAAGTGCAGCAGCGGCTTTCGGCGGTACTGCTGGTGCAGCTGTGGGCGGAGCTACTGTCGGCGCTGCCGCAGCGGGGACTGTCGTTGCAGTTGGTGATGGTGTCACTGCTTCCGGCGGAGTCACAGCCGTGGGCATCACTTTGCCAAGAGTCTTGCGAGTCTCGATGAGTTGCCCCATGATCTTCTCGGCTAACCCATCAGCAGGAATCCCCTCCCCACGCATGTAGTCATAGACTCCACGGAGCATATCAGCATCGCTGATCCCACGGGACCTCGCTTCGCCTAGCAGTGCTCTGAAGCGATACATTCCAGACAGATTTCTGTTGGGATTCTTCGTCATCAACACCTCGCCAAACTGGCGAATCAGCGAAGTGTCGTCAAACTGCGCGAGGTTTTCTGGAGTGTAGTCCTTGATCTTATCGTGTATATTCTTCAGACGATCCGCTGTGAATCCTTCCGTATGCACTTTATCTAGTGCGTCTGTCTGCTCCGGAGTAAGCTGTGCTCTCATTCGATCAACAAGCGTCTGATCCTTTGCTGCCTGCTCCGGGCTGCTTGTACCGCTGTCTAATCGGTTCGCAGCGGCTCTATACTTCCTCGCGGGTTTCGGTCCAAAGAGCTCGGAGTAAAGATTCTTCTCTTCCGTCGCTGCTTGTTTCGCCGCTATCCTCACACCTTCTGGAGTCATGTCCAGAACTTCCGCATTCGTCAGATCCCGCATGGGTCTCGGACCGGAAGGCGGCGGGGGCGTAGTCGCATTTGGTGCACTTGGCACCGTTGTTGCTGCATTCGCTGGCGGAGCAGAGGTTCCCTCCGCACGCGCTAGCCCCATCTTCTTCCCCACCGCACCAACCACTCTTCCGCCTAACTCTGCAGTTTTTCCCAGTGTTGCTCCGACTATAAATCCTGCAAGAGGATCGGCTGGCTCATTAATCGCCCCTATCAACCCACCACCTACAGTATGACCAAGAAACGGAAGTCCTGCCAAATTCACCGCTGTATTAAATCCTGAGCGGAGTTGTTCTCCTTGCGTTATCGTATCCGTAGCTTCTTTCGGTAAGTGCCGTCGGATAAACTCCGGATACATCGGTGGGATTGTGACAGGCGTCTCCCCTGCAAGCATGAGACGCGGATCTGTTGTCATCGGCGCTGATCCCGTCGCGCGAAGCAAATCGACATAAGCTCCCTTCGCTATACCTTTGGCTGTTTGCAAAGGGTTTGTTGAGAGCAGCTCCGTCAACTGACTTCCCGCATGGCGGATAGATCCAAGGATGCCAGCGCTCTGCTCCAATGCGTCGGGCGGAGTTACATCTGGCTGCTGTATATAGGGATTATTCGGAGTATATCCCGGTGCATACGGGTTATTCGGCGAGTATCCCTGCTGCGGGTCTGGCTGCTGCGGCGGAGCGTAGGGATTATTTTGCGTAAAGATCATTTGCGCTTACTCGCTTCAACGATGCTCTGGGCTTCTTTCTCGTCGTACCCTAGGTTATAGAGCCGTTGCCAGTACATTGCATCAGATTCATTCGCGGTTCTCACGGGCGGAGCTGCAGCCTGATCCAGACCACCTTTCGTCCTCACCGACGCTCCTGCCCCAGCCGCGCCAGTCAGCGGCTCCGCGGGACCAGCATGGCCCCTGTATGGCTTCGGTGCAGGATAAGTCTGTCCCCGTCGAATCGCTGGTGCTGTTCCCTGCGGAGGCACTACGACTTTCTCTGGATTAATCGGATTCCTCGCACCGATGTACTGATCCAGCAGATCCTGCCGCTCCCTCATCAGCGTTGCCACTTCGTCCTGCGCCATTTTCTGAGCAGCTTCTTTCTGCAACGCGGTGACTTCGAAGCTGTTCAGTTGCACACCTTTCGCTTGCTTCATCTTCGCTGTGTTCAGCATCGCCTGCGTGGGGAGATCAAGAACATTCAACTTTTGATCCTCCTGCAGTTGCTGAATCCGCGAGTCATACGCCCGGATCTGATTGCTGTAGAAATCTTTCCCAGCATTTTGAGCGCGAAGCCCCGCAGCCCATGCTTGAGCCCACTTGATGCGATTTTCCTCACCCTGTTGTGCTAGTTCTTGTGCCGCGTTCGCAAAATGCCCGATGTTGAGCTGCCCGCTAGCGATCATCTGCTGTGCTGCAGGATCACGACCAGCTGCATCCATCGCCCTCTGTGCAATTGCGCCGATGTTAAACTTATCCGAGGGCTGTGCTCCAGAGGCCATCCAAGCACCTGCAATATACTTCCTCGCCTGCATCATCGACTCACCCGGAGTTGGCTCTGCTTGCTGCGCGAGTTCCATTCGCCCCGCCACTCCAGGCGGTAGCAGCTGTGCTAATCTCCGTCCCATCGCTGGATCATTTGCCCCTTCTCGCTGGAGATTCGTGAGGAAAGTTTTCAAATCCTCCTCACTCACTTGACTCGGCAAGCCTTGAATCCCTAGCGTAATCATCCTCGCTGGCTGCCCTGCTGCTCCTGGCTGCGTACCAGCAAGAACTTTCTGTGTTTCTCGTGCTTTCATAGCAGCTTCGCTAGGCACGATGTTCTCTTGACTTGGCACCGGAATCTGCGCTCTCTGCATCGTCTGCGCGAGCGCGGGATCTGTGATCGCATTAGGATCCAGCCTTCCCGCTTGCACCATGCCAAAGATCAACCTCGCTGCGTTCTCCGCGCGCTGATACTGCTGATCCTGTTCGCGATTGTACGCGTCCAGTCCACCCTGCAAGCCTTGCCCCAGGGCACTCCAAGGACCGGGAAGAATGGGAATGGTCATCTCACGATCCCGTTGGTAAGTATGAGCCTCTCAGTCCCCACGGATTCCCTCCAAATTGATTCAAACTCTGATACCCACTACCACCTAGGATCGGAACTACTCCCGGCCGACTGAGCGTGGGAATGTTAAAGCTTCCCGATGGATCGAAGGGATTATCGGTTCCACCTTGCGGCCGGCTTCCTCCGCCTAACCAACTCGGTAGATGTAGGCTCGGGAACCCATGAGTTCCGAAGTACTGTCCCGCCACTTGCCCCGCGAATGGCAGAATAGAATCAAGGAACCCTGGCTGGTACACCGCTTGATTACCACCTACTCCCTGTGAAGCGAATCCAAACAACATCTGCATCAATGCTTGCTGGCGTTGCAGCTCTTGTTGGCGGAGCCCCAGCAATGTCTGCGCAGTAGTTGCTTGCTGATTCGCTAAGCTTTCGGAGAGACTACTCCCCAGGATGTTATTATAACCACTCCCGGTGAGATTCCCTGCACTCTCCTTCGCCTGCCCCAATGCAGCTCCGCGCTGCGCTTGGAACAAATCAGTATACGGCTTCAGGATATTGTTGTAAAAGAAACTCGTATCCTGAGCCGGCGGAGGCCCTCCACCAAGCACCCCTTGATACGCCTGTGCTAGTGCATTACCGCTCAGCCCTTGCAGCAATTGCTGGCTGATACCCTGTCGCAGTGGGCGAATATCTTGGGGCGTGGAGTTGATCTGCTTCACCTGCCCTTTGAGGAATCCCATAGTTCGCCTCGTGCCTCAGCAATCCAAAAAGGTCCACATCAACCAGCTTTCCGCCAATCTTCACATCCTGACGTAGCGTGCCCTCATACCTAAATCCCACTTTCTGCGCGAGGCGCCTTGTCGAGTGATAGATTACTGGCACGCTCGCTGTAATTTTGTTTAACTCTGGCATTGCCTCGAACAGAAACTTGCAGAAAAACCTCACCAACTCTTTCTTCTCCGCCGGCTTCCGGTCGAAAAACAGCAAGTGCCCATCAGCTTTATCATCCACTAGCTGAAAGTACATTATCCCTACAGCTACGCTTCTCTCCTCCACCACGTACCACACGAAGCTCTCATCCGAAATCATACTTATCCAATTTCGAATATCTCCGCGCGTTGCGTCAGAAAACAGTGTGGGGTATTCTTGAAGTTTATGCCAGATCATCGCCAACGACGGAATGTCCGTGGGGAGATGGCGGATCTCCCAGCGATCGAAGGAGATCATCTCGAAACATCGGAAAGAAGATCAACTTGCCCACCCATCCCTGGATAGAACCCAGGCGTGTTTATCGAAGTAGTACCGCCATACTGCCCGTTCCGTTGCCGCAGACGATGCACGAAATAGTCCTTGGGGACAGCAACGTTGTCATACCAACACGGGCCAAAAAACCGCGGCGTAAACGCCAGTGATGCGAACGTCACGCCACCTCGGTACGTCCACCCTCGCCCGTCTTTCGAGACCCCAGGGGTGTAGCCCGTGGCAATGCGAGAAATCGCGCCCCATCCGCGCGTCCCCAGTGAGCTGGTGTTATTGCTCGCATCGACGACAGTCGTGCCGAACCCCGCCCCGTGTTCCATGCCCCACGGTGGCGCTCCGTAACTCGAGTGATTGCCAAGCATCCACATGAGCAGCGTGTTGGACGGCGTGAGATTGTCCAGCAAACACAGTCCCAGAATCTGAAACGATGTCTGATAGGGATGCAATTCGGCTTCCATCTCCACCGTGAAATCACTGTCCGCATTGTGAATCGGCCAGACAATGCCCCGCAGCGCAGCCGGCCCAGCGCCGTCGTAGTGGACGTGTAATCCGTTGGGACAGTGAATGCCGCCAAAGACCATCGTCGCCGTTGCCGGTGCCTCGGCGGAAATGATGTAGCCCCCCGCCTGGGTCGATAGGTCAATCTCCCACGTCCCATCCATGGACTCGTTATGGGAGTAGTCTGTGAGGACATGTCGCTGGCTCGCCCCGCGCCAGTCCCCTCGATTGCCGACCGTCATGATGGCGTGGCCCCCTCAGCTTCCGCGTTGAACGTTTCCGCGTTATGCGTCGAGAATTTTAGCCTCCACCCTGCTTTTACGATCAGTCCACGAGGGAAATTGAGCACGATCTGCCACGGTTCCACGGTCGCCGTCGCCGTAATCGCCTGCACGTCGAACGCAGTGTAATACCGGACGTTCGTCCCATCGTCCCAGAACCATCGAATCTTGCCAGCAGTTGTAGTCGTCGTTGCCGAGAGACGGATTCTGTCGATCCGAATCGGCGTGCTCCCAGCGTTGTTGTCGACGATCGTGGCCAGTGTGCCAGTGCCGTCCCTCGCGGTGTTCGCAGTCGAGAACTGCGTCTGGGACTGATACGGAACAGTATAGAAAATCGGGTCAGTCGCCATGTGTCACCCAACGGTGTTGGAGGTATAGTACATCAGCGCCTTGCTCCCCACAGTTCCACTCCCCGTCACATCGATCGTCACATCGTTGGTGTTCTGGGTCACGGCGATGCCTGACCCCGCTTTAACTTTTCGAAATTGGAGATCGACGCCGACCTTCGCCGCGAACACCCCAGCGCCTGTCGCGCCTAGGTTGGACGCAGTGTTGGCTTCGCCACCAGCACCCATTGATTCGATCTTGTCCCGCACTGCGTTCTTCGTTGGGATTCCCAGATTACCGTCCCAACTCGTGGCGTTGTAAGCATCATCCGGCACCGTTGGTGTGCCAGTCAGCGCCGGCGATGCCAACGGGGCTTTCGTAGCAAGCAGCGTGTCAACATCTGCTTTTAAGTAGACTACTGGGTTAGCATCGTTGCTGGAGGTTTTGACCAGTCCCAACGTGCTCGTAGTTGCTGCGCCTACTGCAGGCGGAGTGGTGTTCGTGGAGGTAGGTTCGAGGTAGATGTTGTCCAGATAGAATCCAATACTTCCTCCTGAGCCACTCACAGCAAACTCTAGTCGATCCACAGTGTCCGTTGCGAGAAGCAAAAACGCGGAGATTGGAATCGCAATCTGCTGGTACGCCGTGGTCACAGCAGAATCGAAGCTAAACTTGTTTTGCGCTAGTGCAACGCCTTGGCCCTTCTTCACACCCGCGAGGTACCACGTCAGCACCAGCGATTTCGGATTAGGCCAAGTGGCTTTACTCCTAATGTTGAACACTACCTGCTTCATCCCTGACAGCGAAATCGCAGCGCCATTCGTGAGTCTTACGAAGTTTCCCGCTACTGCAGTCGTCGCTTCGATGTCCTTCGTCCCCGCGAAGGGATTCGACGTGCTTGCCGCGTTGAAGTTCGCTGAGACACTCGAGGTCCATTCGACGTTCTCACGATAAATATCAGTGACACTAATCCCTAGCCCCGATGAAGCAGCATGAACGAGGACATACGTCAACGCCAGCTGGGTCTCAGGATTAATATCAGGCAACGCGGGGTTCGACGCGGGAGTGCCAGTGATGGCAATGGTAGTTCCACTTGTCGTCACTGCAATCGCATCAAATCTATCCAGCGTCGCGTGTGGAGTCGCGAGGGTAATGTCAGTCTGTGGGGAAGTGTAGACTGTTCCGTTGATGTAGTACGTCGAAGCACTAACACGGAAGTCGTAGTTCTGCAGGAACACAACTGCACCACCGGACGCCAACCACGTTCCTTGTGCATCCGGTGGAGGTGCCGCAGGCCCAGGTGGTCCGGCTGGACCTGCAGGACCTATAGGCCCCGTCGCGCCAGTAGCTCCCGTAGCACCAGTTGCGCCCGTCGCTCCTGTCGCACCTGTAGGTCCCGGCGGTCCCACAGATCCATCCGCACCCGCTGGACCTGTCGCGCCAGTTGCACCCGTTGGACCTGCTGGACCAACAAGTCCCATATCCCCCTGCGGACCCGCAGGTCCCGCTGGGCCTGTAGCTCCTGTCGCCCCCGTTGCACCTGTTGGCCCTGCAGGCCCAGTAGCTCCTGCTGGACCAGTAGCACCAGTGGGACCCGTAGCTCCAGTCGGTCCTGCTGGACCTACCATCCCGCCAAAGTCATGCACCGTCCCAGTCTCGTCCTTGAACGACGGGACGCCAGTGCCCTCATTCGCGAAGAGCCTCTGGCCTCCTGCACCAGGAGTCGGGACGTCTGCTTCGGGAACTTCTTCTAACGTAATCCAAGACATTATTCCACCGGAATCACAGGAGGTGGAGTAGGAACCGGAAGCACTGGATTCATCGTCGCACCAATTGCAGCACGAACTGATTTTGGAGACCACACGCACTGCAACTGGCCGTTGTCCAACGTCACTAATCTCACTGTCTGCGCGTAGACTATCGTCGCTCCAGTTCGCATAGGGATAAGAACATTTGCGGTTCTAGGCCCTGTGGAACCAGCAGGAACATCGTAATGAAGCGCATGCACCGCGGCAGTTACCAAAGCTATTCCTGACGTGTCGCGGAATGTAAACACAGTCACGTACTCATCTGCAAAATCACAGTTATCCATCCACGACACCAGCATGGTTGTCCGCTCTCGATCATCAGCCCCAACTGACGCAGTAACTTGCGTTGGTGCTGGCGGTGCAGTCATATCAGCCATCAGAGTGCCGCTCCAAGCCAGTTCACGCGAAAATAATCAAAGGTACAAATCTGCTGCGCGGGATTGAGGCTCGAATCCGTGGAGATCTGCATCAGGTCAATATCGTACCCCGTGCCAACGAAACTATGGATTAAGTTCCAGTTCAATCCCCAGTCGTCGGAGTACCAGTATCTCCAGCCATTACTCGCATCCCGCTCCAATCTCATCACAAAATTCCCTGGTGTGATCACTAGATCCGCTACATCCGCGGTGAACACTCCACCTACGAACTTATGGCACCTGAACAACCACTGAGAAGTGTAAAATGCTACCTGACAAAACGCAGCATTATTGAATCCCACGTCACCAACGAGCAGACTTATCGTCTCTGCATTAACATGGAAGAAATGTGATCCCCCTACACTCACAGAGAACGGTGTTCCTACTGGGATGTGATATGACTGCTGCAACGCCAAGCCCATTCCAGTGCCAGTATGATGCACCCTCACTCGGCTTGGGCCAAGGTCCGGATCGTTGTACTGCCATGTTGGCACCGGAGTACCAAACAACAGCACATTCCACTTCGGGTCCAGCGTTGTCCCTCCATCGAACTCATCACTCGCTGGATGCCCGCTACGCGGCCACAGTGGGTCTAACTTAGTCGGTTCCCCCACCTGCTCAAGCGCCCCAAAGACCTCGAGATTCCCTCCGGGCTCGATTTCTATGGGAAGCTTGAACAGTGCCTGTTTATCCGCCGGAACCGTGAAAGTCTCCCCAGCGTGGATTAGGGTTGGAACCATCCCGTTGGCTCCATCCACTCCAGGTGGCCCTTGCGGTCCCGGCGGCCCAGGCTCACCGATGGCTATCGGTGGTGTGCTTCCATTTCCATTCGTTGGTGGTGCTGAAGATATTCCATCAAGAATATCTTGCAAATTCATGAACGTTGGCGGAAGGTCAGTATCCTTATCTCCACGTGAGGTGAGGACCTGAAAGCGTTTACCTTCCGGCCCCCAGTTGTCCTCCGCTGTGAGCCGGTTGCCAAGGGCCCTAATGAGCGTGCTGACCCTATCACCGATGTCTGAGACCCTCATGGGCAGATGTCCCTAACGTCGAGTACGAAAGCCTGTACTGGCCCCGCGGCGTTGCCCCAGTTGGAAGCGAAGCAAAACCTTTTGCCATCCGGCGAGGCCACAGCTTTGGGAGCGTTGTCGTAGGTAGTGTTGTTCGAGCGGTGCCTCCCATACCGTTCGATCTGGTTCGTCGCGGAGAACCTAAACCCCGCAATCTCCCCATCAAGCAGCGCGCCAGTAACGTCGTTGACACTGAGCAATCCCCATCCTTGACGATTCTGTGCCCGGCAACCAGCGTGCCAGTTGAACGAAGTCCATACGTTCCCACCTGAAAGGTCAGTAATTGTGCCGTTGGACAACTGCCGCATAATCACATGCTTCGCCAGCGTGCCAGAAGCCACTGCGCCGAACATTACCTCGTTGCCGTTGACATCGATACCCAAATCCGCATGGCCGAAACGCTGGTCATCCCACGACTGCACGAGGGCACCAGTGTTGGCATTCCAGACCCTCGTGCGCTGATCTGTGCCACCGAAGTTCCCAAACGCGACGACGTATCCGCCACCAGCGCTCATCGAAACCCAATCCAAGGCACCAGTAAGAACTGCAGTGAGGTTGATTACCTGGATGACGCTGGCGCTACCGCCATTGAGACCAGATACCACCCGAGCGACGTTGTTCCCGGCGTTAGTTCCTTGGATAACGATTCTGTCACCGTCGTACGACGGGTTACCCTCGAACGGCCCCATGCTGTTCGAGGTGAAGGCACCGTCTGCAGCGAGCTTGGTCGTCGCGGTGTTGGCAGGGACGTTGATGTGCTTTACTGAACCATCACCCGAGATCCCAATCACTACTCCCGCCAACGTCGGATGCCACCTGGATTCTCCACCAGGGATGAACGTGCCAAAGTTACGAGAGTAGAGTGGTTGGTAAGTGCTACCATCCAAAATTAAGTACACTCCCGCTCCCAGTGCACCGGACATGGTCTTCAACATCATCAACGCCATGTCCGCGGACCATACAGGGTCTTTGGAATAGTTGTGGTAAGTGATGTTCTGCCACGTTCCGCCAACGACGGGAATGGCAACGCCAACGTCGCCAGAGATGCGAGTGAGCTTGGTCTTGAAATCCGGCTCCACGACGGGAGACAAGTACGCAGGCTTCGCAAGCGCACTTGTTGCCATTGGCGCGGTGGAGGTGACAATCGTGCACGTCGCCGGCCCTACACCGCTAGTCGCGAGGTCGAGCTTCGCCTTGTTGATCCCAGGATCTGTCCCATCCGAGGCATCGTTGTGATACGTGGAGCCTGCGGTGAGACTGTAGTCCCCTGCAAGGTAGTTCGTGAACCCGATTGCAGTAATGTCCGCAGCTTTCTGGTTCGTTGCGGGATAGTTGGCGATGTTGACTGGATCATCCCACCAGACATTGTGATCCATGCTATAATCGCCAGGACCTGCGTAGTTATCCAGCGCCGCGGTGCCAGTCAGTCCCCCGCTCTGGAACAACGTCGAGTAAGGCTGTCCAGGACCGAAGATGTTGTCTCTGATCACGATCCTAGTGGCTTTCTGGGGACCTTCAGTCGGATCAGCGATGATCGGCATCCCGTTCGGCACGGTATTTCTATGCACCGTGTTGTGGATGAAGCGAACATCTGCCAGCTCGCCAAGAACCTGGAATCCCCTGTTCGTCGTGTCGGGAGTGATGCCGATGTCAGTGAACTGGTTGTTGAAGATCTCCGCCGCATGGCAAGGCACCCCGCTGCCGTTGTACCCGTGTGCAGAGATTGCAAATCCCACGTTCGCATGATAGACTTTGTTGTGTCGGAAAGTGATGTGCGAGGTCTCAGCAACAGTGTTCTCCCCGGCTTCGTTCAGCGACTGCCAGACCGTCGCCATCCCACTCTGCGCTTCCG
>Ga0126383_10001757_pt1 | contig 13612 bp, 17 predicted proteins | sample PanSoiMetPlot_35_FD_96882 | JGI IMG/M metagenome (GOLD analysis project Ga0126383, IMG submission 96882) | Tropical forest soil microbial communities from Panama - MetaG Plot_35 | ecosystem: Environmental > Terrestrial > Soil > Tropical forest > Bulk soil | place: Panama | collected 2016-02-17
ATGGCGTTGGAGCGGCGGAGACTGGAGAATCGGTCGCGCCGGCAAAACGGTGAGGCGCGAGAGATAGGGCAGTCAGCGTAGCTTCACACCTGACAGCATGGGGGATACAATGGACGCGATGAGGACGGGAGTCAAGCCCTAAGATGGGGATCGGAAAGAAACTAACCCACTTTGGTTCGATCCGGGTATTGAACCTGAGGACTCATGGGAAAAGACTCACTGTAAGCGCGTTTCAGGCGAGGACAGCAATCAGACTGTTAGAGGCAATTAAAGACAATTCCCCCGCCACTCGATACCCTGCCACGCTCCGCGAAATGGTTCCCGATATGTTCGGTTTTGTAAATTCGACTCCTCTCCAGGAACGAGTTTCCATCCACCAAGTGTCATGGCAGTTCCTACGACCAGATTGAAAATGGTATTCGCCGGTCCGTGGAATTCGCCATAGATGAGACCTAATACTCCCATCAGAGTCATGAAGGCTCCAAGCAGCATCATCAGCACAGTAATCAAACCTCTAAGCCCGTAAAGAAAGCTCTTCATTTCGACTGATTGAAGAGTAGATGGTTAATGAGAGCAGCGGCTATTACGACAGACAAAATAAAAGCGTATATCAGCAAACGTCGAAAACAGGGAGCCGCGAGCGGCACCATTAACTGTGAGTTGGGATGCTTAAAGCGGATGTTTAAGTTAGTCCACCAACACACGCCGTCCAAGGTGGCACGGATTCCATATATTCCAATGCTGGAAGAACTCAACATCCGCTCAGGGTTCTTTGAGCATGAGGATTTTTTAGCCTTACGAGGCGCATTACCTGACTACGCAAAGGTCGCAGTGACGTTGGCTTATTACTGCGGAATGCGGATGGGAGAGGTGTGCTCGCTGAAATGGAGACAAATCAGCTGGACGGAAGGGAAGCTCTCCCTGAAAGCCCAAGACACGAAGAGCGATACACCGAGGATTCTTTACCTCACAGGAGACCTTTTAAAGGTCTTAATCGCCTGGACGGAACGATGTGAGCAAAAGTGGCCTTCCTGCCCCTGGATTTGCCATGGGGCGGCATTCGCCTTCAAAGTCTTAAGCATTCTTGGCGCAAGGCGTGTCAGCATCTCGGGTTAGGGCGGATGGTCAAGGACAAGGCGACGGGCAAGTTAAATTGGGACGGTCCAATCCCTCACGACTGTCGACGGACTGCTGTACGGAACATGGTTCGGGCTGGCGTCCCTGAGAAAGTGGCGATGGCGATCTCTGGACACAAGACACGCTCCGTCTTTGATCGTTATAACATCGTGAATGAAGCAGACCTTGCCAAGGCAGCAAGAAGTCTGTCTGACTACTTCGAGCAAGAGAATCAAGCAAGTATGGGCACACTCGCGGGCACACTCATGTACGTTGATCAGTCAGTGCCCGAGGAGAATGAAGCTGGACTCGTTGGAATCGTTGAGGATGGAATGGAGCTGGCGAGAGGAATCGAACCTCCAACCTGCGGTTTACAAATTCGACTCACAGCAATCTGAACCCACCTCAGACAACCTAAACCTACAAGAAAACGACGAATCAGACAAACCATGATGGGCATGGGTGGGCGGAGTTTGTTCTATTCTGGTAGCAGCGTGGTAGCAGCTGAAGATGGAGAACGAACAAATTTCACAATCAAGCTGTCTTGCGGATGGGGCGAACAGTAGCAATCGCTTTGTGAATCGCCCTGTCAAGGCGATCGGCAGAGATACGAGACTTAATCAAGTACGCCTGCGCTCCAGTGTTTAAGGCAAATGTAGCCATTGTTGGGAGGGTGATGTGAGTCAGTATAATAGTCGCAATGTTGTTATATCAGGGGAAGCTCAGAATCCAAGTGCGCTATGACGTTGGAAGACCGATCCAACGTCCGCAGCCGATATATCTCATCGGGGCCCCGGAGTTTCTGGAATGGTGGTCGCCTCTAGCAGGGCGTTGACCCGTGCCGCGCCCCATTTTTTTGGGTTCGTGGGCGGTTGCCCCATTCCTACGTCGGTGCCTTCCGCATCGGTGAGTATCACCTCGCCTTGCACCTCCGGATCTCGATTGGTCACAACCACTTTGCCTTGCTTGACGAAAAATCCCGCGGAGTCCGGTTTCAAGATGGCGCCGAATTCTGTGCCGCGTACCGTGCACTGCGCCGTCGGTGTTCGGAGAATAAACGTATCCTGGGAGCCGAGGAGGCCCACCACCGCCCGCATGACGCCGATGGTCATGGAGAGCGTCACTTGACGCTGCTCATCGGCCGACCGGACGCGCGTGACCACTAGCACAAGCGTGCCGAGGGGACCCAGCGTGGCCACGGAGTCTTCGGCGAATCGGATCTTCGCCTTGGAGTCTTCGGCGGTCTTGATGAGGTCCCGCTCATACAGAGCATCGCCCAGCGCCAGCGGAATGGGCGTGGTGCCGACGCCCCGCGTCACGGTTGCTTTGCCCACCAGCGCCGCCACTTCGGCCACAGGACGAGGCGCTGGCGAGGTAGGGCCGCGCGTCTGGTCGTCCGCCCAGGCGCTGACAGAACCGCTGAGTCCTACTCCCAACACCACGAGCAGCGCCTCTACCGGCGGTAACATCTTTCTTAGCATCGTCGATCCTCTCTAGTTGAATTGAACGACCCGCCTCACGATTACATCGGATATTCCTCGTAACCCTAATCTGCTGGTGCATTATATAAGTGATCGAGTGCTTTTAACCATTGGAGATACCGAAGAGGAAAATACTGGCGTACAAAAGACCCAGCAGAGAAATAATCACAACATTGGAGCCGTCGTTGACATCGACCCAGAACTGGCGATTTTGTCGGTATTGGAGAGTCTGATTCCTTCAATACAAGCCTCGTGAACAAAGTGGCTTCGTATTCCAATGAATAATAATTCTTGACTACCTCCACAGCTTAAATTGCCTGCTGGGGTGGTTTTTTATGGCATGCCTAAATTGGTTCGGTGAACCTACTGCGCCACGCGGTCAGGAAGAGAGTATGGCTCTGATATTCTGTTCTATGTGCCTGACAAAATAAAAGCACTGAGGAACACGCCGATCTTCCCAGAAAGACACGTATTTTAAGCCTGAATGTCGGATGGGACGGGACAACCTCTAAAGAATTTTTGTTGCTAAAACTCGCAGACGCTCGATCAAAACGGTATATTGGTCCTCGCTCACCAAAGATCGCATCCTGACTCAAGCCATGAGTGAGGGCGAACAATGTATTTCTTCACCGAATATCCCAGAATAAGTTGGGAACACGTGATCCGCGGATTAGGTCTTGGTCTTGTTTGTATTTTGATATCGTGGGGCGGGTTATTGAGCCCTATCGACCAGTGGAATCTGAATCTTTTCTTTTCTTTGCGAGGAGAAGTGGCTCCCTTGACTCCGCTCGTGGTCGTGTCAATCGATGATAATTCTTTGGACGAGTTTGGAGTGGGATGGCCGTGGCCTCGCTCCTATCATGCTGAATTGCTGGACCGCATTCAGCAAGGCCAGCCTTCCGTTATTGGACTAGATATTGCGTTCCTCGAACCATCGATCCGAGGAACGGAGGACGATCGGCAATTTGCCGATGCCATCGGTCGGGCTGGCAATGTGGTGCTCGCAGCCCCACTGACGATGGTCAAGGACGTGGCGTATATAAAGGAAGAACTGCATACCCCCATCAAAGAGTTACGTGAGCGGGCAGCTGGAGTGGGCTATACGAATCTTGAGTTGGAAAACGATGCCACGATTCAGAGGGCGACCCTGTCCCGCCGATTCCAACATCAGGACATCCCAAGTTTTGCCTTCGCCATTTATCGAGCAGCAGTCGCAAAGGGACTTTGGGAACGTGCGGTTACAAATCTGGAGTTCCTCATCAATTACCGTGGTGGACCACGCTCATTTCTAACCATCCCCTATTACAAAGTGACAAGGGGCGAGGTGGCACCTGAAACCTTCAGGGGGAAAATCGTCTTAGTTGGAGCGACCAGCCCCGTGCTGCATGATGTCTATCCCACACCATTTGCATCCCGGGGAGATATGCCCGGTGTCGAAATTCACGCCAATATCATAGAAAACATAGTACAGGGTATCCCATTACATCGCATATCGCAGGGGGTAGGCTACCTATTTGCGTGCCTCGCAGGTGTCTTGGCGATCTGGCTGACCTGCCATCTGGGGCCAGTGGCTGCCTTGGGCGCAACCCTGTGCCTTGCAGGGGCTTATGAAGTCGGTGCGTTTCTTACGTTTTCGCGTGGCCTAGGAGTTATGGATAGCATGATCGTCATGATTCCACTTCTCTCAGGGTATGGCATGACAGTCGTGCACAATTTCCTCGCCGAGAAACGTCAGCGCGAAATGCTGATGCAGATATTTTCTAAACATGTGTCACCAGAAGTTGCCGAGGCCATTTGGCAACAACGAGAGATGCTGATCGCCGGTGGTCGAATTCGATCACAATCCCTTGTGGCATCGGTGCTTTTTGCTGACCTCAAGGGATTCACTCCCCTCTCCGAACGAATGAGCAGCCAGGCTTTGCTCGATTGGATCAATGAGTATATGGAAATCATGGCCCACCTCGTTATGAAACACGGCGGGGTCATTGACGATTTTTATGGCGACTCAATCAAGGCTGACTTTGGCGTGCCCCTGCGTCGGATCAACGAGGCAGACATTGCCCAAGATGCGATTAATGCGGTCGAGTGCGCGATTGCAATGACAAAGGAACTGAAACGTCTCAATAGCTTATGGCATGTGCGGGGACTGCCCACCATTGGCATGAGAATTGGGATCTGTACGGGAGAAGTTGTTGCAGGCTGCCAAGGCAGTACGCAGCGCATGAAATATACAACGATGGGTGATACGGTAAATACGGCATCACGGCTGGAGAGTTTTGACAAAGAGCGTGTCGATCCGTCCGTTTCCCAAAACCTGTGTCGGATTTTAATCGGGTCTAGCACCTGCGCGTACCTCGCCAATCGATATTTGGTGCGTCACTATGGCAACCTGCTCCTGAAGGGAAAAGCGGAACCCCTGAATGTATATGAAGTAATCGGAAAGGGTGGAGATATGTCTGGTCGAGTGAGGGAAGGTGACTCACGTCACGCCCCGCGCATCGAGGTATCAGGCCGAGCGAGTATTTCCAATGGCGTTCGTGCGGATGTGCTCATTCGTAACCTGAGTGTCGGAGGCCTCGCGGTGTCCAATAGACCGAATGAAATTCAAACGGGAAAGACAGTAGAACTCATCTTTCAACTACCTGGACTGAATCTAACAGTTCAAACACGAGGACTTGTCGTCTGGACGGCCCATGACAGTGCGGGGTTTGCTTTCCAAAGCCTTCATGAAGAGCACCGCGCACTGCTCGATCAATTCATTGATCAGTGTCGCTAGGCTAAATGGCGCTTCACCAACTATGAAGCGAACGAGAAAGGGGATGTAAAAGTAATTCTCATTGGCTCTGTCCCATACGAAAATATTGAAACAGTGAATTGGGACGGCGCCGAATATTACGGATTTCCGCACATCTACTGCTACTTCGACACGAAGCGGAAGGAGCCTTACGAAACATTGGAGTTCTGCGAAGAAAAGAACTTTGATGGCGTTCCTTATTACACCAAAGTAGCGGACTACTACAGCGTTCGTGAGTTCAGTATGGAGTTCAACCCTTACGGTTACTTCTAGCGCCGCGGACGAACTGATAACAGGATCATACTTGCGGTTTCAGTATTCGCAGGACGACAAAAAGCCATGATCAATCAAGACGTTCCAAACGCTGCTACCACGTTGCTACCACTGTGGAGGCGCTAAGTGTGAGGCTGTGACGGTGTAACGGTCACAATTACGGTCACACTACGCGAATCGGGAAGGGGCCACGTCCATCAAAGACGTGGCCCTTTTCATTTGCCCTTCCGCCGTAGCCCACCACCCCTGGGGGACATTTGCGTGGCCTACGTCAGTTGACCAGGCTAGGGTCAGGCTAAAGGCGTGAGGCTGCCACGGAATGTTGGCGCGGTCATAACCCTTCTGGCATCAAATTTGTACAGGAGGGCAAGTTCTTGAGGTTTTTAACGGACGGGGCCTACCATGCCTGCAGATTCAAATAGGAATCAGCGCGTATTACCTTCTAGGTCTTGGCTCCGCTGCCCTTCATCATAAGCCGGGTCGGCAGTAGGCGCACCCGGAGGTCTTGAGTGGCTATCCTGCACACGCGACGAATCGCTCTGGGCACACCCATAGATCAGGCCCAATGTTAACGCTAGCGAGACGATCCACAGCGCCTGTCTCATGTTCTGCCCGTTCATATAATCTCCTTGCATTTATGATCTCTCTAAACGCTTGCTCTGACTACGAGGGAGGAGGCTAAACGTTAATCTTCTGATCTGCCTTCGCCTGGGAAGGCTCACTCCGTCTTCGTTCACCGTCAACGGCACCGACTCAAGTGGTTATTGGTGCCGAAGACGGGATTGTATGAGGGGAGAGGTTACGAGAGCCTCACAGCGTGGCGCATTCTAAGTGTGTTGCGTAGGAAGGCGCAATAGGGCCGAATATGGCAAATGCGTCTATTTCAGACACCGTGCGGGGACGAGGTGAGCAGAGCCGTAGAATGTTCTCGCTTCGAGGATCTCGGCTTCGACCGCCTAGTGTGCGCCCATGTGACTAGTGTGCGAGGCTCACAGCCTGACTGGCGATCAGGGGGACCGTGTATCACGGACACGCAAGCGACCCTTGTGTTTGCCAAGCGGCTCATGCAGGTAGTCTGGGAGCCGTTCAATGCCGAGGCCGTTCCGCAGTTCTATGGTCGGGATGTGGTCGGCCATCACCGCAAGCAGCGACTCGCCTACGATGATGTCGTCAATCGGCTCGTCTCAGATCGGACACATTTCGGCCGTCCGGTGGACGACAGTCAGGACATAGTGGCGGCCGAAGACAAGTTCGCAATCCGGTATTCTTATCCAGCCATCATCCTAAGCACGACCCAGAAGGTCGCCGCGGACGTCATCTATTTCTACCACCTGAAGGATGGCAGGATCGCGGAGTTCTGGCTCCTTGCGGACATGGACTTCGACCTATAGAGCCACAGCCTAGGGACATGGTGCATATCCTACCCGCTGTATACTTCCGGGGCCAGGCGTGCTGTTCGAGCATTGGAAATGCCGTCGATGTATTTCAGGAAATAGAGATGGGAGGTCGGTACACGTCAATCGCGGTCCCACCCATAACACGATCACGTTCATCTTGTGAGAGGCCCGCAAGCACCGTCTGCATGTCCTGCCAGATCTTCGAATAACCGCCGCGGATGACCGCCACTGGCCAATCGCTGCCGAACATCAGCCGTTCGGGCCCGAACAACTCAAGCGCATGGTTGACGTACGGTACGAGGGCCGCGGAGGACGAGCGGTCGCCCCCACCGGCGTCGAACCCTGATAGCTTGGCGTAGACATTCTGTGCCTGCGCGGCACGTGCCAAGAGCGTCCTCCAGGGCTCAAACTCGCGAGACGCGATCGGCGGCTTGCCGAGGTGATCGATGACGATTCGCAGATCGGGTATACGCTTCGCCAGCGACGGCACGTGCTCAAGGTGGCGCGCTAGAATGCCGACGTAATCGAAGACGAGACCGTAGCTCGCCACAACCTGAAGGCCTTCGATCACGTTCTTGCGCAGGATCCAGTCGGGATCCGGCTCGACATTGACCAGATGCCGAACGCCGACAAATTTTCGCTCGCTGCCGAGTGTCTCGAGTATCCGTGCGGCCTCCTCGGGGCGTTCGAGCGGGACCCAGCCGACAACTCCGGCGATCCAGGGATGAGCGCGGGCGTGGGTGAGCAATGCCTCATTCTCTTCCAGCCCGTCCGCCGCTTCGACAGTAATGGTTGCGCCCACGCCGACCGCCGTGAGCTCGGGCCAGAGATCGTCGGGCTGAAAAGAGCGCCGGATTGGCTTGAGGACGGCATCACCTGCATAGGGCGGCACCTCCATCCATGACGTTTGGTACGTGCCGAATACCCAGAAGTGTTGGTGTGCATCGACGATAACCGTCACGGACTCAACTCCGGTGCGACGGTTGGGGTAAGAATAGGGGCGAACGGTCTTTGTCTCCTGTGCTCACGCTGCATATCCTCTTCGTTGCGAGACAGCTAAGACCGGGATTTGAAAGTGTCAACGAATGGGGTTGGTGCACGAGCAAATGCGGTGCCTGCAGCGCGCGGAGGAGGCGAAACGGGTCCTGCCACCTTTTTTATTTCGCTGGCCTCTACTTCCCGCCTTGAACGGAAAGTTCCCAGCGGTAGCCATCAGGATCGTGGAACCACAAGCCCATGTGGGGTGAGCCGGGTGACTCAGGGCCGATTTCGTTCCCAGGATCTTCGATCTTGACCTTGTGCTTCTTCAGGTGCTTGAGCGCCGTTCGCAACGCGGCCATGTTCGGCAGATGAAACGACACATGACCAATCGTTTTCGGTGACGGCTTCCCTTTCGAAAAAACGATCGTGACGTTGTTGTTGCCAACGGCAACGCCCTCGTCGAACTCGAACTCCTCGAGTAATCCCAGCACGCGCATGAACCATTGTGCGCTGTGCCGCGAATGACGGACGGTCAGTCCGAAGTGACCGACCGTGCCAAGCGTAAACGGGACCGCCATGATCATTACGATAGCGGAACAGGTGCGCGATTGCCAAGTGCACTCTGTTGATAAAAAGCTTTTCCTCCGCTCGGGCTACGCGCGAGTCAAGAATGGGCAGGGACACGTGGCACCGCGGAACTTCTAGAGGCGGAGCGCGGCTGGCGGGCTGCGGCGATCAGAGAGGTAGAATGTCCTTCTATTTTCGGCCATACTCGCTGCTATGACCTATTCATTACTCCGCTTCGCCCATCTGGTCGGCTTGACGCTCATGGGAGCGGGCCTGATTGGCGTCTGGCTCTCAGATCTCCGCTCGCGGAAAGTACACGACCTCGGGCTTTTCGCCGAGGCCATTCGAAATATCGCGGTCTACTATGATGGGGTCGTGGTGCCCGGCGCTGTGATCCTCTTTGTGTCAGGCGCATGGATGACCGCGGTGTCCTGGGGCGGATTGGAATTCATGCAGCATCCCTGGCTGGCCGGCATGATTCTGCTGTTTGTGTTTGAATTCGTCGAAGGCAATACGGTTACGCGGCTCTACTTCAGGAGCCTCCTTCGCCTCACGACCAGCGCGCTCGCCCGAGGAGCCGTGACACCGGAGCTCATCCGCGCCAGGCAACAATGGGTCCCGACTTTCACACACTTCTTGGACATTCCCATCCTATTGCTCATCGTGTCGCTCGGTGCCATTCGGCCCGCCACTTGGACTCAACTCATCATTGGCACCTTCTGCGCACTCGCCGCCGCCACGGCTCTGACTCTCTGGATCCCTCGACTCTATGCGTGGGCGCCGCCGCCGCACATCAAGCTGGATTAAGGGACCGACGCGAGCGAGGCAAAAAGGGTTCCTGACACCCTTTCTTACCATGGTTCGGACCATCGACATCGGGATTTGTTGTATTGGCGGCATTGGGCGGGACCTTGTGGAGCTTTTTGTATCTCCGTTATCGCCGGCTCTGGCCTCTGGCTGTCCCTCACGGTGTGGTCGGCACGACGTTTTATTACTGGGTCTATGGCTATGATTCGGCAAGTCGATGGAGCGTCTTCTTTGGAAGCCTGCAGAATTGAACGAAAAAGCCTTCTGTCCCACCAGAGAAATCACAATGGAGCTCCGAAAAGCACCAAAGGTTTCCTGTATATTTTCTTGGCCTGAGGCCTCACCTGGAAGAGAACATCACGGAGGCGTAGAATAACTTGCACTCAAGACGGGTGAGCGCCAAGCAGGAGGCTAATCAGATGCCAACATATGAGTACAAATGCCTTGATTGCGGCAAGGAGTCGGAGCTGAATCTAAGCCTGAGCGACCACGAGCGCGGCAACATTACATGCCCAGGGTGTAAGAGCACGCGCATGGCGCAGTTGATCTCCGCGATCTCGGCCAAGACAAGCCGCAAGAGCTAATTGCTGATTGTAACCTTCCATCGCGACACGCGACTCAGAGGATGCGTCCCGATATTGCTGGGGCTTGACCTCACCCAGGTGGCGTGCGTGCGTATGATCAAGCGGCAATCCGGCTTGGTTCGACCTTGACGTCGTTGACGCGGACGACGGTGCCCGGCCACAATTCCTGCGAAACCGGGACCTTGTCCGATTTGACCCCAAGATCCAACAGGTAGCGTCGCATCCCATCGTAAGTGGAAAAACTGCGGGACCGTCTAGGCGCGCTTCCCATCTCCTAAGGCTCGAAGGTCACCTCGAAGGGACCCTGTTCGCGTTTCCGGATCTTGAACGTGCCTTCCACCTCCATCTCGACACCTCCTTGCCAAGACGTTATTTCAGTACGGCGCCGGGCGGAGAATTTCAAGGGGCGAGAATTGGGAGGTCGAGCCAAGAAAACTGTTGCCGACACCATGTTCTTTTTTCGATCCTTGACCAGCAACGTCGATTTTGATGACATGAAACATACGACTAGACGGTCTCGGCCGAAGTGAATTCACCGACGTGAACGAGCCAAGGATTTCACTCTTCGTCTGCCATGCTAACTGCTGCCGGTCGGTCCTGGCGTCTCATCTCTATAGGCATCTCGACATGACCGCACGCGCACTGTCAGCTGGCTTCGAGCCCGGGGAACGAATCAACGATCGAGCTCTCGCGATGCTGGCGCATTGGGGTATCGATGTGCGCGGCCATCGGCCCCAGCCTTTGCACCGTGCGCTCTGCGACGAGGCCTGCGCCATTTTCCTCATGGCCCCAGCATACCTCCATCGCCTCTTGCTGGAGTTCGGACAGGATCTGGCCGACCGGGCGTATCTCTTCGCCGATCCCTTCACCCGCCCGCAATCCTGGGCCAATGGCGAGTATCGGGCTTCCGATCCCTCGTTCGATGACCGATCGACCGGAGGATTGGTTCGCGAGTACGGGTGGATGCGGGAGCGGGGGTGGGAGATCCGGCAAGCATTGCTCGGTGCGGGAGGAAGGCAGATGATCCCAGCCGCCGAGTATCTGAGCCTACTCCGGCCTGTCGATCCAAAGAACCATTAGGCTCAGACGCCGCTCGTGCGCTCCGCCGAGTCGCTATGTTTCTCGTGAAGTGTATTTCGTTGGGGACAAGAACGTGTGGCGGGGCCAATAGCTTATGGCATATGGCTTATAGCTGACAGCACGAACAAGAAACTGATGGCTGGAATCGCGAGCTACGAAGGCGTCTGGATGAGGAATGAACGAGGCGTCAGAAAAGGAGAATGTCCCCTTATTTTGGAACGTCCTTCGAATTAGGAAGTAGCTTTGTGCTGCACTCGATCTCGAGACACGGTGGATCGTGCGAGGAGTGAGGAGACGAACATTGCCATGGCAGTCAAATAGACTCGTATTCTTATGGGATGCATGGCTAAGCTCCAGTCTATATGTTCAGCTTAACCAGTCAACATTAACCGGGAATTAAGCCGAACTTAGAAATTGCTCACCAGCTACATGCTATACGGCACAATCCCGCGGCCAATTTCTTGCCTATCCACGGAGGAGCCGGAATGGGTCGGTCACGGGGCGACGTCGCCCCCTGCCTGCAGGGGGACGTTCACGGCATCCTTCGTCAATTCGGGGTGCTGCTCGGAGACCTGCGCGAAGGTCGGCTCCCGTGCGTTCTCGACCGTAAAGCGATAGCCTTTCCCCACCGAGACTCGCTGGGGAATTTGTACGAGCACGCGCCCGATGTACCGAACTTCGCCCGCCATGCTGGCAAAGGTCAGGTCCAAATCTCCTCCGATACCCCTTACCCGTGCTTCGTGAAAATTTTTGAAGAGATACTGGCCCGACCGCAAACGGGAGATGAAAATCCGCTCTTCACCCGCCTTCGCATCAAGCCGATACCGTTCAGCATAGGGAGTTTCACCATAGGGGTCTCCCGGTTGGATCTGCACGATGTCGAATTCATACTCTTTCATGAGCTCGCGGCCCATGACGTCATTGTCCGACGCGCCCTTCTCCGGTTGCACAAGCACCGAACCAATGACCACGCCCCACTCCGTCCCCGGTGGTGTGATGTGCTCATCGGACATATCGAGCGACCTGATACAGGACACCGAGCCAAATAGCACAGCGCAAAATCCCAAGAGCGCAAAAAGGTCGTTGGCCTTGGCGACATCCCGATCCGCAATTTTCACATAATTAAGGTACATGCGTCCCCGAGCGCGCGGACTAGACGAAATGGATCCTGATACCTTTGTCTTCTGTGGCCCGACACTAACTTGGGTACACACGGGGGCACGTGACTGAAAGCTGCGCCCCAATTAGAAGGCACGCCGCCGTTTTAGATCGGCAACGACGGCGCTGAGGTACAGCAGGACCGCGAGCCCGAGCAGAGGGATGCCTATGAATGTCCCCAACCCCATCGTCCACGCGCCGAACCCGTACCAAAGAAAAAGAAACACGCAAACGAGGCCCACAATGGCGGTATAGACAGCCAGCGTCAGTTGCCTCTCTACCCATGCCGCGGCTCGGTCAGGGACGTTGACGTTCACGGTTTCCATATTGGCCTCCCAGCTCCGTGGTCATTGTCTATCGGCTCGCTATCTTTTTTCGCTCGCTCGGCAGTGGATGGGGCGGCCCATGACAGGAGATACAAGCGATGCGGTCTGCTGCAAGTTCTTCCACAAGCGCCTGGTGGCTCTTCACACGCGACCACTTGGTGGTTGCCTGATGGCAGTTCATACAATTGGAATTGTCGTAACTGCCCGCGTACTGAATGGGATCCGCGTAGGTATTGGTGATGTAATACAGCCAGTGCCGGAATCCGTCTCGTTTACCTTCTATGGTGCCGGTCGCTCCGTATGTCACATGACAGGAGTAGCACTGGTCCTTTGCAATCCAGTTGTTTCGGTAGTGCCGCGCGGCCAACGTGGGGCTGCTTGGATTTTCCATGTCGTTGACGAAGGGATGCATCACGTGGCACGACCTGCAGGCCTGCACCGACTTGGTACCCTCCATGACCGTCCTCGTGGTACTCCAGGTCACGATCATCGGCAGCGCAAACAACCCGATGAGGAGCAGGCGTCGATAAGTACTATGCTGAATTTTGTTTCGGTACACGTGCTGAACCAGTATGAGAAGAAGAATGCCTGCGACTGCAGCCGCTATTCCTACCGCCCGCAAGACATCAACGTCCGACCATCTGCCTTGCGTCTCGACCGCCCATGCGGGAGAGACCATCAGCCACGCGTGCGCCAGGAGCGCCGTGAGGAAAATCAACTGATGCCGGCGAGGCCCGAGTTGTTCTGTCATAGTCAGAGTCCTCCGCTAGGCCATCTTCCGCCGAACCACGACCGCGCAACGTTTGTAGGCCGGTTGCTTCGAAAAAGGATCGTAGACGTCATGGGTGGATTGATTCACCAGATGCCTGGCAGAGTGCATGGTCGCGAACACCATACCTGGCTGCACAACGTCCGTCAGGCGGGCGCGCAGTTCGACTTCTCCGCGCCGGCTCTTCACCACGACCGGATCGCCTTCCTTGATCTGAAACTGATGGGCATCGTAGGGGTGGATCTCCAGGTAGTCGGGATGGATACCCTGGAGCAGGGG
>Ga0126383_10001758_pt1 | contig 13612 bp, 13 predicted proteins | sample PanSoiMetPlot_35_FD_96882 | JGI IMG/M metagenome (GOLD analysis project Ga0126383, IMG submission 96882) | Tropical forest soil microbial communities from Panama - MetaG Plot_35 | ecosystem: Environmental > Terrestrial > Soil > Tropical forest > Bulk soil | place: Panama | collected 2016-02-17
CATGACCATCGGAAACTGCACCAGGCCGTTCTTGTCGAGCTCTTCGCCCTTGAGCGGCGCATCGGTGGCGCCGAAGGTGACGGTCCTGGCCTCGATCTGCTTGATGCCGCCGCCCGAACCGATGGACTGATAATTGAGCCCGACGCCGGTTTGTTTTTTATAGGCGTCCGCCCATTTGGCGTAGATCGGGTACGGGAACGTGGCGCCAGCACCAGAAATGTCCTCGGCGGCGGCCGGCACGATCGTCGCCGCCAACAGGCTGGCGACGGCGATGGTTCTCAGATGTTTCACTGTACTGTCTCCTCTGGATGGAATCCGGCGCGACGAGCCCCGCACGTGGTTAATGCGGGCGTTGGGCCGTTCAGTCGCCGTGTGTCAGAACGCTGCATCGTGGGGCTTGCCCGGTAAGGCGAAAGCTGCAGCAGGCGGACGGTTAGGCCTGACGCGTAGCCGTTGTATGAAGCTTGCATGACAGCGCGATGACAGCGCAAAGCCCTGAAAGGCCTGGCATTTATCGCGCAGGCGGGACAATGGCGGTGGGCAGATGCACCGTGAAAGTGGCGCCGGCGCCTGGCGCGCTGTCGATGGTGAGGCGGCCACGATGGCGATTGAGAATGTGTTTGACCAGTGCCAGGCCGAGCCCGGTGCCGCCCTGCGCGCGACTCTCAGTGACATCGACGCGATAGAACCGTTCGGTCAGCCGCGGCAAATGCTCGGGCGCGATGCCTGGGCCGTAATCGCGGACGCTGACGCGGGCTTCCGGTTCGCCCTCGGCCGATGAGCCGGGACCGAGCTTGATGTCGACCCGCCGTCCGGCGGCGCCGTATTTGAGCGCGTTTTCGACCAGATTCTCGAAAACGCGGACCAGTTCGTCATGGTCACCGAGCACCGTCAACGCGCCGGCATTTTCGACGTCCACCGCAACGCCGCGGTCGCGCGCCAGACTTTCGAGCCCGTCGGACACTTGGCGAATGATCGGCACCAGATCGACCGACGTGTCGGGACGTCGATGCGCGTTGAGCTCGATGCGCGACAATGACAACAGGTCATCGATCAGGCGCGCCATCCGTCGCGCCTGTTCCTGCATGATCGACAGAAACCGTGCCCGCGCCTTGGGATCTTCCCGCGCCGAACCTTGCAGTGTTTCGATGAATCCCAACAGGGCGGCGAGTGGGGTACGCAATTCATGACTGGCATTGGCGACGAAATCTGCGCGCATTTCCTCGACGCGGCGCAGTGGCGTGAGATCATGAAACGTCATCAACACAAGGTCGGGACCGCGGGCATTGGCTTGACGTTTCACCGGCGTCACCACCGTCTCGTACCAGCGATCCAGCGGCACGCGTTCGGAATAGACGAAGCGCTGTTCCTCGCCGTCTCTGTTGGCGCGGTTGATCGCCTCGATCAGTTCTGGCGTCCGCAGCGCGAACGATGCCGGCTCGCCCTGGCGGAGTGCGGGAGCGAGCGCGCGGGCGCGATCGTTGAGCGCAATAACGCGACCATGCCGATCAAGGGCGAGAACCGGATCCGGTAGACCGGCGATAAATGTGCGCAGCAAATCGTCGCCGGTTTGTACATTGACGGCTGGATTGGCAAAGCGGCCCTGCTCGCGGGCTGAGCGCATGCCGACAACAGCCGCAGCCGCAATGACCGCAAAGCCAGCTAGCGCATAAACAATGGGCAGCGTTCCCATCGCAGCCAAAACGGCGAAAACGAGCGCCGCCGCCGCGAGCACAGTGCCGCCACGCCAGAGCTTAGCGTTCAGAACACGACGGTCCTCGGCCAGGCTCATCGAGGCGCGTCGCTGGTCCGGCGAATGCGCGGATCGCTCGCGCCGAGCGCCGGCGATGCCGCGGCAGAGAGTCGCCGCACGCCACGGCTGAGCATGATTTCGCGAGCGCCCAGTACAGCCAATGAAAGCACGAACGGCATGACGTAGTAGAGGAGCCGGAACAACAGCAGCCCGGCGAGCAGATCTTCTCTATCAAATTGCCACAGCGCGACCAGCATGGCGGCGTCGAACACGCCAAGACCGCCCGGCGCGTGGCTGGCGAATCCGAGCAGCGTTGCGGCGACGAAAATTACCGCAACGGTGACGAATCCGAGATTTGGCTCGTCCGGCACCAGCATGTACATGGCGGCGGCACAGCAGGCGAGATCGACAATTCCAATTACAATCTGCAACAGCGTAAGCGGACCGGCAGGCAGAGTTACCTGCCAGCCCTCGCGGCCAATGACGCGCGGTTTGACCCACACCCAAGCCACGTAAGCGGCAAGCAAAGCGAGAATCACGACTGCGAGCAGACGGTTGCTCCACAGCGGCAACTGATCCAAAGCTCGGGCGGCTTGCGGGCTATACAGCACGCCGAGACCGAGCACGGTGGCATTGCCAAGCCAAAAGGTCAGGCCGGCGACGAAACAGATTTTGGTGACGTCGATGACGTTCAAACCCCAGCCGGAATAGATTCGATAGCGGACGGCGCCGCCGGAGAACACGCTGGCGCCCACATTGTGCCCAACGGCGTAGCTGGTGAAGCCGGCGAGAGCGGCGACACGATACGGCACGTCCGAACGGCCGATCGTGCGCAGCGCGAACAGGTCATAAAAGGTGAGCGTAAGGTAACCGCCGGCGACGAAAAGGGCGGCAATCAACAGCGTGCGCCAGTCGGTCGCCTCGATGGCATCGATGAGCTCATCGGGGTCAATGTCGCGCAGGATGCGATACAGCACCACGACCGCGATGGCTATGATGGTCAGGCTCAGCAAAAAGCCAAGTCGGCTAAGGCCAACCCTGTCGAAAAATCGCGCGGTCCCGCGCAGGCGGCTCAACATGCTGCGCTCCGGATCGGCTGCTTGCGCATCCATCGCCAGTTCCGTTCCGTCTCCTACAGCATGGTCCCGAAACTGCCCGCGATGCATTTCATGGCTAGATCACTTTCGTGAGAGGATCGTGCCTTGAGTAAAACATTCCCAACAACGCCCTAACTCGTCACAACTTGGGGCCGTTCGCTCTAACCTACCTTGATTTGCGGCTCCGGAACTGCGCGGCAAGCTGGCACAGCAGCGTAAGCCGTTGTTCCTGCGCGAAAACTCGACGGGCGTGCCGACGGCCTATGCCCCACTGCGCATTCATAAGCATGGAGGAGTTACGAAGTTCACAATTGCCTGCCCCGCGGCGCTCCCTAGCAGATGTCGGCGGCCGATGCGAGGACCAGAGCGCGCGTTGCGCTTGAGCGGCACCCGCGCGCGCCCTGGAATGATTAGCCAAGCTCCCCCGCTACGAAGAAATCGCGCAGCTCCCGGTACGTCTCCTCCGGCGCCTCTTCGGAGAGATAATGCCCGCACGGAAGCGCCATGGCGCGATGGATGTCGCTGGCGTAGCGGCGCCAGATTTGTTCGGCGTCGTGGTTGCGGCCGACGCCGCCGGTCGCGCCCCACAATAACAGCACCGGGCAGGCGATTTTTCGTCCCGCTTCGAAATCTTCGGTGTCCATGGCGAGATCGACGCCGTTGGTGGCGCGATAATCTTCGCACATCGCATGAACGGTCGCCGGGTTGCGGAAATAGCGCTTGTATTCCACCAGCGTCCGCGGATCGAAGAAGCTCAGGCCCTGCGCGGTCTTGGCCAGCTTCTTTTCGATGAAAAAATCCGGGTCGGCGCTCATCAGCCGTTCGGGGAAATCGTAGGGCTGGATCATGAAGAACCAGTGCCACGAGAAAGTCCCCCACGCGCGCGTGACATTATTGAGCAGATGATGCTGCGGGATGATGTCGAGAATGGCGGCGCGCACGACCTTGTGCGGGTGATCGAGGCACATGCGATCCAGGACCCGTGCACCGCGATTGTGTCCGGCGGCGTAGAAGCGCTCGTGCCCGAGCGCAGCCATGACCTCGATCTGATCCTGCGCCATGGCGCGGAACGAATGATTCGCATGATCGGTGCCGCCCGGCACCTTCTCGGAATCGCCGTAACCGCGCAGATCGGTCGCTACCCCGTAAATTCTTCAGCAAGCCGCGGCGCAAATTTGTGCCAGGATAAATGGCTGAACGGATTGCCGTGCATCAGGAGAAGCGGCGGACCTTTGCCGCCGTGGACGATGACGATGCGCGCGCCGCTGGTCTTAATCTCGGTGCGGTTGAAACCCTCGAACATTGCACACGCAGTCACTTCCGAGGCGGCTTATCGAGCCCGAGCTCGCCCCAGCGCGCCTTGACCGCGGCAATGTCTTCCGGCGCCGGCCAGACCAGCGGCGGGAAACGCGCGCCGTCGAACTCGGGATCGGGATCGTAATCGAGATTCATGGTGGCATCGATCAGCATGCGATTCCATTTGCCGGTGCCATAGAGCGAGGTGTTACGGTCGCGCTTGCGGGTCGATGGATCCAAACCGAGACCAAAGGTCGCCGGCATAATGACCACGTCATCCTCGCCGGCATTGACCCGATAGGCGATCGCCCAATCAACCGCGGCGTAGTCATGAATGTCGATATCGTCGTCCACCACGGTGACGTGCTTGTAGCGCACGTGGCCGGCCGAACTGCCCCACAGTGCGTTGGCTACCTGCTTGGCCTGGCCGCGATAGCTCTGCTTGATCTGCACCAGGATGTTCACGCCAGCTTGCACCGGCGGACACCACACGTCGGTGACGCCGGGCACCCCAGCACGATCAAGCACGTTCCAGGCCGTCGCCGCGCGCATGATCGAGGAGCACATCCCGTTCTCGGAGAAACAGCCGGGCAGCGAGCCTTCGATGGTGCCGCGCAGGATCGGATCCTTGCGATGGGTGATGGCCGTGACGCGGATGGTCGGCTTCGGCGAGCGATCGCCGGCAATATAGCCGGTGACTTCGGCGAACGGCCCTTCCATCAGGAACAACGAAGGATCGAGCTGGAGATAACCTTCGATCACGATCTCGGCGCTGGCCGGCACCATCAGATCGACGGTTTCGCATTTGACGAGGTCGACCGGGGCGCCGCGAATGGCGCCGATCACGTCATATTCGCACAAGCCCTTGGGCACCGGCGAACCGGCGACGAAACCAAGCGATGGCTCCCAGCCGATCGCCACCGCGATCGGCATTTCATTATGCCCGGCCTGCTGCCAAGCGGTGACGTGGTGGCCGATGTGCTGTGCGCGCCACATCAGGATCGGGATCTTGTCCTTGCCGCCGATCATGCCGCGATAGATGCCGACATTCATCACGCCGGTGCCGGGATCTTTGGTGACGACGCCGCCATAGGTGAGGATGTAACGGCCGCCATCGCCCCTGTTCCATTGCGGCACCGGAAATTCGTAGAGATCGATGTCGCCGACTTTGACGACGTTGTCCTTCACCGGGCCGGTCTTGACCACATTGGGCGTCAGGCTTTGCGTCAGCACGGTGCGGCCGAGCCGCACCAGTTCACGCGGATGCGTGTCGGGCGGCAGCCCGAACATCATGGCGACGCGACGCGCGCTGGAAAGCCCGCCGGTAAACACTTGGCGGCAGCGGGCATTGGCGCCGTAATCGCGAATATTGCCGAACAGCAGCGCCGGCCCGGTCCCGGCGCCCTGCGCCAGGCGCGCGATCGTGCCGAGTTCGATATTCCAATCGACCTCGGCATTGATGCGCTGCAATTCGCCAGCGGCATCAAGCGCGCCGATCCAGCCGCGCAAGTCGCCGAACGCGACCGGCTTTCGTTCCCCCACTCTCGATCGTCCTGCTGAACCTTCCATGGCGTGGCGTTCTTCGCTTTACCCGCTTGTCCTGTCAAGAAAGCCCTTCCGTCGTTGCCAATCTGCCGGCTCGCGATAGCCGGCCTGATTTGTTAATGAGCGCGCATGACCGACGACAATCGCAGAATCCTGATCGCCGGCGGCGGGCCGGTCGGCCTGCTCTGCGCCTGGCTCATCGGGCGTCACGGGCTGCCGTGGCGGCTGTTCGACAACAACCGCGCGCTGCAAGTCGATCCGCGCGCCGCGACGACCCACCCGGCAACGCTCGACCTCTTGGACGACGCGCTGGTCGGCGACATGGCGCGCGTCGGGCTCACTGCTCCGATCTTTCAGTTCTGGGACCGGCCGAGCCAGCAATTGGTCGCGCAGTTCGATCACGCCGTCCTCAAAAACGACACGCGGCATCCATTTGTCGTGCAATGCGAACAGTTCAAGACTGCAAAGCTTATCTTGGATCGCCTGCAGCTTTTTCCGAATGCCGAGGTGCTGTTCGATCACGAAGTCATCGACGTGGCGCAGCACGCCGGCGCCGTGACGGTGCAGGTGCGCGAATCCTCGGGCGCGATCTCGCAACATAGCGGCGCTTTTCTGGTCGGCGCCGACGGCGGGCGCAGCACGGTGCGGCGGCGTTCCGAAATCAGGTTCGAAGGCTTCACCTGGCCAGAGCGCTTAATCGTTCTCACCACGCCGTTCGATTTCGAAGCCGAGCACGGCTATTGCTATCGCAGCTATTTCGCCGACCCCGGCGCGTGGTGCAATTGCTTCAAGGTCTCCGCCGACGGCCCGCCGGGGCTTTGGCGCACCGTCTATCCGACCGATCCGGCGCAGAGCGAAGAGGACATATTGAGCGACGCCGGCGTACAGGCGCGCATGCAATCGTTTTTTCCGTCGCCGCAGCCTTACGAGATCGTTCATCGCAATCTCTACGTGACGCATCAGCGCGTCGCCGAAACGTTCCGCAAGGCCCGCGTGCTGCTCGCCGGCGACGCGGCGCATGTCAACAATCCGATCGGCGGCATGGGATTAAACGGCGGCATCCAGGACGCGGTGAACCTCGCCGACAAGCTAGTTCGCATCATGCGCGACGGCGTGCCGGAGCGGCTCCTTGATCTCTACAATCTGCAGCGCCGCACCGTCGCGATCGAATTCGTCCAGCAGCAATCGATCGCCAACAAGGCGCGGCTCGAAGCCCGCGACCCGGCGGTGCGCAAGCGCAATCTCGACGAATTGCGCGCCGGTGCGGCCAACCCCGAACGCGCGCGGCAATTCCTGTTACGCACCTCGATGATCGCCAGCCAGCGCCGGGCGGAGGCGATGGAGTTAAGGGACTGAAACCTTATACTGCGCCAGAATTTCCTTGCGCCCAATTGCCCGGCCGCGCCAAACGCCTCGAGTGTCCATCGATGAAAGGGATCAACCACCTGGTGCTCGCCGGCTACGATCTCGAGGCCATGCGGTCGCACTATGCGGGTTTGGGATTTACCGTCACGCCGCGGGGCCAACACCCTTTTGGCACCAGCAATGCCATCATCCAGCTTAACGGCACTTATCTCGAACCGCTGACCGTCACCGCGCCGCAAGAGGTCCCCGAGCATCGCGCCGGCCATTTCTCCTTCGCCGCGTTCAACCGCGATTATCTCAAACGCCACCAGGGCTTTTCGATGCTGGTGCTCGATACCGCGGATGCTCGCGCCGACAGCAAAGCCTGGCGCGCGGCCGGGCTGCAAAGCTACGAGCCGTTTGATTTCTCACGAACGGCGAAAATGGCCGACGGCCGCGAGATCACGGTCGGCTTTTCATTGGCCTTCGTCAGCGATCCGGCGGCGCCGTGGCTCGGCCTGTTCGCCTGCCAGCATCACACGGCTGAATACTTCGCGCAGCCGCGCTATTTGCAGCATGCCAATGGCGCAACGGCGATCCAAGATGTCTGGATCGTCGGCGATACTGCGCCCGACCTTACCGGGTTCATGCAGACCGCCACGGGCGCCAAACCGATCAGTGAAGATCCGTCGGTCACCACACTGCAAACGCGCATAGGCGTCATCGTGCTGGCGCGCCCGCCAGCCTTTGAGCTCGCTTTCGGCTTGGCTGCGCCGCATCCGGAGGATGGCCCCCACCTGGCCGCGTTCACGGTTGCATGTCAGACTTTGGGCCGACTGACGGATTTGCCGAGAATCGGCGACCGGCACATCGTGGCGCCGGGGAAGAATTTCGGCACAGCAATCGGATTCGTCCAAACGTCCAAAAGGTGATCCATGCGCATGTTTCAGCTCTGCGTCTGCGGCGAGCCGCTGCAAGCCAAGGAGCAGCCGACCCCAAAGCCGACTGGCAGCGAGGTGCTGCTCAAAGTGCTCGCGGCGGGCGTCTGCCACAGCGACCTGCATCTCGCCGATGGCTGGTTCGATCTCGGCGGCGGCAAGCGCCTTAGTCTCGCCGACCGCGGCATGAAGCTGCCGGTCACGCTCGGCCATGAGAATGTCGGCGAGGTGGTGGCGACCGGACCAGACGCCAAGGTCGTGCGCATCGGCGCGCGCATGCTGGCGGATCCGTGGATCGGCTGCGGCAGTTGCGGGCCGTGCCGGCGCGGCGAGGAGAATCTCTGCCGCGCCATGAAAAGCCTCGGCGTATTTTCGAACGGCGGCTATGCCGATTACATCTTGGTGCCGCATCCGCGCTATCTGTTCGAAATCGGCGATCTACCGCCGGAGCGCGTGGCGCCGCTGGCCTGTTCTGGCGTGACGACGTTCGGCGCCTTGAAAAAAGTGCCGACGCTGGCGAGCGAACCGACCGTGATCATCGGCGCCGGCGGGCTCGGCCTGATGTGCCTCGCCCTGCATCAAAAGATGGGCGGCCATTCGGCCATTGTCGTCGATATCGAGACGGCCAAGCGCAAGGCGGCGAAAGCGGCCGGCGCCGCGCATGTCATCGACGGCGGCGCGTCCGATGCCGCGCAGCAGATCATTGATCTCACCCTAGGCGGCGCCTGGGCCGTGATCGATCTCGTCGGCTCGTCGCAAAGCGCGCGCGTTGGCTATGACAGCCTGATCAAGGGCGGCAAATACATCATCGTCGGCCTGTTCGGCGGCGATATGATGGTGTCGCTGCCGCCGATTCCGATGCGCGCCCTGACGATCCAGGGCTCGTATGTCGGCAGCGTTCCGGAAATGGCCGAATTGATGGAGCTCGTCCGCCGCACCGGACCGCCCCAGGTTCCGGTTGCGACCAAGCCGCTCGACGAGGTGAACGCGGTGATGCACGATTTGCGAGCGGGCAAGATCATTGGCCGCGTGGTGCTGACGCCGTAGCTCCAGCCAAACAATTATTCATTGACTCAGAAAGATCGGTGAGACCATGCAGCGTAAGGTGATCATTTCGTGCGCCATCACCGGCTCAGCCGATACGCCGGGCCGCAACCCGGCGGTGCCGGTGACGCCCGAGCAGATCGCCAGTTCGGCGGTCGATGCCGCCAAGGCCGGCGCCGCGATCGTGCATATCCATGTGCGCGACCCGAAGACGACCAAGCCGAGCATGGACACCGCGCATTATCGCGAAGTTGTCGAGCGGATCAGAGGCAGCGGCACCGACGTGCTGATCAATCTCACCACCGGGCCGGGGGCGCGGTTCACCCACGACGAGCGCGATCCTTCGAAACCGAGCGCCGAAAGCGTGCTCAAATCGCCGCAAGAGCGCGTGCGTCATGTCGTCGAGCTCAAGCCCGATATTTGCAGCCTCGACATGGGCAGCCTCAATATGGGCGACCGGGTGTTCATCAACACGCCCAAGCACCTGCAAGCGATGGCGGTCGCGATCAAGGATGCCGGCGTGATGCCCGAGCTCGAAGTGTTCGAGACCGGGCATCTTTTGCTCGCCAAGCGCTTTATCGAGAACGGTTACGTCAAGCCGCCCGGCATGTTTCAAATTTGCCTTGGCATTTCCTGGGGCCAGCCGGCGACCACCGAGGCGATGACATATATGCGCAATCTCTTGCCGCCGGATGCGCCGTGGTTTGCCTTCGGCATTTCGCTGCATCAATTCCCGATGGTGGCGCAAACCGTGCTGCTCGGCGGCCATCCGCGCGTCGGGCTCGAAGACAATATCTACCTGGAAAAGGGCAAGCTCGCGCCTAGCAATGCGGCGCTGGTCGAGAAGGCGGCGAGCATTATCCAGACGCTCGGCGACCAGGTCGCGACGCCAGCGGAAGCGCGCCAGATCCTCGGCTTGGCGCCGACCAACGTCTGAACAAAAATATTATTTAGGGGGGAGACCAAGCGTCATGGATCTAGGCATCAAGGGTTTGCGCGTGATCGTCACCGCCGGCGCCGCCGGCATCGGCCGCGAAGTCGCCCGCACATTCCAGCGCGAAGGGGCGCTGGTGCACATTTGCGACGTCGACCGGCCCGCGCTCGCCGAACTCGCGACCAGCGATCCCAAGCTAAAGGCCTCGCTCTGCGACGTCTCCGATCGCGAGGCGGCGACGAATTTCATCGATGCGGCGGCGGATGCGCTGGGCGGGCTCGATTGTCTGATCAACAATGCCGGCATCGCCGGCCCAACCGGCCGGGTCGATGAGATTCCGGCGGAAGAATGGGATCACACGCTGGCGGTGAACATCACCGGCCATTTCAATTGCGTGCGCGCGGCGGTGCGGCATCTCGCCAAAAGCGGCAATCCGTCGATCATCAATCTGTCGTCGGCCGCGGGCCGCCTCGGCTTTCCGTTGCGCACGCCCTACGCCGCCTCGAAATGGGCGGTGGTTGGCTTCACCAAATCACTGTCGATCGAGCTCGGCGCGCTTAAGATTCGCGTCAACGCGATCCAGCCAGGCGCGGTGGAAGGCGACCGGATTCGGCGGGTGTTCAGCGCCAAAGCCCAGCTGCGCGGCGTGTCGATGCAGACAGTACAGGAAGAAGCGCTGTCGCATGCGTCGCTCAAGGAAATGATCGCGCCGCAGCAGCTCGCCGACATGATGGTGTTTCTGGCGTCGCCGCGCGGGCGCACGATCTCAGGCCAGGCCATCAGCATTTGTGGCGACGTGCAGTCGCTGTTCTAGAGCGAGAGGATTTTATCTCCGCTCACTCTCGAGCGGACTAGGGAGTCGACGCCGGCCTCACCTTATCCGGTACAGCGCGTGGCGCCGATTGCGGGTGAACGGCCGCACCTGACCGGGCCAGCGGCCGGCCTCAACCGCTTTCGCCCATTCCGCGCTGGTCAGCACATGCGGACCGTCGATCTCGTAGATCGCCGAATGGCGCGCGCCTTCATGCGCGATCCGCTTTTCCTCGCCGCCGATGCTCATCGCAAACGGCTCGCCCTCGGCGCGCGTGACCGCATGTACGCCTGGCACTTTGAGGAGATTGGGAACATGCTCGGTATCGTAGACTTCGTGGAACAGCACTTCCTTGTCGGGGTCGACATCCATACTGGCGACAAACAGATATTTGGATTTGATCGGCATTGGCGTCCTTCGCTTGTTCGAGATCCCAAGAGCTGAGTGAGGAGAATGAACTATTTGAACCGCTCCGACGGCGGAGCGATCTCGGTGACCAGATCGCGGATAAGCGTCTTGTTCGGCAGTGGCGTCAGCGTCATTTCGCGCGGCTCGAGCCGCGCCGTGCAAGCATAGACGGTCTCGCCGTCGAGCTGGATCATGCATTCCTTGCAGGCATTGGCGTTGATGCAGGAAAACCGCATCGCCAGCGTGGGGTCCTTGTTGATGCGCAGCCAGCGCAAGCCGTCGAGCACCGACTGACCTTCCTCGAACGGCACTTCGAAGCTCTGCCAGCGCGCCGGCTCGCCATGGCTGCCGCGGCGGATTTTCAGTGTCGCGACGGTGCTCATCACACCAGCACCTCGGCCGGCGCACCGGAGAGTTGCAGCCCCCCCGCGGCAAGCCGGACGCGCTGATGGCGCCGCCAGCCTGGCAGCATCTGCGGATGATCTTCGCGCTGATGGGCGCCGCGGCTTTCAGTCCGCGCCAGCGCGGAGTGCGTCACGGCGCGGGCAACGACCAGCATGTTGCGCAAATCGAACCATTCCAGTCGTTGCAGATCGAAGCCGGCGTCTGTTGCGCCGGCAAGACGCGGCGGATGATCACCGAGTTCCTCGGCAAGCGCGGCAATCTCGGTAGCCGCGCGGCTGAGCTTGGCGGCGGTGCGGAAGGGGCCGACGTCATCGGCCAGGACCGCCTGCAGTCGTGCGATCATCGCCGCCGTGTTCAGGCCGCTGCCATGGCCGTCGCTGACGACGTCGAGCGCAGCGCGCGCGCCTTGTGGACGCAAATCCTTTCGCGCCAGCGCCTTGGCGCGCGCGGCAGCGCTGCGGCCGGCGCGACGGCCGAACACCAAGGCTTCCGTGATGGCATTGCCGGACAGGCGATTGGCGCCGTTCGCGCCGCCGACCACTTCGCCCGCGGCGAACAGGCCGGGCAATTCGGTTTGCATCTGCGCATCGGCGATCACGCCGCCCATGTGGTAATGCGCGATCGGCGCAACCTCGACCGGCATGCGGGTCAGATCGATCGCATTGGCAGCGAGCCGGTCGATCACCGGCCCGAACGCGGCGCGCAACGCCGCCGCGGAGCAATGTTCGAACGATAGGTAAGCGCCGCCATGCGGCGAGCCGCGCCCGGCTTCGACTTCCTTGAAGATCGCATAGGTCGCGAGATCGCGCGGCAGCACGTATTTGCCATCCTCGTCCGAGCCATAGCGCGACGTAAACTCTTCCATGCGGCCGTTGAGAAGCCGCCCCCCGAGTTTGTAGCGGAACGGATCCCACATGATCGGATCCATGCCGACGAGCCGCGGCGCCAGGTGGCCGATCGGAAAGAACTGCACGAATTCCATGTCGATCAGCGACGCGCCGGCGCGCAGCGCCAGCGCATAACCGTCACCGCCCATATTGAGCGAGGCACTGTTGCGCCGATAGAGTCGTGTCAGCCCGCCGGTCGCGAGCACCGTCGCTTTGGCCGCGATCACCACCGCCGCACCGCTGCCGACATGCCAGCCGACCGCGCCGGCAATCTCACCGTCGGAACAGGCGACCAGGTCGACGATGCAGATGTCGCCGGCTTTGCGGATATCCTTGTTGCGCGCCATCACGGTGCGCAGTGTCTTGGACACCGCAGGTCCGGTATTGATGAAATCGACATAGACGCAACGTGGCCGATCATGGCCCGGCGCGGTGGTCGCGGTGATGTGATTGTCCTTGCGCGCCCAGCCGACGCCCCAGGCGTCGAGCTCGCGAATGCAGGCGGGCGCCTCCTCACATAAGAGCTGCGCCAGAGCCTCGTCGCACAGGCCGCGCCCGGCGGCGATGGTGTCGTCGTAATGGTGGCGCGGTGCGTCAGGCACTTCTTCGCCGAGCGCGGCCGCTACCGTCATCTGCGCCATCACGGTGGCGCCGCCGCGGCCGATCAGGCTGCGGTCGATGAGAAAGACGCGCGCCCCGCCGCGGGAGGCTTCGATCGCGGCATACATGCCAGCGGCGCCGGAGCCGATCACCAGAACGTCGGTTTCGATGGCGAGGGGTTCGTGCATATGGGGAAAATAAAGCTCCGCTCGTCCCCGCGAAAGCGGGGACCCAGTATTGGATTCCCGCTTACGCGGGAATGAGCGGCTTGGTTACGCCGGCAACGGCTTGCCCTTGGTCTCCGGCAAGAATGGTGCGACGCAGAAGCCGAGCACGTAGATGCAGGAGATGATCATGGCGGCCCTGCTAAAGCCGCCAAACTGCACGATCAGTGCACCGGCAAACAGCGGGCCGAGAAATGCGATAAAGCGCGGTGCGTTGAATGAGAACGCGATGCCGGTGGCGCGCGAGCGCGTCGGGAACAATTCCGGCAGCCACACCGGCATCCAGGAATATTGCCCGAGCGTGAAGAACGCATTCACCGCCGCGG
>Ga0126383_10001760_pt1 | contig 13610 bp, 15 predicted proteins | sample PanSoiMetPlot_35_FD_96882 | JGI IMG/M metagenome (GOLD analysis project Ga0126383, IMG submission 96882) | Tropical forest soil microbial communities from Panama - MetaG Plot_35 | ecosystem: Environmental > Terrestrial > Soil > Tropical forest > Bulk soil | place: Panama | collected 2016-02-17
GCACGCCGCCCGCGGTCGTGAAGCGGCTGCAGGAAGAGGTCGCGCGCGTCGTGCGGCTGCCGGACATCCGCGAACGCTTGAACGACCTGGGGGTCGAGCCGGTGGGCGGCACCCCGGAAGAGCTCGGGCGGCGCGTCGCGAGCGACATCGAGCGGTGGACAGCGGTCGCGAAGGCCGCGAACATAAAGAGCGATTAGCTGGCGCGCTCGCTCGCTTCACGCCCCGAGCAAGACGCGGAACCGCTGCCGGCCGCGCAGCCGGTACACCGAGAAGTCCCGGCGATCGAGCGTCGCGATCGACGCAACACCCGTGCGCTCCGCGAGCGCGATGAGCGTAGCGTCGGCGTAATCGCACGGCAGCGCAGCATACTGATCGATGATGCGCGCAAGCGCTGCATAGTCGGCGACCGGCTCCACGCGCAGCAGCCCCGCAGCGCGGGCGCGCTCGAACCAGATCAGGGCCGCGCGCTGGTGAGGCGCGCTCGCGGCCAGCACGTACGCGGCCTCCGTGACCACGGCGTCAGTGGTCAACAGTTGCCCGCGAAAGCTCCGGAACCAGTCGACTGCGGCGGCGTGATGCCGATCCGCCCGGTTCACTAGCGCGACTACGGCGCCCGTGTCAACGAGCGCGCGAGCCACGGAATGCTTTGCGAGCCAGCCTGCGTACGTCGGTCGACTGGAGCGCCTTTGCTCCCTCGGGCGGAATCAGGTCGGCAGCAAGCGAGTACCCGCTAGCGCCGCCAGACTCATGATCGAGATACTCGTCGAGTGCCCGAACGACCGCCTGGGAACGGGTAACGCCGCGCCTCGCACAGTACTCCGCGAGCTTTTGCTCGACCCGCGGCGGAATGCGGGCGTTGATCGTCTTCCTCATGACGGGCGTTCCGCTTGTATGACAAACGGTGGCAAGTGTATCACGCGCAGCCCGGACCACCGAGTCTTCCCGCTCCTAGTCGGCGGCGAGCCTATTGCCCGTTCCGCTTCGCCTCCGCGACCGGCACCGTGAACCAGAATGTCGCACCCCGATTCGGGTTGTTCTCCGCCCACAGCCGCCCCTGCTGGAGCGCCGCCCCGATGTGCGTCAGAGCGAGGAACAGCTGATCGCACAGAACGCGCGCATCGGCGTCGCCAAGGCGAACTTCTTTCCGAGCCTCAGCCTGACCGGCCTCTTTGGCGGACAGAGCACCCATGTGAGCAGCGTGCTCAACGGCTCGAGCACCATCTGGGGCTTCGGCGCTTCCCTGCTCGGGCCGATCTTCACCGGCGGCAGGCTCACCGGGGAATACGAGGCCCAGGAGGCCGCATGGAAGCAGGCGAAGGCCAATTACGAGCAGACCGTGCTCAATGCGCTCGCCGAGGTTTCCAATGCGCTCGTCGGGCAACAGAAACTCGGGGAAATCCGGACGCAGAGAGAGCAAGCGGTGCGGGAGCTGCAGTCCTCGGTCGAGCTGTCACTCGATCGCTATCTATTGGGCCTGGCGAGCTACTTCGAGGTGCTGCAGGCGCAGGAGCAGCTCTACGCTTCGCAGCAGGCGCTGGTGCAGACCCAGGTCGATCAGCTCACCAACATCGTGCAGCTCTACCGCGCTCTCGGCGGCGGCTGGCAGCAGCAAGCGGCCACCGGCACACCGGACCCGGGTTCCGCCCCCGCCAAGCCGATGGGTAGGGCCACAGAACCGGATCCTCCGATCGTTGCCGGCCGCAGGTGAGGATCGACAGCACCGTCTGGAAGTGGCCGTGACGAACCGGGAGGGCCGCGCCGTGATCGAGTCCCCGCCGGGGTGAGCTCCTGCGCGATGCGCGCCATCGCCGGGCGCCGGGCGCGCTGAGATCGCCCGTGACGAAGGAAGGAGATGACCGATGATCAACGACACCGTCGTCGAGCTGGCCATATTGCTAGCGTTCGGACGTAACTCGTGGGCTGGGTCCAGGATGGGACTAAGGTCCAATTGTGGTCTGGATGGAAATGTCGATACTCGCGGTGTGCCACCTGGCGAGTTCGGCGCGGGCTGTAGCGCGTTGAGGGAGGTTCACTTGCACGAGGTGAGCACACAATGGTGGTAAGAGCTGATTCGCGACGACGCGGACGTCGGTTGCTCACTTTGCTTTCCAGACGACCGGTTGAGGTTGGAAGAAACCCGAATACCCAAGCCCGACGGAGGCCACCAATGACCTGACCGCGACGCCCGCGTTGCTCACTAATTCCGAGTACCTCTGAGACTTTCGTCAAGATCGAGACGGACGCAGTCCAACCAACTTCAATGGAGGCATCGAATGAGCCACAGCGGGACACTGGTGGGAATCATCGTCCTGGGGATGGCCCTGGGAGCATCGGGTTGTGCGACGACCAAGCCGTCGTTCTCCTTTCCCAAGCTGTGCAAAGAGTTGGGAGGCACCTGGGACGCTACGACGCACGCGTGCAACGGTAGGGCAGCGCAGACGACGTGCGAGAACTTGAACGGCAGTTACAACAGGCCAGCGCAGATCTGCGAATTCGGCTCCTGAGGCAAGCAGCCAACCGGGGGCCGAGGCACGGCTCCCGGTCCGGTCGCAGGCCGCTGCTGAACCGCATTTTCTTCATCGCGAGCCGCGACAGCATCCTGAACGCGCTGCGTGCTCAGCAGAACGAACTCTGGTACTACCAATTCGACTGGTCCCTGGAGCCGTATCCGTTCGATGAGATTTACGGCGCGGCGCACGCGTTTGACCTGCCATTCCGCCCGGGCGGGAACCATCCTGGGGACATTGAAAGAGTGCTGGGGACATTGAAAGGGAGGCGAGGGGATGGATACGGACACGGCACCACCGCTGCGGATGCTGTTCGGCCGCTGGCGTTTCTGGCTCGCGATGCTGACATTCGTCGTGATCCTGGCCGGCGTCTTGTTCGGCTACGACCAGGGCGTCATCTCGGGTGCGCTGGGCGGCATCACGGCGACGTTCAAACTCAGCACGTTCATGCAGGAGGTCGTGACCAGCTGGGTCACGCTGGGCGCGCTGGTGGGCGCGTTGATCGCCGGCGGGATGGCCGACAAGTACGGGCGAACCCGGACCCTCGTGATCGCCGGGGTGCTCTTCGCGCTGGGCGCAGTGCTGCAGTCGGTCGCGCAGGGGACGGGCGTCCTCATTGCGGGCCGGTTCGTCGTGGGCTTCGGCGTCGGCGTCGCGTCGGTCGCCGCGCCGTTGTACGCGGCCGAGATGGCGCCGACCGCGACGCGCGGGCGCTTCGTCTCGACGTATCAGCTCGCGATCACGATCGGTATCTTGCTCGCCGACATCGTCGACGCCGTGCTCAGCTCGTCCGGCCGGTGGCGGCTGATGCTTGGGTTGTCCATCGTGCCGGGCGTGCTGCTGGTGTTCGTGGTGCTGATGATGCCGGAATCGCCCCGCTGGCTCGTCAAGGTGGGCCGTCGCGACGAGGCGAAGGCGTCGCTCGCCAAGACCCAGGGCGGCGCCGACGTCGGCGGACGGATCGACGCCATCGAGCGCGACGCCTCCTCGACCACGCAAGCGGCCTGGAAGGACGTCTTCATGCCGGCGATCCGCAAGGCGCTCTGGGTCGGCGTGGGGCTCGCCGTCTTCCAGCAGATCGCGAGCGTGGTGGCGTTCCTCGCGAGCGATGGCGCGAGCTACCTGACGGCGACCACGATCTTCGCCGACGGCGGGATCATGCAGTCGAGCCCCGGGCTCTAACCGGCGGTCAGACCCGAAGCGGCGGGAATGCCGTTCGCTGGCCGGGCGCGTCGATCTGGAAGAGACGCTCGCGCTTCGGCAGACCGGCGAGCTTGTGCTCGCCCAGGTCGCGAAAGCGCACCGGAACTCGAGAATGCCTGGATGGCAGAGCTGCCGTCTCCAGGAACGGACTGGACATTCAGCAGGCGGTGGCAGCGGTGTCAAGGGGGGATGCGCTAGTGAAGCGACTATTGGTGTGGAAATACTTCATCGTGCTGGTGCTGGTGTTCTGCGGTGTCGATACCTACGCCGAAGAGGCCAGTTCCAAAGAAGGCGCAGCCAGTCCCAACCAAGGCGTACTGGGAGATTGGGGCGGGCTGCGTACGCGCTTGTATCAAGCCGGCGTCGATTTCCAGCTCGGGTTCACCACTGAGGCGGCCTACAACGCACAAGGCGGCGACAAAAATCTGCTGCGCAACGCCAGCCAGTTCACGTTCGGCGCCACGTTCGACACGAACAAGCTCCTGGGCTGGCCGGGTGGCAGGTTCCAGATGACCATCACCGATCGCAACGGGGACAACCTCAGCGCCGATGCGAACCTCGGCACCTTGATTCAGGTGCAGGAAATCTTCGGCCGCGGCAACGTCTTTCGCTTGACCCAGTTCTGGTACGACCAAGTGCTCTTCGACAACCTGGTCGACATCAAGGTCGGACGCATGGGCGTGGGCGAGGACTTCATGTCGTTCTCCTGCTATTTCATGAATCTGAGCTTTTGCGGCTCCCTGCCGGGCAACATCGTGACGACCTGGTTCAACTGGCCGGTGAGCCAGTGGGCGGCGCGCCTAAAGATCAATATCACGCCCGAATGGTACGCACAGGTCGGCGCCTATCAGATCAATCCGAACAACCTCAACACCAGCACCGCGCTCAAGCTCTTCCCCCCCTCGGGCACCATCGGCACGTTGGTTCCGGTAGAGGTGGGCTGGACACCTAAGCTCTTCACGGCGGCGCTACCGGGTGCCTACCGGATCGGGTACTGGTACGACAGCTCCAACCAGCCCAACGTTTTCCTCGCTGCTAACGGTCAGCCGCTCGTTCTGAGCCCGGGCGTGCCCGCGCTGACGGAAAGCAGCGAGTCCGGGTGGTACCTGATGGCTCAGCAGCAGCTCACCACCGTACGTGGCGATGCCTCGCGTGGTCTGACGCTGTTCGCCAACTTCGTGCAGGCAGACCCCAACACCGCCACCATCGACCAGCTCATCACCGTTGGCGTCTTCTACAACGGCCCATTCGACGCGCGGCCGCAGGACGATCTCGGCTTTGCGGTGGGTCGCACGCACGTCAACAACAAGGTGGCGCAGGGCCAGGAGCTGCAAAATGCCAGTGGCCTTGGGCCGGTAGCTGTGCAGAACTCGGAATACCCGGTGGAGTTCTACTACAGCTTCAACGTGAGCAAGTGGCTCATGCTGCGGCCCAACATTCAGTACATCGTTCACCCAGGCGGTACCAGCGAGAACAAGAACGTCGTGGTGCTTGGATTGAAGGCGTGGATCAAGTTCTGATCGCTTGCGTGTCGAGCCGCAGCGGACTCGTCGTTCGAGCTGGGAACGACCCTCCTGGCCGGTTCGCTAAGCTGAAGGAGGCGCAGGATCTGAAGGCCCGCGCGCGCTTGGGCTCCTTGTTGGTGGATGATCACGGTCGCGAACGCCGCGGCGCCGGAGGTTTCGCTGAGCTTCCTCTTCTATGGCGGGATCGTCGTGCTGCCCGTCATCGCGCTCTACACGATCGGTGTTTACTGGGTCTTCCGCGGCAACTGGACAACACGCTGATGGTCGCACCGGAGGACGGCTACGTCATCAATCTGCAGGTGCGGCCAGGCATGGTCGCCGGCGATATTCGTTTGGGTGCGATCGCGTCGTTCATCGTCGATGCCGATCGGTATCTGCTGGCCAACTTCTTCCAGGAAAATCTCAAGTACGTGAAGCCGGGACAACCGGTCGAGGCGGCACTCGACCTCTACCCGGGGCAGATCTTTAGCGGCAAGGTCGAAGCCATCTGGCATGGCAGCGGGGCAGGGCAGATGCTGCCGAGCGGGACGCTGCCGAATTTCTCCTATGTGCCGAAGGAAATTCCGCAAGGTCAGTTCGCGGTGGCGATCCGGATGGATGATCCGGATCAGTCCAAGTTCCCGATCGGCACACAGGGTCGGGCGGCGATCTATACCAACCCGAGTAGTGCCTTCTCCGTCCTGCGCAAAATCGCCATTCGCGCCTACACGTGGTTCAACTGGATATATCCGTTCTCCGGCTGATGAGAGCGCTCGTTGTCATCGCTGCGGCAGTGCTCGCCGGGTGTGCGCTGAAAGCGCCCATCACGCACACCGAATTGGTGGATCAGGCATTGCCGCAGGGGACGCACATTCCTCCCTCCTGGAAGGCCGCGAGAGATACGGGACGGGTGGAGGATGACTGGCTCAAATCGTTCAACGATCCCATGCTCGATGCCATCGTCGCGGAGGCCATCGCGAACAATCTCGATCTTAGCCAGGCGGCCGACCGGGTGATTATTGCCCAGCAGAATGTCATCGTGGCGGGGGCGCAGCTCTTGCCTCAAGTCGGCGTGCAGCTTGCTGCTGCCACCGTGCGCGACAAGGATCAGGACAGCAACTTCAACTCCTCGCACGTGTACGCAAGCGTTGCGTGGGAGCTCGACATCTGGGGTCGGCTGCGCGCCCAGCGCGCGGCGTCTGAGGCGGCCTACGAGGCCACCGCGCTCGATTACGCCTTCGCACGTCAGTCCCTCGCCGCTCTCACCGCAAAGAGCTGGTATCTCGCCATCGAGACACGACAACTCGTGGGGCTCGCCGAGCAAAGCGTGAAGGTCTTCAGCGACCTGCTCGAACTGACACAGGTTAGGCGGTCTGCGGGCAAGGACTCGGACCTCGATGTGGTGTTCACGCGTGCCCGGCTCGAAACGGCGCAAAGTGCGCTCGAGGAGGCCCGCGAAGCTTATGGCGAAGCTCGGCGCTCGCTCGAAGTGCTGCTTGGGCGCTATCCCCCCGCAGAGCTCGAAGTCGCGTCGGACTATCCGCCGCTGCCTCCGCCCGTCGGGGCTGGGGTACCCGCATCGCTTCTGGAGCGTCGCCCCGACATTATTGCGGCAGAGCGCATAGTGCTCGCGGCGTTCCGCCAGCAGGAGGCAGCGACGCTCGCCCTGTTGCCGGATTTCGCCATTTCGCTCACCGGAGGGCGGTTGGGGAGCCAGGTCCTTTCATTGCTCCGCCTCAATCCCTGGTTCGCGGCTGCCGGGATCGGCGTATCGATCCCGATCTACGAGGGCGGTGCGCTGCGGGCGCAAGTCGCGATCGCCACCGCTCAGCAGGCGCAAGCGGTAGCCCGATATGGCTCGGTTGCGCTGAACGCGTTCCGGGAGGCAGAGGACGCGCTCGCGAACGAGCAGCTGCTCGCAAACCGCGTACCGTTTGAAAGCCGTGCCCTTGCTGATCGCACGGCCGCAGTGGAGATCGCCACGATTCAGTATCGCGCGGGTCGCCGCGATCTATTGTGGGTCGCCCAGCTGCAGTCTGAGCAGATTGCAACCGAGTCAGCGCTGATCAAGCTGAGAAGTCTCCAGGGTGCAAACCGTATTCGACTGCATCTCGCGCTAGGGGGTAGCTTCGATGCTTCGCCCGCTGCGACCTTCCCGAACCTAAGCGCAAGTCAACCACCGACCAAGGCAGAACAATGAACCACGCGACACCAGGGTTCACGCAACTCTGACGCTCGTCGCTTCTCACTCGCCGTAGCAGACCAAAGAGAGAAACACGGTAGGCGGTCGCGAGCGGCGTGCCGATCCTCGCGCTCGACATGTACGAGCACGCGTACCACATCGACTTCGGCGCGAACGCCAAGGCGTACGTGGATACGTTCCTGCGCAACGTGGACTGGCCGGCGCTCGAGCTGCGCTACGAGGACGCGCGCAAAGTGTCGGGCCCGCGCCCGCTGGAGCAGCCGGAGTTCGGCGACGCCCAGGGCATCGGTGTCGAGGAAGTGCGCGACATGATCGCCTCCGGCAAGCCGGTGCAGGTGATCGACGTGCGCCCGCGGGCTGCCGTTTCGCGCACGCAGGACATCGCAGAGGGCATCCGATGGCGCGATCCCGAGCAGCTTCAGCAATGGATCGGCGAGCTGTCGAAGTCAGAACCGGTGGTCGTGTACTGCGCGTACGGCTTTCACGTTGGTTGCAAGACCGCCATCAAGTTGCGCGAGGCGGGCTTCGACGCGAAGTACATCAACAGCGGCCACTCGGGCTGGAAGGCGATCGGTCACCCCATCAAGATGAACACTTAGCCGGTGACGACGCTTATGGCGAGGATTGAACATGCTTAAATCAGACTACCTCCTTATCGGCATCGCAAGCCTCTTGCTCATAGCCGTCAACTGGCTAGCATTTCATGATTTTCGCGAACCACACACGGCGCGCGATTGGTTGATGCTGTTTGCATCTGTGCTGGTATTCATCCATTTCGCCAGAGTATTGCGCAAGACGGGGTAACAGCAGGTCGCGTCTACCTTTGGAATCCGAGGCCAGAGCAAGAAGCAACACATACACAGCATCATGGCGCTCATTCGTCCGAGAGAAGTGCGGCACTGATCCAACCGTTGTGGGCCGAAGATGGATCTCACGTCCGTCGCCGACCGGGTCAGGAGGAGACCTCCTGTAGGCCCAAGGTCCAATTGCTGACCCAGGCGGCGGCGCCTATCCTGCGGCCCGAACCGGGGAGGTCAAACCCCGAGAGCCGGAGGCTGCGCGTTCCGCTCGTGAAACGACAACGATTCGCCGGACGAGGACTGGTAGGGACGGTCCGCTCGCGAGGTTTGGATACCGTTCAAGGCCGCTGCAAGCAATGTGGCCCATTCCGAAGGTGAAACAGAAAAGGGGAATACACCATGCGACTTACCTTCCTCAAGGTCTTGAATCGCGAGAAGAGAAAGCTGCTGATCCGAACATCCGCCGCGCTCTGCGCCGCGCTTGTCGCGATGGGAGCGCACGCGCAAGCCAAGCGACCCAACATTGTCTTCATCATGGGCGACGACATTGGCTGGTTCAATATCGGCGCCTATCACCAGGGCATGATGGCGAGCAGGACCCCAAACCTGGACCAGCTCGCCGCTGAAGGCATGAGGTTCACCGACTATTACGCCGAGGCAAGCTGCACCGCGGGCCGGGCGAACTTCATCACGGGCGAGATTCCCTTCCGCACCGGGCTCACGACGGTCGGTCAGGCCGGCTCACCGCTCGGCATACCGGACGAGGCGCCGACGATCGCGACGGTGTTGAAGTCGATGGGCTATGCGACAGGTCAGTTCGGCAAGAACCATCTCGGCGACCTGAACCAGTTCTTGCCGACGGTCCATGGCTTCGATGAGTTCTACGGCTACCTCTATCACCTCGACGCCATGGAGGATCCCTGCCATCCCAACTACCCACAGGACCTCAGGGACAAGGTTGGCCCGCGCAACATGGTGCATAGCTGGGCCACCGACAAGGATGACCCGACGGTGCAGCCGCGCTGGGGCAAGATCGGCAGGCAGAGGATCGAGGATGCCGGTCAACTCTGTCCGGATCGAATGAAGACCGTGGACGACGAAATCCTGGCGAACGCACTCAAGTTCCTGGACAAGGCGAGAAAGGATGGCAAACCGTTCTTCCTTTGGCTGAACCCCACCCGGATGCACATCGTGACGCACTTGTCGGAGAAGTACGAGAAGATGCGCACCCCGCAGAACAACTGGTCCATTTCCGAGGCGGGCATGGCGCAGCTCGACGACATCGTCGGCTCGGTCATGAAGTACCTCAAGGACAATGGCCTGGAAGGCGACACGATCATTGCCTTCTCCACCGACAACGGCGCTGAGAACTTCACTTGGCCCGATGGCGGTCAAACCCCGTTCGCCGGAGGCAAGGGAACCGTGATGGAGGGAGGTTTCCGTGCGCCGATGATCATCCGCTGGCCCGGTAAAGTTCCTGCCGGTAAGGTGGAAAACGGCATCGTGTCGGGACTGGACTGGTTCCCGACGTTCGTCGCGGCCGCGGGCAATGCGAACATTGTCGAGGAATTCAAGAAGGGCAAGCAGATCGGCGGCCGGACTTACAAGGTGCATCTGGACGGCTACAACCAGATGGACCTGATCACGGGCAAGGGGCCGTCGAAGCGGCACGAGGTCTTCTACTTTGCCGAGACGACGCTCGGCGCGGTCCGGATCGACGACTTCAAGTACCGCTTTATCGATCAGCCGAACGGCTGGCTGGGCGGCACGGTCAAGCCCGACTGGCCGATCCTCGTCAACCTTCGGCTCGATCCGTTCGAGCGGACGGGCCTGACTGGATCGCTGGCCTTTTACAACTGGTACGTGTTTGAGTTCTGGCGTTTCGTGTTCGTGAAACAGGAGATCGCCAAAGCTGCCCAGACCCTCCTGGACTTCCCGCCGATGCAGAAGGGCGCCAGCTTTAACCTGGAAGCACTCAAGGCCGAACTTGAGAAGAAGATGCAGGACGCGAAGGCAAAGGCAAGCCAGTAAGTCACTTCGCTCGTGGCGGCCCATCGAATGGGGCCGCCACCACGCCTGTTGCGGAAGCGGACATCAACAGCTATTTCGGTCCGGATGCGCCCGCAGGAGGGAGCGGTGGGGCGAGAAGGCCGCTCTCGGCGACCGGCTGCGGTGCGAGTTGGTCGGCTTCGTTCACCCACCCGCCCCCCATTGCCCGGTAAATGCTGACGAGCGACGCGAGGAGTTGCGCGCGTGTCGCCGCCAGGACAAGCTCCTCGGGAAAGAGACGCTCCTCGGCCTGGAGGACCGTGGAGTACGGCGAGTAGCCGCCGTCGTACCTGAGCTGGGCGAGCTCCGAGTATTCCTGCAGGGCCTTGACCAGACGCTCCTGGGCGACGAGCATCTCAGTCGGCGCGGGCGGAAGGCGCGGAAGACGGGAGATCGTGCTGCCAGCCGCCGCCAAGCGCGCGGTAGAGCTGCACGATATTGGTCAGCTGACTAACCTGGGTTTGCACCAGCGCCTGCTGCGACGCATAGAGCTGCTCCTCGGCCTGCAGCACCTCGAAGTAGCTCGCCAGCCCCACCAGATAGCGATCGAGCGAAAGCTCGACCGCGGACGCAAGCTCGTTCACGGCACGCTCGCGCTGCACGCGGACCTCCCGGAGCTTCTCCTGCCCGACGAGCGCGTTCGAGACTTCGGCGAGTGCATTGAGCACCGTCTGCTCGTAATTGGCTTTCGCCTGCTTCCAGCGCGCCTCCTGCGCCTCGTACTCCCCGGTCAGCTTGCCACCGCTGAAGATCGGTCCGACCAGGCCGGCGCCGAAGCCCCAGATGGTGCTCGAGCCGTTGAGCACGCTGTTCACGTGGGTGCTCTGCCCGCCGAAGAGGCCGGTCAGGCTCAGGCTCGGGAAGAAGTTCGCCTTGGCGACGCCGATGCGCGCGTTCTCCGCGATCAGCTGTTCCTCGCTCTGTCGGACGTCGGGGCGGCGCTCGAGCAGCTGGGAGGGCACGCCGGCCGGAATCGACGGGGGGGCGCTGTGTGCGGTGAGCTTCTCGCCGCGCGGAATCGGTCCCGGGGCGCGCCCGAGCAGGATGCTCAGCAGGTTCTCGGTGTCGGCGATCGCGCGTTCGAGCTGCGGAATGTTGCCCTCGGCATTGGCGAGCTGCGCCGCCGCGCGGTTCACGGGCAGCAGGCTGGCAGCACCTCCTTGCTGCTTGTCCTTGAAGAGCGTCAGGGTCTTGCGATAGAGCCCCACGGTCTCGCGGGCGATTTCGAGATCGCGATCGAGCGCCAGCAGCTGGAAGTAGCCGGTGGCGACCCCGCTCAACAGCGTGATCATTACCCCGCGCTGGAAGTCCTCGGTCGCCAGCATTTCCGCCTGCGCCGCCTCGGTGGCGCGCCGGACCCTGCCCCAGATGTCGAGCTCCCAGCTCAGACCAACGCTGCCGGCGTACGTGTTGTAGGTGACGCTGTCGATGCTCGTCTGCGTCACGACCGGGCCGCTCACGCGTGCGGCACCGGCTTTGTAGCCGAGCTGGGGGAAGATCGGCGAATGCACGACCTTGACCTGGGCCTGCGCCTGCTCGACGCGGGCGACCGCCTGGCGCAGGTCGAGGTTGTTCGTAAGGGCCTGCTGAACGAGCCCTTGGAGCACCGGGTCGCTGAACACCTCCCACCACGGGAGATCGCCGAAGGAAGCGGCCTCCCCCGAGCCCAGTTGGCCGCGGTAGGACTGCGGCACTTCCAGCGGCGGTCGCTGGTAATCCGGCCCCAGCATGCAGCCGCCAAGCAGCGCGAGCGGGAGGACGAAGACACCCAGGCCGGGTTTCATGGCGGACTCAACGCTTCTCGGTCTTTTCCGGGGCGCTGGGTCCCGAGCCCGCTCCGCTACCCGCTGTCGCTGCCGGAGACGCTCGCGCCGGCCCGCCGCGCTCGGCAAGCCGCTGGATCGCCGCGTAGCCGAACGGGATCAGGAAGATCGCGATCACCGTCGCGGCGATCGCGCCGCCCACCACCGTCGTGCCGAGGATCTGCCGCGACAGCGCACCCGACCCGCTGGCGAACACGAGAGGCAGCGTGCCGAGCATGAACGCGAACGCCGTCATCAGGATCGGCCGGATGCGCAGCGCGGCCGCGGTCAGCGCAGCATCCTCGATCGACTTCCCTTTCGCGTGCTCGTCGCGCGCGTACTCGACGATGAGGATCGCGTTCTTGGCCGCAAGACCGATGATCATGATGAGGCCGATCTGCGCGAACGTGTCGTTCTCGAACAGACGCAGGGCAAGGGCCGCGTACGCGCCGAGGACCGCGATCGGCGTGCTGACGAGGACCGCGGCCGGCAGCGACCAGCTCTCGTACTGCGCTGCGAGGATCAGGAAGACGAAGATGAACGCCAGCGCGAAGATGACCACCGGCGAGACGCCCTCGGCCGCGGCCTTCTCCTGGTACGACATCCCCATGTACGCGAAACCCATGTCGCTCGGCAGCTCCTCGTTGACGATCCGCTCCAGGATCGCCATCGCCTGATCGTTGCTCACTCCCCGTCGCGTCTCGATGTTGAACTGCGCGGACTCGTACTCGTTGAAGCGCAGCGTGAATTCCGGGCCGGTCGTCTCCCTTAGCGTCACTAGCGCCGACAGCGGGACGCTCTTACCTTCCGCGTTCTTCACGTAGAAGTACTGCAGGTCGTCGACGGAGTCCCGGTATTCGGCGTCCGCCTGCACGTAGACCTGCCAGGTGCGACCGAACCGGTTGAAGAGGTTGATGTAGGTGCCGCCATAGAACGTCTGCAGCGTCGAGTACAGGTCCTTCAGCGCTACCCCCTGCGCGCGCGCCTTGTCGCGGTCCACTTCCGCGAAGATCTGCGGCACCGAGGGCTGGAGCGTGGTCAGGACCCGCGCAAATTCGGGGCGCTTGCTGACGATTTCCTGGAACTTGCGCGCGTTCTCGGCCAGGTAGGCCGTGCCCTTGCCGCTCCGGTCCTGCAGCATGAACGTGACGCCTCCGGCGGTCCCGATACCCGGGATCGGCGGCGGCGAGAACACAAAGGCGACTCCGCCGGTCACTGCCGCGAGCCGCTTGTTGAGATTGTCAATAAGGCCGAAGTACTCGGTCTCCGGCGTCTTGCGCTGATCCCACGGCTTCAGCGAGATGAAGAAGAACCCGTCGTGCGTCGTGCTCACCGTCGCCAGGATCGTGAAGCCGGCGACCGCAGTCACGTACTCCACGCCGGGCGTCTCGCTGATGATCTTTTCTGCCTGCCGCATGACTTCGGTCGTGCGCTCTAATGACGCAGGGGCCGGCAGGCCCACGCCCCCGAAGAGGAAGCCGTTGTCCTGGGGCGGAATCAGTCCGCCGGGCAGCCTGCTGCCCAGCCAGCCGGCGGCGACC
>Ga0126383_10001761_pt1 | contig 13609 bp, 10 predicted proteins | sample PanSoiMetPlot_35_FD_96882 | JGI IMG/M metagenome (GOLD analysis project Ga0126383, IMG submission 96882) | Tropical forest soil microbial communities from Panama - MetaG Plot_35 | ecosystem: Environmental > Terrestrial > Soil > Tropical forest > Bulk soil | place: Panama | collected 2016-02-17
GTATTGTTCGACGCTGTCGCGGCGCTGTTTGACCAGGGATTGCAGAACCTTGATCGCCTCTTCGTCGGTGAGCGCGGACATTTTGTCGATCTCGCGGTTCTTGAGCGCGGTCTTGACCATGCGCAGGGTCGAGAGCCGCTCGGAGTCTTTGCTCTTCATCGCCGCTTTCAAATCTTCGTTGATCCGATCCAGAAAAGTCATTTCCCTACCACCTTTCAACAACTGGTACAGTGCCGCGCGCGTCAGCAAGCGGCGGCGTGCAGGATCAACCGCTTGCTGACGCGCGCGGCACTGTACCGTGCTTTATAGGTCGCGCGCGCGCGGCTGTCAAATACGGCCGCCGAAGCCGCGTTGCGGCGCCTGATGAAATTTGTTAGTCTCTGAAACTTGAAAATCGCAAGCGAAAGCATATGAAGTACACAAAAGAAATCCTGGAAACGGTCATAAAAGATTGCGTTTCAGTCGCAGGAGTTCTAAGGAGCCTTGGGCTAAAAGAAGCTGGAGGCGCGCACACTCATATATCGCGGCGAATCAGGGAATTCGGGATTGACACTTCGCACTCCCTTGGCCAAAGGGCTAATTATGGCCCAAACCATAAAGGACCCCGAAAGACCCATTGGCAAGAAGTCCTCGCGCTTCGTGAGCGAGGACGGCGACAGAAGGCGTATATTTTGAGAAGGGCTTTGATCGAGTCGGGGAGGGAATATAGATGCGAAGTGGAAGGGTGTCTGAATTGACGAGTAGCGCTAAGTTTTCCCGAGCTTATCGAAAGGGAAAGAAAGGCCCTGTGGCGGAATAGGTAGACGTCTTCGGCTTAGAACCGAAGGCCCTTCGCGGGCGTGAGGGTTCGAGTCCCTCCGGGGCCATTCCCGTGTTGCGAGGCATAGGGGGCGAACCCTCCTTTTCGCGTCAAGATCATTGATCAATAATTCTGTTCCCAATTCGACTCATCCGCCTGCGAGCGATCCCCATTTTGCGTCAGGAAAGACGTGAGGAAAGGTAATTAAAATTGAAGCTGCAAGTCGCAGTCACTGATCTCTCCCAATGCCGGAAGGACCTCGTGGTCGAAGTCCCCGCTGAAGAGGTCAAAGCGGCGTTCGAAAAGACCTATGACGTCTACGCGCGCCACGTGAAGATACCGGGATTTCGCCCCGGCCGCGCGCCACGCGGGGTCGTCAAACAGCGTTTCGGCAAAGAGGCGAAAGACGAAGTCGTTAAGAACCTGGTCCAACACGCGCTGGAGCACGCCGTCGCCGACCACAATCTCAACGTAGTCGGTAGCCCGCAGATTGACGATCTCACGGTCGGCGAGGATGAGCCGATGAGGTTCAAAGCGACGCTTGAAGTTCTGCCTGAATTCGAGCTGAAAGAGTACAAAGGTCTGAAATTGACCAAACGGATCGAGCGCGTGACCGATGAAGACGTCGAGAAAGCGCTTGAACGCTTCCGCCAATCCGCGTCCGAATTCGTCCCGGTGGAAGGCCGGCCTTCGCAGGATGGCGACTTTGTTTCAGTCAACCTGGTCGGTAAGTACGTCGAATCGCCGGGAGAAGAGGATTTGAAAGCTGATGACGTGCAGATCGAGATCGGCGCCACAGGCGTCCAGTCCGAGTTCAGCGAGAATCTGCGCGGCGTGAAGGCCGGCGATGCGCGCGAGTTCCGCGTCGTATACCCGGATGATTTCTCATCCGAGGGATTGGCTGGCAAAACGCTCGACTTCACCGCGACCGTTGTCGCGGTGCGCGAGAAAGAGACGCCGGAACTCGACGACGAATTCGCGCGGGATTTCGGCGACTACGAAACCCTCCAACAGTTGCGCGACAAGATTCGGGAAAGTCTGTTGGCGTCCGCTGAGGCGCGCGCTGAGACCAGGCTTCGGGATGAAGCGGTGGATCGGATCCTGGAAGACTACGACTTCGAGGTTCCATCCGCGCTGGTTGATCCGCAGGCCGCCGAGCGCACCCGCGAATTCGCGTACATGCTGATGCGTAACGGGGTTCCTCCGCGGACAATTAAAGAGATCAACTGGGAGGAGCGAATGAACGAGGCCAGACCACAGGCGGCGCGTGATCTTCGGCTGTCGTTTGTCCTCTCCAAGATCGGCGAGGCGGAGAAGATCGAGATCAGCAGACGGGAGGTTGACGCCGAGATCGAGAGGATGGTCCAGATGGCCCAGACGGAGAGGGGGGGCGGCGAACCCGCGGATCAATTGAGGGCTCGCTTGACAAAGGATGACTCGCTTTCTAGTATCGAAAACAGGCTGCGCTATCAAAAGGCGTTGGAAGCGGTTGTAAACCACGCTCAGGTCACGGTTGAAGAGTTCACCGAAGATCGGAATCAGGCTCAGTCTCTACCAAATCAAGCGTTATGATTAATCCACAATCTCACTTAGTGCCCATGGTTATCGAGCAGACGCCGCGCGGCGAACGCGCTTTCGACATTTATTCGCGCCTGCTCAAGGACAACATCATTTTCATCGGGGTTCCGATTGACGACATCGTGGCCAACCTGGTCGTCGCGCAAATGCTCTTTCTCGAATCGGAAGACCCGGATCGGGAAATCTCACTTTACATCAATTCACCCGGCGGCTCGGTGACCGCCGGTATGGCGATTTACGACACCATGCAATTCGTGCGATGCCCCGTGACGACCTTCTGCATCGGACAGTGCGCCTCAATGGCGGCCGTCCTGCTGACCGCCGGGACTAAGGGGAGACGTTTCGCTCTTCCCAATTCGCGGATTCTGATCCATCAACCGCACGCCGGCGGAATTTCAGGTCAGGCCAGCGACATCAAGATCGCGGCGGAAGAGATCCTGCGCCTGCGTGAACGGATTAACGAAATCCTTGCTTATCACACGGGCAAGCCGGTCGAGCAGATCGAGAAGGATGTGGATCGCGACCGGATTATGAGCGCGATGCAGGCCAAGGAATACGGCCTCATTGATCAGGTGATCAAGCACAGAGAGTGAAACCCGGCGCCGCGAGAACCTTATGAACGAGAGTACCCCCTCAGTCACCCCTCATTCTGACTTCGGCGGGAGCCTGATCACGAAGCCGCAAAAGGTAGTCTTGCGGTGCTCCTTCTGTGGTCTGGGTGAGGGCGAAGTCGCGCGACTCTTTGAAGGGCATTCCGGCTACATTTGCGACGAATGCGTTGATGTCTGCGTTCAGTTGTTACACGATTACCGCGAGATGGGCATCAGGCCCCCAAAACTCGATCGGCCCTGGTACAAAAAATTATTCGCCGACGGCGGCTCCCAGGTCGGACAGTGCAGCTTCAACGTCCACGACCGAAATAATCCGCAAGGGGCGCGGCTATTCCCCGGGGTCAGCGCGCAGATTTGTGACAAATGCATCCGCGCCTGCGAGGTTCTTAAATCCAGTCTGGCGCTCAGCGGTTGAATTTTTACCGGACCCCGTCGCCCCTGGCTGCTTGCGCGCGTTTAAACACTTGTTTATGATTTCGTTCGCAACCCCCGTTCAAGGTTGCTATCAATAACTAATGCCCACATTACATCCTGATGCGGAGGCCAAACGGTGATGAGAAGAGGTGACGACACTTTACGCTGTAGCTTCTGCGGCAAAAGCCAGAATGAAGTCAGAAAGCTGATCGCAGGCCCCACCGTTTACATCTGCAACGAGTGCATTGATATCTGCATTGAGATCATCAGTGACGACGCCCAGCAGGAAGCCGCCGCCGCGCGTCCGCCGCTTCCCAAACCGTCGGAGATCAAGACCTTTCTCGACGAATACGTGATCGGGCAGGAAGACACGAAGAAGAAGCTCGCCGTCGCCGTTTACCAGCATTACAAGCGGATCGAGATGATGAAGCGGCGCAGCGATGTCGAGATTCAAAAATCGAACATCCTGTTGATCGGGCCGACCGGCACCGGCAAAACGCTGCTCGCGCAAACCCTGGCGAGGATGCTCAAAGTCCCGTTCACCATTGTTGACGCCACGACGCTGACCGAGGCCGGTTATGTCGGAGAAGACGTCGAAAATATCATCCTGAAATTGCTGCAATCGGCCAACGGCGATGTCGAGCGCGCCCAGCATGGCATCATCTATATTGACGAGATAGACAAAATCTGCCGCAAGGACGAGAACCCCTCGATCACGCGCGACGTTTCCGGCGAAGGCGTGCAGCAGGCGCTATTGAAGATTCTCGAAGGCACGGTCGCCAACGTCCCGCCGCAGGGCGGGCGTAAACATCCGCACCAGGAGTTTTACCTGGTCGACACGACCAACATCCTGTTTATCTGCGGCGGCGCTTTCGTCGGACTCGACAAAGTGATTCAGCGACGCATCGGGCAAAAAGGCATGGGGTTCCACGCCAACATCCGCCCGATGAATCAGACGCGCGCCGCTTCAGGACTGCTTCAGCAGGTTCAACCCGAAGATCTGATCAGATACGGGCTGATCCCCGAATTCGTCGGGCGGCTCCCCGTAGTCGGCACTTTGCACGAACTCGATGAAGCCGCGATGATCGAAATTCTCACTCAACCGAAGAACGCGTTGACCAGACAGTATCAGAAGCAGTTTGAGTGGGACGGCATCAAATTGCGCTTCACCGAAGACGCTTTACGCGCGGTGGCGCGACAGGCCTGCGACCGCAAAGTCGGCGCGCGCGGTCTGCGGATGATCCTGGAAGAGTTGATGCTCGAAGCCATGTACACGCTTCCGAGCCAGAAGAAAATGAAAGAGCTAGTTGTAACCGCCGAGATGGTCGTCGATCGCCGTGTGATCTTTCCACTTGAAAAAGCAGGTTGAATCGCACGAGAGCTCCCAACCACGTCACATCAGTCATAGCTGCGCAAGGCTGTGACGATTTCCCTCAAATTATCGAAGTCAATGCTTTGCGCCGACAGGCGCGGGCGGCGCATGTACTCCACGAGCTTGTATAGAGTTTGGACGAATTACGAGGATTAACTGGCAATGCAGGAATTTCACGATAGCACTCCCAGCGACGTCGCCAATTACCCGATGGTTCCGATCCGCGAAGTCGTTATTTTCCCTCACACCAAAGCGGCTTTTACCATCGGACGGCCCTCTTCGGTGCGAGCTCTTGAAGAAGCCCTTGCGACAGATCGGATCATCTTCCTGGCCACCCAGCATGACGCGACCGTTGACGACCCGGCGCCGGATCAAATTTACCAGGTCGGCACGCTGGCATACATCGCCAACTCCCTGCGCAAACCCGAAGAAGCTACGATTAAGGTTCTGGTCGAAGGCCGTGAGCGCGCCCGAGCCGTCCGCGTCGAAGAAAGGGACGGGTTCTATCTGGCGACACTGCGCCGCGCGCCGGTCACGCCTGAAAATAACAAGCGCGTCGCGCCGCTGGTTTCGCGCATCGTTTCGCTGGTCGAGCAATACCTGAAGATCGCGCAGGACGGCAATCCGGATCAGATCCATGCCGCGTTGCGCGCGGCCGATCCGAGTCAATTAGTCGACCAGCTCGCCGACAAGATGAGGCTCGAGACCGCCGATAAACAAAGGCTGCTCGAAACCTATTCGACGCAGGAGCGGATGATGCGCCTGATCGAGATCATCGAGATCGAGATCGAGAAGCAGAACCTCGACCGCACGATTCAGACTCGCGTCAAACGGCAGATGGAGAAACAACAGCGCGAGTATTACCTCAACGAGAAGATCAAGGCGATTCACAAAGAGCTGGGGCGCAAGGACGAACGCGCCGAATACGACGAACTGAAGCAGAAGATCGAAGAGGCGGGGATGAGCGCGGAGGCTTACGACAAGGCGATGGGCGAGTTGAAGCGCCTGGAGCAGATGCCTCCGATGTCCGCCGAGTCAACCGTTTCCCGCAATTATCTCGACTGGCTGATCGGCGTGCCCTGGAGCAAACGCAGCGAAGAGATCCGCGACATCGGCCACGCGAGCGATGTTCTTGAAGCCGATCATTACGGCCTTGAAAAAGTGAAGGAGCGTATCCTGGAATATTTGGCCGTTCGCCAGCTGATTGAAAAGCCGCGTGGCTCGATCCTCTGCTTTGTCGGCCCCCCGGGCGTCGGCAAGACGAGCCTGGGTCGTTCGATCGCCAAGGCGACGGGCCGTCAATTCGTCCGCCTGTCATTAGGCGGGGTGCGCGACGAGGCCGAAATTCGCGGCCATCGCCGGACCTACATCGGCGCGCTTCCGGGGCAGATCGTTCAAATGATGAAGAAGGCCGGCGTCATCAATCCGCTCATCCTGCTCGATGAAGTCGACAAGCTCGGGCACGATTTTCGCGGCGACCCGTCCGCCGCGCTGTTGGAAGTTCTTGACCCCGAGCAGAACCACACGTTCCACGACCATTACCTCGACGTCGAGTACGATCTTTCGCAGGTCATGTTCATCGCGACCGCGAATGTCTTGCACACGATCCCTCATGCCCTGCAGGATCGTTTGGAGATCATCAGGCTCGCCGGTTATACCGAGCGCGAAAAGATGGAGATCGCCAAGCGTCATCTGGTCAAAAAACAGGCCGGAAACAATGGGCTGAAAGAGGAGCAGGTCGTTTTCACCGATGACGGGCTGAAAACGATCATTGAATACTACACTCGCGAAGCCGGCGTTCGTAATCTCGAACGCGAGATCGGTTCGATCTGCCGCAAGGTTGCGCGCCGCCTGGTTCAGGATAAAGAGGGCGGCGCCGATGGATTTCCGCACATTGTGGATGCGGCGGCGGTGAAAAAGCTGCTCGGCCCCACGAAATTCCGGGCGCAGCGCGCGATGGAGCGAAATGAGGTCGGATTGGCGAACGGTCTGGCCGTGACCGAGATCGGCGGGGATGTGATGCAGATCGAGGCGACGCTTGTCGAAGGGACGGGCAAAATCACCCTGACCGGCAAGCTCGGCGACGTCATGCAGGAATCGGCGCAGGCGGCGATCACTTACGTCCGTTCGCGCGCCGCTGAACTGGGGTTGGCGGCGAGCTTCCATAAGAATTTCGATCTGCACGTCCACGTTCCAGAAGGCGCGATCCCGAAAGACGGCCCGTCGGCCGGCATCACCATGGCGACGGCGATGGCGTCAGTGCTGACGCGCATCCCGGTCCACAAGGATGTCGCGATGACCGGCGAGATCACTCTGCGAGGCAAAGTGCTCCCCATCGGCGGGGTGAAGGAAAAGCTCCTGGCCGCCCATCGCGCCGGCGTCACGACCATCATCATTCCGAAGGAGAATGAGAAAGACCTGGCCGAGGTTCCCTCCGACGTGCTCGAAGCGTTGCAAATCAACGCCGTCGAGACCATGGATGAGGTTTTGCAGATCGCCCTGGAGCGATTGCCGTCGCCTCGTCCGGACGCGAATCTCGAAATTTCCGCCCCGATCTGGCAACAAACGCCGCCCGTGGCCGGGACGGCGGAGGGCCCGCTGAGTTGATGAAATCAATTAGTTGAAAGGCGTCAGCGCAAAATTTATCGCTGCGGTCCAATCACCGGGATCATTTCCGAAGGACAGGCGGCCTGAGGTTGTTTTCACCGGTCGCTCGAACGTAGGCAAATCGAGTTTGATCAATAGCCTGCTGGGTGTGAAGGGGTTGGCGCGGACGAGTTCCACTCCGGGACGCACGCAATCAATCAACTTCTTTCTGATCAACGATGAGTTTTATTTCGTTGATCTACCCGGTTATGGCTATGCGAAGGCGTCGAAAGAAAACAGGCGCGCCTGGGGTAAATTGATCGAGAAATACCTTGCGGAACGCGAACAGCTTGTGCTATCTATTTTGGTCGTTGACGCTCGGCATGAGCCTTCCCCGTTAGACCTTCAGATGAAATCCTGGTTACAGCATTCTGGAATTCCGTATCTGGTGGTTTCGACGAAAGTTGATAAGCTGTCGTCTAACGAGCGGCGCCGGTCCCGCGAGCGCGCGGAACAGATTCTTGACACCAATCGTGTCGTTCCCTATTCATCGCTGACCGGAGAAGGCGCCAAACATATCTGGGGCGAAATTCGAGCCAGCGTCAAAAGACAATAATTAACCGTAAGAACTGAGACGGACATCCCCTGAATTGAATCGTATACGGCACTCACCAAGGCGGACTGATCTCTTGCATTGATTATCCCGGAATAGACAAGGAGTATTTCTTTCACCTGGTGTCGCTTGCGCCGCCCCCATTCGCGCGCGCGACGGTAATGACCACCCTAGAAAGCAGGGACCAAATCCTATGGCAGACAGAAACATAAGATCGAGAGATAGAGATAAAGACAGAGACGATGATGACCTGGAAGACTATGAAGCCTACGACGGCGACACACTTCTGGACATCGCCGATCTAAAGGAGATGAACATCTCCAAGCTGACGCAGATCGCGAAAGACTTGGAGGTTCCGGGCGCGACCGGCATGCGAAAGCAGGAGTTGATCTTCAAAATCCTGCAGGCGCAGACCGAAAAGTCGGGACTGATTTTCTCCGAAGGTGTGCTTGAGACGTTGCCTGACGGCTTCGGATTTTTGCGCGCCCCCGAATACAACTACCTTCCCGGCCCGGACGACATTTACGTCAGCCCGTCGCAGATTCGCAAATTCGACCTGCGCACGGGCGACACCATCTCAGGCCAGATTCGTCCGCCGAAAGAGGGCGAGCGTTATTTCGCGCTGATCAAAGTCGAAGCGATCAACTTCGAGCCGCCGGATGTCGCGCGCGACAAGGTCTTCTTCGATAACTTGACGCCGCTCTATCCGAACGAGCATCTGCGGATGGAGACCAATACGGAGAACCTTTCGGGGCGGGTGGCCGATCTGTTCACTCCGATCGGAAAAGGGCAGCGCGCGCTGATCGTGGCGCCGCCGCGCACCGGCAAGACGATGCTGCTGCAGACCATCGCCAACTCCATCTCCGAGAATCACCCCGAAGTCACGTTGATCGTTCTGCTGATTGACGAACGCCCCGAAGAAGTCACGGACATGCAGCGTTCGGTCAACGGCGAAGTGATCTCCTCGACCTTCGATGAGCCGGCTTCGCGCCACGTGCAGGTGGCCGATATGGTGATCGAAAAGGCGAAGCGTCTGGTCGAACACAAACGTGACGTGGTGATCCTGCTCGATTCGATCACGCGACTGGCGCGGGCTCATAACGCGGTCGTGCCGCCTTCGGGCAAGATCCTTTCGGGCGGCGTCGACTCGAACGCGCTGCAGCGTCCGAAGCGGTTCTTCGGCGCGGCCCGCAACATCGAGGAGGGCGGGAGCTTGACGATCATCGCCACGGCCCTGGTCGAAACCGGGAGCAGGATGGATGACGTAATCTTCGAAGAGTTCAAAGGCACAGGCAACCTGGAAATTCACCTTGACCGCAAATTGTCGGACAAGCGCGTCTTCCCGGCGATCGATCTGCAGAAATCGGGCACGCGCAAGGAAGAGCTCCTGATTCCGAAGAAGGACCTGGACCGAATCTGGGTCCTGCGTCGTGTGCTCAACCCGCTTTCGCCGGTCGAGCAGATGGAGCTCGTGCTTGAAAGACTGGAGAAGACAAAAACCAATGCGGAGTTTCTGTCTTCAATGAGTCAATAACGGCAATGAGTCAATAACGGCGATAAACACAATCAGGCGATCAAATAACCCGGCCACGCGGCTGTGCGAGGCCGGGTTTTCTATTGCGCGCGTGAGAACGCGCTCAGGATGCCCTTTTGACACATCCTGTTACTCCCATTAAACTCACGGTTGAACCGTTGATCGGAGGTAGTCGCGAGGGCGGCGCGCGCGCCGCAATTTATCGGCATTCTGTCGGTCCAATAAACGCCAAGTTGAGGAGTCAAAACGGTGGTGTATTTACCTTTTGTAGTTATCTTGTGCGCGATGATAGTGATCCACGAATTCGGTCATTTCATCGTCGCTAAGTTGCTGGGAATCCCGGTCGAAACCTTCTCTGTCGGTTTCGGACCGCGCCTGTTCGGTTTCAGAATCGGCGACACCGATTACCGTTTCAGCGCGATTCCACTCGGCGGTTACGTCAAATTCCGCGGCGAAAATATGGAGTTAATGCAGGGGAAGAGCGAAGGCTCAGTTGACGAATTCCTCTCGCAGCCGAAATGGAAACGCTTCCTGGTCGCCGTCGCCGGTCCCGTCTTCAACATCGCTACTGCGCTGCTGATCCCGACAGCCGCGATCCTGATCGGCTTTGAGGCTGACATCTATGACTCGCAGCAGGTCGTGATCGGCGAGGTCACGCCGGGTTCGACCGCCGAACAGTCCGGGTTGCAAAAAGGCGACCGGATTATCGCCTTCGACGATCAGAAGAATCCGACGTGGTCGTATTGGCGTGACAGAGTCATCACCAACCTCGGCGAAGACATTCCGCTGACTGTCGATCGCAACGGCCAGATCGTCCAACTGAAGTTGCGCCCGCGTGTCGAAACTCACGGCAAGGAGCAGGTTGGCGTTGTCGATCTTGAGCCGCCGCTCTCCTACATCGGCGTGGCGCAGGTGATGAAGAACACACCGGCGGAACGAGCCGGCCTGCAAGTCGGCGATAAGATCACCGCGGTCAACGGCGCGCCGGTCACCGGCTGGCATCAATTCCGCCGCATAATTCAAGAAGGCCGCGAAGTCGCTCTGACCGTTCAGCGAGGGCGGGAGACTCTGAAAATCAACAGCAGTCCGGAAAAACAACAAAATGATAGTTACTGGCTCGGCTTCTCCCGCATGTTCGAGACGAAGTTGCTGAAGACGAATTCACTTGCGACCGCGATGCGCTACGGCTGGGATTACAACCTGCGCGTCCTAAAATTCACGGGCGAAGTCTTCCAGCAGATTTTCAGAGGTCAGCGTTCGGCCAGTAACTCCGTCGCCGGACCGATCGGAATCGCGCGACAGACCGTCGACACATATAAGATAGATGGATGGGCTGGAGTCATTAGGCTAATGGGACTGCTCAGCCTGAGCCTCGGTATTTTAAACCTGTTCCCTATTCCGGTGCTCGATGGTGGCATGATCCTGCTGATCTTCATCGAATGGATTCTTGGCCTGGTCGGTTTGACCCTGACCATGAACTTCCGCGAGCGTTTCCAGCAGGTGGGTTTCGTGCTGGTGCTCTTGTTAATGGGATTCGTCATCATTAACGACTCCGTCAAGGTAGTCGAAGACTGGTGGAGTAAACCGCCGGCGCAGGAACAACAGAAGAAATAGCTAGCCGCCGAAAGACACGGGCGGTTCGGATTGAACATGAATGGGACTTATAAGTCCTTAGGACTTATAAGTCCCATTCATGTTCATGACGGACTCTTCTTCATGACGGACTCTTCCAGGGGTTTAAAATCTATGAGGCAGGAAGAAAAATTCGTTCGAGGCCTTGGTCTATTCGATTCGACGATGATTGTCGCCGGAGCGATGATTGGATCAGGCATCTTCATAGTCTCGGCTGAAATCTCCCGGCAGGTCGGCACCCCCGGATGGCTGCTGGTCGTCTGGCTGATCACGGGGTTGTTGACGCTCATCGGCGCGGTAAGCTACGGCGAACTCGCCGCGATGATGCCGAAAGCGGGCGGGCAATACGTCTATCTGCGCGAGGCCTTTTCGCCGATGTGGGGCTTCCTTTACGGCTGGACGCTGTTTCTGGTGATTCAGACCGGGACGATTGCGGCCGTCGCCGTGGGCTTCGCGCGTTACCTGGGTGTGCTCTGGCCGGCCATCTCCGAAAGCAATTACATCATCGCGCCGATTCATTTAAGCTCCGGTTACGCGGTCTCGCTTTCGACGACGCAACTCATAGGCGTATTGATGGTCGCCCTGTTGACCTGGATGAACACGCGCGGATTGAAGGTCGGCAAACTCGTGCAGAACATCTTCACCGTCACGAAGACAGGAGCGCTGATCGCCTTGATCGCGTTGGGAGTAACCGCCGGTTATCAGGCCGTAGCCGCAAACGCGAACTTCGGCGATCTGTGGACGGCGCGGGGCTCATTGCAGGATGTAGGGGCAGGGTTGACCGCGGCGACGGCCTTCGGATTGTTCGTCGCCATCTGCGTCGCCCAAACCAATTCGCTCTTTTCAGCCGACGCCTGGAACAACATCACTTTCACCGCGGGCGAAGTGAAAGACCCGCGCCACAACATCCCTCTCTCGCTCGCGCTCGGCACAACCTTAGTCATCGGTTTGTATCTGCTAGCCAACGTCTCCTATCTGACGACGCTGCCGCTCAGCGCGATTCAGCAGGCTCCGAGTGACCGCGTGGCTTCGGCGACCGCGGACGTGATTTTTCCTGGTTACGGCGCGGTGATTATGGCCGTGGCGATTATGATCTCGACGTTCGGGTGCACGAATGGACTGATTCTGGCGGGCGCGCGCGCTTATTACGCGATGGCGCAGGACGGTCTCTTCTTCCGTCCCGCGGGAGAGCTGAATCGCAACGCCGTTCCCGCGTGGGGATTGGTGATTCAGGGCGTCTGGGCGGTCATCCTGGTTCTGCCGCGCACGGTCAGACCCGACGGATCGTATGGCAATCTTTACAGCAATCTGTTGGATTACGTTATTTCCGCCGCGCTGATCTTTTACATTCTCACGATAGCGGGAATATACGCGCTGCGGCGCAAACAACCCGGCGCCGAGCGCCCTTACAAAGCGTTCGGCTACCCTGTCGTTCCGGCGTTTTATATCATCGGCGCCGCGGTGATTCTGGTCGTGCTTTTTATTTATAAAACCGCGACGACGTGGCCCGGGTTATTGATTATCTTGTCAGGCGCTCCGGCTTACCTGATCTGGCGCATCCAGGCGCGGAAACGAGCGGTCGCCGCTCAAAACTAAAATGAAAATCAACCACGAAGAAACGAAGAACGTGACGTCCTGAAACAATGAAAATCGGCGAGCGATGTACCGTAGGTTGTCCAACCTGCGGAGGTTTGATTAATGAATCGTTCAACTGTCATCAAGCGGCTTGGTTATGAAGCCCCGCAGGTTGGACAACCTACGGCGCATTTTAGGAGGATAAACACTAATGGCGGATGAGAAAAATGATTTGGGTGTGGCCGAATTCACCGCAGGCATTCGTGAACGAATCGGCGAAAATTCCGGCCTCGACGCCGTGATCAAATTCGCTTTCGACGAAGGCGGCGTAATCTTCATTGACGGTAAATCGGTTCCCAACGTCGTCAGCAACGAAGACCTTCCAGCTGAGGTCACGCTGAAGATGTCTCTCGACACGATGAACAAACTCTATCGCAAAGAGACCAACGGAATGATGGCCTTTATGTCGGGCAAAATAAAGCTCGAAGGAAATATGATGGTGGCGATGAAGCTGGATCAGATTCTGGGGTGACCATCCGCGAAGCGAGACAAAGAGTCACGAAGAATGTTCGTTTCTTCGTGACTCTTTGCGCGTCTTTGTGGATAGTTCTTATTTCGCGGCCAGACCTTTATTCTGTTCATCGAGCCACGTCTTGAGCGGCGCGAAGTAATCCAGGATCGCTGTCGCATCCATCTTTTCTTCGCCGGTCAGAGCCTTCAACGCTTCGGGCCATGGACGGCTCTGGCCCATCTCAAGCATCTTCTTCAATTTTTCGCCGACCTGTTTATTGCCATAGATCGAACAGCGGTTGAGCGGGCCTTTGAAACCGGCTTCGCGGCACATCGCCCGGTGAAATTGGAATTGCAGGATGTGCGCGAGGAAATAACGCGCGTA
>Ga0126383_10001762_pt1 | contig 13608 bp, 6 predicted proteins | sample PanSoiMetPlot_35_FD_96882 | JGI IMG/M metagenome (GOLD analysis project Ga0126383, IMG submission 96882) | Tropical forest soil microbial communities from Panama - MetaG Plot_35 | ecosystem: Environmental > Terrestrial > Soil > Tropical forest > Bulk soil | place: Panama | collected 2016-02-17
CCGCCTCGCGCGACGGGAAGACGTAGGCCGTGAGGAAGAGGATGCGCTGCAGCTGTCCACGGAAGCGATCGATCTGCGTCGTGTCCACGGGCACGCGATACTGGACCTCTTCGAGGAAGAGCTGGTTCTTGCTCAGCGCGTGCCACATCGAATCGACGTCCGCTTCCTGGGCCGGCGTCAGTTTCTCGCCCACTCGCTGCGCTTCCTGGGAGAGCAGCTCACGGCTCACGAGATCGTCCAGGAACACGCGATAGGCGGTCACGGGGTCGGGGGCGACAGGCCGCTGGGCGAGCGTGAGCTGGGTCCACTCGTCACGAAAGCCCTTGAGGGTGATGTTCCGGCTTCCCACGCGGGCGACGAGCGTGTCGCCCGGGGCGAGGGGCGGCGCCGTATAGGTCGGCGGCGAGGCGGGCTGCCGATGGGCCGTGCCCTTGTGCGCCGGCGGGGCGCTCTTCGCCGCCGGAGCGGAGGCGCCGACCCTCGCGGCCACGAGCAGGATGCCCAGGAGGCCCGCGAGGCTCGCTGCCATCTGCCGAGAAATACGCCCTGTTTGGTATGCGCGCCGGAGACGGAAAGCCATCGAATCGTCCTTTCGGGATCGGAAGCGGCGGGAAAGCGGGTGGCTAGAAAGAGCGGTCAAAAGCTCGAGCCCGATCGCAGAGCATCGAGTGCCCTGCGCAAATCGGCAGGCAGCGTCGTGTGCTGGATGCCATCCACGAGCGTGGCCTCGGCGGAGTCTTGGTGACCGGTCTGGAACTGGAGCCGCGCCAGATAGAGATACGGCGTGGGCTCCAGCGGGGTGAGAGACCGGGAGGCCTCGAATTCGGCCCGGCCCAGGTCCACGTGTCCCTCCCGCATGGCAATTATACCCAGATTCCGATGGGCCGCGCTCTGCAGGTCGGGAGTCCCTTTGGACAGCACCAGGGCCAGGTTCTGGCGCGCCTCGGCGAGGCTGTCGCGGCGCATGGCGATGCGCGCCAGAAGGAGATGGCCCGCCGCGTCCTCGGGATCCTCGCGGAAGAGCATCTGCGCCAAACGGGTCGCCCCGTCCACATCGTTGGCGTCCAGGGCCTGGTCGCCCCGATTCAGAAAGTCGGTGATCCGGCGAGTCTTTTCCGCCACCTGCACGGCCTCGCCCACGTCGAACGAAGCCGCCTTGGCTTCGTCGCTCTGAAGCAAGCGCAGCTCCATCGCCATGTCACCCGCGCGCGCCGTCTGCCCCTGGCGCGCGAGCGCGATACCGCCGGCGCCGGCAGCCCGTGCCAGGGCCCGCGGATCCACCCATCGCGCGAGCCCTTGGAGCGGATGGGGCTCGGCCAGGGTCCAGCCCTCGGACACCTCCGGGAGCTGGTAGAGATCGATGGGCGCCCGATACTCGATGTAGGGGCGATCGTCGGTATTGAGCGGGGCGGCCGGCAGGCGAGCCGCGACCTCGCGCACCAGACCCAGGTGAATCCCGGTGATGGCGCCGTCGCCGTCGAGCTGGAAGCGATGCAGATAGTGCTCCACGGGAGTCCCGGAGCCGCGCACGAAGAGACGCTCGGCCGGCACCTTGACTCCGGGCGGTGGTGCCACGAGCAGCATGTCGTAGTTCAGGAAGAACACTTCGCCCTGCGGGAAGACCTTGGCGAATGATGTCAGAAGCGAGGACTGGGCGAGCGGCGACAGCTCGTAGAACTGCACCCACTGGCAGAATACCCCGCGCGGCGTGAGCGCGGCCTGGACGCGGCGATAGAAATCGGTGGTGAAGAGATTGTTGACGCCGGCGATCCAGGGATTCGAAGGCTCCGAGACGATGACGTCGTAATGCCGGCCCGAGTGCAGGAGGTGCTGGCGGCCGTCCTCGAGAATCACTTCCAGACGCGGGTCGGCGAGCACAGTGTCATTCCAGGCGTCGAAGAAATGCGAGGCGCGAAGCACCTGGGGCTCGATCTCGACCATGGTGAGCCGGGCGGGATCGTGCGTCAGCGCGGCGCGCGCCGTCACGCCCGAGCCTTGCCCGATGACGCACACGCGCGCTTGCGGCGGCGCCCACAGCATGGGCACGTGGCCGAGCAGGACCTGTGTGGTCATGTCGGCACCCGTGCCCGCGTCGGGCTTGCCGTTGACGCGAAGATTGATGACGCCCGACTTGCCCTGGTGCACGGACACGACGGCCTGCAGGCCCTCGCGATAGAACAGAATGTGATCGTCGGCGAGCCGCGAATTCATGTTGGCGATCGCGCCTTCGGCCGTGCGGATGCCGTTGGTCCACAGAAACGCGGTGCGAAAGACGCCGAGCGTGAAGAGCGAGCGATTCCAGGGCGGAGCCAGGAGGATGGCGAGCCCGACCAGGGCGGCGAGCGGGACCACCAGCGCCTGGGTGCTGAGGGCCGGCTTTTGCCGGCGGCGGGCGCGAGCCGGCTTGCGCGATGCCTGACCCGCGGGAGCCGGCGGAGCGGGAACGGCCGTCGGCGTCCTCTCACGCTGGGCGCTCACCCGCCAGGCGACGAGCCCGAGCACCAGCGAGAGAAGCGTCGATCCCACCCAAGTGGCGTGGATTCCGATCCCCGGCAACAGGAGGAATCCCGCGGCCAGAGACCCGGTGAGGGTGCCGGCCGTGTTCACGGCGTAAGCCACGCCGGTCGCGCGTGCGCTCTCCAGTCGCCCCGCGGCCACGAGCCTCGTTCCCACCGGAAACAACGCCCCGAACGCGAGGCAGGGCAGAAACGTGACCAGCGAGGCGAGCCCGGTCTGGAGAAGGAAGAGAACCGGGAGCTCTCGGCGATGCTCCATGAGCGCGGTCAGGAAGAGACGCGGCAAGTTGGGCAGCGCCCAGAGTCCGGCGGCGGCTCCGGCCGCGGCGCCGACCTGCAGGAAAGCGAAGGCGCGCCATGGATTCGAGCTGTCGGCGAGCCGTCCGCCCCACAAGATGCTGCCGATGGCCAGCGCCAAGAGATAGCTCGCGAGAACCAGCGCGAACGAGTAGACGGACGAGCCGAACACCAGGCTGAACACGCGCGTCCAAGTGATCTCGAAGACCAATGCGACGGCGCCCGAGAGCCCGAAGAGAACGAGAGCGAGAACCCGCGAGGATCCCGGGGCGGCTTCGGGCGTCCACGGCGCGGGCTCGGCGCTCGCGTCGCTCGCGACCGGGCCGCGCCCGCCGGCCATCAGCATCGAAGCACCCACCACCAAGGCCACGATGCCGGCCACGTGCGTGGTGCTGAGAAGGCCCAAGCTGGGAATGAGACGGAAGCCGGCGAGAGCCGCGCCCGCCACCGCCCCCAGCGTATTGAGCCCGTAGAGCCGTCCCAGGCTCTGCCCGAAGTCGCCGCCGCCGCGCGTCGCCCACCAGACCAGAGCCGGCAGCGTGGCGCCCATGAGCACCGTGGGCAGAATCAGCACCGAGGCCGCGAGCGCCATGCGCACGAGGAGATAGACGGGCGAGGTCGGGCCGAGGGCCGCGTACGCGCTTCCCGCCCAGGGATCGAGCGCATGGATGAGCGGCAGCGAAAAGTGCGCGTAGAGGCCGATCCCGGCTTCGAGCAGGCCGTAGAGACGAAGCGGACGGGACATCCGCTGGACGAAGCGCCCCGAGATCCAGGCCCCGAGCGCCAGGCCTCCGAGATACACCGCGACCACCGTGCTCACCGAGTACAGCGTGCTGCCCAGGAGCTGGGTCAGCGCCTTCGACCACACCACCTCGAGCACGAGGCTCGTGAAGCCGGAGACGGTGAAGGCGAGGGCGACGAGGAGACGACCAGGAAGCGGACGGGTCTGGCTGCTCACTTGGCCTCGTTCTCGGGGGGTAGGGCGGCGAGCGCCGCCTCGTTCACACGCACGGGATACTGGCGGCGCAACGAGTCGAGATGGGCGCGGAGCGCTCTTTCCTCGTCATCGTACGCCGCCTTCTCGGCCACCAGCGGACGTGCCTCCTCGAAGCTGCGGTGCTTGCCGTCCTTGCGCTCGAGGAAGCGATACACCCACCACTGACCGGCGCGATTGCGCGGTCCGAACGCTTGATCGGGCTTGGCGGTCGTGAACCAGCGCGTGAGCAGGGTGTCGGTCGAGGTGGCGAGCTGCGCCTGCGGATAGCGGTACAGGTCGGCCTCGCTCCGCGAGAGCTTGGCTTCCGCCGAATCGGCAGGCATGGGAAAGCGGGCCGCGAGAATCGAGTCCCACGCGGCGCCGTTCTCGAGCGCGGCGCGGGCGGCGGCCGCGTCGTCGAAGCGCCGATACCAGAGGCCGCGGAAGCTCGCGTACGGCGTCCCGTCGTAGCGCCGCGGATCCTTCGACCACAAGGTCCGCAGGCGCGCCGTGCTCGTGTCCACGGCGGTCGAGACATGGGCGCGGTAGTAGGCGTCGAGCACCTGGATCTCGCGCTCCTTGTCCACCTCGGAAGCGACCGCGGGATCATGCGCCAGATCGAGACGCCGCGCCTCGTTGTCCATGATGCCCTGGGCGAGGAAGTTGCGCGCCCAGTCGATCACCGCGTCAGCCGTGTCGGGGCGGTCTCGCTGCTCCGGCGGAACCTGCGCCCAATGCCAGAGAAAGCGTCCGACGCTGAACCGTCCGAGCGTCGATTGGCCGAGCGCGCGCCCAGTATCGGCGAGGGCCACGGGCGGCATCCAGGCCGTGTAGTTCCAGCGCATCCAGCCGGGACCTTCCTCCTTGGGCTTGGGGAGCTTGCGGAAGGCGGCGGCGAGGAAGGCAGCCGTGGGCTCGTCCCAATGGGAATCGAGCGGTGAGATCAGGCGATCGACGAGCCGGGCTTCGGCGGCCTTCAGCCAGGCGGCCGACTCGTCGTCTCGATGCAGGTTGCTCGGCAGGCTATCGATCACCATCATCTTGTAGTAAGCCTGTCGCATGAGATTGAGCTGGAGCAGACCGAGCTTGGCTTCTTCTTCGGGAGTCGGCTGGTAGGGCTGGGTGGCCGCCGCCTGGGTCAGGAGCTCCTTGTCGATCAGCTGGTCGAGAAAGGCGCGCCGGCGCTCGCGAAGCGGCTTGGTGGCGGGCTCGTCCTCGGAGCCGATGCGCTGCCATTGGCGCAAGAACTCGGAGCGCGTCACCGCCCGCCTGCCGACCTGGGCCAGCACGGTGTCGGGCAGGGGGGTCGTGGCGGCCAGGGTGCGATCGGCCGGTCTCGCGGCAAGCAAGCTGCAAGCGAGGAGGGCGATCGCGTACGGGCGCAAGCAGATCCTCCGGGCACTGGATATCGGCGGGGAAAGGAGTTTGGCGCAGGATATCAGCCGAGCCGCACCCTGGCTACACAGCCAGCCGCCGCTAGACAGCGGAACCCGCGCGGCGCGTTCCCGGTAGGACGGGGGGGAGGTGCGGCCCGGGCCTCCCTTGGAAGTCTTCCCTCCGCCAGATACTCTGGAGACCATGCGGAACGTCGGCTTCTGCCTGGGGGTCATCCTCCTCGGCGCCCTTCCACAGCCGTCACGAGCCGACGTCGGCCTCACCGGCCTGCGCGTGCTCTCTTCCGACGCCACGAGCCTCACCGTCGAATACGATCTTCCGGGCTACTCGCTCGTGCCCTTGCAAACGCCGGCTGGAACGCTGTCGCGCGTGCGCGTGCAAGGGCTTGCGGCGACCACCGCCGTGGGCGCGCCCGAGCTGCCGCAGGCCGGAGCCTGGGTGGCGCTGCCGCCGGTGGGAAGTGCCAGCCTGCGCGTGATCGACGAAGAGGTCGAGCGCGTGCCCGCCGTCGACGTGGCCCCCGTGTACGAGCCGGACTTCCGGCCCGACGCCTCGGGGGCGCTGCTTCCCGGACGCCAGTTCACGCGCGATCCAGCGGCCTACGCGCGCGCCGGCCCCTATCCCGAAGCCTCGGCCGCGCTCGAGGGCGAGCAGTGGATGCGCTTCCAGCGTGTCACCTCGCTGCGTCTTTCTCCGATTCGCTACGAGGCGCTCTCGCGCACGCTCGTGGTGAGCAAGAAGATCGTCGTGCGCATCGACTTCACCAGGCCGCCCTCGCTGGGCTTGCAGACACTCGCCCGCGCCGGCCTCGAAGCCGGGCCGCTCGACGATCGCTCGTTCGAGCCGGTCTACGGCAGCGCCGTCCTCAATTACGAGGTGGCGCGCGCGTGGCGCGCGCGACCCCAGCGGCGCGTCTCCGTGCAGAGCGTGACGCCCTCCAAGCCGCTCGACACCGGCACCGGCAATCCCGAGTGGCGCGTGCGCGTGGACACGACCGGCGTGTGGCGCGTGACCTTCGCCCAGCTGGCGCAGCAGCAGTGGCCCGCCGGCATCGCCATCGACCAGGTGGTCGCTTTCCGACGCGACACCACGGCCAATCTCGAGCCCGTGCCGTGGACCATGACCGAGGTCCCGATCGACGTCATCGACGTGAACGGCAACGCCGTGTTCGACGCCGGCGACTTCATCGTGCTGCCGGTGCAGAACTGGGCCGACCGCGCGCAGCCGACCTGGTACGAGCGCCGCTACGGCGATTACGAAATGATCTGGCTCTCGTACAAGAGCGCCGGCAGCGGTCTGCGTGTCCCCCAAGCGCCGAGCTTCCTCAACGCCATGAGCCCGGCCAAGCCCACGTTCTTTCCGTCCTTCCGCCACTACGAGAAGAACTATCACTACTTCTCGTTCCCGCTCGACGTGACCACCACGGACCAGTTCCACTGGACCGACGGCAACGAGGACCGCACGCCCGCGGATTCGATCTTCGCCGATCTTCTCGATCTCGAGCCCTCGGGCGGCAGCGTGCACGTGCGCACGCAGTGGATCGGCCATTCGAACCTCGACCATCTCCTGTCCGCCGACTGGGTGCGGGGCAGCGACAACCTGGCCACCAACCTGTGGACCGACACGGTGGCGTTCAACCGCTTCGCTTTCGACGCGGTCAAGGATTTCGATGCGCACCTGGCGAGCCCCGGGCTCAATCGCTTGCGCATCTCGGGGCGAGTCGACGCCGGCCCGGGCGGATCGCAGGCGGGGATGAACTTCTTCGAGGTCACCTATCCGCGCCAGTACGTGGCGCGCAACAACCGCCTCGAGCTCAACACCGGATCGGCAGCGGATACGGTGGAGATGACGGTGACGGGCTTCATCGGTGCGAGTCCGCCTGCCTTCTACGTCTACGACGTCACCGACCGTTCCGCACCCGTGCGCCTGACCGTGGACCCGTCGCAGGTCCAGCCCTCGGGCGGCGGCTGGAGCCTCACGCTCCAGACCGTGGCCGCGCCCGGCACGCCGCGCCAGCTGGTGGCCGACGCCGACGTGACGCCTTTGCCTGACGCCGCCATCACGCGCGTCACGCCGGAAGCGAACCCGCTCTACCTCACGCCCGCGGGCGGCGCCGATTTCGTCATCATCACCTACGACGGCTTCGAGCCACAGGTCGAGCCGCTGGCCGCTTTCCGCCGCTCCAAGAACATTCCTACCTTGGTCGCCAAGGCGCAGGATCTCTACGACGAGTTCAACAACGGGCGGAAGAGCTTCTTCGCCATCCGCCGCTTCCTCAAGTACGCGATCGACCACTGGGACTCGCGCTTCGTTCTCTTGGTAGGCGACGCGTCCGAGGACGCTCAGGGCTGGCTGGGCTCGAGCGACACCGACTTCTTGCCCGTGCCCGTGATCCACGGGCCGGTGGGCGTGCCGCAGGGCCTCGAGGTGGTGCCGGCCGACAGCTGGTACGTGCTCGGGCTCACCAGCACGCGGCCCGACAGCGCCTTTCTCGCTCCCATGGTGATCGCACGCTGGACGGCGGGAAGTCCGGCCGAGGCTCAGGCCCTGGTGCAGAAATCGATCGACTACGAGTCGACGCCGCTCGACGCGGCGTGGCGCAACCGCGCCGTGCTCGTGGCCGACGATCAGTTCTCCTCGCAGACCACGTTCGGCGGCGGCGGCACCGGGTTCAACTACTGCCTGCGCCCCTCCGAGGCCATCTTCAAGGAGATCAATCAGACGCTCGAGGGCGTGATCCGAAACGAGGGCGGCTACAAGGACTTCGACATCGTACCCTTCTACATGAGCGACCTCGTGACCTCCGCCAACGTGCAGGAGTTCACCGACAACACGTGCCCGCCGCCCTTGATGATCGGCCGCGACTTCGAGACCGAGCGCCAGTACGTGACCAACACGGTGTCCCCCGCGCTCTTCACCCAGCTCAACCCGGGTGCCGCGTTCGTGAATTTCCAAGGCCACGGCAACGCCATCCAGATGACGCACGAGGAGCTGTGGGTGGCCGAGGGCAGCCTGCAGGACATCGACCGCATCTTCAACGACCACAAGCCGTTCTTCTTCAGCGGCTACGCCTGCCACCTGAACAACTTCGCCAACATCTCCGAGGGCAGCTTCTTCGGCGACGCGATCGGCGAGCGCATGGTGAACGTCCCGGTGAAGGGCGCGATCGCCTCGCTCGCCTCGGTAGGCTACGAGCTCTTGCCCACGAACGCCGAGTCGCAGCTCAACGTGCACGTCTACCGTGCCTTCTTCGTGGATCCGCCCTACGCGCCCTTCGCCGGGCAGAGCGGGGCGCGCGTGTTCATCGGCGAGGCCCAGCTGCTCGGCACCTACCGCATGGTGACCAGCACGTCAGGAATCGAGCGCCAGGCGGCGCGCACCTACGAGCTGCTCGGCGATCCGCTCGTGGCCATGAACTTCGGGCCGCCGCGCTTCTTCACCCACGCCACCGATCGCGACACGATCTCGACCGGCATCGCCTACTATCCGACGCTCGACCAGGACTCGGTCACGGTCGAGACCCAGGTGCTGGACGAGAGCAAGCTCGCGAGCCTGACCCTCACGGAGCAGGGAGAAGGGGCGCGCGCCGTGGTCCCCGACTCCGAGTTCACGATCACGCCGCCCTATCCCGACACGGTGGGAAACCGCTATACCATCCGTCTCCCGGTGACACCGCGTCCGGCGAGTTATGACGTGGTGTACACGGCCAAGGACCGGAGCGGGCTCACCGGGCAGTACCTGCTCCGCTTCGTGCTCGATGCCAAGCTCACACAGGGTGGGCAAACGATTCGCTCCGGCGATCCGGTCATTCCGGGCCCGCCGCTGGTGTGGAAGGTGCGCTCGCCGGCGCGACTCACGAGCACCGACTTCGCTTCCAAGCTCGACGACACTCCGATTCCCTTCACCGCGGCCGAGGATCCGTCCGACACCACGGGGCGCACCTGGACGGTGACCACGCAGCCTGCGTTGCCTACCGGCTCACACAAGGCGGCCCTCGACGTCGGTCTCGCCAGGGGCGGCGTGACGCGCGTCGTCGACTTCGATGTCACCGGTCCCGGGCTCGCGCTCAAGGACGTGTACGCGTTCCCCAATCCCTTCCGCGACCGCTCGACATTCAACTTCTTCGTCACTTCGGACCGGCCGAGTGACGTCCTGGTGCGCGTCTTCACCGTGACCGGCAGCCTGGTCTGGGAGCGCTTCGAGCGCGACGTGCCGCCGGGCTATCACCAGTGGGAGTGGGACGGCCGCGATCAATCGGGGAAGTCGGTGGCCTTCGGCACCTATCTCTACAAGGTGGCGACCGCCCAGAGCGGCGACCACAAGGCGTCCGAGGACGGGAAGATCGTGCGCGCCCCGGAGCGAAAGCAGACGGTTCCGGCGACCGCCCAGTGATTCCGCGTAGGAAGAGATCCGCTCTCCTGCTCGCGCTGGGGCTCGCCGCTCTCGCCTCAGCGCCCGGCGCGCGCGCCGAACCCCAATCCACCGACGAGCAGCTCGCCACCATCGCCATGTACGAGGACACGCGCTGTCCCGACGGGCAGTCGGTCGCCGCCTATCTGGCCGACACGTTTCCCCCGTCCGTGCGCCTGCGCGCCTGCCGCGCCCTGGCGCGCCTGCAGGACTCGACCACGGTCGAAGCGCTCGCTGGGCGCCTGCGCTCGGATCAGGATCCACCGGTGCGCGCCGAGGCCGCTTTCGCCCTCGGCCAGATCGGCAGCCGCCAGGCCTACGACGTCTTGCGGTGGGCCTGCGAGGACGAGAAAGCCGACGTCTCCGTGCGTGCCGCGGTGGTCGAGGCCCTGGGCAAGCTCGGCGATCCGCGTGGCATACCGGTGGTGATGCGCGCCCTCGCCGACGCCGATCCGGCGATCCGCAAGGAGGCGGCCATCGCCCTCTGGCGGCTCGGCGACAAGGGCAACGCGCCGCAGCTCGTGCGCGCGCTGCACGAGGCCGACGCGGAAGTTCGGGCGATGGACGTCTGGGCGCTCGAGAAGGCGGTCGATCCGCACACCGTGATCCCCGAGCTCTCCAAGATCGCGGGCGATCACTCGGCCCTCGTACGCTCCTATGTAGCGCGCACGCTCGGGCGGCAGGGGACCCAGGCGGCGCTCGAGCCCTTGTTTCGCCTGCTCACCGATCCCGACTTGCACACGCGCGTGAACGCGGCCCGCTCGCTGGGCCAGGTCGGGGACTCGGCGGCCGTGCCGCAGCTCCTCGCCGCCTTGGACGACGTCCATCCCTACGTGCGCGAGACGGCCGTGACCTCGCTCGGCAAGCTCAAGACAGCCGCGATCGGCACGCGGCTCGCCGAGATGGCGAAGGACAAGGATCCCGGGGTGCGCGCCGCCGTGCCGGCGGCGCTTGCCGCCATCCTTCCGCCCGACGAAGCGTGGAGCGCGCTCCAGACCTCGCTCCACGACAAGAGTCGGCGCGTGCGCTCGCGCGCCCTCGAGGCCCTGGGCGCGGTGAACAAGCCGGAGGCCATCGCCGCCCTGCGCCAGACGTTCGGGACAGCCGGCGCCTCGCCGCTCGAGCGCGCCTCGGCCGCGGGCGCTCTCGGCACGCTCAAGGCGACGGCGGCGAAGAGCGACCTCGTGCGGGCCCTCGGCGAGCGCGATCCGGGCCTCTCTTCTTCGGCCGCCGACGCGCTCGGCGATCTCGGCGACGGCGGGGACGACGTGGTGGCAGCACTGGTGACCGCGATCCGGACCAACGCCTCGCCCAACGAGCCCGACGTCGTGGTGAGCGGCCTTGCCGCCCTAGGCAAGCTCAAGGCCCAGGCTGGCGTGCCGGTGGCCGAAGGGCTCGCCAACTCGCCCACACCGGTGATCCGCGATGCGGCGCGCGGACTGCTCACGGCCGTGCTTGGCGACTCGGTGGCCCGCCAGCGCATCCAGGCTCTGCCGGCGGGCGAGTGGAAGGGCGTGTCCGTCGCCGCCTACAAGAACATTCAGCCCAGCGCCACCACGGCGGAGATCCGAACCGTGCGCGGCACGATCGAGATCCAGCTCTACCCGGCCGACGCGCCGCACACGGTTGCCAATTTCGTGACATTGGCCCGCAAGGGTTACTTCGACAAAACACGCTTCCACCGCATCGTGCCCAACTTCGTGGTGCAGGACGGAGATCCCACGGGGACCGGCTGGGGCGGCCCGGGCTACGCCATTCGCTGCGAATACAATCGCCACCGATATGACATCGGAGCCGTCGGCATGGCCCTTTCGGGCAAGGACACGGGCGGCTCCCAGTATTTCATCACCCAGTCTCCGCAGTATCATCTGGATGGGCGGTACACGATCTTCGGCCACGTGACGCGCGGTCTCCCCATTCTCGACGACCTCCGTCTCGACGACGAGATCGAGAAAGTAACCGTCCGCTGATCGAGCCCCGCTCCGCGCTCGCCCCGTAAGCCCACCCGCGCTACCGCCCCGGCCCGCACTGTCATTTGCCTGGGAGGGGACATGCGCCATTCGTCTCTCGCCCGCTCACCCGCCTGGCTCGTCATGGCCGCCACGGTCGTCGCCTTCGCCGCCTTCGCCGCCGGCTGTGGCACCACGGAGATGGTCAACATGTGGCGCGATCCGCGCTACGACTCGCCTCCGATCCAGAGCGCGTTCGTGCTCGCCGTGCGCAAGGACGCGGTGCGAAGGCGCCTTTGGGAGGATTCGTTCGTTCACCAGCTGGCTAAGCGCGGCGTGTCGGCGACGCCGTCCTACGCGGTCTATCCCGACGACTTGCCCGACACCTCGGTGGTGCGTGACTACGTCGACCAGAAGGGATACGACGCGCTGTTCCTATCGATGAGCGAGGGCGCCGAGGCCGTTCCCAAGCCGGTCGTCGGCTACACCACCGTCGATCCCGTCACCGTGTTCCAGCCCATGTGGGGGACGTACGTGACGTACTACCGCGACGTCTACCACCCCGGGTACCTGGAGACGAACACGGCGGTGCACATCCGCACCGACGTGTGGCGGCGCACAGGCCAGGGCGAAGGCAAGCTGGTGTGGTCGGGGACGAGCCAGACCGTGGATCCGACATCGACCACCGAGTTCAGCCACGAAGTGGCCGAGCTCGTGACGCACGAGCTGGCCAAGTTCCGTGTCGTTCCCTAGCCGGCCAGCTCGGGAAGCGCGCGCTCGAAGAGGCGCGTGAGCGACGAGGCGGCGCGATCGGCGACCTCGGTGACCTCGTCGTGGGTCAGAGGTTGGTCGGTGAGCCCGGTGGCCGCGTTGGTGACGCACGAAAGGGCGGCCACCTCGAGCCCGAGCCCCGCGCCCACGAGTGCTTCGGTGACCGTGCTCATGCACGCGCAGTCGGCGCCCCAGGCGTCCGCCGCGCGCACCTCGGCCGCCGTCTCGTAGGAGGGGCCAGGGCCGCCCTGCAAGATGCCCTCGGGCAGGGGCATTGCGACGGCCCGGGCCGAGCGGCGAAGCACGTCCTGGAGACGCGGCGCATAAACCGGCCGCGGCCCGAAGGGTCCGCGCTCGCCCGCTTCCGCAAGCTCGCCCGGCAAGAAGAGCCCGCGCGTGCCGTGGAAATTGAGCTGGTCCTTGACCAGGACGAGCGAGCCCGGCGAGAGCCCGCGGCGGATCGCCCCCACCGCGTTCGTGAGCACGAGCACGCGCGCGCCGAGCGCATGAAAGACGCGCACCGGAAACGTCACCTGATCGAGTCCGTAGCCCTCGTAGAAATGGATGCGTCCGGCCAGCACCGCCAGGCGTACGCCGCGCCACGTGCCGAGGACGAGGCGGCCGGCGTGACCGGTCACCGTCGAGCGCGGCCAGTGGGGGAGATCGGCGGTGGCCATGACCGCGCCATCGGGCGCGGTCGAGAGCGCGTCGGCGACGCCGCCCAAGCCCGAGCCGAGCACGATGGCGAGCCGGGGCACGAGGGCCGTGCGCTCGCGAATGGCGCGCACGGTCTCGGGCACGTGATGGGCCGCATGCGCGGCCAGCCACTGCTCGCGCTCGGCGACGGGGTCGCCGACCGTGTCCAGGCCGTGACGCGGATCGGGGGCGCCTCTCATCCGTGCGACTCCGGATCGTACGGCTTGCCCACGGCGGCCGGCGGATGCGCCCGTCCGATGGCGCCGGCGAGCACGAGCATGGTCACGACGTAGGGCAGCATCTGCAGGAACTCGTTGGGAATCGCCGCGCCCTGCAGGCGGATCTGCAGCGACTCGGCGGCGCCGAAGAGCAAGCAGGCGAGGGCCGCGCCCACCGGATTCCACTTGCCCACGATCATGGCCGCGAGCGCGATGTAGCCCCGTCCCGCCGACATCTGATCGGTGAACGAGCGCTGGTCGCTGGCGAGCCACGCGGCCTCGATCCGCGACGCGCCGCGGATGCTGGGGCTCGACGTGATCACGACCTTTCTGTTCCAGAACGTACGCGTACGCGCCAATGCCAGCCCCACGGCGTCGCC
>Ga0126383_10001763_pt1 | contig 13604 bp, 14 predicted proteins | sample PanSoiMetPlot_35_FD_96882 | JGI IMG/M metagenome (GOLD analysis project Ga0126383, IMG submission 96882) | Tropical forest soil microbial communities from Panama - MetaG Plot_35 | ecosystem: Environmental > Terrestrial > Soil > Tropical forest > Bulk soil | place: Panama | collected 2016-02-17
ATATCGCCTTTGCCAGGGGCGTGTTTGAAAGCCTGAAGTATGGTGGGGCTATCCTCAAGCAGTTTGTGACCTTTGAAGGCAGCGACGAGCATCCGGTTTATCACGACAAGCTGGTGATGCCGTGGAACTTCGGGGTGTGGCGCGAGGACGAAAACAAGATCGACCGTCAGGAGATACTCTGTGAGACAACGACACTAACAGGTCCGGAAGTGTGGCAGCGTATCTGGCGCATGCCGAATGCCAGCAAGCTGTACGAACGGATAATGACGCACGCCCGCGCCGGTCAGGCGAGCGGAGAGCCATCCAGCTTCTTCCATCAAGTCTTGTCTACCTCCCAGATCAACACTGGCATACAGAGCATGGTGTCGCCGGTTCCGGGCGGCATCGTGCAACTCAATAACGATCCGAACTACTCATTGATGGGACCGGTGGTGGCGGCGGCGCTGGTGATCATGCACGAACTGTGGGTCAAGGATGAACATGACTACACAACGATCCAGCTTATCGAGCCCGACATCATCGTCACCCCTCATATGGACGGGGATGTGGTATTTCGAAAGGGTAACCTTTTGGGACGAGGAAGCGGGCTTCAACCGTACAGGCTTATTCAGCCCAATGAGACTACGGGATGGTTCTGGGGACGATCAGAGCTTGTTGATCTGATCGAGCCGCAAGCACTTCTCTCGCAATGGTGCGAAGACCTCAAGCGAATGTACGGCTTGCAGGTGGACAAGCTGATCTTCTTCTCGGGCGACACCACGATCACCGACGAACTCTATGCCCAGTTCCGGGGCGCGGGATACGGCAACCTTGCCCAAGGTTCGACCCCGCACGATCTGACGCCGAAGATACCGTCCGAGGCGTTGCCGCTTCTGGAGTGGATCACTGAGATGATCAACATCCTGCGCGGCTTCCCCCGCATCATGCAGGGTCAAGGCGAGCCCGGGGTGCGCGCTGGCAGTCATGCCAACATGCTGATGAAGACCGCATCGCCGACGTTGCGCGACAGGGCGCTGATCGTGGAGCGGCAGTGCGCGGAGTGTGCTGATCTTACTGCATCATTGCGCGAGTTGAAGGACGAGAGTTTTTACTGGACGAGTGCGGAAGCCCCAGCGATTGAGAACATCGAGAAGACCAAGTTTCTGTTGAGTGATCTGCCGTCTGACTGGCGCATTACCGTAGACAGTCACTCTTCTTCGCCGATCTTCTCCGATGAAAATACGCAACTGGTATTTGGCGCGCATGCTCGCGGCATTGTTGACGACGAGTATGTGATCGACAACACCGCATTGCCGAACAAAGAGATTGCCAAGCTCGGGAACAGGGAACGCAAGAAGCAGCAACAGCAGATGTTCCAACAGTTGCGACAGACCGATCCGGCACTGGCCGAAAAGCTTATGGAAAAGCAGTTTACTGGCGGAAAGCGCCGTTAGGTCCAAACGGCTGGATGACCGGGGGCGAGCCGCCCTGCATCATACGCATGTAGGACGAAATGCTGGGGTCGGCCTTTCCCATGTTGTTGGCTTCGATCTGGGTTCGCGTGTGATGCAGACCGCGTTCGATATGGGCAAGCCTGGATTTGGTCATGTCCTCAAACATCACGCCGTGAATGGCATCGCGCTTTAGCGAGACATGTTGCCCATAGTCATCGGTGATATCGAAGTCCTTGCTGTCGAAGGCCGGTGGGTTCTTGAAGCTGATGACGGCTTCGTTGAACGCTTCCTGTGTCTTAAACAGCAACGTCCATGGGACGGCCGATGCGCCGAATACGATTGTCATGCAGAACATTGCGTTTCCTCTTCCGGCTAGGTCGTACTGATGAGAACGGCTTGGACGCTTTTGCCCAAGCTAGGAACTCTTGCGTTGGAAATCTGATGATGGCTCCGATCCGGCATACCGGCGGCCCGCCCTTGTGTTTTGGTATCTTTGACATGTCATAGACAGAGCTTCGGCTGATGCGAAAATAATGGGCGACTTCTTTGACGCCCCACATTGGCAAATCTTCTATTTTCGCCATGCAGCGCCTGACGGAAAATGAAAATAACGTAAGAAACCGTACAGGGCAGCACTAGCCTTTGTCAACGCGAGGGATAAACCTCCCAAATGTTGCGGCGGTAGAGCCGTTCACCGCAGGGCTGATCGCTCGCCCTGACAAACTGGAGTGACACGATGGAAACGCTTCGTTATCGGCGTGGTCGTAAACACCGCCGCAGGTAGACCCTCACTTGGGTGGAAAAGAATGCGGCGGTTCAGCGCGATGCGAACCGCCGTTTCATGCGTGTAACTGTCTGATACGATGCCTCAACCTGCACCACCGTCTGCTGCACAAGGCTCACCCGCTGCGGGAGGCGGTGGTGCTCCTATGGGGTCAACGTCAGCAACAACCCCGACTGCAAACAGGGGTGGCGAGGCAGCGGCAATACAGGTTTTGGGGAATGTCGCGCAACTGCTGACGCACGCGCTGACGCAGGCGGGAGCAACGTCAGAATTGGGCGGCAAGATTTTGGATTTACTCAAGACCATCAGTAAACTGGCTCCACCCGGTAGCTCGTCCCCTGCGGGCAACAAGAACGTCATGGATCAAGCGCAAATGCGTCATGCTCAGCAGAACCAGATGGCGCAGCAGATGCGGGCGCAGATGATGAGGCAGGCCGGTGGCGGTGGTGGTGGTGGTGCTGGAGCGGCTCCGCCCGGTATGGCTGGCTGAGATGGATATTTTCGAAAACAAGAACCACAACGGGCTGATCTATAACGGCTCGAAACCAGTACGAGTGATCCAAGAACCTGACGACGTGAAGGATCGCTCTTACGGCGGTACGGGCCGGGTTTGGCCGGATCGTATCGATGTCCGCAATCTCTCTAATCGGGACGGCGGCAAATAGGAGGCATCATGTCTAATTTGAACATCTTTCAGAATTCGACCAAGTCGGTCCCGGAAAGCGACGAACAGATCGTCCGGGTCGATCTGATGCAAGCCGATATTGGTGGGCGGCACAGCCATCTGCCAGCACAACACATCTCCAAGGAACTGCCGATCTCTCACGTTCCGAACGCGGGCTCCAATCCGGGTGGGTCCAAGTAAATGGCCAAAATCGAAGTAGACGAGGAGCAATACAATCTCGGCATGCGTACCTTGGCAACGATGCGCAGGATCGCATCGAACCCGAAGAACGCCCGCGCTCTGGAGGCTATGCACAAGGAAGTTGACCCGAATGTATCCACTCCGTTAGCGGATGCTGACAGGGTCGCCAACGACAGGATAGAGGCTTTGCAAAAGCAAGTCTCTGAGATGGAGAAAAAGCGCGATGAGGAAAGGAAGAAGGACGAGGAGGAGAGGGTATTAACCGCCACCAAGGCCAAATGGTCTGAGGGGCAGCAAAAGCTTCGTGATCTAGGTTTTTCTAGCGCCGCGATTGAGAAGATCGAAAAAGAAATCATGGAGCCGAAAGGCATCATCGATCACGAAGACGCCGCTACTCTCTGGGAGAAAGCCAATCCGCCTCCTGCCCCGGCGATGCCCGGTGGTGTTGGGGCGTGGAACTTCCTCGATACACCCCCGGAAGACAAAGACAGCGACATTAAGCGCTTAATTGACAGCCGTGGCGGCAGCGATGCCGTCACCGACAAGATGGCGCGCGACGCGCTCAATGAATTTCGCCAACAAGTCGCGCAGGCGAACAGGCGAAGGTAGAGGAGACTAACAGATGCCACTCCCCGGTATCGGTGCTGTTCCGGCCGCTGGCTCTTTGTATAACGAGCTATCCGCAGTAACCCGTCGCGCCTTCGTCCCGCGCCTGTTTGTGCAGATTTATTTTGGCTCGCCCAGTCTGTACTACATGATCGGCAACGCCCAGCGGGCGGCAGGCGGCCTTAACCAAATCACCATACCGGCACAAGCCCAGAGCATGGTGCAAGGCCAGTTCGTTGGCTACGGCGGCGGGTTCAACTCGCCGGTCGTGACACCGGGGATACAGAACCTTCAGTTTGCGCTTGCCTATTGGGTCGTGCCGGTCCCGCTGCCGTTCGGCGAGACGGTGATCCAAGCGACGGATCGGGAAATCTCGCTGCTCAAGGCCCGCATGAACGACGTTTTCGCGGTGACCCGGCAGAACATGGCGCGGCTGCTGTATTTGAATAACACGACCAACTCCCTGTTCCCGGATAGCTTCCTCAACGCCTTCGACAACGGCACCAATTTCCCGCTGTACGGCGGCATCAACCGCACGGCGCAGGGCAATACCGCCTTCCAAGGGCAACTGATCAACGTCGCGACCGGCGCTTACACGGTCGGCACTGTCGCCACCCTTGGCTTCAAGCGCGCCTCGATGGCGACCTTTGTGGCGCAGGTAACGGACGGCGCGGGCGGCGAGGCTCCGACCTTCATCGTCATGTCGCCCGGAGATTATGCCACCCTGAACAACGACTTTATCGGGATCGAGCAGCTTAACCCGACAGTCGGCAACCCCTATACGATGGACACCCAGGTCCGCACCTCGTTCCCGAACTTGGTGGTGTCTGGGGTCCCGGTCTTCAATGATCACTTCTGCCCCAAAGGACAGGTCTTTGCCGTCAACTGCAAATACACGGCAATGTACCTGAGTGAAGACGCAGCCTTTGATTTTTCAGGATTTTATAGCTTGGTCCCCCTTGGACAAATCGGTCAACAGGGGGTGACCGTAGTCGGCTACGAGGTCTGTACCGGCAAGCCATCAGCCAACGCCATCGCCCAGACAGTCGGTGGGGCGCAGTTCTAGAGGAGAGAAATCACAATGACTGGTCCGCTCTCTGGCCCCGGCCAAGGACTACAGTTCCCACAGAACTTGTATCCTTCGGAACTGTCGAACTCGCCCTACGACGCCTCATCCAATCGTGTCTGCTTGGCAGGCGGTCAATCGCTCGTGCTGCCGCGCGGCGACTGGATCATGACTGAGGGCATGTATTGCGTCCTCCAGTACCTCGATCCTGTTACCAATACATGGATTACCGGTGCTTCAGGCGCGTGGGAACCGGGCAATCGTATCATTAGCTCGGACGGGTTTAGCGTTCGTGTCGCTAATCTTACCGGTTGTCCGGTTGCTGCGACCATCATCCAGTACGGTGGCGGCTGGGTACAGTCTTCCACCACGGTGACTGTGACCGGCGGTGGCGGCTCTACGTGGGCTCCCATCGTGGGCGGGCAACTCGGCAATGCGACGGTAACGTCTGCTGGTGCCGGGTACGGCTTGGCTCCACTGGTCTTTATCCCGCCGCCTCCCAGCAATGAGAGCAACCCAAACGGTCTGGGCGGTATCCAGGCATCCGGCTATGCGGCGATTGCTTCAGGCACGGTATCTGGCTTTACGTTCAACAATCCGGGCGCAGGCTATCCGACCGCTCCAGTCGTAGTTGTGGTGCCGTCGCCGTTCGACCCCAATCTTGCGTCCGGTATTACGGCGGCGACAATTACGGTCCAGACAGTGGGTGCTGGGTCGATCACGGCCGTTCTTTGCACCAATAACGGCAACACGCTCACTCCCGGCAACTTGACGCTGACCCCGGCAGGGGTGGGCTCCAACGCCACGATTGCCCCGGTGTTTATGATGACAACGACCACTGTCAGCTTGGCTGGCACTGGTACGGGCTGGGGCACACTGGGTGCTGGCGTTACCTCGACGGGTGGCGCTCCCAGCGTTGGCACGATCACCAATGGCCCGGACTTCCTGCACTTGACCTTCAAGCCTCGTCCATTGCAGGCGACGGCCGCTGTGACCGCCTTGGGAACCGTGGCTGCGCAGCTTGCAACCATCATTGACGGCGGGTTGTTTGAGGGAGTCCCGCAGCCGTCGCAGCAGGCGGGTGGCGCGGCAGGAACACCGGTCGGTAACACCATCGCCCTGACCATGGGCACGACCCAAGACATCGTTGTCATCCAGCCGATGAAGACCTGATGGCAACGTACTCGGTAGGAACGACGGGTTATGGACCGCATAATCCATTTGCGGTTAAGAACCTGACCCTGCCCGATCTGTCGGTTTCCAATGCCGGGACGGTCAGCAGTGTGTCCGCTGCTGGCCCGTTCAGCACTCAAGCCGGGCTCATGTCGCGGGGCGAGACTATGCTGGTTAAGCGGCAGGACGGCTCGTTCGTGTTGTACCGGATCGATGCCGAACGCTCTACACCCGGAAATATCATCTTGCTGCCGGTATGATAAAACGGCGCGGGAGACTGTGCCGTGCTGCAATCCTATATCACCCAGACCCAGCGGTTACTTCAGAACCCAGGCGCTCCGGTTACGCTGTACTCGCAATCCGACATCATTTCCTACATCAACATTGCTCGCGGACAATTGGCGGGCGAGGCCCGCTGCATCCGGGTGCTGGGCGCGCTTTCGACGGTTGCCGGGCAGCGCAATTATAATTTCTCCAGCATTGTCGTAGCCACGGGCGGCATTGGCGGGGTGCTTCATGTCCGCGCTATACGGTACGTGGCGGCACAGGGGTTCCGCTGGGTCGCGCCGCGACCGTGGACGTGGTTTGATTTCTACCATCTGAACAACCCGACCCCCGGCATGGGACCGCCACGGGTATGGGCACAGTACGCTCAAGGATCGTCCGGAACCGGAGCCCTGCCCGGCAGTGGCGCTGGAGCGCTGTCTAGCGGCAGCTTCTTTATCGATCCGGTGCCGGATCAGGTTTACGGCTTGATCTGCGACTGCGCCTGCTATCCCGGTCCATTGAACGCGGATACCGATCCCGAACCCATCCCGTATCTGTGGACCGACGCAGTGCCGTTCTACGCGGCCTACTATGCGCTGCTGTCGTCGCAGACTTCGGCGCGCATGGCGGATGCGGAGCGGTATTACGAGTACTACACACAGTTTGTGCAGCGGGCGCGCGTCGCCTCCACGCCTGATGTGAACAGGTATCTCTACGAGCAGGTCCCCGATCCTACCGCACTCAATCAAATGGCATTGCCGTCCGGTGGGCGAGGAGCGGCAGCACAAGGATGATCTAGATGGCACAGACAATCACGCATGCGTTTGTCTCGACAATCGCCGACGACATCACCAATCCGCAGGTTGTTCGGCCGTCAAACTGGAACGCCTCCCACGTCATCAGCGGCGCTATTGATGCAACACAGTTACCGGTTCAAGCCGCGCGGCTCGACCTTGTCGATCAGGTTGTGACTGGCGGCGCTAATGTGAACTCGGTGTCGCTGACGACCGGCAATGTCACCATCGACTGCGGCCAATGCCCGCTCCAGTTCATAAACAATGCCGGGGCCTTCAATATTACCGCCCCGACGACGGACGGCAGTTGCATGGTTCTTGTGACCAATGTCTCAGGCGCGGGTGCGATTGGTTTTCCGGGTTTTAGTTTCGGCGCTAACGTTGGCGATAGCTTGGATACTACCGTTGGGCACAAGTTCACCATCAGCATTTGGCGGATCAACGGCACGTCAGGTTATCGGGTGGCAGCGCATCAATGATCCCGGCTTTTGCAACGCATAATTCGCTTGCTAATAACTTTATCGATCAGCCGACGCAGTTCTTTTTGCGGCTGGCAACGGTGCCTACAGCGCAACGCAGATTGGCATATGTCACGCTTATAAATTCGCTTGTCTCGTCTGGTGTGTGGGCGCAACTCGATGCGCTTTATATTTTGGCTGCTGCCGATGCGGCTACCGCCAACGTCAATCTAAAACAATCGGCTGGCACACTGACGCCGGTCAACTCTCCAGTCTTCACAACCGACCGGGGCTACCAATGCAGCGGCGGCGCGCTGTCGCGGCTCAGTACCGGCATCAATTCGTCTACCCTTGTTGGCGGCAAGATGACGAGCAGCAGCGTCAGTTATTTTTACTGGCCGCTCAACTTTTCTCCGTTGAAGCAAGGCACGAACCTTGGCACGGCTTGCAGTTATGGTATCGGAATAGACGGCGACAGTGGAACAAATGGAGTTGCGGCTAGCTCCAATGGCGAAGGCGAGGTTTTTGTTGCTCAAGCCAACGATGGGAGCAACTTTACTTCACCAACTTCGCCTGTAGCCGCTGGTATGTATGCGGCTGATCGCAATGGTACTGCGGTTGGTGCTTATTATAACGGCTTGCAACTTGGGTCCGCAACGCATGCCACAGCCGTGCTGTTTAACGGCACTACGTTGATTGGTGTCGGTAAGGACGTGACAGTTGCCAACAATTACTCTCCCAACCCAATCGCCTGCGCTGGTTTCGGCGGTAGTCTGGGAACAGCAGGGCAGTTAGCTCTTTATAACGCAGTCAATACTTATTTGCTGACAATAGGCGCTATAGCAACCGATCCGTATGCTGCTTTTGCCAATCGTCTGATTACTGCCCCGACGGCTGGAAGAGCAACCCTGTATCAGAACTTGATCAACGGATTGATATCAGACGGTGTGTGGGCGAAGTTGGATATGCTCCATATCTATGCGGCAGCAGATGGACAAACCAGCCGCACCAATCTGGTGCAGGATCGTTTTATCCTTCAGGGCGAGACAAACTCTGATCCCACTGTCAGCGGTCCCACGTTTACCGCTGACAGGGGCTGGACCGTCGCCACTTCGGGATTAAATGCTACTCTGATTTGCAACCTGTACGATCCCTCCGGTTGTCCCATAGCTCCCGCCTTTGTGCCGGTCGTAGGCGGCATGGGCGTTAAATATTTGGTGAACGATGCACACACGATGCTGTTCAGAGTTACCAATGATTTCCAAAGCGATCAGGAGGAGATGACGTTCAATGGCAATCATACAAGCGGGACGCTTCTGACGTGTCGCAGCACCGGCAATCAAATACGCGGCGAAATAAATACCAATGAAAGTATAGGAAGCGGATTGGGGACAGCGAGCGTTTCAAGTGCGATTGGCATGACCACATCGAGCCGATCAGTCTCAACTTCCTGCACGACCTACGGCAACAGAGGTGCGCCGCCCTCCGATACGCAAGTCAGTGGTAATCAGAACAGAGTTTCTCTTGCCTTGGCTGGGGCCGATGGTGGCGGGAAGTCGCCTTGGGTTTTTGGCCAGGGCACCAATAACGGCGCTGGAACGGCCGCGCGCTATGCTGCGGCCTCAAATGGCGGTTCGTTGACCGCTACCGACATAACTAATTTGTACCACAGATTGTATACGTATTTGAACGCGGTCGGAGCGATATAAAATGGCTGGCGCGTTCCAATCAAATGCCTTTCAGGCAAACGCCTTTCAGGTTGTCATCCCTGTCACCATAGGCGCTGCTGGTCCTGCCAATTTAGCGGTGCTAGGGCAACCTACCGGCATCACGCTGTTCAATCATCTGCAAATGGTTCAGCAGTTCATAGGAGATCAAAATCAAAATCGTATTGATCCGCAGAACCTCATCCAATACGTCAACCGGGCGCGGCGGAAGGTGGCGAGCCAGTGCCAGTGCTTGCGGATCAAGAGTTCGGTTAGCGGTCAGATCAAATCTTGGACAGTGACCAACGGCGGCCACGGCTACAGCGCCGCACCGGTCTGTGTGATCATCCCGCCAGATTTTCCGTCCGGTCAGCCCCCATTACCTAACGGCGCACAGGCGGTTGCTACGGCGGTCGTCAACGGCGGTATCGTAACCGGCATCAACAACATTTATGGCGGCTCAGGATATTTCCAGCCGGTAATGACCATTACCGATCCGACCGGCAGTGGGGCTACGGTCACGCCCGTCATGTCGTTCGTTATGACGCTCAATCGTGGTCAGGAGGTCTACAACTTCGCCGATGTGGACGTCTCGGAGTTTCCCGGCATTGCTTCGGTGTACGGCGTGCGCAGCGTGTCGATCATCTATTCCAATTATCGTTACTCGCTGCCGATGTATTCGTTCTCTACTTACCAATCGATGATCCGGCAGTATCCGTTCCAGTATCAATATGTGCCTACGTTCTGTTCGCAGTTCGGGCAAGGCGCATCCGGATCGCTGTATGTCTATCCGCTGCCGTCGCAGACCTATCAGATGGAATGGGACATGCAGTGCCTGCCGCAGGATTTGACCGATGACCAGAGCGTGGAGATTTTGCAGCAACCGTGGTTGGAACTGCCGCCCTATTTCGCCGCGCATCTGGCTTATGCGGAGCTACAGAACTTCAATGCCAGCAAGTATTACCTCGATCTGTATAATACGATGGCGCGCGAATACTCTGGCGAGGCAAGGATCGGCCGTATCGTCAATCCATACGGGCGCTACTAATCTGGTACTGGGTATATAGCCCGCTAGGAGACTTATCCATGTTGGCTCCAACAGTGCGTCGATTTAACTCCGCTGATCTTACTGACAAAGCTGGCTGGGTATTGCAGCGGTTGCGCGAACTCTATCCCAACAAAAGCGAAGTGACGCTGGCCAATTGGCTGCGCATGCTGGTCAACCGCAACGATTGCCTGTTTATCCGTACGGACCATGCCGTAGCCTTGGCCGAAGCCGTCGTGCTTAATCTGATGGACGAGCATCCGGTAGTCTATGAACGCTTTGTCTGGTGCGAAAACCGGCAGAACAACCATCACATCGAAGAAGCGTTGAGCCTGTATGCGGAGATACGCCGCTGGGCCAAATCGATGGGGATCGAGCGGGTTGTCGTCAATCAGTCGAGTAACGTGCCGCGCGAACGGATAGGCGAGCCGTTCTGGAGCAAGAGGCTGTTCCCCGAACAGATAGACATTGCGAAGGTATAAGTGCCGTCCCAGCAGCAGCGCGACGAAGGCGATACCGGTGCGGCAAGACGTGGCCCGACACCGCTAGTCTGCGAGCTTTTCCAAGGCATCGATACCACCACGACGCGGTCGGGTGTGCCCGATCAACAGATGTATTGGTGCGACGGTTGGATGCCAATTGCGCCGCGCAAGCTGCGGACGCTGTACGGCGTTGGTACGCCGCTGTACTCAAATCCAGCCGGTATATCTTGCTATTTTTTCTACAATCTTGGTTCCACACCGTACTGCGTCGTGTTCTTGGATGATGGCTCTGCGGTCCAAGTGAACGTTTTAAACGGGGCGGTCACGCAAATAATGCCCGCAGGCACCATCACTACCCCGGTGGTGACACAGTTGGGAGTGACGCAATACGGCAGTCAGTATCTGTTGATCACTGCCAATCAGACAAACGGCTATTGGGTATGGGATGGAGTCGCGACATTGTCTACGGCGGGGGCGTTAGCGCCCGGTGTGACGCTGACCAATGTCGGTAGCGGCTACACCAGCCCTCCTGTGGTTACGGCTACCGGAGGGCATGGCAGCGGCGCAACCTTTGTGGCGAGCATAACCCCAGGCGGCGGCGTCAACAGCGTGACAATGACGAACCCAGGAACCGGTTATCAGGTCGGCGACGTGGTAACGTTGAACTTTACCGGTGGCAATCAGGCCGGGTCCGGGGCTGTGTTGACACCAGTCATGCAAACCATCCCTGGTGGCACTGGGGCGACGTTTAATTTTAGTTGGTCGCAGGGCGGGTTCTTCCAGGGAAACCCTACCTACAATCTAGCTAGCGTTACTATTGTCAATGGCGGTAGCGGTTATACTCAAGTCGCGCAGGTTGTCGTTACCGGGGGGCAAATTGCGCAGTTTTCGGCAAAGCTCCAGGCCACCATTACCGGCGGAGTGATCACTGCGGTCACTATTCTCTCTCCTGGCGTCTACTTTCACCAAGGCGTAGTTGTCGCGCAGGACACCGGATTTACCAAAATCCAATCGGTTACGGTGGTCAATGGCGGTTCGCTGTATAGCTCATCGCCAGTCATAACCGTTACGGGAGGACAAAACCCTTCAGGGGGCACGGCAACGCAGGCAACGCTGGCATTGACCATTTCCGGCGGCGTAATTGTCGCTTGCAGCGTTACCGATGGCGGCATTTACGGCGGCTCCAGCCCGCTACCGACAATTACGGTGACTGATACTGCATCAAACGCGACTGCCACAGTGTCGTTGATGCCGTTCGGCATCCAAGGCAATGCCATCCAGACTTATGCCGGACATGTCTGGGTTCTCAACGGACGAACCGTAAGCTTTAGCGCGCCGGGTTCGGTGTCGGATTTTGCCACTTCGGATGGTGGCGGGCAGTTCTCTTCCGGCGATAATTTCCTGCGGGTTGGATTTACGGCGGCCGTGCAGAGCAACGGATTTCTGTTTCTGATTGGCGATAGCTCGATGAACTATATTTCCGGCGTGATGACCAATACGCCATCGATGGGAAGTCCGACCACCACGTTTACCAACAACAACTCCGATCCGGAGATTGGCACGCCCTACCCGGCAACGGTTACGACGTTCAATCAGGATATTTTCCTAGCTAATTCGACCGGGGTGTTCGTGTCGTCCGGTGGAGTATTCCAAAAGAAAAGCACTCCGCTCGATGGCGTGTGGAACACGGTGCCGAACTTCGGCGGGGCGCAATTGTCATCGGCCAAAGCGACGATCTTCGGACAGCGGGTTTGGATGGTTCTGGTGCCGATCATCAATCCGGTGACCGGAAATGAGGAAAACAAACTGTTCATGTTCAACGGTCAGTTCTGGTGGTCGTCGCCGCAGGATGTGACCCTGACGTATATCGCAGGTCAGGAGATCAACTCGGTATTTACCGCGTGGGGAACGGACGGACGGACTATTTATCCGCTGTTTTTCCAGCCATCGGTAGGTTTCCAGAAGCTGATGCAGACCCGATTGTGGGATGCCCCGGCCGGGTACGATCATGCCAAGAGTTCGGTTCGGCTGTTTGCCGTGGCGCAGTTTCTTGGCACCATGAACCTGACCTACACCGTCTACATCGACAACGAATTGGGCGAAGGCGGGGTCGGCAACGCCGGTAACCTGATCGCGTATACCGGAAGCCCGCCGCCAGTGTCTTGGGTGAATGCCAGTGGGACGATTGTTACGTGGACAAATGCCATGGGAGCAACGGTCAATTGGTTGCTAACCGGGCCGAATATCCAAGCTGTTTTGCCGCCCACCGCCGTAGGCCAGATTGGGGTTCTGACCGGTATGACAACCCTGGCCGTGTGTGATGATATGATCCTCGTATCGGAAATGTTGCAGGACGAGATTGTGGGATACCGGGGCTAGGCAATGGCTTGGACTACTTTTGCCAATCTGACGCAGCCGACGCTGCCTGAACTGGACGGCAATTTCGCCATTTTGGCGGTATCGGCCCCGGTGCCGTGCACCGTGACGGGCGCCAACTCACTGACGTTGTCGCCGATCAATTCTGGTCTGCCGCTGGCTCCGTTTCGTACCGGGCAACAGTTCATCGCCATTGCGGTGAACACCAATACCGGGACGGCAAACGCGACGGTGACCGGAGTGCCGGGGACCTTCAACGTCTACAAGGACACGTCTGGCGGGCCGGTGCCGTTGAGTGGCGGCGAGATCGTCCAGAACTGCGAGTTCACCCTGATTTACGATCAGGTTCTTAATGGCAACGCGGGCGGTTTCCATCTTGTGTCGCTGCCTGCCGCCGCTGCCGCCAATCTCAATCCTGTTTTTAATACGGTTACCGCGCAGACCATTACATCCAGCGTGATCAATGTTGTCTCGCTGTCTAGCGTTGCGCTTGCCTCGATAGCGTCGCTGGTGGTGATCCGGGAACAGGCAACCTCGCTCCAGATTGGG
>Ga0126383_10001764_pt1 | contig 13603 bp, 13 predicted proteins | sample PanSoiMetPlot_35_FD_96882 | JGI IMG/M metagenome (GOLD analysis project Ga0126383, IMG submission 96882) | Tropical forest soil microbial communities from Panama - MetaG Plot_35 | ecosystem: Environmental > Terrestrial > Soil > Tropical forest > Bulk soil | place: Panama | collected 2016-02-17
AGCGTCGTCGCGACGGCGCACCAGGTGAGGCAGCGCAGCGCCCGCCCATGAGCGCCGCGCCGCATACCGGATTTGCGTTGTTGGACGGCCATGATTCTCCTCCGCAAGTCCTCACGATCACAACACAACGCCGAGCACCACGACCCGGGCCTCGGGTGACGGCGGCTCGGCCAGCCGCTCGGGCAGCTCGCCGGCGAGAACCTCCCCGACCCGCTTGCGGCGCTTGTCGGCCAGATAGGTGTTCACCAGCGTGCGCGTGGCGTAGGCATGCGCTGCATAGTGCCGGGCGATCTTGCGCCAGGAGACAAACACCATGGCCAGCGCCGTCTGCGCGAGGTCTTCGGCCGTATGCCAGTCGCCGCACAGCAAGAACGCCGACCGGCGCAACTGCGGCGACACGGCCGCGGCGAACTCGGTGAACTCCTCCGCCGATGTCACACGACCACCGCTCCTCAAAGCCGCCGAGCCGTAAGCCCGGCCTGCTTGCACCCATATACCGGCCTGCTTTCACCCGTATAGACGCCGCGCAGGCCGCATCAGGTTGCAAGGCCGCATCAGCTTCAAGCGTGGTCTTGTCCCCGGAAAGACTGGAAGCCGCGAAGGCGCTCTTGGACCAGTTCAGCGAGGCGAAACGCCGGCCTGGATGGCTGGGCGCCGAGCGAGCCCGCTTCGTGGACGTAGCGGCGCGGCACCTCGTCGCGGACAAGACCAGTCGAGACGGCAGCCCCGGCCCACATCGCCGTTGGCGAAGGAGCGCACGATCGTTAACGTCTATCTGACCCCAGTCCCCGGCAATGCGTGGATCGGTGACCTCGGCCTGCCCGAGCTGAACGACACGATCGGGAGGCGTCGGCCCTGGTCAGCAGGGGCAGAGTTGTCCCCTTCTTCGTAACACCTTCTGGGGTGCTGTGAAGCGACCCTGCACCCACTTCCTAGCTAAGAATCGAGCCAAAGGGTTGACACAAGGCTGGACCACTTTCGATGAGACAGGACAAGAAGAACAAAGAGGTCAAGCGGCCCAAACTGGAATAATGCCGGAGGGTTAACTTGACATAATGTTCATTATCGGCACTTAACTGGTCCGGCTGTCCAGGCATGATGATCGTTAGAGCTTGCCTGTCGTTTGCCAGACTAGATGGCGGATTGCTGTCCTGTGCCAGAGATCTTGAGGCATTGCCGGTGCGCCTGAGGCATTCGGCGGAGTGCTGCCACTATGTTGAGGCGCCCTACTGGTCGACCGGCGCGATCATCGACGTCAGGATGGCCGTCTTTCCCGGACGGGCGTGAACTGTTTGCTGACGACGTTCGGGCGACGCTCGCCACGTGTCACCTCCTCGCGGCGCGGCTCGGTGTCGCCAGCCTGCCTGCGGCGAGGTGGCATATCCGGAGGCGTGGTCTGCCACTTCATCAGAGGCAGTGCAGGTCACGGCGCTGGCTTAGCTCAGGTCACCCGGCACGGGACACCGGCGGCGAAGGGTGTCGGCTGTGGCGGCGCTGCGCGGGGAGGCGGCCAGGTTCGGGGCGACCGGGCAGGCGCGTGCCCTGTGGGGTGGGAGTACCGGCTGGTGGGCGCCGCCGATGCGATCGTGACGGTGAACGTGCGGTGGCTGGCCGGTACCGGCGTCGCCGTCATCACCAGCGGGGGCCGGCGGTTGCGCTGCGGCAGGTGTTCGCCCGCCCGGCGCCGTTGCTGGCCGGGGCGGAGGCGGCGGGTGACCCGATTGCGGTGACCGTCGTCCCCGAGGTCGCCTACCTGGGTGAAACCGGCACCGAGGCCGCGGCCGGCGTATTTACCGTCTCGGTCAGCGGCGGCGAGGTGGACCGCGCGTAGTCGGCGTAGCCGGAGTAGGTGGCCTTGATGGTGTGCGACCCGGCAGCCGCGTAGGTGACGGTGCAGGTGGCGCGGCCGGAGCTGAGCGCCTTGTGGCTGCACGAGGAGATCAGCGAGCCGTTGTCGTGGAAGGCCACCGTCCCCCCGTCGTCGGCGGGGGCGTGGGCCACCGTGGCGGTGTAGGTCACCGGGCTGCCGGTGGTGACCGGGTTGGCCGAGGACGACACAGACGTGGAGGTGGGGATGGCCGAGGCGTTGACCCACGCGGTGCCGTTCCAGTGCGCGACCAGCGTGGCGGCCTTGCCGGTGGCGAAGTCGCAGTCGCCGTAGTCCCCGACCGCCCAGGCGTCGCTGCCCGACACCGCGCTCACCCCATAGAGCTCGTTGTCGCTGAGGTAGTAATGAGGGCAGCTTGGGTTGGGGCTTTTGACCTTCGTCCAGGCCGTGCCGTTCCAGTGCAAGATCAGCGTCTTGATCGGCCCGATTTCGGTGGCGTTGTAGAACCCGACCGCCCAGGCGTCGCTGCCCGACACCGCGCTCACCCCGTGGAGCTCGTTGTAGCTGATCGAGCTAGGGCTGGGGCTCGGGACCTGCGTCCAGGCCGTGCCGTCCCAGTGCAAGATCAGCGTGTCCTCCACCTCCGGGGTGTCGCAGATCCAGGCGGCGCAGCTGTCGAACCCGACCGCCCAGGCGTCGCTGCCCGAGCGGGCGCTCACCCCTATCAGGCGGTTCCCGCCCGACCCGGGGCTGGGGCTGTTGACCTGCGTCCAGGCCGTGCCGTCCCAGTGCAAGATCAGCGTGCTGTCCGTGGCGCCGCCGAAGATGCCGCCGACCCCGACTACCCAGGCATCGCTGCCCGACACGGCGCTCACCCCATCGAGGCTGAAGTCGTGGTTTGGGACGTTGGGGCTCGGGACCTGCGTCCAGGCCGTGCCGTCCCAGTGCAAGATCAGCGTGGCGGGCCTCCCGTTGCTGTCATAGCCCCCGATCGCCCAGGCGTCGCTGCCCGAGCGGGCGCTCACCCCGGAGAGGCCGTTGGCGCCAGCCCCGGCGCTTACCTGGCTGGGGTTGGGGCTTTTGACCTGCGACCAGGCCGTGCCGTTCCAGTGCAAGATCAGCGTCTCGGACGCCGTGCCGGTGCGGTTCCAGTAGTCGCCGACCGCCCAGGCGTCGCTGCCCGACACCGCGCTCACTGCTTCGAGCTCGCTGAAGACCGGGCCTGGGCTGGGGCTTTTGACCTGTCTCCAGGCCGTGCCGTTCCAGTGCAAGATCAGTGTCTTGGACGCCCCCGTGGTGGCGTCGTTGTAAGAGCCGACCGCCCAGGCGTCGCTGCGCGACACCGCGCTCACCCCTGCGAGGAAGTTGTAGGTCGGGCTGGGGTTGGGAGTCACCCGTGCCCAGGCACGGCCGGTCGCTGGCGCCGCCCCCGCGCCGGCCGGTGCCGCGATCCCTGCGGTGACAACAACCGCCGCGGCGGCCACGGCCGCAGCCGATCTTGGCAAGTACCGGCGCACACCTGCCTCCTGGGCTAGACCTCATCCACCGCGCGGTTGCTCGTTGGCCGCCGCGCACCAGCACCGGTAAAGGGACCAGGGTAAGGCTCTCATGAGGAGTGCACCCATGCTAGGAAAAGGCACGGCGAACTTTCCGGCAATCTAGCGATCGGCAACAGCCGGGAAGACGCCGGTGTTCTGCGTCAGCCCTGATGATTCATGCTGGCCGGTCGCGGGCCTGGGAACGGGCGCGGAACTTCTCGATCATCGATGTCCCGGCGGCATCGTCAACGCGCGGCTACCGGCTGACCGACGAGCGCGACGTAGCCGACGACGCTTCCCCGGAGCTGGCTATCGATGCTGCGCGCCAGCCGGCTCGGCGAAACGCACGCACTGGCAGTACAGACCCGATCGGCCGAACCCGCCGACGCCGGCGGCCGGGCGGCCGGCCCCCCCGCGGCCGGCCCCCCCCGCGGCCGGCCCGCCGCCGCAGCCACAAAGGCACGACGCGGCCAGCGCCACTACCCCTAGCGCAACTACCCAGATCCGGCTGGCCACCGCGAACCTTCCCGCTCTCCCCGCAGCTTGGCAAAGCTGCGAAGCCAGTCCCCCCTTTAGCGCGAGGGAGGTCCTGGTCCACCGGGCATTCACAAAGCCGTCGGTGAAGAATGGCCACGCCTAAGGTACCTACCCAAGCCCTCCCGCAGATCATGCCGGATGACCGCCACCCCGTCATTCGCCGAAATGCCTCACATCCGTTGGCAGACCAGCGCCCGCAACCGCCCAGCGCCTTGCCACTCAAACTGAGACACCCCAGGTCAGCAGCCTGCCGCTGCCTCAGATCCGATGGCACGGGACAATTGCCGAACGATCTGGCGGGTTCTGCCAACGACATGGCGATCTGGCTCGCCGCACGCAGCATCCGGGGCGCGCAGCGCCAGCTACCACACTGCGGTGTGACACAACGGCGGCGATCTCCGGCCGATCCTGCTTCAACCGCCCTGGCTGCTTCCGCTGAAGCCCCGGAAGATGCCATCGTCACCTACGGCTTCGGCGAACTCTTCCCAATCCATGTTCGCGAGGTTCAGATTGTTCTCGATGGCCCACAGCTCGGAGACGATGACGCGGAACGGTGGCCTGCCATGGAAGAGATCCACCACCAGCACCGGGTTATCAGGCTCGGTCAGGGCCGTGCTGTCAGCAACGAATAGCACCATTGCTTTCCGGTCGCCCGCAGGCACCGCTGCCTTGACTTCCTCCCAGCCAGTTCGGTCGAACGCGGGATCGCTGACCGGCTCGACATGGGCGCGGAAGCCATCCTCGTTCTCCCACTGCGCTTCGCCGCTGACCTGCTGCCAGGCATCGTTGCTGGTGAAGTCCGTGCGCACCAGGAGCGAGGAGTTCGATCGTGGCAATGCCGGCATGCGACCGAGTCTGGCAGCTGGGGCGTTCCACCGCGAAGATCGGAGTCAAAACCGGGAATCGCGATCTACCCCGACGTCGACTAGCTCGCCGCACGCAGCCTCCGGGCGCCCAGCGCCAGCTACCGCTGTCCTGTGCCAGCGAATCCGAGCTACTGCCAACGTGTCCGAGCCATCTGCGGGTTTCTGCCATCCAAGTTGAGCCACGCACACCATCCACCGCGCCTTCCCAACCCGGGCCGACTACGCGACGAGAACTGTCCTGGGCGGCACTTAACGTGGGGTCCAGCGACCCGACTCCACCACCTGACTGGCGGAGACCCGGCCCCCTGCCTGGTTGCGGGAGAGGGTGACCAGCGATGAAGATTGCCTTGCTAGGCACCGGCTTCGGCCAGGCGCACGCCGCCGTCTACGCCCAACGCCCCGATGTAGGCGAGGTGGTCGTCTTCGGCCGCACCGCGGCGAAGCTGGCGACTATCAGCGGCCAGTTCGGGTTCGCCACCACCACCGACCTGAACGCCCTGATCACCGACGACTCGGTGGACCTGGTGGACATCTGCCTGCCCACCGCCTTGCACGCCGACGTCGCGGTGGCGGCCATGCAGGCCGGCCACGACGTGCTGATCGAGCTGCCGCTGGCCGCCACGCTGGAGGACGCCCGCCGCGTCATCGCCGCCCAGCAGGCCACCGGCCGGCAGGCGTTCGTTGACATGTTCTCCCGGTTCAGCCCCGCCAACCAGCAGCTGCGCCAGGCGGTAGCCGGCCAGCGGTACGGGCCGCTGCGGGTGCTGGAGATCGAGGGCCGCACCGCGCTGCTGTGGCCCGGGTATGACCTCGGCCTGGACACCTTGGCGATGGATATGATGCACGCCGACTTCGACCTGGTCACCAGGCTGCTCGGCCAGCCTGGCACCATCCAGGTCACCGGCACTGGCGGCCCAGGTGGCCGCGGCTCGGCCGCCGAGGTCCTCCTCGGGTATCCACAAGCATTCGCCCGGTGCACTAGCTCGTCGCTGATGCCGCAGCCCTACCAGGTGCGCGGCGGCTGGCGCGCCACCTTCCCCGGCGCGGTGCTGGAGTACGCCATGCAGGCTGGGTTCACCGGCGAAGGTGCCAGCTCGTTGACCGAAGTCGCCGCCGACGGGGAACGGCCCATCGACCTGCCGGACGCCGGCCCACCCTACGCGGCGGTGATCGACCATACGCTGGCCTGCCTGACCGGCCAGGCCAGCAACCTCATCGAGCCCGCCAGCGCCCTCCCCGCATTGCAGCTCACCCTGGACGTCCACCAGCGCCTCACGCAGGTCGCCGGCTAGGTCGCCCGCGCCGGGCACAGGGGCCGACCACGACGAAATGGCTCAGATTCAGTGGCAGACGAGCGCCGGCAACCACGCCAGGCCTCGCCACTGAATCTGAGCCACCCCAGGTCAGCAGCCTGTCCGTGGCTCAGATCTGCTGGCACGGGACAACCGCACTGCGGTGTGACACACCCGCCAGCAGCGCCACGCCCAAATGCCTCACATCCACACTGGCAGATCAGCGCAGCAACCACCCAAAGCCCTATCACTCAACCTCAGACAGCCCAGATCAGCAGCCTCCCGGCCATCTCGTGGCGGAGCCGGGTTAGACAGCCTCGGCGATATCGACATCTGGCTCAAGAAGCACTTGTCCTAGGCATGTATTGCTCCTCCGACTCTGTCGGTGGCCTTTGGCATGGTCGAACACATGTACGACCACGAGCGCGATAGGACGACTTCCAGGGCCACGCCGACGATGCGTCTGCAAACGCGCACGAGCACCGGCCTCGACATGGTGCAGTGGCGTTTGGGGCGCTCCTTTGTTGTCCACAGTGCGGATCGGCGGCTGCTGGAGGCTCCTCTCGTCGACGTTGGCCCTGTACGAGTCGGCGGACAGTGGCAGAACCGCCCGAACCAGCACGGCATGTACTTCTGGGCGCGAACCGGTCAGCACGTCTGGTACGAGAGCGCGCTGGAAGCGTCCTGCCTCATCGCTCTCGACTTCGACGGTGAGGTTGAGCGAATCGCCTCCCAACCGTTCCGACTCCTGTTCCGGTTGGGGGCAAGGTCGGTTCGCCACGATCCAGACTTCTTCGCCGTCTACCGCAACGGTGACCAAGTCGTCTACGACGTCAAGCCGTCGGCGCGGATGACCCAGGAGGTTCGCGACCAATTCGACGAGACAGCGCGGGTGTGCCGGCTGGTCGGGTGGCGACACGTAGTGCTGCATGAGCCGGACCCGACGTCCATGACCAACCTGGCGTTCCTGCGCAACGCTCGGCACGCTCGCTGCCACCCGCATCCGGCGCTGCGTGAGCAGATCGCCAATGTCTTCGCGGCTGGCCGGACGATTGGCGAAGGCAGGGAGATGGTCAACCGCCGCTCCCCCGCGCTAGCAATGCCGCTCATCAAGCACCTGATCTGGCATCGGCGGCTCTTGGCCGATCTGACCCAGCGCCTCGACTTCGACACCGTCGCCACGACGAGCACAGAGGACCGACCATGCTGCGACTGAACCTGGGTGACCTGCTGACCTGGCAGGAAGAGGAGTACGTCGTTGCGGCAGCCCGGCCGCAGACTGCCCTCCTGCGGCGCCTTGCCGATAACGAGACTGTGTGGATCGACGTGCCCAGCCTCGCCGACGAGATCGTCGTCACCGACCGGGTTGCTCCCCCGGATGTTGGCGAGCCGACCCTGGCGCTGGAGCCGATCAGTGACGATGAGTTGGAGGCCGCGCGCTGGTGGGTTCCCCATCTCAACGAGATCGCTCATGGAGTACCGGATCCCGACGTTCCTGCAGCGGTGCCACGTCCGGGTTACGGCCCTGGCACAACCAAGTGGGACCGAACCACGCTCAAGGTCGAGGAACTCACGGCAGCCGGCCACAAGACATCGGCCCGCAGTCTGCAGCGTAAGCAGCAGCGATACAACAGGCACGGCCTGCATGGCCTGGTGGACCGGCGCACGATCGTAGGTGGCAGCGGCGTGCCCCTGCCGATGACCGCGTTCTTGAGGCCGTGCTCGCGGTGCTCGCGGCGACACGAGGCGACTCGACCGTCTCGGTCGCGACACTGATCGACAAGACCCGAGCCCACCTTGCGCGGCGCCACAGCGACGAGGACATCACGTTGCCATCCGACCGGACCATGCGACGGGTCTTCGCCGCCTACGACCGGCGTGGACTGGCCACGGGCAAAGCCACCACGCGCCGCACCGAGGCCAACCGGCATGAGCGCGGCCCGCGGCCCATCGCGGCAACCACGCCTGGGCAGTACGTCGAGATCGACTCGACACCGATCAACGTAATGGCGCTGCTCTCGGACGGAAAACCCGGCCGCGTCCACCTGACGGTGGCGATGGACGTCGCGACGCGATCGATGCTGGCCTTCGACATCGTACCGACCGGCGCTTCCGGTGTTGAGCACGCCGATCTGCTCGGCCGGATGCTCCGGCTGCGTCAGTGTCGGGCCGATGCACCGGACTATCTGCGGGTGGACAAGGCCGGTGATCTCCCGGCGGCAGCATTGCTGGCCGCTGACGCACGGCAGGACGGCGCCGTCGCAGTCCCCTACATCGTCCCGGAGACGATCACGACCGATCGCGGCAAGGACTACCTGTCGGAGACGTTCGTTTCGGCCTGCCGGCACTTCGGGATCAGCGTCATCGCTGCTCCGCCGCACTCCCCCACCTACAAGGGCCACGTCGAGCGGCTCATGGGCACGATCGAGACCTCGTGGATGCAGAAGCTGCCCGGTTACGTCGGCAACAGCGTCGCAAATCGCGGTCGCGAGATCGACCTCTCCGGTCTGCTCACCGTCCATGAGCTGCGTGAGTCGTTCGAGGAATGGTGGGTGCGCGTATACCAGCGCACGCCCCACCGAGAGCTCCGTGACCGTGACCTTCCCAGCCGGTGCTACAGCCCCAATCAGATGTACACCGCACTGTTCGACGCCGGTGCCGGCATCCCGGTCCCAATCGACGAGGCGACTTTCATCAGCCTGATGCGGCCCTACGCGCGCACGATCCAGAGCGACGGCATCCACATCGAAAACCTCACCTACTGGCACGACGACCTGGTTGCGTTGCGCAAGCTCACCCCGCCCACCAAGGATGGCAAGTGGGTCGTCCGCAGGGACCCCTACGATCCAGACCGCGTCTGGGTGCAGCACCCGCCACCGGCGAGTGGCTGGAGTGCGTCTCGGAGTCCTACCGACGCGACGGCTACCCGTTTGCCTCCGGACTACGACTCCTGCGCGACATGCCTGAAGCGGACGGCATTCCCGCCGAGGAATGGGCCACCGAACAACTGGCCCGAACATCCTCGGCGAACAACGGACAAGGCAGAGCGAAGCGGAGCGAGAAAGCACACGCCGTGCGCGCCAGACGCGAAGCCGAGGCAGAGCCACGACCGGCACCCGTCACGTCCCCGGCGCCGCTCACGGCTAAGCCTCCGGCGGCCGATCAGGACGGCGAGGACTTCGCCGTCCTCCGCACCGGAGACAGGCTCTGGAATGACTGATCCCACGGCACCTGCAGTCAAGAACACCCTCGTCGGGATGCGTCGCCAGATCGATCGCGTCGTGCCCGAGCCCGCGACGCTCATCCGCGCCGAATACGAAGCGCTCTCCGAGGTCGACAGGTACACCTACGACGAGGAACGCACGAGGTGGTTCGGATCAGGATTCACCCTGCGGAACAAAGCGACCACAGAACTGCTCCGCAGCGTCCGTGGCTACGTCGCGATGCGCGACATGGAAGCGGTCGGCAGCCAAGGTGTCTGCGTGCTCACCGGACCCGCCAACGTAGGGAAGTCCACGACCCTCCTCCAGCTCGCCAAGGAGGTCGAGACGCGTACAGGTCGCCGCCACCCCGGCTTCCGGGACGACGGGCGCGTACCCGTGGTCTTCATCGAGATGCTCCCCGGCGCGACCCCCAAGGGAGTAGCGACCTCGATCTTGGACTTCTTCGCCGTGCCCCACCGCCAACGTGAACCGCACCAGATCCTGATCCGCCAGGCCGCCGAGATCATGGTCCGCCACCGCACCGCGTTACTGATCGTCGACGAGTTCCACGCCGTCCAGCTCGACGGCCGACGTGGCGACGACGCATCAATACCGTCAAAGCGATCATCAACAACACGGGCGTCGTCACCGTCCTCGCCGGTATCGATCTCGGCCTGCAACTCGGCAGTCGCGCCGCTGAACAACTCATGGCCCGCGGCGAGACCCATCGACACGCTCCCTTCGACTACGCCTCCGAGGGCTCCCGCTCCTCCTGGGCACGCTTGGTCGACGCATTCGCTCTGCAGATGCGGCTCATCGACGGCCCGCCCGACCTCAGCCCGTACGCCGACGCGCTCTACTCCCTGACCAGCGGCCGTATAGGTGCGCTGCGCCGAATCCTCGGCTTCGCGATGCTCACCCTGCTCGAGGAGAAGACCGACCCCACCCAACCCGAGGCCCTCCTCGAGGCGCACATGGGCACCGCCGCGCGCCAGCTGATTGGCGATCCCAACAGGAAGAACCCGAACGCGGCATGAACGCGACGACCGCCATGGCCCTGCCAGCCATTGAGAGATTCAAGCCTCAGGTCGTGTGCCCGCGGCCCTACCAACTGGAGACTCCTGACTCCTACCTGGCCCGGCTCTGCGCAGCCAATGTCATTGACCTCGACCACATCCGCCGACGCGTCCACGCACGGGCGCACGCGGACCCGGCGCCCCGACGAACTTGGTTACGTGATCAACGAGCTCGGCGGGCCGGACATCCGCCACTTCCACCGCGAGTACGCCCGAACGGTTCCGCAGCTGTCCGTGAAGGCGCACATGGCGTTCGCCGTCCAGCCACGCACCCGTCCAGCATGCTCGCGATGCGTCCACGGCGTGTCGGTCGACGCCTACGATCACCGCCTCTTCATGATCTGCCTCAAACACAACCGTTGGATCGGACACCGCGCGGACAAACAGCAACAGATCAGCGACCTGGGGCTGCGCACGGTGGAACGACGGTCCGCCAGATCGCGACCACCGGCCTGATCTCGAACCAGTTCCATGACGGGGTGACGGCTGCGCTCGACCGCCATGCCCCTGTCCTACGCGACGGACTTTGGCTCGGCAAACAACGACAATCCCATCCCCAGATCGACCGCTACCCCGCGCTGGTCCGCATTCTCACGACGATCGCCGACTACATAGACGAGTACTGGCCCATCGAGCGCGAGATCCGCACCGTGCACCGCCGCCCAGAACAAGCGCGGCTCTACCGCAGTCTCCGTACCTCGCTCGCATGGCTCGGCGGTCCCGCCGCCACATGGAAGCTCATCGATGAACTGGTCGCCGTCGTCATCGACTCCATCATCGCCAGGTCCGTCGAGTTCGCACCCGACCTCGACGGGTTGCGCCTCACCAACGGGTAGCAGCGCGACTGGGGGGGTCAACTTGCCAAGTCCCGTGGCGAACGGCCACATCCCGCCAGCCTGATCGTGCCGCTGATCTCCTTTGCGCCAAGAAGCCTGTCACTCAGCAAGGGTCGCCATGGCACGATCGCCGCCTGTCGATGCGCCAAACGGCCCGTCACATTCGCCAATCACGCTGACAATCGACATAGTGTCCCGTCTCACGGAAGATGTCGAATCTCACCCATCTCGTCGGAAGATATGTCGGAGACAGCCCTGTACGACAAGAAGATGAGACGACTGTGAGGCGTCGTTCCGTTGACCTGGATGAACGTCACATGGTGTCCTGTGCCAGCGATCTTGGGGTATTGCCATCGCGCCTGAGGCATTGGGCGGAGTGCTGCCACCATGTTGAGGCACCCTGCTCCCCCGGCCCGCGCGATTACCCGCGGCTGGTGCCTGCCACAAAGTTGAGGCATTCCCGGCGTCAGCCCAGGCTGGCAAGACAACGGCCCCAGCCAATCCGTCGTCGAGATCGCGATCTACCCCGACGTCATCTGGCTCGCCGCACGCATCCTCCAGGCGCAGAACACCAGGCATGGTGCGGCGCCGTGAAGCGGCAAGGCGGCCGTGGCCGTCTGTGGCGCTTGGCGCCGGTCAGGGCAGGCCGGGCCATCTGTTAACCGCTGGTCAGCGATATCCGGCCAGTTTGCCGCTCGCTACTGGGATCCCTGTGAGGTGGGCGGCGTGACGGTTCCGCGCAGGGCAACCAGGAGCGGCTTGGTCAGGATGGTCATCTGCAGCGGCGTTCGCGGGCACCCGCGCTGCAGCCAGTCGGCGGCCACCCCGATGAGCGCGCCGGCGACGAACGCGGCGGGCACATCGAGCGGGAACTCGGGCGAGCCGGCGGTCTGCGGCGGCGGGGGGTCGCCGGCTGGGGCAAGGCGCCCGGAGTAGTGAGCGGCTGCGGTGGTGCGGCGGCGCACGTGCTCGATGACGCGGGCGCTTCCGGCCGAGCCCAGCAGGCTGCGGTACAGGCCCGCGTGCTCGGCGAAATGGGTGAAGAAGGCCGTCAGCGCCGGGTCCGGGTCCTCCGGGGTTTCAGACGGGTGAGCGGGGGCGGTATCAAGGGCGAGAGCGAACCTGAACAGGTCGTCGAGCATCGAGGTGCAGGCGGCCTCGGCCAGTTCGTGCACGTTGGTGTAGTGGTCATAGAACGTGGAGCGGCTCACGTCGGCCCGGTCGGCGACGTCGGCGACTGTGATCTGCGAAAGATCGCGTTCCTGGACCAGATCGATCAGGGCGCGCTGCAGGGTCGCCTGGGTGCGCCGCACGCGCCGGTCGCCCGGCACGGCGCTGCTGCTCTTCCTGGTCGTCGTCATGGTCCTGAGCCTACCACCTTACCCTGCATATGCCCGGATACCTACGGTCATGGATTATCAGACGCTAGTTGATAAACCTACACTCGTAGGCTAACGTGAGCCACGGGACCATCACCACGGCGGGCAGAGCCCGACATTCAAGCCACAGAACCTGGAGGCCAGACCCATGACGCACACGACACCGCACCTGGACGAGCACCTCCGGCGGCCCTCGGGCGCCCGCACCCTGACTCATCGGAGTTCACACATGAAACTGTTCACTTTCATGAGCACGACGCATCCAACGACGCCGGCGCGTATCGGCACGCCGGTCAGCTCGGCGGCCATGGAGGCCTTGATCGATCAGCCGGGGCCGATCGAGGTCACGACCGTCGGCGCGGACTGGGAAGCCAACCTTTCCGGACTGCTCAACATCAAAGACCCCAAGGCCGTTCAGGCGGGGCTCAAGAAGCGCAAGGAGCCGATCCAGATCTACACCCATGTCGTGCGGCATCCCGCGCAGGGTTTCTTCCTGGTCGACACCGGTGTCTCACGGCGGTTCGTGGAGGACCCCGCCGGTGCGGGGGTCGGATGGGTGCTCAGAAAATACGGGGGCATCGAAAAGATGCGGCCCCAGCGGAGCACCGCGGAGATCATCGAAGCGGAAGGAACTCCCCTGACGGGGGTCTTCATGACCCACATCCACCTCGATCACGTCTCCGGATTCCCCGACATCCCCAAGGATGTCCCGGTCTACACCGGCGCCCATGAGGCAGAGGCAACGCTCTTTTTGAACCTGATCGCCCAGGGAACGAACAACCGCCTCCTGGACGGCAGGCCCGCACTCGAGGAACTTCAGTTCACCAACGACCCGGACGGGAAGTTCGAAGGGGTGAACGACGTGTTCGGCGACGGCTCGTTCTTCGCGATCCTGACCCCCGGGCACACCGCGGGACACACCTCTTACCTCGCCCGCACCACGACAGGCCCGGTGCTCCTGACCGGCGACACCTCCCATACCCGCTGGGGCTGGGAGAACGAGGTCGAGCCCGGAACCTTCCTGGCCGAGCGGGAACCCAGCCGCAAC
>Ga0126383_10001765_pt1 | contig 13602 bp, 10 predicted proteins | sample PanSoiMetPlot_35_FD_96882 | JGI IMG/M metagenome (GOLD analysis project Ga0126383, IMG submission 96882) | Tropical forest soil microbial communities from Panama - MetaG Plot_35 | ecosystem: Environmental > Terrestrial > Soil > Tropical forest > Bulk soil | place: Panama | collected 2016-02-17
GCGCCGATCCGCTTTCGGTGTCGGTCTACCAGGTCGCACTCTTCGCCTCGATCCTGTTCCATCACTCCAATACCCGGCTGGCGATGCCGCTCGAGCGCGTCCTGGTCCGGCTCCTGGTCACGCCGCGCATGCACGGGATCCATCACTCGGACTACCGCAACGAGACCGACAGCAACTGGGCGAGCCTGCTCTCCGCGTGGGACTATCTCCATCGAACGATCCGGTTAAACGTGCCGCAGGAGGACATCGAGATCGGAGTCCCCGCCTATCAGGACCCGTCCCGCGTCACGATCGGAAAGATTCTGGCCCTGCCCTTCCGCCGCCGCGGCAACGACTGGATTCGGGTCGACGGCCGGCCGAGCGTGCGGTCGGAGTCCGAAACCGGAAAGACGGAGCTGCGGCCCTGACCGGGTCTCAGCGGTTGCTCGTTCGCCGCGCGACCGCGAAGAAGAACGGAATCGCGGCGAGCTCGAGGGCGACCGCGGCCACCACGAGAGCGGTCGGAGAGACGTCGTACAGCCAGCCCAGGAGCGCGCTGCCAAGAAACCAGGCCAGACCGAACGCCGCGGTGAACGTGCCATAAGCCGAGGCGCGGCGGGCAGTTCCGACCATCGTCGCCACCACCGCGGCGATGAGCGACTCGTGGACTCCCATTCCGATGCCCCAGACCGCCGCTCCGGCCAGGCAGGCCCACCGATGGCCCAGGAACGCGAGCGGCGCGTAGGCGGCGGAGACGACGGTCAGGGGCACCAGCACCAGGATTCCGCGGCGATCGAAGAGCTTTCCGAACAGAAGCGAGCCCGCGCCGCCCACGCCCATCGCGATGGCGTAAAAGACGGGGATCCAGCCGCCGGAAACCACGCCGCTCTTCTGGAAGTGGTAGGCGATCAGGGGAAAATCCGCGAAGCCCGCGCCGACCAGCGCCGCGCCGCAGAGATAGATCCAGAAGCGCTGCGGGAACCGACCGGTCTCGGACGAATTTGACGAGGGCTCCAGATCCTCGGGCCTCGGGTAGAGAAGGCGCGCGACCGCCAGCAGCAGAAGCGTTGCCACGGCGGGAAGAGCGAGCGCGGCGAAGGCCAGCCGGTAATCCCCTCGCAGGGCCAGGATGCCGGCCATCGCCAGAGGCCCCAGCAGGGCGCCGAGCTGGTCGAGCCATTCGTGCAGGCCAAAGGCCCAGCCGTAGCCGCCCATTTCTTTTCCGGCATGAGACAGCATCACGACGCGGGGCGGGTTGCGCGTGGCCTTTCCCACGCGTTCGAGGACGAGAAGTCCCGCCGCGACCGGCCAGGCTCGGGCCAGAGCCAGCAGCGGGACGGCGGTCATCTGCACGACGTAACCGACGATCGTGATGGGCCAGAACTGACGGGTCCGATCGGCCAGACGGCCGGAGACCAGACGCAAGCCGTATCCCAGGAGCTCTCCGAACCCGCTGGCGATGCCCACCGCCGCCCCGCTCGCGCCGAGCATCGCCAGAAACGGACCGGCGATTCCCCGGGCGCCTTCGTAAACGAAGTCCGCGAAGAGGCTCACGGCTCCGATCAGCAGCACGAAGCGCAGGGCCCGGCGCCGTTTGTCGGTCATCCGGAAAGTCTCCCGCCTCCTGCTCGGGCGAAAGAAAACAATATATATATTGTTAGACCACAGAGCATCGTCGGCCGGGCCGCGGATCCGGGTTGCGGTCGAAGCGGAGGCCGGACGCGCCCGGGCTCGTCGCCGCAATCCCGTCCCCGGTCACAGCGCCTCCGCCGGTGCGGCCTCCACGCTTCCCCAGAGCATCGATCGGTCCTCGCCCGCGAGGTTGCCCGGCAAGTGCCCACCCGGCTCGCGGAAGCTGCGTCGTACGACGATCGCTCCGGGAGCTGCGGCGCGGCGAACGGCTGCCCCGAGCCGTGTGCGGTAGGCCTCGGATGCTCCGTCCAGGATGTTGGAGAGCGTGAAGCCGTCGAAGGTGGCGGGCCGCTCCCCCTCCAGGAACTCCGCCGCGTCGGCATGCACGAGCTCGATGCGCGCCGACGTCGCGGGCGGCCGGGAGTCGGAAAGATCTCCGAGAAGCAAGGCGCGCGCGTAGGGGTTCTCGCGGTTGGGGTGTCGGGCGAAGCACCGCTCCATGCGCGCGCGCATTATCGCTCCGAAGCGCGGCGGCAGGCCCACGAGAAAAGACTTCGCGTAGACGATCCGGAGGAGGCCGCGAGAGAGAAGCAGATCCATTCCGGCCTGGAGTCGCCGGGTCTCCAGCCGCCGCCGCCAGAAGTCGACCTGCGCCGCGGGCTCGGCCAGCTCGAGAAACTCGGACAGGAGCGGCCGTCGCCAGCCAGCCAGCGGGGCCATGGCGCGCGCCAGGGCCATGAGCCGTTCGGCCGTTCCGGGGCGCGCCGGAGCGCCGGCGAGCCGCTCCCGCACGTAGGCGACCTGCGCAGCGTTGATGTCGGCAGCGACGACCTCGTGCCGCTGCGACAGGGCCATGGCCGTGCAGCCCGCCGACGCGATGCAGAAGACGCGACCTCCCGGGCGGAACGCGGAAAGCTCGATCCCGCAGTCCTCGTGCATGCGGCCGAAGAGAAGCTGGCTCGGGCCTCGCCGCGCGTCGAGCCGGCCGCGCTCCCAGGCCGTCTCGGCGAGGGCCGGTCTCAACGCCATGGAGGCAGGCTCGCGGCGACCCAGACCAGGACCAGGAAAGAGAAGTTCTTGACCACCATGCCACCCGGGTCATGAATGAGGCCGCGCGCCCACACCAGACCGTTGGCGTTCAACCCCACCAGCAGCAGCGTCTGCACGGTCGCGCACGCCACCGCGTGGGAGCCGCTGATGACCCACACGGCGATCGCGACCTCGACAGTACCCAGGAGCTTCAGGAAAAGCGCGCCGAAACGCGGCCCGTATCGGGGCACCGCGGTGACGATCTCGAACTGCTGCTTCTCGCGGCCCAGGAGCTTGCACCACAGGCCCTCGTAGAGCCACACCGCGGCCACCGACGCGCGGACCAGCCAGAAAGGGGGGAGCAGCGGAATCATCGGAGGCAGACCCGACGAATGACCGCGAAGGATCCGAGGCCTCTCCGCCGGAGCGCACCGGAGCGCGCATGCCTTGAGACAGCGCTCATGGAATCACGCGAATCTTAGCGCGTGACCTCCGGGCTCGACACGGTCGCCGGTTAACCGCCACGCCTCGCCGTCGCCGGGGGCGTGGCGGGGAGGAGCCCGGTCGTTGCGGAGCGTTTGTTAGAAGGCGCTCTCTGCGTCACCTCACGACGAGATTGAAGGCCAGTCCGAGAGGGCCATCCCCCACGTGAGTGAGGTTGTGGCAATGGATCATCCAGGTCCCTGGGTTATCGGCGTCGAGGAGTGCGTCGTAGCGCTCGCCGGCGTTGACGGGGAGAGTGTCCTTGCGGTACGCGGCGGGAACGTCGTAGCCGTCCGTGGCGATGACATTCCAGTGCATTCCATGCACGTGCATGGGGTGGACCATGGTGCCCGTGTTCACCATCCGGAACAGGACCCTCTCGCCGCGGTTGACGACGACATCGGGGATCGCGGGCGCGGTCTTTCCGTTGATGAGGAGCGCGCCTCTCATCATCCCGCCCGCCATTCCCGACCCCGAGCCGCCCATGCCAGACATTCCGGAGCCCATGCCTCCGGTCTGAAGTGGCGACATCCCGTTCCAGAGCTCGCCGATGACGAGCGGAACCTCTCGGTCCCAGGCTGCGGGCGCTCCCGCCGGCGGATCGACGATGAGCAAACCGTAAAGCCCGCGGGCGATCTGCTCGGCGCTGTTCGCGTGCGGGTGATACCAATAGGTGCCGGGTCCCGGCGCGGTGAACTCGTAGACGAAGCTCGATCCCGGCTGGACAACCGGCGCGGAAATCCCGGGCACGCCGTCCATACCGTTGGGCACGGGCACTCCGTGCCAGTGAATCGTCGTCGGCTCGGGCAGGTTGTTCACCAGCATCACTCGCACCCGATCGCCAGTCTTGTAGCGCAGCGCCGGCCCCGGGATCGTCCCGTTGTAGGCGTAGGCGGAAACCGTCGTACCAGAAGCGATTTCCCAGTTTACGGGCGACGCGGTCAGCGTCACGCCGCTCGTTTGCGCAAATGCCGCTCTCACGGTGAGAAGCACGAATGCAGCGACTGGGAATCGGAGCCTCATGGCGCGCACCTCCAGTAGCCATCAGACAACGCGCCGATCCAATTCGCCTGATCAGGTTGAATCAGAGCCGCCGCGTCCTTCTTCCGGGAACCGCGCCCCCATCCGCTCGTCCCCTCAGTCCGGACCGGCCGACCGCAGCCCCGAGTGTGAGCCGTCCCTTCCTGAGGACTGATGCAATCGCATCTGTTTGTGCCCTCCCCCCTGGATGGAACATCCGCGTGCGCCCCCGGTAGGGTCGCAAAAGGAGATCTCCAAATGTTCCGACGTTTCCTTCTTGCCGCTGTCTTCCTGCTCGCCTCCGGTGTCACATTCGCGGCCGGCCCCGTCAACATGATTTCGACGGACATGATGGTTCTCGCCGCGGGGCGCGGGCCCGGTGCGGCGGGATCGTTCTGGACGACCGACCTGTGGCTGCGCTGCCCGGACGGCGGCGACGCCACGCTCGAGTTCCACGCTCTCGACAGCCCGTCGGCCGCCCCGACCGCCACGGCGACTCTGCACATGACCCAGCCCGTGGCCTTCTTCCCCGACGTGCTCGAAACCGTCTTCGGGATGAGCTCCGGCTTCGGCAACATCCGGATGCGGACCACCAACCCGGGGAGCGCGACCATCCGTCTCTCTTCCCCCGGCGGCGGAGGTGCCTACGGATTCGCCTTCATGGCCATGCCCGCCTCGATGGGGATGGGCTCCCACTCATCCATGATGGGAGACGACTTCGACGCCGCCCGCATGTACGTCCAGGGCCTCCTTCCTCAGCCCCAGGCGCGCGTCAACGTCATGGTCATGAACACCGGATCCTCACCCATCCAAGGATCCGTCGAGGTCCTCGACGCTGACGGCGGCACTCCGGCGAGCGGGCCGGTGGCGATGCGGTTTTCCATCCAGTCCTATTCCGGCCATCAGTTCAACGACGCGCTGGCGGGTGTCCACAGCCGCTTCGACGGCGACATGGGACTCCAGCTTCGCATCCACATGGACGACGGGACGTCGGGGACGATGATGGCGCTCGCCACGGTCACCGACAACGCGACCAACGACGGCTACGTCATCATGGGCTCGATGATGGACGCCAGCGGCATGGGCTCGATGATGGGGCGCTGACCTTCCCGCTCCGTTTCTTGAATTAGACCCGCGCCCCTTCAGGCTCCGGCCGAGAGCCGGGCTCCGCGTGCCAGAATGCGGACGCGAAGAGATGAAAAAGCCGCGAGAATCTGAGCCCCGCGCTGCGCGAGCCGCCGGCCCATTCGACGCCCGCGGATGGGCCCGACTAGACGTCCTCGCCGCGCTGGCCCAGGACGTGGGTGCTGCGGCGCGCTTCGATTCCGACGGCACTCCCATTGTCGCGGTCAACGGCCGCAAGGGGACGAGCTTCGCGCCTTTCCTCTGCGCCATGGTCCTGACCCGCGGCAACGCCGACCACCCCGCCTTCGCCGCGCTGCCGCCCGGCGATCCCGGCGCCCACCTGCACTGAGAACCGCCCCAGCCGCCGAGACTAGAATCCGTCCTCGAAGACCTTCATTCCCTTCCCTGGCCGGCGACAAAGACCGTCAGTGTCGCGAAGTGGCTCTCCCAGTCCGTGTCCGGCTGGGAGGATTTCGTAAGCAGCGTGGCGCGAAGAAGCCACCAGCCTTGCCGGTTGAACGAGATCTGCGCCCGCCCCTTCTCGTCGGTCTTTTGGAACGATCCCGTCTTCTGCCCCGCCGCCACGAATCCCAACGGAAAATCAGAAAGAGGCTTTCCGTCCATCAGAACCCGCACGGGAAGGTCCGAGCCCGACACGAGAAGCGTCGGATCCTTCTCCGGCACGATCTCCAACCTCATCCCGACCGGCTCCGACCAAGAAGAGTCGCCGGAGGGCTCTCCGACTCGGACGAACGTCTTCGCGTGCTTCACATATGTCTCGCGCCACCGGCCGGAGCCCTCGGCTTCCCACTTCTTGCCGATCGAGTCCCACGCTCCGATCTCATCCAAATACTCGCGCACCTCCTTGGGTTTGAGCTCGAGCGTTCGTGGCTTCGACTCGACCCACAAGGCGGCGATCCCCGGCTCGAGTACCCGCGCTTTGATTCGCAGCGAATCCTTGGCCGCCGAGCCCTGCGGCAAGTCGGTCGCCTTCCCGCCGAGCCGGATGGAGGCGCGCGCCAGACGGTCGGGCTTGACCGCGACTTCGTTCGCCGGGAATGCCATGCCGCTCGTCAGATCGAGCGAGAGCTCTGTCCCCGGAGCCACACGTGCCCGCTGAGGAAGAATCCAGGTGTCGTGCCCAAAAAGAGGGCGTGCGCAGAGTCCCAGGAATAACGAGAGGACCGATAGCCGATCCCACCGAAGAAAGATTCGCCTCATGGCTCGCCACGATAGATCAGTCGCAGATTCCCGGGAAGCGCAGCTGCAACGGGTGTCCGACTCTCGAATCGACTCCCGGCGCTCATGGCGCCATACGCTCGGAGCGATCTACCCCGGAGTCCGGCCGCTCAGGAGACGGACCGAATGCACCTGACTCCCGGAGGGCCTTGCATAGGACACGATCGTGCCTGTAACGTCGTCCACCGTCCGGCCGTTATTCCCCTTTGGAGGAACCTTCACCCATGAAATCCGGCCTTTCCAAGCTCACGCTCACCGCCCACATCACCTTCTCGGTGGGCTGGCTCGGCTCGGTCGTCGCTTATCTCGGGCTCGCCATCGTCGGCCTGACCAGCCACGATGCTCAGAGGGTGCGAGCCGCCTATCTCTCCATGGAGTTGATCGGCTGGTCCGTCATCGTCCCGTTCAGCCTCGCGACACTGCTGGCCGGGCTCGTCGAATCATTGGGTACTCCGTGGGGCCTGTTCCGGTACTGGTGGGTCTCGGTGAAGCTCCTGTTGACCACCGGCGGCGCCATCGTATTGCTCCGGCACATGGAGCTGGTGACTCGTATGTCCGCCGTGGCGCGAAACGCGATTCTGGCCGCAACCGATTTCCGCCATGAACGAATTCAGCTCGTGGTCCACGCGGGGGGCGGCCTGGTCGTGTTGCTCGCGGCAACGGTGCTGTCGGTATACAAGCCGTGGGGAATGACCCCTTACGGGCTACGGAAGAGGCACGAGCTGCCGAAAGTCTCGTCGGCAGGTCTTCCCCTCGGTCCCGCACCCGACCAGGCGGCTCTTCCGGGAATCAGTTCCAAAACGCCACGTTGGGTCTACGTGGTTGGGATTCACGCCGTCGGCCTCGCCTTATTGCTCCTGGTCGTTCACCTCACCGGAGTCGGCACGCACAGTCATTGAGGACGGGTTCCCTGACCTCCTTCTCGCGTTTTTCGATCGCGACGTCACCTCAGGCTCCCTCGGCCGAGAAGCTGCGCGTTGATGGCAACGATCATCGTCGAGACCGACATGAATACCGCGCCCAGGGCTGGAGAAAGGAGAATCCCTTTGGCGGCCAGGATCCCCGCGGCCAGAGGGATTGCGACAATGTTGTATCCGGTTGCCCACCAGAGGTTCTGCACCATCTTGCGATAGGTGGCCTTGGCCAGTCGCACCACCGATGCCACGTCGCGCGGGTCGGAGCGCACGAGAACGATGTCCGCCGATTCGATCGCGACGTCGGTTCCGGCGCCGATCGCGATCCCGACGTCGGCCTCGACCAAGGCCGGCGCGTCGTTGACGCCGTCCCCGGTCATACCGACAAAGAGGCCCCGGCCTTTGACCTCCTGGATCTTCGCGGCCTTCTGGTCCGGGAGGACCTCGGCGAAGAACTCATCGAGGCCGAGCTGTCCGGCGACCCAGGCGGCGACCGCCCTGGAGTCCCCCGTCAGCATCATGGAGCGAATGCCCATTGCCTTCAGATCCTGGAGGGCTTCGCGGGACTCCCGGCGAATGAGATCGGCCAGTGCGATCGCTCCTTCCAGCCGATCGTTGACGAAGACATAGACGACCGTCTTGCCCTGGGCCTCCAGGCGACCGACGGCGTCCTCTGGAACGGCGAGACCGCGCTCTTTGAGATACCCAGGGCTCACGATGTGGACCGTCCTTGCGCCGATGCGCGCCCGGGCGCCCTTGCCCGGGATCGCTCGGAAGTCTTCCGGCGTCGATAGAGGCAAGCCTCTCTCGCTCGCGCTCCGCACGATGCCGGCCGCGATGGGATGCTCCGAGCGGCTCTCCAGAGACGCGGCGAGCGTCAGCAGTTCGTTTTCGTCGAGACCTCCCAGACGGACGACTTCGGTGACGCCGAAGCGGCCTTCCGTCAATGTTCCGGTCTTATCGAACACGACGGCCTGCAACGATCGGGCTCGCTCGAAAGCAGACCGATCCCGAATGAGAAAGCCGCTTCGCGCTGAGAGGGCTGTGGATACGGCGACGACCAGGGGAACGGCCAGACCGAGCGCATGGGGGCAGGCGATGACCATGACGGTAACCATTCGCTCGACGGCGAAGCTGAACGGACTTCCCGCCAGGAGCCACGCAGCCAAGGTGAGCGCTCCGGCGGCGAGGGCAGCGATCGTCAGCCAGAGTGCGGCCCGGTTGGCCAGATCCTGCGAGCGCGATTTCGACTCCTGGGCTTTGCGAACGAGCTCGATGACCTGGGCCAGGTATGTTTCGCCGCCCGTCTTGCGGACCTCGACCGTCAAGGCACCCTCGCCGTTGATGGAGCCGCCGATGACGGAATCCCCTTCGCCTTTGTCCACCGGCTTGCTTTCGCCGGTCACCATCGCTTCGTTGACGGACGACCGCCCGGCGACGACGAGCCCGTCGGTCCCGACTTTTTCACCAGGTTTGACCAGAACCCGATCGCCTTTCCGTACTTGCGACAGTGGGACCTCCTCGGTCGAGCCGTCCTCACGGAGCCTGTGTGCGTCTGACGGCAGGAGCTTGACGAGCTCCTCCAGCGCTCGCGAGGCGCCCATCACCGAGCGCATCTCGACCCAGTGTCCGAGCAGCATGATGTCGATCAGAGTCGCCAGCTCCCAGTAGAAGCCGTCTCCGGGAACTCCAAAGACGACCGCGGTGCTGTAGAGATAGGCCACGCTGGTTGCCAGAGCGATCAACGTCATCATTCCCGGCCGGCGCTGCGAGAGCTCCGAGACGAGCCCGCTCAAGAATGGCCAGCCGCCGTAGAAAAACACCACACTCGCGAAGAGAAGTTGAATCCAATCTTGGCCGGAGAAGGCGAGACGTCCTAACCCCAACCGCCTCTGGATGATCGGAGACAGAAGCAGCACGGGCACAGTCAGGGCCAGACAGATCCAGAAGCGCCGGCGAAAGTCAGAGACCATGTCGGTGTGCGACGCGTGACCACCCGACCCCTGATCCGCGTGATGATCGCTATGTCCACCTCGATGGCTCGCGTCCATCACGCTTTCTCCCGAGCTTCTCGAGCCAAGCCGTTCGCTGCCGTCGTCGTCTCTTCGCATTCTTTCCGCGGCTTACGCGGCTCGACCTCTCTCCTCTCCAGCCTCATGCCCGACGCGCGGAGCTTCCCCTTGCGCCTCGCCTGCTCCTTCATGAGGAAGAAGATCACCGGGGTCACCAGCAGAACGTGAATAGTTGAGGTGACCATGCCTCCGATGATGGGCGCAGCGATGGGACGCATGACTTCCGAGCCGGTCCCGGTCGACCAGAAGATCGGAACGAGTGACAGGATCGCGGCCGAGACGGTCATCAACTTCGGCCGCAGGCGCAGGACCGAGCCCTCGCGCGTGGCGTCGAGGACGTCGTCGCGCGTGAGATCCCCACTTTGGGCGAGCCTGCGATCGAGCGCCTCGTGCAGGTAGATCACCATGATGACGCCGGTCTCCACCGCGACGCCGTAGAGGGCGATGTAGCCGATCCAGACGGCGACGGAAAAGTTGTAGCCGAGCAGCCACTGGAGGATCACTCCTCCGGTCATGGCGTAGAGGACCGACAGCATCACGATCGTGGCCTCGGAGGCTGATCGGAAGGTCATGGTCAGGAGCACGAAGATCACGGCGAAGACGATGGGCAGGACGATCTCCAGGGTTCTCTTGGCGTGAACCTGGAACTCGTACTGGCCGGTCCAGTCGAGCGTGATCCCCGGCGGCACCTTCACGCGAGACGCGACGCGCTGCTGCGACTCGCTGACGAAGCCGACGAGATCGGAGGTGTCGGTATCGACGTACACGACACCCGCGAGCCGGCCGTTCTCGTCGCGGTACATCGGAGGACCGGTCGTGACCGCGATCCGGGCGAGCTCTCCCATGGGGACCTGCTGGCCCGAGGGAGCCATGACCAGGATGCGTTTGAGCGACTCGGGGTCGCTGCGAAAGTCCCGGGGATAGCGCACCAGGACGGTGAAGCGTTTCCGGCCCTCGACCGTGGTGGTGACCATCTTTCCGCCGGTCGCCGCCTCGAGGGCGTTTTGCACCTGCATCACCGACAGGCCGTAACGCGCCGCCACGTCGCGATCGACGGAGAAATCGAGGTAGGAACCTCCCGTGGTCCGCTCGGCGTAGACGCTGCGCGCGCGGGGGAGACCTTTCAGGGCGTTCTCGATGTCCAGGCTGACCTTTTCGATCGTCCCGTAATCCGCGCCGTAGACCTTGACGCCAACCTTGGTGCGCACGCCGGTCGCCAGCATGTCCAGCCGGTTGCGGATCGGCTGGGTCCACGCGACCGGCATGCCCGGAACCTGCAGCTTCTCGTTCATCGCCGCGATCAGCTCGTCCTGTGAGCGCACGCGCATCTCCGGCCAGATCGGGCGAAAGAGAGGCTTTGTCCAGCCAGGCCATCCGGAATACCAGCGCCGGTGAAAGGCTCTGGGCCACTGATCCCGGGGCTTCAAGACGATCGTCGTCTCAAACATCTCGACCGGCGCCGGGTCAGTCGAGCTCTCGAACTTGCCGGACTTGCCGAGCACCGACTGGACCTCGGGAAATGTCATCAGGATCCCATCGGTCTTGACCAGGACCTCGCGCGCCTGCTCGACGGCCATCATGGGAAGACCGGTGGGCATGTACATGAGCGAGCCTTCCCGAAGCTGCGGCATGAACTCGGAGCCCAACGACAACGCCAGCGGAACGACCGCCGGAACGAAGAGGAAGTTGACCAGGAGCGTGGTCTTCGGATAGCGCAAGGCCCAGTCGAGGACCGGCGCATAGAGCCGGCGCGTCGCCAACGCCGCCGGGTTGCGATCCTCGGAGCGGATCCTCCCCCGCATCCAGGCCCCCATCAGGATCGGCACCAGCGTGATCGAGAGGATAGAAGCCGCGGCGATGGCGAAGGTCTTGGTGAACGCGAGCGGATGGAAGAGCCGTCCCTCCTCGCCGGTCAGGAGGAAGACCGGCAGGAACGAGACCACAATGATGACGAGCGAGAAGAAGATGGCCCGCCCGACCTGCTGGGCCGCGGCCACGACCGCCGCCTCTCGGGCCGGACCGCTCGGCTCCCCCGCCGCGGCCAGATGACGGTGCGCGTTCTCGACCATGACGATCGAGGCATCGACCAAGACTCCGATCGCCAGCGCCAGCCCCCCGAGCGACATGATGTTGGAGGAGACGCGCAGCAGATACATCGGCAAAAACGAGATGACGATCGCCACCGGCAGAACCGTGATCGGGACGAGCGACGAGCGGAAATGGAAGAGGAAGATCAGGATGACGAAGGCGACGACGATCATCTCCTCGATCAGCGTGTGCTCGAGCGTCGCGACCGCGCGCTCGATCAACTCCGAGCGGTCGTAGGCGACCTGGAGCTCCACGCCCGGCGGAAACGAGGACTTGACCGAAGCGATCTTCTCCTTGACCGCCTCGACCACGCGGGCCACGTTCTCTCCCGCGCGCACGACGACTACTCCGGCGACCGCTTCGCCCTTGCCGTTCCAGTCGATGACGCCGCGGCGCATCTCCGGACCGAAATGGATTGCAGCGATATCGGCGAGATAGACCGGCGTGCCGGTCGGGACCCGGGCCTTGATCGGGATCTTCCGCAGATCCTGCAGATCCCTCAAGTAGCCACGGCCCCGCACCATGTACTCGCGCCCGCTCCACTCGACCACCCGGCCTCCGACGTCGCCGTTGGACTCCTCGACCGCGGTCAGCACGTCGCGCAGGCCGATTCCATACGAGGCGAGCCGCGTCGGATCCACCTCGATCTGATACTGCTTCTGAAATCCGCCCGCCGAGGAGACTTCCGCCACACCCGGCACGGCACGCAGCCAGTAGGAGAGATCCCAGTCCTGGAACGTCCGCAAGTCGGCGAGCGAATTTCTGCCCGTCCTGTCCACGAGCACGTACTCGAAGCCCCACCCCACGCCGGTCGCGTCGGGTCCGAGGTTGGGGTTGACGTTTTCGGGAAGCTGTCCCTTCAGGCCGTTCAAGTACTCGAGGACCCGGCTCCGCGCCCAGTAGAGATCCGTTCCGTCCTGGAAAATGACGTAGACATAAGAGAAACCGAAGAAGGAATACCCGCGCACGGTCTTGACCCGCGGCGCGGAGATCAGGGCCGAGACGATCGGGTAGGTCACCTGATCCTCGATGAGATTCGGGTTCTGTCCTTCCCAGTTGGTGTAGACGATGACCTGCACGTCGGAGAGATCGGGCAAGGCGTCGAGCGGAACGCGCTTCGTCGCCCACAGCCCGGCCGCGAACAGGCCGGCCACGAAGAAGACCGTCAGAAACTTGTTGCGGACGCAGAGAGCGATCAGCTTCTCGATCATCGCGGCTCTCCCGGAGTCGGCTTCTCGGAAAGCGACTGCGCGGGCTGGCCGGCCGAGCCCGCCGGGGCAGCGCCGATTGCGCCGATGCGCGACTCCGAGTCGATCAGGAAATTGGCGGAGGTGACGACCGTCTCCCTCTCCGAAAGACCGGAGAGGACCTCGACAAAGTCTCTGGAGTGGACGCCGGTCTTCACCTCTCGCGGCGCGAAGACCCCGGGCGACTGCTCGACGAAAGCGATCTGGCGCTCCCCCGTCGGGATTAAGGCGGAGCGTGGAACCGCCAGCGCCGGCCGCGCCCGGCCCGCAAGCGACACGCGCACGAACATCCCGGGTTTCAGGGCCTCCCCGGGATTTGAAAGGACGAGCCGCACCCTGGCGGTCCGGGTCTCCTCGGAGAGGGTCGGATAAACGAAGTCCACGCGGCCGCGCAGCGGCGCGCCCGGAAGAAACGAGGCCGTGACCTCGGCGGGCGCGCCGACCGAAACCGTGGCCAGCTCCGACTGGTAGAGGTCGGCCAGAACCCAGACCGTCGAAAGGTCCGCAATGGTGTAGAGCGGCATGCCCGCGGTGATGGCCAGGCCCTGCAGGGCGTCTTTCTTCAGGATGACGCCCGAGACGGGCGAAGGAAGCATCAGGTCCTTGGAGACCTGGCCGGTTCTTTCGATCCGGTCGATCTCCGCATCGGGAATGTCCCAGAGGCGCAGCCGCTGCCGCGTCGCTTCGAGGAGCGCCCGGGCGTCCGCCGCCGCCTCGCTGCTGGAACTCAGCGGGGGGCCTGGCGGTCCCCCAACCCCCTGGCCCGAGCCGGAA
>Ga0126383_10001766_pt1 | contig 13602 bp, 10 predicted proteins | sample PanSoiMetPlot_35_FD_96882 | JGI IMG/M metagenome (GOLD analysis project Ga0126383, IMG submission 96882) | Tropical forest soil microbial communities from Panama - MetaG Plot_35 | ecosystem: Environmental > Terrestrial > Soil > Tropical forest > Bulk soil | place: Panama | collected 2016-02-17
AATCGCCCACAGCAAACAGCGAAACATTGACCTCTCCCCCTGGTGTTGAACCGCCAGGAGGCTGATGTTGTTCAATGTCGTCAATGAGAAAGGCCTTGCAGATTACAATTCTGCGCCCTTCAGTTGTTCTCGTCGATGAAATCATCGAGGCATTCCGGCAACAGCGACGACTGCGCCCGATCCGCCCCCGCTACGAAACCCGTCATCAGATGCCCCGCCGATTCACAATCGAATCATAGCAGGGTCGGGGTTTTCACACAGCCAGCGTCATTAGCGGCCGTGAGCATTCGCAGCAGAATGTTTGAACAGAGCTTCTGAACTGCGCGATCACCGCGGTCGGGGCAAATCGAGAAGCAGAAATATGCAAACAACGCTCTGCAGGTGCTCCACCGAGCCGCCAGCGGCCACATAGGTGCCCACGCTGCCTGCGCTGATATTGCAGACGCTCCGCCCCATTGCCTGGCCGGCGGCGGAGCCCGAGCCAAGCTCGCCGATCAGGTCCGTCAGGCGCACCTTGCCGGGGCCAGCGCACCATGCTCGCCGAAGTCAATGCGTAGGTAGACGGCAACTGCAATTCGCGCGCCCCGGCGCGGCAGCACGTCAATCGATCCCCACCATCACATTGGTTGCGTCGACGACAGCGTAAGCCTCCTTGCCGACCGCAAGCTTGAGGTCGTCGACAGCGACGGTGGTGATGGCGGCGTTGACGATGTTGCCGCCGCCGATGTCGAGGCTTACTCGCGTCATCGTTGAGGCCCTCGCAATCTCAACGATCTTGCCTTTCAGAACATTGCGCGCGCTCAGCTTCATGTGATTGCTTCCTTCTCGATGTATTTGGACTGATTAACGATGCGATATGGTTGTGTATCGGAGACGCTTGCTCCGGTCCATGGCAATCCAAGAAGGAGGCGCCGCAATGGCGATGTCGCGGGGCGGTGGGTTGCTCCTGAACACGAGCCCGCCTGGCGCCGCTATGCTGGCGGCCTTATTGCCACCCCCATATCTTCGGCCTTGTCCAGACTTCTGAGATGGGAGGGAACCGGGCTTGACCTTTTGGAACCGCCAGCTTCCTTGACGAGCGCGTCGACGCGGTTGGTCCGGTGCTCACTCGAGTGCGAAGGGCTTGCTGATCTCGAGCAACCGTTCAGCCTTCTGGTACCAGCCCTGCGGCGCATGTGTGTCGTCGTGCAGATAGCAGCGGACCAGTACGGACCTCGATCCGGCCGTGAACGTGAAGTGCCGACTCATCGGCGGACAGGTCACAAACGAGTGGTACTTCGACAGCTGCGCGCAGTTGACAAAGTTGGTACCCCACTTGCGCTTGACGTGGCCGCGCCCGCTCACGATGTCGTCGGGATGGGTATGCGTGTGCCCGCCGAGCCAGAAGTCGACAGCTCCCGGACTTTCCGCGAGGTATCGCTCGAACCTCTGCGCCTTCGGCTCTTCGTCGACGAAATAGAGATACGAGGCACCCTCCGGGGCACCATCCGCGCCATGGTACCGCCCGTGCCGGTAGCGGCCGTCGGGGTAGCGTGACACGCCTTCGTAGTCGCCCGACGCCACGGTCGTCTCCCGCAGCATATGGTGATGGCAGCTGACAATGATCTCATCGTCTCCGGCTTCCTCCACATGCTGCTTCCACCACCTCCAAGTTTCGTTCGTGACCGCGCCCGCCGGGGACCCGCCACCCGAGGCGCGCCGCCCCACCGGATAGGGCAGATCGTTTCGGTCGCTCATCATCAGGAAGCGAATGTTGCCGACCTTGAACGTGTAGCGTTCCCAGCTGCCGACAGCGGGACAGGGACGCCGCGCCGGGTCGACGCCCGAGCTCTGGGGGTTCTCGCCCATCGGATCGACCCATTTGCGGAACCACCAGTTGGCGGGTCTGCCCTTGCTCGATTCGGCATCGCAGGGGGAGGCGTCGTGGTTGCCTGCGATCGGGTAGATTTGCTCGCGCCGATGCGTGCGCAGGGCGCCGTACTGGCGCACGACCTCCGCCCCCTGCTCGTCGTCGGGCAGGCTCCACAAGCCGGCATTGTCGCCGAGGTCGAGGGCGATGTCCCAGTGAAACGGCGGACCGCCAAGCTCACCGCCTTCCTCGGACTGACGAAGTGCGGTGGCGAGAGTCTCGGGGTAGCTCGCCGGTGGGACAAAGGCTATGCCGTTGCGGATCGCCGCTGATACGGCCTTGTCGGTGGCGACATGTGCATCGGAGAACACCCACAGCTGGAATGTGCCTTCGCTGGTGCCCTCGGTGGGGGAGCAGGCGGATCTCGATGCCACGCTCATGGTCATCTCCTTGTCGCTTCACCGCATTTCTCCGTCACACCGCGCCACCGCTATCCGGGGGTGGCAGCCAGGCATCGCCATCACAGCGTGATGCCGACAGTTCGGCAGAGGGCGAACATTTCATCGTTGTTCAGCCGGATAGGTACGTCCCAGTCGATTGCACCCGGCGAAAGCATTAATCGGGGCACGATGCCGCAAGAATTGGCCATCGCCAAGGCTCGCAGTGTAGCCGGCACAAGGCACAACCTCCGCGAGATGTGAATTGGTGCCAGCGGCCCGATGGTTCAGACTGTGCCTGTTTGGGGTGGCAGTCTTTCTCACCTCGCTTCTGGTGCGGTCATCAGCGGTAAGGGCACGCTGAGCGCGGGGCTGAATTCATGATCCAAACATCCGCGGTTGCAGAGCCGATCAGGTCAAAAGCGAAGGCTCGGTCGGGATTTTCCGACTTCCTCGCCGACAACATCGTTGCAACCGGGTTGAGGCCACGAAAATCTTTGATCTTTTTCGCGTTATCCTGGATTTTCTTCTTCTCCATCCTGTTCGTCCTTCCAACTCCGCCGGGCATGTCTCCGGCTGCCAAGGCGACGCTGGCCGTGGTCGTCTGGGCCTGCCTCACCTGGATCGGCGAGGTTGTGCCGGTCGGCATCACCGGCCTGCAAATCCCGATGCTGCTGTTGCTGACGGGTGCCGTTCAGGGCGGACAAGGCGCGCTTGGACGCGCCGCCAGCGGCTTCACCGCTTCGGCGGCCTTCATCTGCCTCGCAGCCTTCATCATGGCCGCGATTATTCAGGTTGCAACGCTGGATCGGCGCATCGCGCTCGGGCTCCTGCACGCCGCCAAGGTCAAGACCGTGAACGGTCTGATCTGGATCATGTTCGTCGTCAATCTGGTGCTGGCCTTGATCGTTCCCGGTGCCAACCCACGGGCCGCCTTGCAGCTTCCCATCATCAGCGGGTTCAACAAATTGCTGGGCGATACGCCGCGCGAGGTCGCCGCCAGAAAGGCGATCGTCATTCAGACCATGGTCTACGGCTCATTAATCGCCGGCATGTGCATCCTGACCGCGCATCTGCCGAACCTGATTGTCGTCGGCCTCCTTGAGTCCCAGCTCAAGATCAAGGTCACGTATTTCCAGTGGTTCGTCATGCAGGCCCCCTATCTGGGCATGTTCGTGCTGACGCAAGTGTGGGTGATGCTGTATTTCAGGACCAGGAATATCCGGTTTGCCGGCGGCCCCCAGGAGATCGAGCGGCAATACAAGGCGCTGCCCACCATGAGCCGCAGCGAGTGGCTGATCGTCGGCGCCTTCGCAGCTACCGCACTGCTCTGGATGACCGAAGGCGTGCACAAGATGCCGTCGGAGATGGCGGCGGTCATCGGCGTTACGCTGCTCTACCTGCCGGGCCTGTTTGGCTTCACGTGGAAGGCCGTGCAGGATCGCACCATCTGGGGTACCTACGTGTTGCTGGCGGGAGCACTCTCGCTGTCCGCCGCCATGAGCAGCTCGGGGCTCGGCAAGTTCCTCGCTGATCTCATCAGCCCGATCGCGGTCGGTCATCCCTGGTGGGTCATCCTGCTGATCATGATGGTCGGGACCCACATCATCCGCATCGGCATGCTGTCCGGCGTGGCGGCCATCTCGCTCTTTGCGCCGATCTTGGTGGCGCTTGCTCCGAGGCTCGGGCTGCATCCGGTGGCGTTCACGATGCTGGTGGCCGACACCGATACTTTCGCTTACATCCTGCCCACCCAGCTCACCACGGCCGTGATCGCCTATAGCAGTGGCACCTTCAGCATGTGGGACTACGCAAAGGTGGGCGTCGTGTCGACATGCATTGCCATCGGCTATGGCGTATTGGTTATGGCGCATTGGTACGCCTATCTGGGCGTCCCGGTATGGGACCCCAATGCGCCCTGGCCATTTTGAACGCAGGCCGGTCGGCAACGTCAATTCAGCCCTCTCACCCTTCCAGGTGCGCAAGAGAGCTACTGGTGTCGCGATCATAGGTTGTGAGCAGCAGGAAAGGGGCCACCTATGGATTACCGGAGCATAGAGATACGCAAGCTGACGCCGAATATCGGCGCCGAGATCTTTGGTTTCGACCTCTCCAAACCGCTCGACGATCGGCAGTTCCAGGAGGTGCATGACGCGCTCATGGATCATCTAGTGATATTCCTCCACGATCAGAAACCAAGCGTGGAGCAACACAAGGAATTCGGCCGGCGGTTTGGCAAGCTCGACCGGCACCCCTCGGCTCCGCCCCTGCTCGCGGACCATCCCGAAATCTATGTCATCAAGGCGGACGAGACCTCCACATGGGTCGCAGGCGAGGAATGGCATTCGGATGTGTCGTGCGATGCCGAGCCCCCGATGGGATCAATCCTCTATCTGACCACGGTGCCCCCTGACGGTGGCGGCGACACGATGTTCGCGAACATGTATCTGGCCTACGAGACCCTGTCGGCGCCGATCAGGCAAATGCTCGATGGCATGACGGCCATCCACGATGGCGAGCATGTTTATCGTGGACGCGACAGGGCCGATGATAGCGGCAAGACCTATCCGCGCGCCGAACATCCTGTTTTTCGCACGCACCCGGTCACCGGCAAGAAGTGCCTGTTCGTCAACCGTCTCTTCACGACGCGGATTGTCGGTCTCGGACCGAACGAGAGCGCCGCCTTGCTCGAGATGCTCTATCGGCACATCGAAACGCCGGAATTCTGCGTACGCTTCAAGTGGCGGCCGAACTCGATCGCATTTTGGGATAACCGCTGCGTGCAACACCGTGCGGTTTGGGACTACTACCCCAACAAGCGCTACGGTCATCGCGTAACCATTCGCGGTGACAAGCCATACTGACGACACGAGAGGCTGCTCATCTCGGTCAGTTGTCGGAAGGGGCCCCCGTCGCCACCACGATCCTCTCGCACCAACGTCGGTAAATTGAAGGGTGACGAACCTGTTATGTGCAGGCGCACAACATCAGGAGCTGCGATTGTCGCCTTGTTGCTATCGGCTCCGGCGCCGGCCGCCGAGTCGACCCGAACCTCTGAGGGCCTCTCCCAGCCCAGGGAATTGCGGATAACGGTACAGACACCGCCCGGAAGCATTAACAATGACAATCTCGAGCTCTTCAAGAAGCGCGTCGAAACTTCCACCGACGGCGCCCTAAAGATTTCGGTTCACGTAGGCCTCATCGAGGATAGTCAAGTCATAAAGGCGGTGGCTGCGGGGCAAGTAGACATGGGCGGCTCGCGGATCGGTCTATTCGCCGATGCAGTCCCGGCAATCAGCATCTTTCTGTTGCCGTTCATGTTCAACTTGCTCCCGGTCCAAGACGCCGCCCTCCAGACGGACAGCCCCTTCCGGCGCCTATTGGACGCGGCAGTCTTGGAGAAAACCCGGGCTCGCGTCCTCTGGTGGTCACCGTTCGGGACGTCCATCCTGCTGTCGAAGTCTGTGCCGATCGCGTCTCCCGCCGCCATGGCCGGCAAGACAGTGCGCACCTACGATAAAATCTCTGAAAACCTTGTGAGCAGCTGCGGAGGGGTCCCCGTCTACTTGGGCGGCACCGAGCAATATGACGGGTACAAGACAGGCAAGGCGGCGGTGGGCCAGGCAGGGATCACATTCGTCGTGGCGCGGCGCTTGTGGGAGGTCATGGACACGCTTGCCAATACGCGCCATTTCGCTGACGGAATGCTGATCCTCATTAACGAGCAGACGTGGGGATCGCTCGCCCCCGATCAGCGGCGGATTGTCGAGGAGGCGGCAGCGGAGGCGCAAAAAGCGATCCTCATCGATCTGCACCGGCGCGAGACGGATGGTTATGCTCTTGCTGCAAAGAACGGCATGAAGATCCGCGAGATCACGCCCGACGAGGTGGCGGAATGGCGCGCGTGTAGTACCCCTGTCCTCGAAACGTTCATGACCAGCGCGGGAGAGCTAGGCCAGCGCCTCATGGAGGCCTACGGCCAGCTGCGGACTCGACCATGCTGCAGCGCAGGCACGCCCGGCGTCTTTACCCGTCGCTGAGTATTGCGGCAACGCTCGGCGAGCCTGGCCGACGCAGTCAATCTCACGCAAAGTCGGCTGCTGCTGTTCTGGTTGGTTGCGAGGTGGCTCTGGATTGTAATGGATGCGTCTGGAACGGATGGACAGGAGCTGTTGCTGCCTCTCAAATCCGACACGGCCTCCCCCTGCCCTCAATGTTGGCGCACACAAGCGAGGCCGGTCCCGCTGCTCAACGCGCCGTGCGTGTTGGTAGCGAAACATGAGTCCATGAAATTGTCAGTCGGAGTTTCTTCCTTTGGCACCCGCCCAATGTGGCGCAGCACGCTATCACAGCTAGGCGAGCAGATGCTCGGCCGGCTCTATCGGGGTCGCACATGCGGCCGCCGCGAGTATGCGCAGATTGGCAGCACCCCCGAGCGCACTAGCAAGCCCGTCGCGCGCAAGGTGTGCAAAGGTAACAGCGAATCTCGTCCGTCAACTCATGACGGGCTATGAGCCTGTGGACGGATTTGTCCTGTACAGCAGGACTCATACCGATGCCTTCAACCAGCGCTAAGCTCGTGAGCCGAGCGAACGACCGGCACTCCACCCATGTCGGCGCCTCTCGTCGGCACACGATTGACAGTATCTTAAGTTCCGCAATGCGTCACGAAGATCTCAGACCCGGAACGTCCAGGCGGTGCTAAGTTGAGAAGGCGCGCCTTGCCTGTTATGCGTTCAGTGGGGCCGCTATTCGGGCCTCGCGCGCCCGCCAGCAATGTGTCCACCTCGGCGCATGACGAGGGTGGAGACCGATGCACGCGCACACCGACAGGGTCTTGCGAGAGCTGAAGCGCGCCCGTATTGAGCTGCAGGCGGTCGCACGAACGACCCTCCCGTGTGCAATTCGCGCTTTTGGGCGTATCGAGGCTCGGCTGTCGCGCCCTCTGCGGGTGGCCATCGTTGGAGAGTTCAACTCCGGAAAGTCTTCCCTCGCAAATCTGCTCGTTGGCATCGAAAGTCTGCCGACAGCCGTCGTCTCCAGCACCCGTATCCCCACCCTTCTCTATCACGCGCTGAGACCGGAGATATGGGCAACCCGTCACAATGGGAGGCGGGAGCAGCTGCGTGCCGCCAAGGAGGCCCGGGAACAGTCGATCATTCAGCTGGAGGTGGGTCTGCCTTCGGCCCGGCTGCGGGAGATGCAGATCCTCGATCTCCCGGGGTTGGCAAATCCGAGATTTGAACGTCGGCTGGGTGATCTGTTCCTGCAGAACGTGGACGTCGTCCTCTGGTGTACGGTGAGCATCCAGGCCTGGAAGGAAAGCGAACGAGCTGCCTGGGACCGCGTGCCGGCACGCTTGCGTGGCCGAGCGCTCTTGGTGGTGACCCATGGCGACCTCGTGCGCGAAGCGGCCGACAAGAGGAAGCTCTTGCGCCGCCTGCAGAAGGAGGCCGTCTCGTTCCGAGACGTCGTACTGATATCCACCAACGAGGCGCTGGCTTCGATGCGGGAAGAACGGAAGGGGTTGACCGCGCCCGCACTCGATGCAAGCGGTGCCAATGCACTAGAAAGCGCTCTCGCGAAGCTACTTCTGAGCGTGCGTCAGCATCGGACCAAAGCCGCAATCGCAGTGACCCGCCGGATCGCGCAGGCGGCCCTGTCGCGCCTCGAGTAAACTCATTGCGCCCAGCATCCGAGGCTCAGAGGGGGTCAGATCGACCCCCAAGTTGCGATAGGAAAACGTGACGCAATTTCGATGACGCTTCCCCATGCACCGTCTCAGGGTGAGCTCGATCGCACTTCCCACAACCGCATGAGGTGTTGGCGCACGATGGTGGCGTACGCTTCGGTCTGTTTCAACTCCTTCAGGCCTCGATTCACGGCGGTTATCAATGCGGAAGCTTGAGCGTGATCCCTAGAAACAATGGCGTGCACCCCGCGCGTTCCCAGCGGCCTCTCCGCCATTGCGAATAGCTGCCCCAACCCCAACCGACCAAGCAGATATTGCCCCTCGAGATCGTTGGCGATGAAGGCATCGGCCTCGCGCTGCTGGACGATGCTTGCACATTCGAGGAGCGTGGGCTGCCGAACAACGGCGACCCGCTTATCCGAAAGCCAGTTGCGGCCGTTGGCGTTGAGGGTAGATACGTCACGATCGTTTGGAACACAGATCGTCTTGCCGAAGATGCTTTGGTCCGTGTCGAACCTGAACGCCCTATCGGACGGTATGAACAACCCGATCACAACCTGCAGGATTGGGTCCGTAAAAAGGGCGTTGTCACACAGGACGGCGGACGCCTGCACAAGATCATTGGGCCGCTCACAGTCCGCACTTTCCCAGGGGAACGAGATGTCGATCGAAGGGTCGGCGAGCAGGGATTGGATCGCCACCGACGGTTTCGCCCACCGCAAATCCATCTCGGCGGGCGCAGCGTCCACTCCCAGGCTCTTCGTCAAACTCGTGCTTAAGAGCGCGGTGATGAGCCCGCCATTAGGCAGGCGTTCGTCGGCCAGGGGGGCCCGCCCTGTTGCCAGCAGCCTGAATTTGGACTTCTGGACTGCAGTCGGTGCGGGACCGGCAGGCTGAGGGAGCGTTGCCTGCGGTCGGGGTCGCTCGACGGCAGCAAGCTCGGCAAGCTGTGCCGGCCGCAGCACGCGGGCGGGATCGGCCGCGGCGTATCTCGTCCACCCCGGAGGGCGCGAATTGATATCGAGTTGCCACCAGATCGAGGCGGAACTCTCCTTGCGGAGTTGCGGGATAGCCGCAAAGAATGTGGTGATGAATTTTACGACATTGGAATAGCGGCTGTGGGAGGGCGCCCAGTCAAAAACGGCCAGCAGCGTGGACACCGCAATGGTTTCGAGTTTCGCAGCTCCGGCAAGGGTAGTCGCAATCTCGTTCGCCTCTACGATTGCAGGCAGGTACGCCTTTCGAAGGACCGGCGTCATGGGGATCGGTAGCAGTCGGAATTCCTGGCCCATGCGCGCAGTCAGGCGGAGCCGCCCGAGCTCGCCGCTCAGCAGCAAGGCGCCGTCGACTTTGCCGAGAGCGGCATCATCTAGCACCGCATCGAAGCCAAGCGCCTCCAAAGTGATTTCGATCTTTTGCAGCCCAAACAGTGTAATGGCTGTCGTGTGGCTGCTACCGCCGGCGGACAGGACGACAAGCTTGCGGCCGCGCAGGTCCTCGATCGCGTCGAACTGCTTACGCACGAAGAGATAGACCTGCTGGTCGAGAAGGTGGGTAACGTAGCGGATGCGGCGCCGGGCGTCAGGGTATTGGCGCGTCTCATCGAGAAAGGCCAAAACATCGCTATTCAGGATCGCGAGGTCGATGCCCCGCAGATAGAGAAGGTCGCGTACGTTTGCGGCGGCACCACGCCCAGCGATGGGCAACACGCGCATCTTGCCGAGCCGCCCCGCCAGCTCATTGACTGCCTGTCCTCCCTGGCTGCGGGGCTCGGCAACGCCATCTGTAAGGATGGTCACTGTGCCCACTCCGACCATCTCGCGGGTATCCTGGCGCTGGGCGTGGGCCGCCGGCGCAAGCAGGCCGATCACGACAGCCATGATCCCCAGCAAGAATCTTTGCATCCCGCTTTACCGTGCTCTACTTTTCGAACCCCTGATGCCGCCGTCGCCCGGTAGTTTCCCCTCACGTTCGTTGCGACCGCACGGCCGCACGGCGATCCGTGGGCACGATGTTCAACCTTTGTGGCGATGCGGCGACGGATCGAGTGCGAGCGGTGACCGGCGGGCTTGCAGACGCCCGTGAGAAATCAGGGGGCTGACCTCCGTGACAGGCTGCAGAGCGCGCAGGGCAACCAACCCACTTCCGCCGCAATTTGTCGGGCATCGTGCCGACCGTGTGGGGGAAATGCGGCCTGCGGCTCAGCCACGAGACGATCGTACAATCGTCTGGGACCTTTGAAACATAGTGGCAACGGCCGGACCGCTTTTACGGTCGCATAAGAAATTGGGGGGAAGCATGCTTAGGTCCGGAGCAAGTGTCAGCAGTGTTTGGCACGTACTTGCTCCTCTCATTACAATCTTTGTTCTCGGCCTCTCGCAGCCCCATGTGACAGCGGCCCAAACTTGCGGTACTGACTATACTATCAAGGAGGGCGAGACGCTCGCGCAGATCGCGGCCCGCGTGTACGGCAATCCGGCGCAATGGACCGTCATCTTCTACGCCAACCAGGATCGGCTCGGCACGAACGAATCCCTCCTCGTTCCAGGGTTCGCTTTGAGAATTCCCTGCATCGGTGGACCGCAGCAGCCGCAGGTCCTGCCGCAGATCGCAACGACGCCCGCCCAGGCGCCCACGGCGAGCGAAGCTGGTTTCATTATCTCATCGTTGTTGCGCCGCATCGAGTTCCTAACTGCGGACGGCTATCCACCCTACACAGGACGCTCCCTCGAAGGCGGCGGCATGCTGACCCAGGTGATCAGCTCCGCCATGGGGCTCATCAAGGACGAGGCCAAGGGCCGCTTCGACTATAGTGTTTCTTGGGTAAACGATTGGGCTGCGCACCTGAATCCGTTGCTGCTCACGCGGGCCTTCGACGTCGGCTTTCCCTGGGCTCGCCCCGACTGTGACAGCGGCGTTGCGCTCGATCAAGGCTCTCAGTTTCGCTGTCAAAGGTTCTTCTTCTCCGATCCTCTTTATGAGGTCATCACAAGTCTATTTGTACGCAACGACTCGCGGATCAAGACACTGCGCAATGAGGAGATTGCCGGTACGACGCTGTGCCGGCCAGCTGGCTATCCTACGCACGAGCTCGATCAGAGCGGCCGGAATTGGGTGAAGGACGGGAAGGTGACATTGATCCGACCGCCGACAATCGACGAATGTTTTCGCCTTCTCGCCAACGGCACAGTCGAGGGTGTCGTGGAGGCGGAACTTGTTGGGCGGGCGAGCATCAGCTCGCTTGATCTCGGCGACAAAGTTCACGCAATCGACCAGCCCATAGCGCTCACCACGCTCCACGTTCTCGTATCAAAAGCGCACCCGCATTCACGCACGATCCTTTATTACATGAACGCCTCACTAGCTAAGCTCCACGACAGTGGCGAGTACGATCGGATCGTTGAGCGGCATCTTAGCCGCTTCTGGGAGGCACAGACGGGCGCGCCTAACCCCGCGATCGGCGCGATGCCCGCGGCCCAGCCAAAGGGTCCCGTTGCGGGACAGGGCACGAGCCCCACAGCCGCTCCGGCCCCGAAGGCGAAGACCGATGGAGAGAAGTAGGGCCAATATTGTTGACAGTCACAGGTGGCTCAACCAGGATCAGTTGCAGCCGTCCAACCCCAAGCTGCAGCAAGTCTGGCTCCCGGAGAAGGCTTAACGCATCGATCGAATGATGCGCTCGGGCGATACGCTGTCCGCAACCAAACCTTCTTTCACCGCAAGGGCATACCAGGTCCGATACCAGCGCGTGGCCTCTGCGATGTTTGGGGCCGCGTCAGCCGCCGGCACCGTACTGAGAAAGTTCGGATCATAGGAGCGGGCAAGCGCCCAGGCGACGTCAACCGAGCCTTCCGGGTCAATGCGAAGCAGCTCGCTGCGTGCGGCCTGGACTCGGCCGCTGGTCATATTGTGCAAGGCGCGCCGAAGCACTGCCTGCGCTGATGGTGGGCCGGGCTGGGACGGAGCGTTTCGCGGCGCTGCCCCGGCGCTTGAAGCCGCTGCATCTTCGGGGGCGCGAGTCGAGGAGCGACGCACGGTCGAATCCGTGGACCCCACGAAACTGACGAAGGCGTAGGTCCCAAGCCCGATGAGCAACGCAATTGCCGCGAGCATCATGGCAGCCATGGTGACACGATGCGGCAAAGCACGAAGGGGCGGGGTGGCCTTCGCATCGGTCGGACCAACAGGGGCCGGTTCGACCGAGATGTGCTGGAGGCGCTGAAGGACCGCTTTCACTTCATCCAACCGGCGATCTCTTGTCATCTGATGCGTACCGATGCTCGAGCCTTGCGCGCTGGCTATTGGCTTGCGCGCGTTTGTCGGTGCTTGGTGGGCTTGAACGTCATTGTGATCATCAGGTCAGCACAGCGGGATATCGCCGATTGATGCACGGTATTGGGCAACTCTTAAGGCGTCGAGAAAGGTCAGCGGCGTTTGTCGCAACGCCGTGCCTGCGCCTGCAATGCTACCACTTTCCTCATTTCTGCCCCACTCGAAGCTAAGGCTCGCCTCGCGTACATTTGATCAGCTTCAGGTTGCAGTCCTGCGGAGGACTGTTATTCGCCAGACAGTGGCGACGCCCGGCGCAGCGCGACCGGCCTCGCTTGTGTGCGCCAACACTGAGGGCAGGGGGAGGCCGTGTCGGATTTGAGAGGCAGCAACAGCTCGTGTCCATCCGTTCCGGACGCATCCATTACAATCCAGAGCCACCCCGCAACCAACCAGAACGAGCTTTTGGCACGGCACCCGATTGGTTCCACCCTCGAGGCCCTTCGGCGCGAGCTGATTGCCTGTGGCCAAGCATTGGAAGGCACCGCGCCCTTCCAGGGCCGGGCTTTCTTCAAAGATACTCTTGATTCGCTGGCCCAGCTCACCTGTCGCATTGCTGTCATCGGCCAGGTAAAGGCAGGCAAGAGCAGCCTCATCAACGCCCTCATTGGGATGCCGGGTCTCCTCCCAACAGACATCAACCCGTGGACGACGGCAGTTACCCATCTCCATTTTGGCAGGGCGAATGCTCCCGCAGACGTCGCGGCTCAGTTCATCTTCTTTGCCCCTGACGAATGGGAACGCCTGGCGCACGGAGGGGGACGTATTCGCGAGCTGACCCAACGGCTCGTGCCCGGCTTCGAGGTCGAATTGCTCCAGGAGCATGTTGACGCCATGCGCCGCCGATCGGAGGAGCGACTCGGTTCGGCGCTGGGCGACCTGCTCGGAAAGAAACACGTCTTTGAGACGCTTTTGCCCGGGGTCCTGGAAAGATATGTGTCCTCGGGACCACCTGTTCTGTCTGGGGATCAGGCAGAGCTTGCCGGCATTTACTCCGATATCGTCAAGGCGGCTGATCTCTTTTTCAGCAACAACGACTTCGGCTTACCCACAACCATCATCGATACGCCAGGCACGAACGACCCATTGCTCGTCCGCGACGAGATCACGAGGAGGGCACTCGAGGCTGCCGACATCTACGTCGTGGTGCTTACGGCACGGCAGGCGCTGTCCACCGCGGATGTGGCGCTGCTCCGCATCCTGCGCGGCATTCACAAGGATCGCATCGTGGTTTTCATCAACCGCATCGATGAACTCGGTGATGTTCTGCGCGATAGTCCGGTTATTGTTCAACA
>Ga0126383_10001767_pt1 | contig 13601 bp, 15 predicted proteins | sample PanSoiMetPlot_35_FD_96882 | JGI IMG/M metagenome (GOLD analysis project Ga0126383, IMG submission 96882) | Tropical forest soil microbial communities from Panama - MetaG Plot_35 | ecosystem: Environmental > Terrestrial > Soil > Tropical forest > Bulk soil | place: Panama | collected 2016-02-17
GCCAGCGCGGTCATTTGCTCCACGGGCAACATATCGCCCTCCAGCTGCAGCTGCAAGCTGGAATGCACCGCGCCTTTTTGATCGAACTTTTGGGACATCGTGGCACGCTTAATCGTCGCGCGCCACACCACCTTCGGATTCCCGCTCATGGATCACCCCCGCATTTCCCCAGGTGCCAATGAATTCCTGGGCCAAGGCGGACAGCTGCGCGCCCAGGTGGGAACTACCCGTCACCCGTGCTGCCAGGTCCAGCGCCTGCGCCGTCAGGTCCATCACCCCGATCGGCACCGCCATCTGGAGCACCAGTACGGTCTCCGTTCCCTTCTCCTGCCGTGCCACAATCCGCATCCCCTTCGGTACCGGATGCATCAACGTCAGCCCCATCAGACCCACCCTCCGGCGGCAACCCCGGCACCACCAGCCCGAGCACCGCACAGCTTTCCCGCAGGTACCGCGATGGCGTCCCCGACCCCGCAAGGATCAGCCGCTCCATCGGGCGCGTCACCGCCACGTAGTAGAGCCGCCGTTCCTCACCGTTCGGATTCCCCTTCCCATGCGGCAAGGTTCCTTCCTCACACCCGGCCACGATCACGACCGGCCACTCCAAGCCCTTGGCCCGATGGATCGTGGAGAGCGTCACTCCCCCCGCGCCCTGCACGCGCTGCGGCCGGTGCCGACAGGCATCTGCGAACGCGATGAATTCCGCTACCGTGCCTCGCTGGCTCGCGGCCTCCCGCAGCACGGCCAGGTTGTCCAGTACGTCATTGTCCTCACTCTGCTCTGCGTCGGCCACGCCGTCTTTCCGGACCCACGCGGCGTAGCCCACCTCCTTCAGCACGTAGTCGACCACGGCCACGGCCGGGGCCGCAGACCCAAACTGCCGGAGCCGGACACACACGTCCCACAACTCCCACGCCCGCCGCGCCATGTAGTCGTGCGGCCAGTGCAGATGCTGCGGGCCACCCCGCTCCCACTGTTGCCAGCCGCCCTGCGCGTGAACGGCGGCCAGCCACGCCGCGCCGAGGTAGCGCGAGGGGCGGTTGTGAATCCGCTCCAGCGCATTCGGCACATCAACCCCGGCGGCGTACTCCAAGTGCGCCAGAATATCCAGTACCTCGTTGCGCTCGTAGAATGACAACCCACCCACGAGAAAGTACGGGATATTCGCAGCGGTGCAGGCGAGTTCGACCTCCCCCAGGACGGCGTGCGTACGGGCCAGGACGCAGACATCCGTGGGGTTCCACGGTCCCCCGTCCTGCAGCCCCAAGCCGCGCAGCACGCCGCCCACTGCGTCGATCACCGACGTGCCGTACACTGCCAGCACGCCAGGATCGGTCGCCACCTCTCGCGCCAGTTCCAGAGTGACAGCCCCGGACTGTCCCTCCAGCACCCGGTTCGCCACCTGAAGAATCGGCTGGCGCGAGCGGTAGTTCTTGCCAATCGTATAGGTCGCCACGTTCTCGGAGAACCGTGCGAGCATCCCCTCGGCCTCGGCTCCCCGCCAGGAGTAGATCGACTGCCCGATGTCGCCCACGACGTAGCTGTTTGTCGCCGGAGTCGTCAGGCATTCGAGCATTTCCCACTGCACCGTGCTCGTGTCCTGGGCCTCGTCGATCAGCAGGTGCTGGAACCGCGTCGCCCATTTGATCCCCGCCAGTTCGTTCTCCAACAAGAGCAGGCGGGGACGCAAGATCAGATCGTCAAAGTCGTAGAGATTGTACTCGTCGAGCAGCTTCTCGTAGCGGTGGCCAATCGCCCTGATGGTTAAGGGGTACGGCGAGCCAAAGGATTTCGCGCGCCGCACCTGCGCCGCCACCTTGGCGAGTGGCTCCTTGCTCCCGCAATCCCGCAGCGCCTGCAGGATCAGCTGCTTCTGCTTGCGGTTGTCGGCCACGGGCCGCCCGAGCCGCTCGTAGCGCAGGATACGCAGGCCGAGCGAGTGGATCGTCCCCACTACCACACCGGTCCCTTGCGGCCCGATGCGACGGCCCAGTTCCTCGGCCGCCTTGCGGGTGAACGTGACGATGCAGAGTTGCTGCGGGCGCAGCCCCTGCCCCAGCAAGTACCGGGCACGGGCCACCAGCGTCGTCGTCTTGCCCGTGCCTGCGCCTGCCAGTACCCGGACCCGCTGCTCCGGGGCCGCTGCCGCCCGCTGCTGTTCCTCGTCCAGTCGAAGCGTGGCCATCAGTGCAGCTGCTCCGTGGAATCCACCTCCACCACGATCGCAGGCGGGGGCGCAGGACACTCAGCGCGGGCTTTCGCAAAGTCGAGAAACTCTTTCCCCTGGCGGTACGCTTCCCGCGCCCGCCGTCGAAATCGCATTCCCTCCCAGAGGCAGGCAAAGGCCACCGCCGTTGCTGCCAGCTGGAGCAGAAACATCCAGGCCATGGGTTCCTCCGTCGTTGTGCATCAGGTCACGGCTGCTGCGCGAGCACCTGCTCGATCATCATTTCGAACACGATCGGATCACTCGCCAGGTTGCGAATCTCGGCCAGCCCCTTATCGAAATCGGGGCGGGCGATCTGGTCCAAGTCCTGAGTCTTGAACGTGGCCTGGATCAGCTGCACCACCTTCGGCAACAGATGCTCGATCCCGTTGTCCCGCAGCAGCCCTTCCAGCAGCACCGCCCGGGACGGCAGCGTGGACTCCACCGTGATCGAGCGGTTCCCCTCGGGCCGCACATACTCGGCCTGCCGCACGAGGTACTCGATCAGCTGCGTCGCCTCGGGCTCAGACAGTTCCTTCAAGTCGGCCAGCCCGAGTTCCGTCAGCCACCGCCGCCCATAGTCCTGCAGCTTCCGCCACTCCGGCTGCCCGGCACGCGGCGTCGTGATGTCGCCCAGGGCCTGGAACTGCGCCCGGGTGATCCCACACGTCTCCACCGTCCGGAGCCCGCCGTTCAGGCCGGGCACCACGAAGGAATGGCTGAAGGTCCGGCCACCCTCCTGCACCGAGCCATTGCCTGCGGTGACCGGAGAGCCCGGCTCCGGCTCCGGGGTAGGCTCGGGGCTTACCTCGGGCTCCGGCGGGGCTGTAGGGGCTTCTGCGGGCGTGGGCGGGGCCTCCGGCGCTTCGTCCGGGATGGGTTCGGCTTCGGGTTCGGGGTCGGGGAGCGGGGGCGGCGCTTCTCCGGGGGCGTCCACCGCCGGTCCCGGGGTCGGCTCAGGTCCGGGGAGGTCGTCCGGCTGATCGCCAGCTGCCACCAGATCGCGGGCCGGGAGGGACCGCCCACTGCCCAGTTCGCCTGCGGCAAAGCTGGCCCCAAGCAGAACGTCGCTGAACATGGCACGGCCTGCCTCCGTCGTGCAGCGGGCCAGCAACATGGCGCGCGGGTGCCGCCGCCACATATCCGCGCCCGCTCCGTCCAAGTATCCCGCCCGCTGCGCGTCGCCCATCGTGTACGTGAACGGCACCAGCTGATCGGCCCGGCCATCCACGCCGTAGCGCACGGCCTCGATCACGCACTCGGTATCCGTCAAGGCGACCGGCGTCAGGCGACCCACCCGGTGACGCAGCACGAGCGCCCGGACCAGTTCTGCGTTCGTCTCGATCTTCCCGTCGCCGGTAAAGTACAGGCCCTGCACCGCTTCGACCGGGCCGACGCCCAGTTCCAAGCCCTTGATGAGCAGCCCGACCACCTGTGCTTTCGCCAGCCCGCCGGAAATCCCGGCGGCCTGCAGCACGTCGGCCATGTCGTTCAGCGCCCCGAGACACTCGGTCGCGATCACCATGGGGTTCGCCTCGATCCGGGGCAGCTGCCCTGGAGCCAGGGCATCGGCCGCCCGCTGCATCGCATGCGCCGCCTTCGCGGCGCGGACCTTTTCCATCTTGGCCTTGGCCTCCGGCGTCCCCACGTAGGTCGCGGGGTCTGCGCCCGGCGGCACGACCAGTTGCTGTTGCTTCGGCTTCCTCGGCATTAGTCCTCCACGTCGTCGTCGTCCCAGCCCGTGAAGGTGTCATCGGCCTGGAGGCGCACCAGTTTCTTTTCCCGTTCCTCGGCAGCCCCTGCGTAGCAGATGGGCACGTAGTCACAGGTCCCCATCGTGAAGCAGGAGCGATCGTTCTGGTAGAAAATCTCGGCCTTGATCGCGCCGTCAATGGCAATCGCCGTCGAGCGGAACCGCTCGATCACTGCCGGGGGACGGCGCGGCGAGAACAGCCACTGCACCCGGGGGCGCTCCTGATAGATCATCACGCAGAGCCCGACCTGCTCCACCGGGCGGCGCATCCCCACCTCCATCGCCAGCTGGTAGTCGGTCAGCTGCTCGTCCAGTTCCACACTGAGCGGCGGATAGGGCCGGTCGCTCGTCTTGAAATCCAAGATCGTCGGCGCGGGTAACTGCGGCATGAGCGAGCCGTTCGCGCCCGGCACCCGGACCAACGAGTACAGATCAGGCTTCGCAATCTCCCGCACCCCGGGAGCCAGGTAGAAGCGGATTTCCTCCTGCACCCAGACCGGCACATCCGGCATCACCCAGGCGGGAATCTCCGAGACCAGCAGCGCGGCGAGTGCGGGACCACGGTTGCGGAACAACTCGTAGGTCCGCGTCGTCGACCAGTCGTAGTGGTCTGGGTTCACCAGCCCCCATGCCTCCACAAACAGCTGCGCCGCTGTCGCCTGGTCCGTCACCCAGCGCACCGCGACCAGGGTGGCCAGCCGCTCCATCACGTCGCCAAAGACATACGAGCCCTTGGTGTGAATGGTGCGCCAGCCGTAGAGGTAGTAGAGCAGGTACTCGTAGCCACACCGTCGATACCGCCGCCGCTGAGACGTGCTGCGGTGAAAGTCGAGGGGGCTACGCGGCAGGTGCAGTAGTTCGCCCATCTGAGGTTCCTCCGTCGTTCATGTGTTCCACCCGGTACAGCGCGAGCAGCATGGCATCGGTCACCCCGGGATGCAGGGTAAGTCCCTTCCACGCCGCCATCGCCTCCGGCGCTCGTTCAATCAGCTTGAGCACGCCTGCGCTCTTGCTCAACGTCAGCAGGCCAAAGTATCGTTTCCACGTCACCGGGGCGACCAGATAGAGCGGCAGCCCCGCCGCATGGATCAGCCCGTACCACAGCCCGTAGCCATAGCCCAAGCGGAAACTCTGCGTCGCCCCTTCCCGGCGCAGCCCCTGCGGCGTCTTCCGCACCTGTGCCCATTGCTTCTCCAGGGACACCTGCGTCAGCGGCGGCAGCTGCCGAAGCGCGTCCCACATATTGCGGACGAGGTATTCCCGCCGTCCCCTCCCCACGGGCGTGGAGACATTGGCCAAGAGTGTCTCGAACCGACCGTTCCGCCAGACGACCATCGCGCCTGTCAATCCCGGGTCGATCCCGACGACACACCGCATGCGTCACACGATATATCGCGTGCCGAAAAATAGCAAGCGATTTTTATGAATTGAATTTCGCACGCCTTTTCCGAAATTCATGGACGCTTGCGGTGCGCGTGCGTCCAGTGCGTCAATTCCTTCCAGTAGCGCGCAGGCGAAAACAATTCGGTGATCGCAGGCGACGAATCCTCGTGGTCCCCACCACAGGCCCATTGGCCATCCGAGATTAAGATACCAGAGTGCGTCGGCCGGTTGCACCGACAACAGGGGCGAATCGGATGCCCGATGTCCACGGCGGGCCGCGCCCGGGGAAACTGCGAGGCGAAGCAACCTCCGCAGAGAACGTGCGGACGCTCACTCATTCGGGGAACTGCTTGGGCATTTGATTCGGGGCCTGCTGCGGTTGCTGCGGTTGCTGCGGTTGGGTCCCTCGCCGGTTCATGTATTTGAGCATCACCAGCCACGGATTGGACGATTGCTCGAACCGCCGATCCTCCACATTGGGCGAAAGCGGACGCCGTGCCATGGCCCGATAGTCGTGCAGCGACTGCGGCTGCCCCGGCGCAGGACGATCCGCTGACACCGGGCTCGACGCAGTCGACGGCGGCGAGGGGATGTCGGGGGTCGTCCCGTAGATTCGGTTTCGGAGCCACCGCTCAACCGGGGGATAGCGATTGTACATCGCCTCCAGCGAGTCATCAGCGGCGTCCGCTCCAGACACGGTGCCAGGCTGCTGCTGCCGGGACAGCCGCCCAAGCGCACTCGCGTCTGGATCATCCGGCGGCATTCGATGCCTGGTTCATGCGCCACTGCTGGAGCAGCTGCTGCAGCTGCGAGTTCCCCTGGCCGGTGGCCGGGATGTTGATGCCCCCGCCGCTCATCTGGTCGGCCGTCGAGTACATGGCCGACGCCTGGACGTAGGGACTCACCGGCTCCTGCTGGGGCTGCTGCTGCTGGCCGCCGCCCCGCATCCCTAGCTTTCCGAGCGGGGACATACCGCCGCCCCCGCCGCCCATGCCCATCATGCCCGGCATCTAGCGCCAGCGGGCGAGCGTCAGCAAGGGGGGCAAGGTGTAGGCGGCAGTAGGTGTGCGCGCACCGACCGCCGCCCCCGACCCGGCGTTTGTGTCCTTCCCTGCAAGAAGGAGCGATCAAGGTAGCATCGCGCGACCTTGGTGTCTAGGCGCGCGGAATTTGCGCGTTGCAACAGCCCTTTGCGTCGACTGCCACGTCCAGATCGAAGATGTCGGGCAGAATCTCGTTCAGTTCGTAGTACAAGTGGCAGCGTTTCTCCTGCGCCCGGAAGAACGTGCAGTTCTCGCAGCGCACCGGACGGCTGACGAGCCCAGCCTCCTTCGCCGTCACGGACTTGGCCACCGGCTGTGACTCCGTCGGCAGGCCATGAACGTAGAAGCCACAGGAGTCCGTCGCCGCGACCTTGACGCCGATCACCGCGCAGAGGCGACGGACCGGCAGGAACATCCGGCAGGTCCCGCACTGGGCAAAGCGGTGCTGCGGCGGCTTCGGATCGAGGTACAAGAAGGCGTCCCGGGTGACCTTCATGGCTTGTCCCCGAACAGTTCCTCCTGCGTGAGCCAGCCCCGGCTCGCCCGGTCCACGCACCAGCTATGCGCCCACTCCGGCTCCCGCTCCGGCAACGCCACGCTGTGGCCACCACCCCCGGCCCGCCGCTGCACCCAGCCCCGCGTCCGCTGATAGACGCCCTTCGCCTCCGTGTTCACCAACCGGTCGCAAAACGGACACGGTACCGTTGCCATCGGCATCCCTCCTGCTACGCGCGCACGCGCGGAATGGACAGCCATTCTTAGAACCCTATGCGAGGCCAACCATGGCTATCCGTCGAAGACTCCGGAAGCCCCCCTCGGTGAGGGGGGTTTGGGGGGAGCGGGTGGGTAAGGGGGACACCTTCCCTCTCCCCATCTGCCACGGGACTTGCCACCAACGTCAACATCCACCGGACCCGGTAGGGTCACTAGCGGTGTCGCACAGGTGACAAGGGATTGTCAAGGGACCAGGGGTGAGGCCGACTCCTACCGGGAAATTGGCCTGCAAACCCCTGGTGTCTCCCTCGACTTTTCGTGCATTAACCTGCACGGCGTGCCATTGTCAACCACGCTGTTCCATCGGACGCGGGTCGTCTCGCTCGTAGCAGTCCCCCGGGCACGGCGGCTGGAGGTGTCGGTGCGCCTCCTGCAACCGGGAGTAGCAGTCGGCCAGAATCTCGAACACGACTCCGAACTTAGGATGTTCCGGGTCAACTTTTTTGAGCCGCGCCGCACATTCCTCCGCTTGCCTGGCTATAGTAAGGGCAGAACGATGCTCCTGCTCCCAGGCCCAGCGCACCCGGTCCTCGATGTCCTTCCGCGCGTACTCCAAGAGGCGGCTCACCTGGCCGAGGGTGGCTCGAAAGATCGGGCGGCCAGTCCGCTCCCGGAACCAGCTGTGCCGGGAGGGGCTGGCAAACTCGGTCCCCTGTGGTAGGCGCGGGGCGGGGTGTCCCGGGGTCTGCGTCGGGAGCCTGGGGAACCCGAGGCGTTCCAGTAGTCGGGGCACCCCACCCCCTTCATTGCACCGGAAACAGTACCACCGCTCGTCCTCATAGTGAAACGATTGATCGTTGTCGCCCTTATGCACCGGGCAGGTCGTCCGGCCCCTGCGACCGAGGGGCCAGCCGACATGCTCCAGTACCTGCGCGACCGTCCAGCGGAGCGCGTCAGGCACCCTGGAACCAGGGAGTGTACTGCCCGGCGTCGTCCACCACGGCCTGCGCCAGCTTCGCGCCCAGCTTGGAGAGCGCCGCGTGGTACTCGTCGGAGAGGTGGTTGTGCCCGTACTCGTGGGCGAGTTCGTGGAGCAGCACCTCGTGGAGTCCGACCCCGCGCTCCGGAAGGTAGGCGAGGTTCAGGATCAACTCCCCGTTCCCATAGCAGGCCCGCACCCGGCGCTGCCCGTCCGGGGTCGCCCAGCCCCGGTGGTTCACCAGCTTGACGCGAATCGGCCGCCCGAGCAGCACGCCGCCGAGCACCACGCAGTAGGCGTGCAGGTCCCGCATGTAGGGCGTCCACCGCTCAGACGGAATCTCCGGCAGCGGCTTCCCCTCCCCGTTCGTGCTGAACGGCATCGGGGTCCCGAACACCTGCCCCGCAGGCTTGAAGGACTCGGCCTTCCGCACGTTCTCCCACTCGCCCTTGGAGAGGGACCCGCCATGCACGACCGTGTAGCCCGCCGCCATGGCCCGCGCATTGGACTCCGGGTCCGAGGGATCGGCGGCGACCGCCTTCTCCCCGAACCGGAGCCGGGACAGATGCCGGGTGGCTTCCGCGCTACAGTCACTGCGGCCCGCCGCCTCCCGGCACCATGCCTGCGTGGCCTGCTCGGCGGTGAGCAGGTCATAGGCTCCATTCAGGACGACTGCCCCAATGTCCTTGAGAAAGGCCGGGCGCACCGTCTCCCGGTCAATCGTCAACGGGACCTTCTGCCCGATGTCGACGTGGCAGGGCAGGTCCGTCTGACACACCGGGATGCCCATTTCGTAGAGCCAGGACTCCTTGACCGGCGCGAGCAGCGTCACCTGGGTCTTGCGGGAGGATGGCCGGAGGTTCACCTCGGTCGTGAGCACGACATCGAGCGTCCGGATTTCCGGGGGCCGGGTGAGGGTAATGCCGTTCACGACCGTGGTGATGCCGTCCGGGGGCAAGAGCAGCGCCGTCGCCTGCCCCAACTCCTTGCACTGCGCCGCCGTCAGCTTGAGCGCGAGCATGATCTTCGTGCCGCGCTGCCGCTTTGTCTGCGGGTTCCAGAGCCGGGTGCCATCCTCGCGGAACTGCAGCTTCCCTTTCATCGTCTCGACCGTCGCACTGCGGCACCCGGCGACGACCAGCTTCTCCCCGATGTTGAACCGGCCCCGCGTGACCGGATTGTCCTTCTTCTTCGACGGGGCGAACAGCGTGTAGATGTCACGCGGATCGGCCCAGCCCTCCGGGGCATCGTCCTCGATGGTGACCAGCACCTCGCGGGCGGTCACCCCGGCAATCGACACCGTGACCGTGGTGACGCCGGGCTCATCCCAGGCGTTCGCCACCAACTCGTAGAGGACGTGCTCCACCCCCCGCCGCCCCCACACCTCGTGCATCCCGTCCTTGTCCACGTCAAACCAATTCCTTGCCAATTCCATGGGTTCTCTCCTTGCAGAGACCGGCACGCCAGGCCGGTTCAGGATTTCGCAATTTCGCTGCGTCGCGTTAGCGTAGCACGCCGCCTACCGACGCCCGGGGGTCAGGGCTGCCCACCGCGACCCAGCCGCCCGCACGGCGAGTCGCTGCTCGTGCGCCACGACCAGCCGCCAGACGGCCACGACAAACTGCCTCCAGCGCCGATTCCAGCCCTCCGGCGAGGTGGGCAAGGGGTCCCCATCAACCAGGGCTACAGCGGCCCTCCAATCGCGTGCTACGAGGGAATCGTCCCTGTATGGATGGACGAGGGCCAGCAGCTTCCGCCAGTAGGGGACCAAGTGGTTCACGGGGTCTGTCCCCAAGAGGATCGGCGGCACCGGGTCTGACCAGTTCGGGGTGGCTCCCAGGTCGACGGTACCGCTCATACGGGAATCTCCCAGGTGTCCGTCGAGCCCGAGTCCGTCGGTCCCGGCTCCTGCGTGGCGCGCGGGCTGATCGCGGGCACGTAGCGCAGGTCGACCACCTCGTCCGAGAGCGTGTCGTACATCCCGCTCGGGGTGCGCCCGACGATCTGGAACACGGGCTCGTACCAGATCACGCCCTCGTTCCGCTTCTCCACCGTGGTGACGCGCACCACCCAGTCCGAGAACCGCTCGGTCCCCCGCGCCTGGATCGCCTGCGCCAGCTGCATCCCGATCTGCCGCGCACTCTTGCGGAGCAGGTACCAGAACGGGTCCCCGGTGTGGGCGATGAGGCCAAGCAACGCGACGCCCTGCTGACAGGCCGGAGGCACGCGCTTGCCTCCCGGGCCGTCCTTCCACTGCCCGTAGGCGCAGCTATCTCCACAGACCTGGGCCTTCGGGTTCGGCACCCCGTCATGCGGCGTGCGGCCATCGGCCGACGCGCACACCGTGTAGGGGCGCTCGTCCGGTCCCTCCAAGAGCGTGCGGTAGTGATGCCCCTTCAGCACCACCACATCCACCCCCTCGTCGCCCTTGAAGACCGCGTCCCCCAGCTTCAAGTCCCCCGAGCGGCCCTCGTCATTGCGGCTCCGGGCATACGTGATCTTCAAGAAGCCCGGCTGCCGTCCCAGTTCCCGGTCAGAGAAATCATCCAGCCCCCGCACCTTGGGGGCGACCAGGCCCTGGAGTTTCGGTCCAACGATTGTCGTGTCTGCCATGCGTCCTCCGTGGTCGTTCGGTCGCGTCGTCAACGACGCAACGTGTGCGGAGGACGATAGCACGACGCCCCGCGCCGTGCAACGATTTTAATTGCGGTCGACTTTGCTGCGCTTTTTTCTTTTCACGACCGCAATTTCAACGACGACCGGTTTGTCGCCGCGATAGGAAACGCGATAGAGGCGACGCACTACATGCGTCCGCCACCGCGTCGCATCCCGCGCAGATTCTGGCGGGCCGCCATGATGTCCGGGCGGGCTTGCTGGCGGGCGGCCCTCACCGCCTGGTGGCGTCCCTGGCGGGCGGCCTGCAGCCGATCCTGCGCGGCCTCCATCCCCCCGCCCCGATCCATCGTCCCGGCTCCCGATTCCTCCGGGGTCATGCCTCGGTCGATGTCCCCACCCCCACCCGCTTGCAGGTCCCGATCCGGCATGTGCCGCCCGAGGACTCCCGACGGAGCCTGCCCCGTGGCGATCATGTTCTGGAGACCCGTCTCCTGCGGCGAGCCTGCCTGGATGCGGTTCTCGATCCGGTGTTGCAGCCAGGGGCGCGTCGCCATGAACTGCTCGGCGTTTCCCTGCTGGGCGGCCTCCAGAAAGCGCCCCCGGTTGAGGGCGTTCAGGCCGAGGCCGAGTCCCAAGCCCCCAGCCTGGGGATGGCCGAGACCACGCGGCGTGATGCTGGTCCCCGGAGCGGTATCCATCCCCGTGGGCAGCTGATAATTCGGTGCGCCGTACATGCTTACCTCCCGTCGCGAGCACTCCCGCGCCCGCCGCCACGATCACTCCCCCGCCCAGACTGCCGACTGCCTCCACCAACGAATGGACTCGTCTTCCGGCGCATCAACCGAGCCCCGCTCACAGGCGGCTTCACCACCTGTGGCGGGGTCCCCGTCGGAGGCGGTCGCATGGCCAGTCCTTCTCTCATGGTCCCCGCGAGTCCCGTCAAGGGGGTGGCCAGGGTAGCTGGCCAACGTGCATCGAGCGGAGCGTCGGTTGCGGGGACGCCACCAGCTGGCCGAGATACGCGATCAGCGTCACGTTCCGGACCAGGGGATACAAGTCCTCCCGGATGCGCCGCCCCATGATCCCGAACACCTGATCCTGCCCATTGCGCCAGAGGCTCGATACCTCGACGGGCTGCGACGTGATCCGCTTGATGAGCGGATCGGGATTCGAACACGCGCAGAGCACCCGGCGCGGCTGCTGGGGAGCCTGCGTGTTCACCGTATCCGGCATCGGGTAGTCCACGTCATTCACCAGCACCGGCTGCGGATCGGGCTGCGTGTCGAGGGCCACCAAAATGCAGTCGAAATTATATAACTCCGCGCACAATTGCATCGAGCAGCGCCGGTTATAATACTCGATCAGGCTCGTCGGGATCGTCGGATTCGCATTCGAGAGCACGACGAATTCGAGCGAGGTCGTCACGTCCACCTGAAAGGTGAAGATGACGGTATCAAGTCTTTGTGTGGTCGGCATCGTCGGTGTGGTGGCTGCTGACCCAGGGCTCGCCTGCGGTGATCCGGACCGGCTCCCGATTCTGGAGCGGAGCCAGCATCTGGTCAATCACCATGACGACCTTGTTCGGATCGTCCGTCGGGAGCGAGGGGGCAGCCTTCTCCGGCCAGCGGGCGTGGAATGCGCGCCGCACGAGCCAGTACCGGTCGACCAAGAAGGGCGGGATCATCGCTGCAGCGTACTCTCTCCCGTGAGCGATTGCTCCGGGGGATGCGGCGGGATGCCGCGCCGCTGCCGCAGCAGATCGAGCAGGGCCTGACTCCGGGTCCCGACTGGCGAGCCCAGGAAGGACTCCCAGCGCCGCCAGAGGTCCATCGCCTTGGCCTTGCGGCGGAACGACTCCCGGGCCTCCGGGGTCTGGGCACGGCTCTCCAGCGTCTCGAACAAGGTCTGCAGGTTCTCGGGCGACATCACGCGGGCGGCAATCCCCTGCGGGCCGAGCAGCTTCATGGCTTCGGGGTTGGCCTTCGCCCACTCGCGGATCGCCTGCGGGTTCTTGTGACTCAGCTGGTCCGCGAGCGCATCCATGAAGGTCGCCCCGCCTTCCCGGCGCTCCGTATCGTACGCATCGTTCGCTTCGCGGAGGTGGTTCACCTGCGCGACACTCGGGTCGATCGGGAATGCGAAGCCGGACATCGGCCCGTACATCGGATTGAAGACGCCCCGCGCCACGAGCGCCTCGTAGAACCGCCCGTACGGCGTGGCCGCGAATCCGCCGGGGCGCTTCGCGTCCTTCTTCATCTGCTGGAAGACGCGCTCGAACACGGGGATCGCCTTCATGGCAACGTACGTCGCCTGGTAGTAGCTCGACTTGACCGGGTCGCCCACGTAGTCGCGGGGCACCACGGGCTCCCCGGTGCGCGCATCGTGATTCGCCCACACCGACCCGATGGCTTCGGTGATCGGAGACAAGTCGACGAGCCGCTGCCCCATCGTCTTCGCGATGTTCAGCATGGTCGCGGCCACCGAGGACCAGCCATTGAAATTGAGCACGTCGCTGCGGTCCCCGCGCATGAACATCCCGACCCGCTCCATCATCGCGGGCACCTGCAGCACCTCCAGCGCCATGTCATTCCCGGTCGGGAAGACGATGGTGGTCTTGGTTTCGGGATTGAGGGGGTGTGCGACGTTGGTCGAGATATGCCAGACGAATCGCTTCACCCACTCCGGCTGGTCCCGCTCCAGATCGGGGTTCATCACGTTGTTCCAGTACCACATGGCCGCTGCCGGGAGTGCCACCTTCATCCCGAAATTCAGCGGGTTCTTCGCCATGTGCCCGAGCGTGTACGTGAACGTCCGCTGGAACCACGTCAGGAACGGGAAATACATCTTGCGGAGGTACTGCTGGTGGAACGGCGACACCGCCGCGTAGTCGACGAAGGTGTTGCGCGC
>Ga0126383_10001768_pt1 | contig 13600 bp, 13 predicted proteins | sample PanSoiMetPlot_35_FD_96882 | JGI IMG/M metagenome (GOLD analysis project Ga0126383, IMG submission 96882) | Tropical forest soil microbial communities from Panama - MetaG Plot_35 | ecosystem: Environmental > Terrestrial > Soil > Tropical forest > Bulk soil | place: Panama | collected 2016-02-17
GTGCGATGGCAGCGCGGTTTTGGATGGAACACGTGTGGGCGGCCGAATACTTTCCCAAAGAGGAGCAAAAAAAAGTCCGGCGGGTTGCCGCAGAGGGGAGTTGAGTTTACCCTCAGATTCCCCACGGAGGCGTGCATGACGAAGGCTCCGGGAGATCAACTCGACGCAACCGATTTTCGAGACGGCATCGAACATTATTCGGAGCCGGACCACCTGCTGAAAAAGTACGGCGCGGTGCCGGCGATCGGGCAGGGCGAGACGTCGATTCGTCAACCAGGGGAAGCCTCGGCGGTTTTTCAGACTCTTCTCCTGGCGGATGCGCTGCGATTCCTGACGTTGCAGATGACGGCCGCGAAGTCGTCGGGGCACGCAGGTGGGTTCGCGAGTCAGGCCGAGGTGTTCGCGGCGTGGGTGATGCTTGGGCAAAAGAATATTTTCGCCGAAGCGGGTCATCACGCACCCGGGTTCTACAGCGCGCTGTTTCTCGATCGATCGCTCGAACGGATGGGGATCAGCACGGTTCGCAAATTGTGCGAGCGGTTTCGCGAGCGCAACGGGCTTTTGGGACACGCGTCGGGACACATTCCGGGCATTCTGGCGCCGGCGGGGCCGCTGGGTCAGGGACAACACTTCGCGATGGCGGCCGCGCTGCTGCACAGAAAGACGCTTTTCCCGGTGATCGTGGGAGACGGCGGCATCGACGAGCCGTATACGATGAGCAGCTTCAGGCATTTCCTCACCGCGTTTCCCTCAGTGACCAACTTCGTTCCCGTGCTCGTCTGGAACGGCTTCAGCCAGGAACATCACAGCATGGTCTCGACGTGGACCAACGACCAGATGAAGACCCTGTGGCTGTCGCACGGATTTCAGGAGGTGGTGGTGATCGACGCCAAAGACTTCGTCGACCAGGGCCAGCCAGGGCCGTTCGTGGATAGCACGAAGCTTGGCATCGGCCAACGAATCGAGTTCGTGCAGCGGGTGATAGGCGCCGTCAAGCGCGCCGCCGACTTGGCGCTGTCGGGCACGAGAACGGCGTTGGTTTTCAAGCAGATCAAAGGCGCCGGCGTGCACGCGCGGGGAGCGAAATCCCACTTCATGGGCCCCCAACACACGCTGAAGAGCGCGGACATCGTGGCAGCGTTGGCCGATCTGGCGCTGCCGGCGGCGGCCTGGCAGTTGGTGCGCACGAACTGCGAGCGCGCGGCGGGAGGGCCGGCGGCGGCCACGGTCGTTACCGAAGCCCGGTGTGCGCTGCCCGAAGTGTCACTTCCGCTGGCGGAGTATCCAGCCGGCGAACGTAAAATCCCCAGCGCGGAGCTCGGCCGCTGCGCGCTGACCATCGCTGGTCGAGATGGGGCCTTCCTGGTCGCGAATGCCGATGGCAACGAGGGCTCGGGATTGGGTAACGTCAATCAGGCTCTGAAAATTCTCCATCCTACGGCGGACCCCGACTATCACCAGCTTCCCGGCGGTCAGGTGTATGAACCGCTCAGCGAGGACGCTTGCGCAGGGCTGACGGCCAGCTTGTCGCTGATGGGCGGAATGGCGTTGTGGTGCTCGTACGAATCGTTTGCCGTCAACGGCCTTCCCATCTGGCAGACGGTCACCCAAGCCATGGCCGAGCTGCGCCGGCGCACGCCCTCCGCGGTCGTTCTGCTCACGGCCACGGCGCTCGAGCAGGGAAGGAACGGCTGGACACACCAGCGACCGGAGCTGCAGGCCTACCTGGCCGCGATGATGAGAAATGGCAACGTGTTCCCGCTTTTTCCGCCGGACGCAAACAGCATCCAGAAATGCTACGAGTGGGCGCTGCAGTCCAAAAACAAAGGGGTCGTCATTTTCGCCGGCAGAACCCCGACGCAGGTTCGCACCACCTTCGAACAGACCCAGCGCGCGCTGCGCGACGGGGCCTTCGTTCTCGAAGAGTTCTCCGGCGCCAAGAAGGTCGTTCTCGCCGTGGTTGGCGATCGAATGATCGATGCGGCCATGGAGGCGGGCGGGCTGCTGCAGAGTCGAGGCGTCGGCGTTCGCGTGGTTTATGTCGTCAGCCCGAGGCGCCTGCTTCGAGAGCAGGACGTCGCCTGGGCATCGTGCCATGAGCCCGATGGCGCGTTCATCAACGATGCGCAATTCGATGCGCTCTTCTGGGGCGACGCGCTGGTGGGAGTCACCGGCGGATCGTCCGCCATGCTCGAACCGGTGCTGCTTCGAAGCAAGACCAGGCGTGACATCCTCGCCTGGAGGCGCGGTGAAACGACAGCAGGTCCGGACCAGCTCGCCGAAATCAACGAGCTGACCGGCAACGCGATTGCGAAGCGTGCCGTCGAGCTGCTCGATCAGAATTGAGGGGCCAGCCGCTCATAGACAAAGGACGGTCCGTGGGCTGTCCGGCGGCCTTCGCTTCTGTTGTCCCAGAAAACCGATGAGATATTCGCGCAAGGTCGCCGGCTCGACGATCTGGTCCAACAGGCCTCTTTCCATCATACGGCCCATGTCGCTCATGGCCTGCATGTCGACCGCGGCGTCGGCCTCGTGCCTGCTCTCAGGCGGTCTGATCGTCGCCGCACCGAACGGCCCGATTTTCGCTTGTGGGAACGCGACGACGGTGTCCATGAAACCGGGACCGGTCATGAAAAGGCCGCCGCCAAACGCGTTCCTGACGATGACCAGGGCTTTGGGAACCGTGGCCTTGGCGAGAACGGAACACACCAGCGCGGCCAACTTGACCGCTCCCGCTTGGTCCAAACCCGCCCCGACCATGAATCCCGGGGTGTCGGCCAGCATCACGATGGGAATGGAAAACGAATCGCACAACGAAACGAACTTCGCGACCTTCTTGCATGTGTCAGGAAATATCGCCCCGGATTTGACTTTGGAATTATTGGCCACGATGCCTATCGGCACGCCGCCCAGACGCGCAAACCCGGTGACGACTTCGCGCGCGTAGAGCTCTTTGATTTCGAAAAATGACTTCGGATCCACGAAAACGTCGATCAGCTTTCGAACGTCAAATGGAATAAGAGGCTCGATTTTCAGATCGCGGTTATCGTGGGCCAGCGCCAAAGTGCGCGGCAGCACCGGGGGAAGATGTTTGAAGTTCGTCGGAAAGTACGACAAGTACCGCTTGACCCATTCGACGCCGTCGGCGCGTGAGTCGACCAGCGCATCGCCCAGCCCCGACACCGAGCAATGCATCTCGGCGTCGCCCAGCAATTCGGCGCCCGCCGCGTCCCGGGTCATCCTCTTGTACAGGTCGGGCCGCGGAAAGGTCACTGTGGTCTTCCTGATAAACGCGTAGGCGTCGCACAAGGGCGCGTTCAATGTGCCCCCTCCGAACAGCTTGCCAAGACACAGGGCTACGGTCGGAACCACGCCGGAAAGTCGGCCGAGCTCGCGCAAATATGCCGTCGCTCCGGTCTTTCCCATCAGGAAGTCAGGAAAGCCCGGCGTCGCGATGAACATTCCCTTCGGCTGATAGAGACGAAACGCGTTGGCAAGAACAATCAGCGGGTGGGGATGCTTCTCGATCCGTTTCAGCAAATTCATCTTCTTGCCGTGCAGGGTCGCAAAATCCTCCGGAACTTCCGCATACGGTGCATCGGCAATCAGGTAGGCCTTCCTCTGGTCGATGAAACCCTCTCCGACGAGGCAGCTCGACTCGTTGCTCGGCTCATGTTCGACGAATGAATCGGCGTCAAACAACGCGACGATCGCCTCGCGCGCGTTTACGACCGGCTGCGACGGCCGGGGTGGCGGCGAGAGGTATCGGGGGACTGAAAGTGGCATTTCGAATCTAGCCGTGATTTCGAACTCAGCGCTAGGACTCATTGCTTTTCCTCCTGCTCCTGCTCTTTGATCTACTCATCACGAACCGAACTTCTCTCGGCCATGTCGGAATCGAGGTCTCGTTAGTCCTTGCAGGTCAACGCGACCGACCCGAATCCAGCGCTCGAGTAGGTTAGCACGTCTCCCTGCTGAAACGGGATTGGTGGCCCGAAGCTGCCGGAAAAAATCAACTGACCCGCGCGCAAAGGCTCGCCCGCCTTGAATAGGCGATTCACAAGCCAGGTGGCCGAATGGACCGGACTGCCCATCAGGTCGCTGCCGACCCCGGAGGTTTCCTCGACGCCGTTCTTCGCTCCGACGACGCGCACGGCGGCGAAATCCAGCGACGCGGCCGATCGCTTTTCGGTTCCGAGCACATAGGCGCAGGAGAACGCGTTGTCCGAGATGTGGTCCTGAATCTTGTACGGCGGGCTGCCGATGCGCCGGTCCGTTATCTCGATTCCCAGGCGGATGTGATCGACGGCGGCGATGAATTCCTCCGGCGTGACCTCGCGAACATCGAGATCGCGTCCCAGAAAAAAGATCACCTCCCCCTCGGCCTGAGGCGTGAACACCGTCCTTCTCGACAGATGATCTTGGATCCGCATCTTGTCGGTGAGATAGCCGAAGGACGGCTCCGAGGTGCGGTAGCGCTCTCGGTGCGCGGCCGACGTCAAGCCGATTTTTCTGCCCGTGTCCTGCTCGCGCCCGCGCGCGAGCCGCTGCTCGAACTGGAACCGGGAGATGGCATACGCGTCCGCTATCGACAGCTCCGGGAAGCGCGTCGTCGGAGGATCACAGCTGATCACCGTCGCGCGCGCCGTGGTGAGGATCGTCGCAACCTGTTCGACTTCGGCTCGGCCTAGAGACATGACGTTACCTCCGCTGATGCGAACTCTTGTTCTGCGCCGGCGCGTTCGCCGGCGGATCGGAAGGCTCGGCTTGCACGGCCACACTCAGCTTGGCCAGATGCAATTGCCCGCGGATGAAGAGGAAACTGACGCTGAGCCCCACCAACAACAGGAAGCTCGGCATCAGCGGCCACGCACCCGTGTGACCGGTGTTAATGGCGTACGTGCCGATGACAGGCCCCGCGATCTGACCGGCCGCAATCAGCGACTGGTTGAATCCCAGCGCCAATCCGTGTTGGGACTTGTCGACAAACGACGTGAAGATCGAAACCAGCGCGGGACGCAGTGGAATCGTACCGAAATGAACCATCGGAATGACGGCGACCAGGTAGATCCAGCTGGGAATCTGGGACATGACGAAAAATGCAACAGCGGCCAGCGCAAACGTAAAGAATACAATCTTCAACTCGCCCAGGCGTTTGACCAAGAACGGTAGATAAAGCACGGGCAACGCGATAACGAATATCCCCATGTACGCATAGAGATACCCGGCCTCTTTTGCGCCGAACCCCGCAAATCGGTGGGCGCTAAAGATCCCAATGCCGCTCAGGTAGATTCCCCACATGAGGTGGTAGCAGGCCAGGCACGCGATAGCGGGCGCCGTCTTGCGCGAGATGATGGCAGCCTTCTTCAGGCCACTGCCTTGCGCGGACGGCTTGGCGGCGCGCTTCGTGTCCTTCAGGAAAACATACGTGCACAGGATGCTGACCGCCGAGAAGGCGGCCGCCAGCACGACGGCCAGGCGCACCTGCGGCCCGACCAGTTTCGATGCGATGGCGCCCCCGACCAGCAGACCAACGCCATTCGCGAGAATCTGCTGCCCAAGCGCGGTGGTCCGCTCATGGGGTTTGGTGACGTCGACCATGTACGCCATCGCCAAGGACACGTTCCCGCCTGTGAGGCCGTCGAGGGCTCTTGCCATGAACAGGACCTCCAGCGAGCCGGCGTAATACATGACCACGAAACTGAGCAGCGTTCCCACCTGGCTGAGCAGGAGGATGCGTTTGCGTCCGAACCGATCGGACAGCGAGCCGAGGATCGGAGATGCGACGATCTGGCACAACGAGTAGGTCGAAAACAAAAGCCCGACCGTGAAGGCGTCGGCACCGAACCGTTTGGCGTAAAACGGCAGCATGGGCAGCATCATGTTGACGCCCACGTAGTCGACGCCGAGGATCGCCACGATGGGCAGCAGCCGAATCCAGAGTTTGGTTTCCATCAGCCGACCGATTGGTGCGTCTCACGGCCCGCGCCGCGCCATCGTCCAATGAACGGAAGCGCGGGTGAGCGGACGAGCGCATAGGCGCCGTCACCAAGGCCTGCCTGCACGATCAATGCGGCGGCCCACAGGATCGGAAGCTCGGCGCCCGCCGCGGTGAAGAAGAAGCCCTTCCGCGCCATCCAATACTGTATCACGCCAGCGATCAGCGGCAGGGTGTAGACGGCCACCCAGCGGGTGAACACCCCAGGAATCAGGCAAAGCGCGCCGAGTATTTCGCCGCTGATCACGTAATAGATGACCCAGTCCGCGTATCCCTGCTGGTTGAGATTGCTCCACCAGCCCGCCCAGCCGTTGGGCCGAATAAAGCTCTTCCAGTAAAGATGTGCGATGAAATACAGCCCGAGCGTGATGCGCAAAAGCAGCGCCGCATAGGGCGCGGTGCGCTGGTCTATGGCCGCCATTGGTCCCTCCGCCCCCTTTTTTTTCTTACTATCCGCGCTCATGGGCTCATGCAATCACCGAATCCTTTGCTGGGAATTCTGGCGGCGGCATCCGCATTGTCGGCAGGCAGACGTTTGCTCGCGGCCTGCCGGTGCTCCTCGCAGCGCCCGCAGACGTGGTTGCGCTGAACTATTTCTTCGACACGCTGCTTTTCTGCGGAGCCATCCTGCTGTTGGCGAACGCGATGGAGAAGGAAACAACTGTGCCGGCGGACTCAATGCGAATCAAAACGCGTACTGACTGAGCCAAAACTGCGCCTCGGTCATCGCCATTTTGTGCGATACATGTGTCTCATCGGCCTGACATCCTGGCGCCGCCGAGTTTGAACGCTTTCCGCACCAGTTTCTTGAGGGCCGGCAGCTCCGCGTCGGCTGGAGAGCGCAACGGGATGAATCGGCTCTCCTTTCCAGTCCCTTGGAGGAGTCCACTCCCGTCGTCCAACTCTCGCCCACGGTAGAAGTAGACGGTCGAATGCCTGGGGAAGGTCCCGATTCCGAGGACGGTTGAGCCGTCCACAGCGTAGAGGAGGAGCTTCCACATGTATCGCGGGGAACGCGGGGGGCGGCTGATGCAGATCATTTCATCGGCGAGTGGGGCAAGGCCTCTGACCATCCGGCGCGCCGCCGTGACCGTGGGGCGCACATTCGGAGGAAGCTTCCTGAGGAGCTGGGAGATCGGGATCTGGGTGCTTTTCGGCATGGCTCGGACGTCTCCTCTTGGCGCGCGGCTTCAGCTTTAGCACCACGATATCCATCGCTGGTAGGCGACGAAGGCGGCGATTAGAACAAGGGTTGTGAGCGCGCGCGATGTTCTATCTCGTACATACTCCGGCTCCTCCGCTATCAGACTTCATCGAGAATCTCTGGCTACTCAGCGATGCTCCACTCCACGAGAGGGAATTGATCATTCCAAGCGGCACACTCGAGCTAGTCATCAACCTGCATCAGGACGAATTTCGAATCTACGAGTCGGTGCACACGGAAGAACACCGGCGTTACTCTGGAGCACTCGTTTCGGGCGCCTATCAGAGGCCGTTCGTCATCGACACTCGAGAGCATGCCTCAGTGATCGGCGTCCACTTCAAGCCGGGCGGCGCCTTCCCGTTTTTCAGGGAGTCCGCCGGGCGGCTGGCTGACGCACACGTCGATCTTGATACCCTCTTCGGCGCTAGCGCACGCGAGCTGCGCGAGCGGCTTTGCTCCAGCAAAACGCCTGCGCAGCGCTTTGGCATCCTAGAAATCGCATTGATTAGTCGGTTATTGCGCCCGCCCAAGCGCCATGGCGCGGTGCAGGTCGGCCTTGCGTGTCTCATGCGCGGCGGTACCAGCGTCGCGAACGTCGCGGCGCGCGTCGAGCTGAGTCACCGACGCTTCATCCAGGTGTTCACTGCTGAAGTCGGGATGACTCCCAAATTGTTCGCGCGCGTCCGCCGATTCCAGCGCGTGGTCGCCCTCGCCAAACAGGACCCATCGCCTGACTGGGGGCACCTAGCCCTTGCGTGCGGCTACTTTGATCAGTCGCATCTGGTCCGCGATTTTGTGACCTTCTCCGGGTTGTCGCCGACGGAGTTCGCTCGCCACCTCAGCGAGCCCGTCAAGGAGAATCACATCGCGGTGCCCAACGAGAGGTCAAATTTGTCCAAGACGCGCGCGTCCTCGCTCCTTAAGGTTGACGTTCAATGAGCGGAGGTAGCGCATGGATCCATCTCGAACAAACCTTACAACCTCGTTGCAGGCGTTCTCTCTCGCCCTCGCGATCGGAGGTTCAATGCACCACGCAATTGCGGCTGGCGAGCAGCCAACCTCCTCGTCACCCGGGCCAGCGCGAGCTCCGGATGCCGGGGCAGCTGTCGTCCGCTATCAGATCAAGAATGTCGATCGCGCGGTCGCTTTCTACACGCAGAACCTGGGATTCAGACTCGAGCAGAAGACTGCGCCTGTTTTCGCGTCGGTTTCGCGGGGGAATCTTCACCTCCTGCTGAGCGGTCCAGGAAGCTCCGGTTCAAGACCTCTGCCCGACGGGCGCTTACAGGAGCCCGGCGGATGGAATCGGATCGTTCTGTACGTCGACGATCTCACTTCTCAAATCGAGAAGCTGAAATTGGCCGGCGCGCGGGTCCGGAATGAGGTCGAGGTCGGCCCTGGGGGAAAACAAATCCAGATTGAAGATCCCGATGGCAATCCCATCGAGCTCCACGAGGCGCCGGCAGGCGCCAAGTGACCCGGTGTCGAGGCAACAGCGCGCCCCGGTGATATCGCGGCAGCGCGCGAAGGCGCGCGAACTCACCGCGAACAGGGCTGAGGCAGAAGGCGCATCTCAACCGAGGAAGCGCGACTTACCGCTCGCTGCATCATCGTATGAGCAGCCACATTTTACGGCTATGCGGGTGCTTCGCTTCATCGGTTTGATCCTCGCGGTGCTGACCTTTGCACCCGCCTTCGGTCACCTGGCAGAGATGCCGAACAAGATGGCGCTCGGCGGCCAAGCTTGGTACGCGGCCCAGTTTCTCTACCGAGATTGGGGTGCCTTTCTCGGCCCGATCGAAGCCGGTACGTTGGTTGTGTCGGCGTGGCTTCTGTGGCGGGCGCGGGGACGGCAGCCGGCATTCACTCTGACCGCTATCGCGGTCGCCTGCTATATCGGCATGCAGATTTGCTTTTGGCTCTTCAATGCGCCAGTCAACGCCGCCGTGGCCAGTTGGACCGCCTCTGCGCTCCCGCCCGACTGGGCTGAATACCGTGCACGCTGGGAATGGAGCCACTCCGTGCGAGCGGTGCTGGCTTTCGTTGCCTTAGTGTGCTTGCTGCGCGCTGCTCTCGGAGAGGCGGAGGGGAACGCTTAAGGTCTTGTGGTTTGCACCCAATTGTGAACGGTTGTGATCGATGCTCACCGAGCCTGCGTGCTCCCTCGGGCGTGCGGTGCCAAAGGCTCGTGTAGGGAGCGAAGTCGTTCTGAGGGAAGACCCTGCGCAAGCACGTGGCCCGACGAAAACGGCATCGCGAAAACACCCCGCCGATGTGACCAATGCCGCGTTCGCTTGGCCTTGTCACATCGCAGAGGGCAGCTCCGTCCTAGGTATGAGAACAAACTCGAAAAGCGAGGAAACCAGAGAGCCATGCAAGCACGGATGAAGAGGCCAGTCGTTGTCCATGTAGCCCCCGAGATGCGCGGTTCGAAGCGCTCGATGATCGAGGTCCGCCCATGAATGGCTACCGCCTAATCGTCTTCGCTCATGTCCTCGGCGCCGTGGGGCTCTTCGTCCCACTCGCCCTTGAGCGCGTGGCAGATTCCCGCCTGCGAGCATCGAGCACTTTGGAGCAGGCGCGCGAGTGGTCTCGACTGTTTGGCGTTCTAAGGGCCTTGAGTCTGCCTTCGGCGCTGGTCGCGGTCGCCTCCGGCATGTACCTGGCGACAGCATCGGGCAGCTGGAGCTTGCCGTGGGTGCGTCCCGCCGTCCCGACGATCATCGCAATCGCGGTGCTGGGCGGGATTGTCGGCCCTCGACGAAAGCGTCTAGTGGCCGCGCTGGCCGCGGGCGCTGGAGTTGTTCCGCACGAGCTGCGCTCGAGCATGGTAGACCCGCTTTTCGCGGCATCCTGGCGCCTGAGGACGGCGCTGTTGGCGGCACTCCTGTTCGAAATGTGCGCCCGCCCCGAAGCGCCCGCCGCGTTGCTGTGGTTGGGAGCGTTCGCGCTCGCGGGCCTGGGCTGGACACTCCCTGCATGGGGACAGAGAGCAGAGCCGCAGAAATCATGAGTTGGACGTCTCACTGTTGGAGACAGGAGCAGCGACATGAGATCCTGCACTGCAGAGCGCGATTGACAAGTTCGAGCGCGACTGGAACTACGGCGCTAGCATGAGCTCCGAGAGCGCGACGTCGAATCCCACCGCGGGCTTCCAGCCGCACCATCGGCGCCTGCTCGGTCTCGCATACCGCATGCTTGGGTCGATGGCTGACGCCGAGGACGCGGTGCACGAGACGTACTTGCGCTGGCATGCAGCCGACCGCGACAAAGTGTCGGACGCAAGAGCGTTTCTCATGACCACCGCGACGCGAATTTGTCTCGACATGCTGACCTCGGCGCGCGCGCGGCGCGAGGAATACGTCGGTCCATGGCTGCCGGAGCCGGTCGTTGACGCGGCAGCGCTCGCGCCCGACAGCTGCACGGAGCTGGCTGAGGATCTGTCCATCGCGCTGCTCTTGACGCTCGACCGGCTGTCGCCGCTCGAGCGGGCTGCCTTCCTGCTGCGCGAGGTGTTCGATTTCTCGTTCAGCGAAGTGGCCACGGCACTGGAGCGGAGCGAGGCGGCATGCCGGCAGCTTGCCGCCCGCGCACGCGCGCACGTGCGGGCCGCGCGACCACGCGGCGCGACCACGCCGCCGATGCGTTCGGGCGAGATCGATGCGAAACATGCTCAGCTCATTTCCGCATTCGTGGCGGCAACCCAGTCGGGCGATCTCGATGCACTGACGCGGCTGCTCGCGAGTGACGTGCGCGTCGTGACGGACGGCGGCGGCAAGGTGGCGGCGGCGATGGACGTGGTCGACGGCGCCGATCGCGCGGCGCGGTTCATTGTGAGCGTCACGCGCAAACGCCCAAGCGCGTGGTGGCGCGAGAGCTTCAGGCTGCGCTTTGCGACCATCAACGGCCTGCCCGGTGTCATCGTGCACGCACCCGAGGGAGCAGTACAGACTGCAGCGTTCGAGATCGAGGGCGACGTGATTCGGGCGCTCTACGTGGTGCGCAATCCGGACAAGTTGCGGCATTTAGCGGCGGCGCCCTAGAGCTTGAACTGGGAAGCGAGTCATCGAGCGAAGGGGTGGCAGAGGCCTCCGCTCGGCACCCAGGAGGTGGATGAGCACACCGTCCGCACGTTGTGCAGCTGGATCGACGCCATGCGGTGATCGCACAGGCGTGATCCGCTTCAGAAGATTTTTACGAACGATTGGCCCGAAACTATCTAATAGACGATCTGTACATGCCTGCTTACTGAAGGGGGTGTCGGCACTACGCAAATCGAAGAGGAGCAAAGCAAATGTACTTGGCGATTCGCGGACGAAACGCAGGCTCAATTCAAAACGTGACCGATTACTGCCTTCGGAGAGTGCTAATAGGGTTGAGGCGCTTCGAGGGCCGGGTCGGTCAAGTGACGGTGCGCCTCAACGATATAAATGGGCCTCGCGGCGGGATCGACAAGCGTTGTCCTGACCTCTCTCGAGCGATCGACCTCGCGGTGGCCCGAGCGAAGCGCGGGGTTGCGCGTGAGGTGAGGCGCCTCGGCCGGCACCCTGGAATGGCTCGCCGCGGCCGTGAATCACCGAGCATCGGTCATGCAGACTGAGGAGCGCCCTGGGCGCGGAGGTCGCCATGGGGGTCGGTAGTGTCGGGACGCCGGTGCTCTGGGGCGGATTCCTTGTCTTCGTGCTGGCCATGCTCGCGCTGGATTTGGGCGTCTTTCACAGGAAGACACACGCCGTGCGCTTCAGGGAAGCGCTTCTCTGGAGTGGAGTCTGGGTGTCGCTCGCGCTTCTTTTCGATGGCGGACTCTGGTGGAAATTCGGCCAGCAGACTGGAATCGAGTTTCTCTCGGGTTACCTGATTGAGAAGTCTCTTTCGATTGACAACATCTTTGTCTTCGTAGCCATTTTCACCAGTTTTGGCATCCCTGCGATGTATCAGCATCGCGTCCTGTTCTGGGGCATCTTCACCGCCCTCGTCCTGCGCGCAGGGATGATCCTGGGTGGCGCCGCGATGCTCGAGCGCTTTCACTGGCTCGTCTACATTTTCGGTGCATTTCTCATTGTGACGGGCATCAGATTCTTCCTTCAGAGGAACCGCGAGCCCCGACCGGAAGAGAGCGCTATATGGAGAGTTGCTCGGCGAGTCCTCCCTTCGACGTCTCGACTCGACGACGGCCGCTTTTTTACCGTCGAGAACGGAAAGCGGCTTGCGACGCCCCTGCTGCTGGCGCTCGTGCTCGTTGAATCGGCGGACGTCGTCTTCGCGTTGGATTCCATCCCCGCGGTCTTTGCTGTCACCAGAGATCCGTTCATCGTCTTCACGTCGAACATCTTTGCCATCCTCGGCTTGCGCTCTCTGTATTTCGTGGTCGCCGGGGCAATACAGAGGGTCACGTATCTGAAGGTTGGCCTTTCAGCTGTGCTCGTATTCGTCGGTGTGAAGATGACTTTGGTAGACCTGGTGAAGGTTTCTTCGGCCCTCTCCCTGAGCGTGATTTCGATCCTCCTGGCCGCTTCGGTCGTCGCGTCCGTCTTGCGAAAACGGTCGGCGGGAAAGTTAGGGCCTCCTACGCTAGGTCCCGGGCGGAGGGAAGAAGGGGCGGACGGCGCGCCGCCCTCAACAACTCAACAGAGGCTCGGCCCAGTCGGGGAGGTGACCACCGAAGGATCGCGAACCGCTCGCAACGGCATGCTCCTCGTGTTAGCCGGGTGGAGCCTGGTCATCGCAGGCGCAGCCCTTCTCATTCTGCCTGGCCCCGGCACTGCAATTTTGCTTGCAAGGAGAACCTGGTCATCATTGATGTCCTGATTATTGTGCTGCTGGTACTCGTCAACGGAGTGCTCGCGGGCTCCGAAATCGCCGTCGTCGCAGTTCGCAAGACGCGTTTACAGGAGCTGGCGCAGGCGGGAAGCCGAGCAGCCCGGGCAGTCCAAAGCCTGCGCAAGAGCCCGGAGCACTTCCTCGCCACGGTGCAAATCGGGATTACGGTGGTGGGTGCCACCGCAGGGGCTTTCGGAGGTGCTCGGTTCGCCAAGGACCTTGAGCCCTTTTTTCGCTCGCTGCCGGTGGTGGGCCGCTACGCGGAAGATATTGCCCTGTCGCTGGTCGTGGCGGTCATCTCGTACCTGTCTTTGGTCTTGGGAGAGCTGGTCCCGAAGTCCCTGGCAATGCGTGACGCCGAACGGTATTCGCTGCTGATCGGGCGGGTTCTGCTCGGGCTTTCAATCTTGGCTCGCCCTCTCGTGCGGCTTCTTACCGCCAGCTCAAATGCGGTGCTGAGCGTCTTCGGTGATCGCACCAGCTCTGCCGAATCGCGGCTTTCATCGGAAGAAATTCAGCAACTGGTGGACGAAGCGGCAAAGGCAGGAGCCGTGCACCCGCATTCCGGGGAAATTGCA
>Ga0126383_10001770_pt1 | contig 13593 bp, 12 predicted proteins | sample PanSoiMetPlot_35_FD_96882 | JGI IMG/M metagenome (GOLD analysis project Ga0126383, IMG submission 96882) | Tropical forest soil microbial communities from Panama - MetaG Plot_35 | ecosystem: Environmental > Terrestrial > Soil > Tropical forest > Bulk soil | place: Panama | collected 2016-02-17
CGCATCGTCGGCATCCGCGTCCTGGGATATCAGACCGTGGCCCCCGACACCATTGCCCATTACCTGGGCGTGAAGGTCGGAGACGACTACGACCCGGAGAGGATCCGCCAGAACTTTCAGTCCCTCTGGGACGTCGGCCTCCTGGAAAACATCTCGATCGAGGCGGAGCGCGAGGCCTCGGGAGTCACGCTGATCATCACGATCGAGGAGCGCCCCACGATCAAGGACGTGGACTTCCAGGGAAACAAGAAGTTCTCCTCCACGCAGATCCGGGACAAGCTCAGGGAAGTCAAGGCCGAGGTGAAGACCGGCGCCCCGCTCTCGCTGCACGACGTGGCCAAGGCGCGCTCGGCCATCGCTGACTATTACGCCGAGAACGGATACCGCAGCGCCACCGTCGACTACAAGATCGAAGACGTCTCCAAGACGGAAAAGAAGGTCGTCTTCCAGATCGACGAAGGAGACAAGATCAAGATCGCCGCCATCCATTTTCAGGGCAACCACGTCTTTCACCAATGGCAGCTGCGCAACGCGATGAAGAAGACGAAGGTCAATACGTGGTACCGCCTCCTGTCGGAGAGCAGCACCACGTACAGCCAGGCCAATTACGACGCCGACGTCGAGAACCTGAAGAATCTCTACCAGTCCAAAGGCTACAAGAACATCGTGGTCAAGGATCCCATCCTGGACATCTACGTCAAGAACCCTCAGGCCAAGCCGAAAAAACAGAAGAAGCGGGTCAAGATCACCATTCCTCTGGTGGAAGGGGATCAGTTCTTCGTTAACAAGATAGATGTTGTTAAGGTCAACCAGGGCGGGCAGGCGACCGAGGACCCCGGAACCTTCGTCATTCCCAAAGCGACGCTGCTCAAGGAGTTCAGGGACTTGAAGCCCGGCTCGGTCCTGAACCGCGACCTCTTAGTCGAAGGGCTGTCCAAGATCGAGTCGCTGTACAAGTCGCGCGGCTTCATCTACTGGTTCGCCGACCCGGTCTACAAGGATCAGCCGAACCACCGGGTCGACGTCGAAGTGCACCTCTACGAGGGGGACAAGTTCTATCTGGGACGCTTGGAGGTCCAGGGCAACTCCTCGACCCGCGACAAAGTCATTCGGCGCGAGTTTGCGCTGGACGAGGGCGCGGTCATGGACATGGAGGCGGTCAAGAAAAGCCTGCAGAAGCTTCAGCAGCTCGGCTACTTCAAGGTCTCCGAGGAGCCGGACTTCTCGGTCCGGCCGGCGGACAAGAAGGTCGACCTGACGCTCAAGGGAACGGAGACTTCCCGCAATGAGGTCCAGTTCGGCGCCGGATACTCCGCCCTGGACGGCCTCTTCGGGCAGTTCTCCTTTCAAACCCGAAACTTTCTCGGACGGGGCGAAATCCTGGGGGCCTCCGCGCAGATCGGGAAGGTCTCGACGTATTACAACTTCTCCTACACGATCCCCTGGTTCATGGACAAGAACCAGAGCGTCGGCGCCTCGATCTACCGGACCGACGTCAATTACCTCAACATCGATGAGAAGCGCACCGGAGGGAGTCTCTTCTTCGGAAAAGGAATCGGCCTTTTCGACAACTGGTCGATGCTCTACCAGTACGAGGACGTGTCGGCGAACTTTCCGGTCCAGTCGGCCGCCGTGCCGCCAGGGCAGCCGGCGCCGCCGATCAAGCTCACGCTGGTCACCGGCACGACCTCCTCGCTCACACCCGGGTACAAGTACGACAGCCGCAACGATCCCTTCGATCCGAATCGCGGCTTCCTGTTCTTCCTCACCTCGCAGGTCGCCTTCGGGGCGCTGGGCGGTTCGACGGACTTCGTCCGGCCCTTGGCCGGCGCCTCCGGCTACCTTCCGGCGCCTTTCCCCCGGCAGGGATATTTCGGGTTCAACCTGGAAGGGGGATACGTCGTCCCCTACGGCGGCCAGGGAGTTCCGATTTTCGAGCGCTTCCAGATCGGAGGAGAGCAGAGCATCCGCGGCTTCCGGGCCGGCTCGATTCTGCCCCTGCACGAGGGGACCAACCAGGTCTTCACCGACTCCTCCGGGCGCATCCTCGGAGGCGACAAGTATTTCGTGCTCAACCTCGAATATGTGTTCGCCGTGGCCGGCCCGGCCAAGCTCCTGGCGTTTACCGACGTCGGAAACGCCTACCACGAGTCGCAGAAGTTCGATCTGTCGCACGTCCGGACTTCGGTGGGGCTGGAGCTGCGCATCTTTCTGCCGATCTTTCAGGCGCCGCTGCGATTCATCTACTCCTGGAACCTCCATCCCATCACGCCCATCGACCAGTTCGGCTTCCCGATCAACAATCTCAAGGAACGCCCGAACGGCTTCGACTTCTCCATCGGCAGGTCCTTTTGAGCGCTGGCCCGGGCGGGGACCGGAAGCCGGCGCTCGGTTCGACATTGCCGAAACGGCGGTCTCCGGGACGGCGGCTGTTGTGCCGCCTCCGGTTTTGTTACTATCTCCCGCTCTCGATAAAGGAGTTCTAATGAAACGCGTTGTCCTGTCGATCCTGACGGCCGGCCTTGCGTCCGTCGCCGCGGCGCAATCCCCCGCCTCGCAACCCGTAGCGGGCGGTCCCGGGGCCGGGCAGGTCGTGGTTCTCAATTCGCAGCGTCTGGCCCTGGAGTCGGCGCCGGGCAAGGAAGCCTACGGGCGTCTCAAGAAGATCTCGGACACCAAGAAGGAAGACCTCGACAAGATCGAGAAAGACGCCCGGGACCTGGTGCAGAAGCTGAACGATCAGGGAAGTTCGATGCCCGACGACAAGCGCGAGGCGCTCGCAAAGCAGGCCGATGACAAGCAGAAGGCCTGGAAGCGGGCCCAGGAAGACGCCCAGCGCGACCTCCAGGAGGCCGAGCGCAAGGAGATGGCTGCTCTGGAGAATCGGATCGGGCCGATCGTCAACGAGTTCTTCAAGGAGAAGAAATACGCGCTGGTCCTGGACTCCCGCGCCGGGATCGTCTACCGCGACGACCTGATCGACGTCACCGACGAAGTCTTGAAGAGGATCAACACGACCGCGGCGCTGCCTCCGGCCAAGGCCTCGTCGAGCGCGCCGGCATCCAAGGCGGCTCCGACCGCGCCGGCCGCCAAGTCCTCGGCGGCGCCGGCCCCCAAGCCCACGCCGAAGCAGTAATCCCGAAGGTGGCGGGATCGTCGCCGCGAAGAGGGGATTCGTGCGCAGCGACCACGCGGGGTCGCGCCGGGGCGCTCCGACCGAGCGTTTCCGGCGCCCGGCCGGGTCCCTCGCTCACTTCCTGTTTTTCCGCCCCCGCCGGACCTAGTAGGATTCGGTGCCGGTGAAGTCCTCTCAAGCGACGACGCGCCGCCGGGGGAGGCGCCCCGCCGGGTCGCGGCGCGAGCGGAGTTTTACACTCGCCGAGGTCGCCGCCGCCGTCGGAGGAAGCGTTGTCGGCGACCCCGGGCAGGTTGTCGCGGGCGTGGAGTCTCTCGACCGAGCGACGCCGGCCGACCTCTCCTGGGTCGCCGATTCGGGGCGCGCTCGGGACGTGTCGGCCAGCCGGGCCGCGGCGCTCCTGGTGGCTTCTCCCGCCGATGCCTGCGGCCGCCCCTGCGTCGTGGTCGCAAACCCGACGCTGGCGATGGCCATCCTTCTCGCGATCGTGCGCCCGGAGCGCCGGCCGTCGCCCGGGATCTCCCGTCGCGCTCACGTGCATCGGAGTGCCCGGATGGGTAGCGGCGTGTGCGTCCAGGCGGGCGCCACCATCGAGGCCGGCGCCACCATCGGCGCGGGCACGATCATCGGAGCGGGAGCCTTCGTAGGCGAAGGCGCGGAGATCGGGCGCGACTGCCGTCTTTATCCGCTGGCCGCCGTGATGGAGCGTTGCCGCGTCGGCGCGCGTTGCGTTCTGCACCCCGGAGCGGTGATCGGGGCCGACGGATTCGGGTACATCTGGGATGGGGAGCGGCACCGTAAGATCCCGCAGGTCGGCATCGCGCGTCTGGAGGACGACGTCGAGGTCGGCGCGAACGCCGCGATTGACCGCGCGACCTTCGGAGAGACGGTCATCGGCCGCGGCACCAAGATCGACAACCTGGTGCAGGTCGGGCACAACGTGCAGGTGGGGGAGCTGTCACTGCTCTGCGGGCAGGCCGGAATCGCCGGATCGTCCAAGCTCGGAAGGCGGGTGACCCTCGCAGGACAGGTCGGCGTCAGCGATCACGTCGAAATCGGCGACGGCGCGATCGTCACCGGCCAGGGGGGTATCGTGCGCGGCGGCCGCATCCCCGCCGGGGCGGTGGTCTCCGGGATGCCCGCGGCGCCGCACCGCGACTTCTTGAGACGCGCGGCCTGGATCGCGCGGCTGCCGGAGCTGGCGCACCGGGTCGAGCAATTGGAGCGGCGGGCGGAAGGCCGGCAGGAGGATTGAACGTGCAGATGCAGATCGGTGAGATCCTCAAGGTCCTGCCGCACCGCTATCCCTTCCTCCTAGTCGACCGCATTCTGGAGCTCGAGCCGGGCAAGCGCGTGGTCGGGATCAAGAACGTGACGTTCAACGAGGAGTTCTTTCAGGGGCACTTTCCCGGCAATCCGGTCATGCCGGGCGTGCTGATCGTGGAGGCCATGGCCCAGGTCGCCGGCATCGGCCTCCTCGGCACGCTCGCCGATCCGCAGCGCAAGCTGCAATATCTGATCGGCGTGGATCGCTGCAGGTTTCGCAGGCCGGTCGTGCCCGGCGACCAGCTGCGGATCGAAGCGGAGATCCTGTCGCTCAAGACGAAGGTCTGCAAGTGCCGCGTCACGGCGTCGGTCGACGGCGCGCCCTGCGCCGAAGCCGAGCTGCTCTCGGCCCTGGTCGACAGACCGTGACACGCGTTCATCCCACGGCCGTCGTCGACGCGCGAGCGCGGCTGGCCGACGACGTGGAAGTCGGGCCTTACGCGGTCGTGGGCGCGGACGTCGAGCTCGGGTCCGGAACGGTGGTCGGGGCCCACGCACAGGTCCAGGGACCGTCCACCCTCGGCGAGTCCAACCGGATCTTCCCTCACGCCGCGGTGGGGCTCGAGCCGCAGGACTTGAAGTATCGCGGCGAGCCGACCCGGCTGGTGGGGGGCGCACGCAACGTCTTTCGGGAGTTCTGCACCGTGCACCGGGGAACGGTGGGCGGTGGAGGCCAGACCCTCATTGGGGACGACGGCTTCTTCATGGCCTATAGCCACGTCGCGCACGACTGCCAGATCGGCTCGCGGGTGATCCTGGCGAACTATGTCGGCCTGGCCGGCCACGTCCACATCGAGGACGGCGTGATCGTCGGGGCCTTCGTCGGAGCGCACCAGTTCATCCGGATCGGAGCGTTCGCCTTTGTGGGAGCGTACTCGCAGCTGCGACAGGACGTTCTTCCGTTCTGCAAGACGGAAGGGACCGACGCCAAGACGTACGGCTTGAACAGCATCGGCCTGAAGCGCAACGGCTTCACGCGGGAGCGGCTCCTGGCCCTGGAGCAGGCCTACCGTCTTCTCATCAAATCCAAGCTCAACACGACGCAGGCGCTCGAGCGCATCGAGGAGGAGCTGCCGGGGCAGGCGGACGTCGCCCGGCTGGTGCAGTTCATACGGTCGAGCGACAGGGGATTTCACAGGTGAATCGCGTGATGTGGCGATCGGGTGATCGGGTGATCTGCCGGGGCGAGTCTCTTCGAGCCGACATCACCCGATGACCCGATCGCCCGATGAACCGATCCGTCTGGCCGTCGTCGGCGTCGGCCACCTCGGGCGGCATCACGCGCGCATCGCCGCGACCCTGACGCAGGCGCGATGCGTCGGCGTGCATGATCACCGGCCAGGCCGGGCCGAGGAAGTGGGCCGGGAATTCGGGCTGACCGTGCTGCCCACTCTCGAAAGCGTGGCCGAGGCGGCGGACGCCGTCGTCGTGGCTACCCCGACCGCCAGCCACGCCGAGATCTCGGAGTACCTTTTGTCCCGGGGACGGGATGTCCTCATCGAGAAGCCCATGGCCGCCTCTCTCTCGGAGGCCGACCGCTTGATCCGGCTGGCGCGCGAGCGCGACCGCATCATCGCGGTGGGGCATGTCGAACGGCACAACCCCGCCGTGGAGGCGGCACTGGCGATGGTGGAGCGTCCCCAATTCGTGGAAGTCCACCGGCTGGGCGCGTTCACGCCGCGCAGTCTCGACGTCGACGTGGTGTTCGATCTGATGATTCACGATCTGCAGATCGTTCGGGCGCTGGCGGGGGAGGCTCCGGTCGAGGTTCGGGGCGTGGGGGTTCCGGTTCTGACCCCCCGCGTCGACATCGCCAACGCGCGGATCGCGTTTCCGGGAGGGATGGTAGCGAACCTGACCGCTTCGCGGGTCTCTTCTGAGAGGGTCCGCAAGTGCCGCATTTTCGCCCCGTCCAAGTACGTGTCGATCGACATGCAGGAACAGAGCGTGAACGCCTTCAGCCTGGCGCGGCAGGCCGGCGCCTCGCAGATCGTTCCGGTGGAGGTGGCCGTCCGGAAGGAGGAGCCCCTGGCGCGCGAGCTGGCCGATTTTGTGGACGCCGTCGGCCGGCGCCGGCCGGCGCTGGTCACCGGAGAGATCGCGCGCGAGGCGCTGGCGCTCGGCGAGGCCGTGCGCGCGGCGATCGAAGAACACCGCAGGGCGGTCGAAGGGATCACGGTGTGAGCCGGACTCGCGGTCGAGTCGGCCTGATCGGAGGCAGCGGCGTCTACGACCTCTCGGGCATCGAGGACCTGAGGGAGGAGAGACTGGAGACTCCGTTCGGCGCTCCGTCGGACGCCTACTTCACCGGGCTCCTGGTCGGCGTGCCGGTGGCGTTCTTCTCCCGGCATGGCAGAGGCCACCGGCTCGCCCCCTCCGAGATCAACTACCGCGCCAACATCTGCGGTTTCAAGATGCTCGGGTGCGACGCCCTGTTGTCGGCCTCCGCCGTCGGCAGTCTCAAGGAAGAGCACGCCCCCCGCCACGCCGTCGTCCCCGATCAGTTCATCGACCGCACGCGGCACCGCGCGGACACGTTCTTCGGGGATGGCATCGTCGCGCATGTGGCGCTCGCGGATCCGGTCTGCCCCTCGCTGGCCGCGGCGCTGGCGGACTCCGCGCAAGGAGCCGGCTTGCACGTGCACCGAGGGGGCACCTACGTGTGCATGGAGGGGCCGCAGTTTTCCACCCGCGCGGAATCGAACCTCTACCGATCCTGGGGCGCCGACGTGATCGGGATGACGAATCTGACGGAGGCCAAACTCGCTCGCGAGGCCGAGATGTGCTACGCCTCGCTCGCGCTGGTGACCGACTACGACTGCTGGCGCGAGGAGACGGAGGCGGTCTCGGTCGAGTCGGTCCTGAAGGTGCTCTCCGAGAACGCCGCCGCGGCGCGCAAGACAATGCGCAGCGCGGTGGGCCGGGTCGACCCCGCCCGTTCCTGCGGCTGCCGCGCCGCCATGCGGTACGCGATCCTGACCGACCGGCGGATGATCTCGGAGGAAGCGAAGAGGCGCCTAGCCCCCATCGTGGGGAGGTACCTCTGACGGAAGATCGGGAAAGGGAAAACGGCAGACGGAAAACGACGGGCTCTCGGATATCGCATTGACTTCCTCGTTTTCCGATTCTCGTTTGCGGTCTTCCGGCCCCGGTGCAGGGCGCGTCGTGGTCACCGGCTCAGTGGCCTTCGATTACCTGATGCGCTTTCCGGGCCGGTTCGTCGAGCATCTGATCCCTGACCAGATGGCCCGACTCTCGGTCTCATTCCTGGTGGACGAGATGCGGCGGGTCCCGGGAGGATGCGGGCCGAACATCGCCTACAGTCTGGCCCTTCTCGGGGAGCGTCCTCTTCTGTTCGCGACCGCCGGGCGCGATACGGGCGAGTACCGCGACCGGCTCGAGCGGGAAGGCGTGGACGTGAGCGGCCTGACTCTCCACGATGATCTCTTCACCGCCTCGTTTTTCGTGTCGACCGACGTGGACCAGAACCAGATCGCGTCGTTCTACACCGGGGCGATGGCCCGGGCCCGCGACCTGTCGCTGACCTCGCTCGACCCGGCGACTGTCGCCCTGGTGATCATTTCGCCCAACGATCCCGCGGCCATGGAGCGCTATGCGCGGGAATGCCGGGCCTTGCGGCTGCCCTATCTCTACGACCCGAGCCAGCAGGTGGCGCGGCTGACCGGAAGGGAGCTCGCGGCCGGACTCTCGGGAGCGGCGATTCTCATCGTCAACGACTACGAGTACGGGATCCTCAGGCACAAGACCGGATTGTCGCGCGAAGATCTCGAGGAGCGGGTGCCCGTCGTGGTGGTGACCCACGGAGCGGACGGGTCGACGATCTCCGAGCCGGTGGACTCAGGGCGCGCCCGGCACGAGGTGCCGGCCGCACGGCTCGAGGGCGCCGCGGTCGACCCGACCGGGGTGGGCGACGCCTACCGCGCCGGCCTGGTGCGGGGCCTGCGGATCGGCGCGCCCTGGCCGGTGGCCGGGAAGATGGGGAGCGTCGCGGCGGTCTTCGCTCTCGAGGCGCAGGGTCCGCAACCCCCGCGCTACGCCCTGGAGGACTTCGCCCTCCGTTACCGGCGCAACTTCGGCGACGAGCCGGCGCTGGAGGCTTTAAAGTCTGCCTGACCGCTCCGGCGGGATCTCACCGCCGAAGATCGGCTACAATTCTCTTTCCCGAAAACGGAGAGCGCTCCTTGAACAACCGCCGTGTTCCCCGCCGCGTGGCTTCTTCCCTCCCCGTTGCGGACGAGAGGGAAGGCGGCTCCGATGCCGCCGGTCTGCGCGTCACGGTCGTGTGTTCCCGATGGAATCCGTCGGTCACCGAAGCCCTTCTCCGGTCGGCTCTCGATGCGCTGCGGGACGGGGGGGCGCGCGCGTCGGATCTCTCCGTGGTTCGAGTGCCGGGAGCCTTCGAGCTGCCTGCCGCGGTCGCCGCCGCGATCCGCGGACAACCCCGGCCGCACGCCGTGCTCGCGCTCGGAGCGATCGTGCGCGGGGAGACCACGCATCACGAGGTCCTCGGCCACGCGGTCGCCTCGGCGCTCGCCGATCTCTCGACCGGAGCCGTTCCTGTGGGATTCGGTCTGTTGACCTGCGACACGCTGGATCAGGCGCAGCGCCGGACGTCCAAGGGAGCGGAGGCCGCCGAGGCCGCCGTCGAGATGGCCAATCTGCTGCGGGGTTTCGGCCCGAAGGCGTCCGACTTGGCCGGCGCCCGCGCGCAGCGGGCCCGGGAGCAGCCGGCCATTCGCTCCGCCGGCCGCCGGAGACGCTGATGGGGGCGCGCCGCAAGGCCCGGGAGCTTGCCTTGCAGATGCTCTACGAGCACGACGTGGCGGGAACCGCCGCCGGCGAGATGTTCGAGCGGTCGGAGGATCTCCGCAAGGCGCCGGCGGCGCTGCGCGACTTCACCGAGCGGCTGGTGCGGGGAACGCTGGCCAACCGCGAGTCGCTGGACGCGATCATCTCCCGGCAGGCCGACCACTGGCGCCTGACGCGGATGCCGGTGGTGGACCGCAACATCCTGCGCCTGGCGCTCTTCGAGCTCCTCCACGAGCCCTCGACTCCCCGGCCGGTCATCATCGACGAGGCTCTGGAAATCGCCAAGCGATTCTCGACTCCCAAGTCGTCCCAGTTCATCAACGGGATCCTGGATGGCGTGCTCAAGGCGCGCCCGCCGGAGAGCCCTTCGCCGTGAAGCGCGGGAGCATCGCCGCCCTCACGCTGCTCCTCCTGTGTTCCGGTCCAATCCGTGGGGAGCAGAAAGCGCTCTATCGGGCTTCGGGCGCCGACGCCGGACTGTTCGATCAGTACGACAACGACGGATACTCGCTCGCCGTCACGGCTACTGCGGAGGGCGCGCTGGAACTGGCGGTCCGAGTCTCCGACGCTCCGCTGGGGAGCTCGGCGCCGTTTCCCACCGGAGCGCCGCTGGACCCGACGCTCACGGCGGCGCCGGAGCGGGATGCCTACGCCCGCCGGCTCGCGGAGGGGAGCCGCACCGAGAGCGACGCCGTGCGCCGGGTGCTCCTTTCCCTGGCCGGCCAGATCACCTACGATCCGGACCGCCTCCGGCGCCAGGATCCGACGGCGGTCTTCTCTTCGCGCCGCGCCTACTGCGTCGGCTATGCGGAGCTGGCCGTCGACCTCCTGCGGAGGCTCAAAATCTCAGCGAGGACGGTCCAGGGAATTCTGGTCTGCGGACCCGGCCACGACGGCTTCGACGCACGCGTCGGCGGCGCCTACCACCGCTGGATCGAGATCTACTATCCGGATCGGGGCAATGTCTTCTCCGATCCCTCGGCGTCGGTCAACGGCGTCGACGCCCGCTACATCCCGTTCGGGCGGCGTTCGCTGATGAAGCCGCGCTCACTGGCCATCGCCCCGGTCTCCGCTTCGGGCGAGCTCGGTTACCAATCAGTCAGCGCCGGTTCGGCGACAGTGCGGGTCCGCGAATAACCGAACCGCAGAGCGAATGACGATTCGGAAGACCTCCGTGAGGCCGGGGAGATCGATCTCTTCGGCGGCTTCTTTCCGCTAGGATGCTCCCTCATGCCCGAGAAGTACGACCACGCCGCCGTTGAGCCGAAATGGCAGGAGCGGTGGAGCCGCGCGGGCGCCGCCTATGTCGACACCGCGGCGGCCGGGGACAAGTTCTATATGCTGAACATGTTCCCCTATCCCTCCGGGAGCCGCCTGCACGTCGGGCACGGGCGCAACTACATCCTTGGCGACGCCCTGTATCGGCTTGAGCGGATGGCTGGACGCCGGGTCTTAAACCCGATGGGATGGGACGCCTTCGGTCTTCCGGCGGAAAACGCCGCGATCGCCAGCGGCGTGCACCCGCGCGAGTACACGCTGGCCAACATCGCCCGCATGAAGGAGCAGCTCGGCACTCTCGGCCTGCTCTACGACTGGTCCAAGGAGCTGGCCTCCTGCGATCCGCGCTACTACCGCTGGAATCAGTGGCTTTTCCTGCGCATGTGGGAGCGGGGACTGGCTTATCGCAAGATGGCCCCCGTCAACTGGTGTCCCGGATGCCGGACTGTGCTGGCCAACGAACAGGTCGTGGACGGGCGCTGCGATCGGTCCAACGACCTCGTCGAGGTGCGGGACCTCACCCAGTGGTTCTTCCGAATCACCGACTATGCCGAGAGGCTTCTGGCCGGGCTGGACGCGCTGGACTGGCCCGACCGGGTCAAGACCATGCAGCGCAACTGGATCGGCCGCTCCGACGGCGCGGAGATTTTCTTCCGCGTCCAGGCGCTCCCCGAGGCGATCCCGGTCTTCACGACGCGTCCGGACACTCTGTTCGGCGCGACGTTCCTGGCGCTGGCGCCGGAACATCCGGCCGCCGCCATCCTGGCCGAGCGCTCGAACCAGCCCGCCTTAATCCGCGAATTCATCGACAGGGTTCGCCGCGAGTCGCGGCTGGAGCGGGAAGCCGAGGGAGGAGTCAAGGAGGGGATCGACACCGGAATCGCGGCGATCAATCCGGCTACTGGAGAGCAGATCCCGGTCTGGCTGGCGAATTTCATTCTGCCCGACTACGGCACCGGGGCCATCATGGGCGTGCCGGCGCACGACCAGCGCGACTTCGAGTTCGCGCGCCGCTATCAGTTGCCGATCCGGCCCGTCTACCGGACGGAGAACGAAGAGTTCGATCCCGCGACGATGACGCAAAGCATTCCCCACGGGGGCTACCTCTACCGGTCGGGAAGCTGGGATGGCACTCCTGCCGGACCGGAGGCGGTCCGAACCGCCATCGCCTGGATCGAGCAGAAGGGCGTGGGGAAGGGAAAGATCGGCTACCGCCTGCGCGACTGGCTCATCTCCCGCCAGCGCTACTGGGGCACGCCGATTCCCGCCGTGCACTGCGGGTCCTGCGGCGTCGTTCCCGCGCGCGACGAAGACCTGCCGATTCTCCTGCCCGAGGACGTGGCCTTCCGCGGCGCGGAGGGCAATCCTCTGGAGAAGTCCGAGGCCTTCGTGCGCACGACCTGTCCGCGCTGCGGCGGAGCGGCGCGGCGCGAGACCGACACCATGGACACCTTCGTCGACTCGTCCTGGTACTACCTGCGCTTTCTCGATCCCGGCGATGCGACGCGCATGGTCGACAGCGCCCGCGCCGCCCACTGGATGCCGGTCGACCAGTACGTCGGAGGCATCGAGCACGCCATCCTGCACCTGCTGTACGCGCGCTTCATCTGCCGGGTGTTGAAGGACATGGGGCTCGTCTCCGTCGAGGAGCCCTTCGCCCGGCTCTTCAACCAGGGCATGATCACCAAGCTCAATCCCACTACCGGCAGGGTCGAAAAGATGTCCAAGTCGCGGGGCAACACGGTGTCGCCGGACGAGCTCATCGCGCGTTTCGGGGCGGATACCGTCCGTATCTACACGCTCTTCATCGGTCCTCCGGAAAAGGAATCGGAATGGTCCGAGGACGGAGTGCTGGGCGCTTCGCGATTCCTTCAGCGGGTCCATGACCTGTGCGGGCGGACTCTCGGAGCGGGGCAGCACGGCTCCGAGCCGGTGAGTCCCGATTCCCCCTTGCGGCGGCTGGAGCACCGCACCGTCCAGCGCGTGACGGAGGATGCCGCGCGCTTTCACTTCCACACCGCCATCGCCGCCCTGATGGAGTTTCAGAAATCGATCTCCGAGGCGGCCGATCAGGGGGAGGAGAGTCCGGCCTCGCTGCGCCAGGCGACTGAGACACTGTTGAAGCTCTTCCACCCGATCGCGCCCCATCTGACCCAGGAATGGTGGGAGCGCGCGGGGAGGAAGGGGTTTCTCCTCGATATCGCCTGGCCGGCTTTCGATCCGTCGCTGGCCGCCGCTCTTCGCGTGACGCTCGTCGTCCAGGTCAACGGCAAGGTGCGCGGCAAGCTCGAGCTCGAACGCGGCACGGCCGAGGACGAGGCGGTCGCGCTGGCTCGGGCCGACGACAGGATCCGTCCGTGGGTCGACGGCAAGCAGATCGCGCGCGCCGTCTATGTGCCTGACCGGCTGCTGAACCTGGTGGTGCGGTGAGAGGAGGTAGGACGAAGGACGTTGGACGTAGGCTCCTCCCTGCCTCCTACGTCCCATCACCTACCTCCTCTTTACTCGCGCTTGCTCTCCTTGTCACGACCGCGTGTGGCTACAGCCTCGTCGGCCGTACCTCCACTCTTCCTCCCTCGATCCGGGTCATCCGCTTTCAGACGCTCGTCAACCAGACTCCGCGAGTCGGGGTCGAGCAGAGGCTCTCGCGCGAGATCGCCCGAGAGCTGGCCAGCCGGGGGCGGTTCTCCGTGCGCCCCGACGCGGCCGGGGCGGACGCCGATCTGACGGGCGCCGTCACGGGGTTTGCGCTCTTTCCGGTCGCGTTTGATGAAGCCGGCCGCGCCCATGAATACCAGGTGCGCATCACCGCGCAGGTTTCCTTGAAGACGCTGCCGGAAGGCAAGGTCCTATGGGAAAACCCCGCCTACACGTTTCAGGAGAACTACACGTTCGCAACCACCGCGGTCTCCTACGTCGACCGGGAGAACGAGGCGATCGACCGGGTGGCCGAGCGGTTCGCGGAGACTCTGGTCTCGAGCTTGCTGGAAGGGTTCTAGAAGGACGAAGGTGGAAGGACGAAG